>Ga0224512_10002943_pt1 | contig 15231 bp, 10 predicted proteins | sample SF_May12_sed_USG_4_FD_169103 | JGI IMG/M metagenome (GOLD analysis project Ga0224512, IMG submission 169103) | Sediment microbial communities from San Francisco Bay, California, United States - SF_May12_sed_USGS_13 | ecosystem: Environmental > Aquatic > Marine > Sediment | place: USA...
ACTTCTTCGTCGCGAGCGACTTGGCGACAGGGGCGCTGGATAGCAGCTGGGCGCCCCAGGGCCTCGGGGGGCTGGGCCCGTTTGTCATGAGCGAAGACAGCGGGCACATCTGGGCGGGCGGCGAATTCACCAAGGTGGAAGGCCGCTCGGCGGCGCGGGTCACCTACCTCGACGCGGTCGTGTTCACCGCCCCCGGCTCCTACCGCGATCGAGTGATCGCGGATGGGGCGGACGTCTTCTACCGATTCGGCGAGCAGGGCGGCACGACGGCCATCGACGATGCCGGTGTCATCGACGCCACGTATGGCGGAAATGTGACTCTCGGCAGTGGCGGCCTCATCACCGGTGCCAACACCGCGGTGGGGCTCGATGGCGCTACGGCGCGCGTTGCGATCCCGGACTCTGGACTCATCAACACCGGGGGACCGTATGAGGAGCGGTCGGTTGAGCTGTGGTTCAGGACCGGGGACGCTACCCCTCGGCAGATGCTCTTCGAAGAAGGTGGCATCTCGCGCGGCATCAACATCTACGTCGAGAACGGCTCTGTCTACTTCGGGGCGTGGAACACCACGGACCACGGAGACGGGACGACGCCATGGAGCGCACCAGTGTTCTTGGCGGCTCCGGTCACGGCGAACCAGACCCACCATGCCGTCCTGTCGTTCGATTACCCGTCCGGAGTGCTGACGGCTTACCTCGATGGGGTTCCTGTTGCGGCCGCCACGGCCATTGGACGCCTGTTCGCCCACGCCGACAACGTCGCCGCCGGCGCGGTCGACGGCACGACCCGCATCGTCAGCGGCGGCTCCTCGGCTCTCGATCACTTCTCCGGCACGCTCGATGAATTGGCCATCTACAACGAGGCGCTCGCCGAGTCGACGGTGACCTCGCACTATCTGCTGGGAACGATTGCAGGGCCGGGGCCGGCGGCCGTCGTTGTCTCGCCTGATGACGGGGATGCCGTCACCGGATCGGTGGCCGTAGTCGTGGTGGCCGAAGACGGCGAAGACGCGGCTGGGACGCTCGTCGTCGATGTTTCGACCGATGGTGGCGGGACGTGGAACCCGGCACCGTACCAATCTGCAAGCTCGACCTATCAGTTCATTTGGGACACCACCGCCGAACCCGCCGGGCCGGTCACACTGATCGCCCGGGCGACGGATTCCGACACGAACCAGGGAACTTCGTCGCCGGTCACTGTCACCGTCGACAATCTCAACAACGCTCCGACGGCGGCTGTTACCGCCCCGGCCGAGGGCTCGACAGTTGGTGGCCTCGTCTCCGTTGATGTCGAGGCGACAGATGTCGAAGATGCGGCGGGGAGCCTCGACGTTGCCGTCCGCTTCGACGGTGGGCCGTGGCAGCCGGCAGCGTGGGACGGTGGAACGTCCCGGTACAAATATGGTTGGGACACGATCGCCGAGGCCGATGGAGCGGTTCTCATCGAGGCCCGTGCCATCGACTCGGGTTCGGCCGAGACGATCAGCTCTCCGGTGTCAGTCACGGTCGCCAACGCCACGGGCTACGTGGCTGCAGTGCTCGCCGACAACCCCGTCGTCTATTGGCGCTTTGACGAGACCGGGGGAGTGGTAGCGGCCGATGAGGTCGACGCCCTCGCCGCCAGTTATGTGAACGGGGTGGCAGTGGGCGCCACCGGGCTCATCGGTGAGGGTAGATCAGTCGAGCTCGAAGGCGTCGACGACTACGTCTGGGTCGTTGACTCGCCGTTGATCAACGAGGGTGATCCCATCGAAACCCGGTCCGTCGAGTTGTGGTTCAACGCCCAGGACACGACCAACCGCCAAGTCCTCTTCGAGGAGGGCGGTTTCAGCCGCGGTCTCAACATCTACATCGAAGAGGGTTTGCTCTACTTCGGCGCCTGGAACCTGACCAACGACGGCGATGGCACCACTCCGTGGTCTGGTGGTGAGGCCTTCCTGACCGCACCGATCGTGACCGGCCAGACCTACCACGTGGTGCTGACGTTCGATCAGCCCAGCGATTTGCTGATCGGCTACCTCGACGGTGTAGCCGTGACGTCACGCGGGGACATTGGGCGACTGTATCCTCACAGCGCTCACACGGGAATCGGCGCCATGATCAATCGGGCGCGGTTCCACACGGGCAACGAGTTCGGGCACGGCGCCTACCTCGATGGTCAGCTCGACGAGCTAGCGATCTACGACAGTGTGTTGTCACCCGCCCGAGTCAGGGCGCACCACGCAGCCGGTCTATGAACATACAGAAACAATTCGATGGATAGGAACAGTTCTTGGCTCTTTTAGTAACCGGAGGCGAACAACGGCGCCCCCGTCCCTTGGCAGCAGCCAGCGGACATTGGTACAAGTATGCGCGCGGCTACCTGCTCGAGGTGGATCCAACAAGTGGGAGCGTGACCACCCGACTCTCGTATGAGTCGCCGCCCGACGCTGTTTCTGACGATGAGCCCGCAATCCTGTTCAAACAGGGCACGCTGGTGGACGGAGTGATGTACCTCACCACGCAGACCGAGGTCATCGTCTACAGCTACCCCGAACTCGAGGTTCTTCACTACATCTCGCTGCCGCAATTCAACGATGTACATCATGTGCGTCCCTCCGGCAACGGCACGCTCCTCGTAGTCAACACCGGCCTCGACCAGCTCCTCGAGCTCGAGCGCGATGGCTCGGTGGTGCGGGAGTGGAACGCCCTTGGCAAGGATCCGTGGGAGCGCTTCGACAAGTCGATCGACTACCGCAAGGTCAATTCCACGAAGCCCTACGAGTCCCATCCGAATCACGTCTTCCTTCTGGACGATGAGGTGTGGCTGACGCGCTTCAAGCAGAAGGATGCGGTATCTCTGGCCGATCCGTCACGTCGCATCGACATCGGCGTCGAGAGGATCCACGATGGTGTTGTTCACGGAGACCACATCTACTTCACGGCAGTCAATGGAACCCTCGCGGTGGCCGACAAGGAGTCGCTCGAGATTGTGGAGCTCATCGACCTCAACACTCTGGAACGGGGGGGTCGAGTACTCGGCTGGTGCCGCGGCGGCGCCCCTGGCGACGATGGGGTGTGGGTCGGGTTCTCCAGATTACGGGCCACATCGACGCGCGAGAACGTGGCATGGGTCAAGGGTGGCTTTCGCAAGAGCATGCCGACCCATGTCGCACGATATGACCTCGAGAAGCGTACGCTGGAGCAGCGAATCGAACTCGAGGATCACAACCTGAATGCCGTCTTCAGCATTTTCCGGGTATGAGCCCAGGCAGCGTCGTATGGCGATTGCCGGGTCTCGAGAGTCTCTGATTCTGTGATCGGCTTCCTGACCACGGGTGCCATCTGGGCAATCGCCATCATGATGACGCGCGCCGGAGCGTGGGCGCGTCCGCTCCGCCGGCTGAGCCGCGGCCTCGGCAAGGAGCACTCGATTCTGGTGCTGTTGCTGTTGGCTTCGCACTCGCGCGCCTCGCGCACCGGCGCAGAAGACACGCTGGCGAATCCGTTCGTCCTCGAGGTTATCGCTCGCGGTGTGTTGGTCGTCGCCGCTCTGGCGCTGCTGGTGCCGCTCTTCACTCCGCACGCCCGCCTGGCGAATGTGGTCCGCGGCAAGCGCTACGGCATGTTGGCGCTGGGCCTGTATTTCGCGGTTGCCGCTCTTTCCACTTTGTGGTCGGCTTCGGCGCCGAACACTGCGGGCAAGGCGCTCGAGATCGGCGTCGCCTTCGGATTGGTGTGGGTGCTTGTGATGCGAGACGATGCCATTGAGGCCCTCAAAAGCACCCTGAAGTTTGTGCTGTTTCTCGAAACCTCGTTGATTGTCGTGGCGATGCTCGGCTTCCTGGTCCTTCCGAGTGTCTTTTCCGAGGAACTATCGCGGCCGGGATTCTTGTTCAGGGGAACGATGATCGCCCCGTTTGGTGGTCCGAACGGATTCTCCGCGGTCGGCGCCATGTTGGCGTCTTTTTCGGCGGCTCACTTCTTCCAGACTCCGCGTGGTCGCCGCCGCGGCCATTGGGTGGCCCTGTTCTCAATCGGAACCTTGGCAACCGTCCTCAGCTCGGGTCGCCAGGGCGTGATCATCTGGATGATGGGGCTGGCAATCGTGCTGCTGATCTACCGCCGCGAGCTGTTCATCCTGGTGATCGCGCCGGGGGCGGCGCTTTTCGTCTTCTTCAGCTGGGACGTGTTGTGGGGCATCGTGTCGCGCGATCAGGTCTCGGGCTCACTGTCGACCCTCACCGGACGCACGACATTGTGGGCGGCCGGCTGGGAGGCCTTCTTGCTGCAGCCGCTCACCGGCTACGGGTTTGGAGCGGGGTCCCGCTTCGTGGCACTGCGGGCGATCGGTCGCGACTATTTGACCCACATCCACAACGGTTTCCTCGAAGCTCTGATCGGCGTGGGCATCGTTGGATTCGTGCCGTTCATCTACGCCGTTTTCCGCACGCTCGGTTGGAGCATTCGCCATCTGGCACGTCGCGTCGAAGTGCCGTTCGCGATTCTGGCGATTCCCCTGACCATGCAGAATGTGTTTGGCCTCGGTTTCGGCGCCTGGTTCAATACCAACCTGATGCTGTTTGCCCTGCTCGTGGGGCTGGCCGACGCCATGGGCGTAAAACCAGGGAAGAAGCCGACGACTCGTCTCGGGCGGCGGCGGGCCTACGCCCGATAGGCCCGTTCGAGGTTGGTCACTGCCTTGTCTGGGCCGTAGTTGGCTTCCCATAGACCGCGGGCGATGTCGCCGGCCGTTGCCACGGCGGCGCTGTCGTCGAGCGTCGCCAGCTTGGTGGCCCAATCAGCAGCGGATCCGGGTTTCACCAGCCAGCTGTCTCCGAAGGGCTGCAGCATCTCAGTCATCGACCCGAGGTCTGAGCCCATAACCGGAAGCCCTGAAGCAAAGGCTTCGAGGAGGGTCATCGGCATCCCTTCATACCATTCGGACGGAAACACGAGAGCGCGGGATTCAAACATGAGGCTCTGCACCGCGGCTCGATCCACGCGCCCCAGCATCCTGACGCCGGGGTTCTCCCGAGCGCTCAGCTCTGAGAACATGGGCCCGTCGCCGGCAATGACCAGCTCCAGTCCGATCGGGGCAGCTCTCTGCCACGCTTCGAGGAGTGTTGGGACACCTTTTTCCGCCGTGATGCGGCCCACAAACAGAACCTGATTCGACTCGGTTACCGAGGCAGGCCTGGTACCGGGATCTGGAACGAAGTTGGGCTTCACCTCGACCTTTTCGGCCGGCAATCCGCTTGCCACCATTCGACCTCTGGCGAACTCTGTCAGCGCCAGGAACCGGTCGACCCCCTCGGTCCAGCTGCCGCGCCGTCTATTGATTGCGATCGTGGCAGCCGCCGGAATCGACAGGGCTCGCGACCCCCGATAGCAACCGTATTGGACCGCCTTCCATGGCCCCGAGCCGACGCACAGCTCGCAGGGCGAACCATTACGCAGCAGCAGCCCGTTGGCGCAGGCGAGCCGGTAGTTGTGCAACGTCATGACAACCGGACCGGCAACGGCCTCCTGTAACGCACCAAAGACAGACGGTGAGGAGGCATACCAAGTGTTGTGGACATGCACGACGTCAGGCTCACAACGCCGGGCCGCCTCGGCGACGGCCGCCGCGGCACTCCTGTTGGCGGGAGCCTGGAGGAGAGCCTTGACCGTGGCTGCACCGCCGGCGGGGTTCTGATTGCTCCACTGCACGACCTCATGGCCGGAAGAACGCAACAGGTCGGCTTCCGCCGCCAGCACTGCATCTTCGCCACCGGCTTCGCGGTATTGAGTATGAACTTGGAGAACGCGCACGGATCGACCTATCTGCGAAGTTGCGAATGAAGTGTAAGGCCTTGCCGGCGCCGTCTTGCCTCGGTCAGATGCGCCCTGTGTGCACAAAAAAGTGGTGGGTGACCGGAGCCACCCACCACCTTGCCTGACGGCGTTAGCGCGCTATTCCCACTTGAAAGTGCCGTTCTTGTCCATGCCCTTGCTCTTCCACGTTGATACCGACACCGATCCGCCGATCCACTTGAACGGCTTGAAGCTCGTCGAGTATTCGAACGTGTAGTCGTTGCTGGTGAAGCGGTTATTCTTCGACGTGAAGTAGCTGGTATCGCTGATTCCGTCGATGGCGATACCGACCCGGGCCGTTCCGTCCAGCGTTATGTCGTTGTCGTGAACCCACAGGTTCTTGAGCTTGGAGATGCTCGTGCGACCGTCCTGTCGTCCGAGGATTCCACCTCGGTTGCCGCGCAACGTGTTGCCATATACCTCGACGTCGCTCGACGAGAGCACGATGATGCCGAAGTGACCACCGCTGCGGAATCCGTTGCCCTCGATCACGTTGTTCCTGATGATGGCGCCACTCGAGATCTCATGGTGAATGCCGTTGCCGGTGTTGTTCACGATGACATTGTCTTCGTAGACAGCGTTGGTGGACTCCCGGTCCAGGTGGAGGCCGTGGCCATCATTGTCGTGGACGTAGTTCGCTCGCAACGTGACGTTGTGCACGGTGTCGAACTTCAGGGCGCCGCCGGCAAATCCGTAGCACTTGAACCCGCTGATGCAGGTATAAGACAGCTCGTTGTTACTGATGAGAAGGTTGCTGGCGTCGGCGCCACCAATTCCCATCTGACCCATGTGGTGGATGTTGTTGCCAATGGCGTCCATACCGCTCTCGACCTTGATGCCGTAGCTATGACTCCACCGGATGGTGTTGTTCTTGACGGTCCAGTTCTTGCCCGCCGAACCAGTGCGGCCTTCGCGGGCATTCACCACGCCGCGGCGACCTGGCGTGGCGTAGCGCTCCATCACTAGTCCCTCGATGTGGACGTTGTCGGCGCTTCCCCAGAAGGCGTAGGTCGAAACGGAGGTTTCGACCGTCTTGCCGGTCGGGTTATCGGCGAACCAGATCTTGTCATTGCCATAGTCGAAGTACCACTTGCCGGGTGCAACCTGGGACTTGGACTTCACTTGCCACAACAGTTGTCCCCCGACAAAGAGCTGCTCGGGGAATACGCACATGTCGTATCCGGACTCGCACCTGCCCCATTCGGAGCCTTCTGATTTGCTACCCGATCCCTGAGTCTGACCGCTGGCGTACCAGAGCCCTCCGGACTGCGAGAACTGCGTCAGCTTCTTGGCGCCCGACAGGATCGCTCCCGGCTCACCGACGAACTTCATCCCCTCCTTCGGCTTGATCTGAGCCAGGCGGTACTTGCCTGCCTTGATGTAGAAGCTCGTACCGGAGGGCTTCGAGTTGACGATCGAAGCGATATTGTCGCCCGGCCTGATCACGACGTCGAAATTGCCGGGATTGCCGGCTGCCTCGATCGTTACTTTTATCTGGCCGGCGTCAACGTTGCCTGCAGTGTCCTGGATGCGGTAGGTGATCGTATCCACGGTCCCGCCAGCACCGCTCGGAGCCTTATAGGTCCACTTCGTGCCGTCCTTCGGCACCGATACTCCAGCCGCCGACGGCGACGTCACAGACTTCACCGACAAGGCGTCGCCCTCGGGATCCGTGTCGTTGCTCAGCAGTTTGGAACGAGTAATCGAGATTGTCTGACCGGCCGTCACCGTGTATTTGTCTGTCTTGGCGGTCGGCTTCTCATTGCTCGTGGGTGGCGGAGGCGGATTTGTCGTCGTGGGTGGCGGCGGGGGTGGCTCGCTGCTGTCCGACGGCATCTCATAGGTCCAATTGCTGCCCTTGACGTTCCAGGAGCGCCCGGTCTCTGTCCACTTTGCGTAATTGTTGGATGCTTGTTTGGTCGTCCGCATGTCGAGCGAGATCGCTCGCTTGCCGCCGTTCGTCGCCCATCCGTTGCGCCAGAAACCGAGCCAGGCGATGTCACCCTTGAGACGGTCTGCTGTTCCCTCCTTGGCGGCGCCGATGGTCCAGGTTCCGCTGGCGTCGCGGGGCGTGACCTTGGCGCCCCTGGCGACCTGTTTCGCGGTCCCCCAGGAAACCTTGGTCGGCACTGTCGTGATGGCTTGCTTGGAAACGAAGAATTTGGCGACGGACTCGCTGCCAACCGCTACGTTCAAACGAACGCGGAACCAATAACCCTTGCCGTTGCTCAGCTTTGTCTTGCCGGCATACGCGTTGTAGATGTGCATCTTGCCGGCTTTGTCGTTGAGCAAGAGCTGCAGGTGCCCGTCCTTGTTGAACTGGATCCGGACGGAACGTTTGTTGGCGTCCTGCGGCCAATGGGCCACTACAACTTGGGTACCGCTGGACCAGTCGTCGGCGGCGGCGTAGAAGATGAAGTCCATGTCGCCCGTGCCGTTGCTGAAGGAGCTAGTGACGAGGTAGTCGCTCCCACTGAGGTTCATGCGGCCGTCGGGCTCGCCGGCGGCTGAGGCCGGCTGGGCAAGCGTCACAGCCACTACCGATGCCACCATCGCAAAAGCCGCCAACACGATTCGCCACCGTGATGCACTTGATCTACCGAAAAAGGTTTGTCCTACTAATGCAATGGCCCGGTTCAATTTGATACCCCTTCAATTGTCCGACACTCCGATGCGTCCGGTGACACCTCACCGTTCAGCATTGCGTTCGTCCGCCAATCGCTCCTCACTTCGACGTGGCAGTCGACGTGGAATCGCCCAAAGCGCTTCGGGTTTGACTCCACTGAGTGGCAATCGGTGTGACTGTGAGTGTTCTTGAGCATTTTTATTTCAGAAAACTCTGCTTCTGCCTTGATTGGCGAAACCAAGGTTCGTCCGGTGGACAATGGGCTGCAGCGCCCACCGGTGGAAAGCAGAGATGCTCTCGACTCAATTGTTCAGGCGTCGACCCCTCGGCGATCGACTCTTCCGCCCGTGTCGCGCTCCTCATCCAGCGCGCGCAGCCGCGACACGTAGGGTGGTTTCTAGTGGTTAAAACGTAGCGGGTCAAGTCAAGATTGTCAGTGACCCTCGGTGGTCGCCGGCGGCCCTAGGTAACTAGCCTCTGTGATTGCCCACCGTTTGGCCTTGCGCGCAGAGCGCGTTTGGCTGTATCATCCGGGTTGTCGAGCCGTCCAGGGATTGGGCCTCTTTTCGCGGAGGATAGGACCCCGGTGGCGGAACATGAGGTGACTGGTAGGACACCTCATTTGAGTGGGCTTAGATAGGGGACTGGGAATTGGCTTCCGACGTACGAGGAGCCGAAGCGAGCATTGACCTGAGGGTTGATGACGTTCGGCTTTCACCGAATCCGCAGCCGGCCGAAGAGCAGATCGCGCCGCCGGTACCCGAGGCTGAAGAGCATCACGCCACCGTCATCGACCTGCGTACTGCTGAACCGATCGTCGAGATCGACCGCCTCACGCCACACGGCTTGACAGCGGCTTCGACCGCGTCGCTCGCCATCAAACGCGGCATCGATATCTTGGTGGCTGCCGTTGCTCTCGTGCTGCTGGTGCCGCTGTTTCTGATGGTTGCTATCGCCATCAAAGCTACGTCACGGGGACCTGTTTTCTTCGCGCAGCCGCGTGTCGGCAAGGGCGGCGAATTATTCGGATTCGTGAAATTCCGTTCGATGCGCACAACGGCTGTTTACGAGAAGCCAGAGCTCAAGGAGCTCAACGAGAAAGATGGACCGATTTTCAAAATCCGCAACGATCCGCGGATAACGAAGGTCGGCAAGGTCATCCGGAAGCTGTCGATCGACGAGTTGCCGCAGCTGGCACACGTGTTGTCCGGCAAGATGGCGCTGGTCGGGCCCCGTCCGCATCTGCCTGAAGAAGTCGCTGCCTACGATGCCCGTGCCCACCGCAGGCTGACGGTCAGGCCGGGCATTACTTGCATCTGGCAAGTCAGCGGCCGCGCCGACCTCGACTTCGACACTTGGATCGACCTCGATCTCGAGTACATCGACAACTGGTCGCTTGGCCTCGACGCTGCACTTCTCGTCAAGACCGTACCCGCCGTCCTGACCGGCAAAGGCGCCTACTAGCGGGGTTCGGCCAAATCTTGATTTGAGCGAAACCCGATATCCCTCAGGGGTACGGCCGGCCGATGCCTTCGTATGAGAGGCCGGCCGCGCGGACGGTTGCGGGGTCTAGGGCGTTGCGGCCGTCGATCACCAGGCTGCCGCGCATGAGTTGGCGGATGTGGGTCCAGTCGACTGTCGTGAATTCGGGCCACTCGGTTACGAGAGCTACCGCGTCGGCGTTGCGGACGGCGTCATCGAGAGTGGCGGCGACGGCGAGGGCGCCGGCTTCCAGCTCTACATAGTCCGGGAGTTGGCGGATCACTGGGTCGTATGCCGTGACCTCGACACCTTCTTCGTGGAGGGTCTGAGCAATGTGCAGCGACGGCGCGTCACGCAAGTCATCCGTGCCCGGCTTGAATGCCAGGCCCAGAAGGGCGACTTTGGTTCCGTCGGCGCCGCCGAGATGGCGGCGGAGCCTGCGGGCGACCTCGCCGCGCTGCAGGTCGTTCACGGCCCGGGTCGCTTGCAAGAGCGGGGCTGTGTATCCAAGTTCGCTGGCCGTCAGCGTCAGCGAGGCCAGGTCCTTGCCGAAACATGAACCGCCCCAGCCAAGGCCGGGGCGCAGGAAGAGCGGCGAGATTCGGTGGTCGAGGCCGAGCGCTGTCGAGATAGTCTCGACGTCGGCTCCCACCAACTCACAGATTTGAGCGATCTCGTTTATGTAGCTGATCTTCATGGCGAGGAACGAGTTGGCTGCATACTTGATCATCTCCGCCGAGACCAGATCAGTCGTCACGAGATGGGCTGGCGAGTTGGGTAGTCCCGTTGGGTCGCCCGCCGGCAACTCCTGGTTGAGGATCGGCTTGTACAGCTCTGTGATCGTCTCGAGGGCCCTGGCATCGTCCGATCCGAGCACCACGCGGTCGGGATGGAGGAAATCGCCGACGGCCGATCCCGTCCTGAGGAACTCCGGGTTGGAGACGATGGAAACGGAACCGGAGCGGCCGGCTGCCGCCATCGCCTTCTCGACGTCTAGCTGGATTCGCAGGTTGGTACCGATGGGTACCGTCGACTTGGTCACGACGATCGTGCGGCCCGATATGACCTCACCAAGTGCCGTGGCCGCTTGCCGGATGGCGGTGAGGTCGGCGTCCCCGTTGCGATCCTGAGGTGTGCCGACGCAGAGAAAAGCCACGTCGACGTCCCCAACGTCCTTGATTTCGGCCACGAACCGAATCCGCTCGAAAGCGACGGCAATAGCCAGCAGCTCGGCGAGGCCGACTTCATGAACCGGCACGGTCCCTGCTTGGAAAGCTTCCAATTTGGCACGGTCGCGTTCGACCGCAACAACGTTGTGGCCGAGGTAGGCCAAGGCGGCGGCGACAACGCCGCCAACATATCCGGTTCCAACGACCGCGATCGACTGATTCAACGAGGGTCTCTTCCGTGTGAGATTGAAATACGGGGCACTGCGAGTACCTCGGCAGCCCCAGGCTACGCCGTGAGTCTATTGAGTAAACCGCCTCGGCGACGTTGAATTGCACCAGGCGGTGTGCTGGTAGTTTGAGTCGTTGTGAGGCTGTAGACCGTTGGAGAAGAGGGTCATGATTGGTAGGGCCGTTGTCACAGGTGGGGCCGGCTTCATCGGCTCCCATCTTGTTGGTCGTTTGGTCGACGAGGGCGCCGAGGTTCTCGTCATCGACGATCTGAGTTCCGGCAAGCTCGAGCGGCTGGCCGATGCCCGGGCGGCCGGTGGAGTGAACTTCCATCAGATGGACATTCGGGCCGAAGAGCTCGGCGACACGTTCGCCGCGTTTCGGCCTGAGGTCGTCTTCCATCACGCCGCCCAGATCGACGTCCGCAAGTCCGTGACCGATCCGGTGTTCGATGCCTCGATCAATGTTGTCGGGACGGTGAATGTTCTGCAGGCGGCGCTTGGCGCCGGAGCGGAGCGCCTCGTGTTCGCCTCATCCGGTGGTGCGACATACGGGGATGTCGACGTGTTCCCAACCCCGGAGTCGACTCCGCGACGGCCGGAATCGCCGTATGGCGTTTCGAAGAAGGTCGCCGATGATTATCTGCGCTACTTCCTCACCGCCCACGACCTCGACTTCATGTCGCTGGGGTATGCCAACGTCTATGGGCCCGCCCAAGATCCGCACGGCGAGGCCGGCGTCGTCGCCATCTTCTCTCGCAAACTGCTGGCGGGGGAAGCGCCAACGATCTTCGGCGACGGGAGCGCGCTGCGCGATTACGTGTACGTCAGTGACGTGGCTGACGCATGTATCCGGGCCGCCAACCGGGGCGGAGGCCTATTCGTCAACATCGGCACCGGAATCGAAACGTCTGTCACCGACCTGTTTGGTCTTCTCCGCGACTTGACCGGGGCGGACGTGGAGCCGATATTCGCCGACGCCAAGGCAGGGGACCTGGCAAGGTCGCTGCTCGATCCCGCCGCGGCCAAGGCCCACCTCGGCTGGGAGCCGTGGACGACGCTCGAAGACGGCCTAGCCGCGACGGTCGAGTACTTCCGCACCCACGGCTAGGCCCGGTTGCGGAGGCGCCACCCGATCATCTGCTTGGTCCACAGGAACAAATACGCCGGGTTGTTGAAGATGTACCGCCGCCACAGGCGCTTCGGTTCCGAGCCCAGCCGGAACAGCCATTCGAGGCCGGCCCGCTGCATCCAACCTGGTGCCTCCGGCTTGGTTCCGGCAAGGAAGTCGAATGCGGCTCCGATTCCCACAACCACGACCCCGGGATAGCGGCCGATATTGCGGTGCATCCACTTTTCTTGTTTCGGCATGCCGAGGCCGACCCACACGAAGTCCGGCCTCATCTCCATGATCTCGGCTGCGATCTCGTCCTCTTCCTCGTCGCTGAGCTGGCGGAAGGGTGGTGACATGGCTCCGGCGATTGCGATCCCCTCATAAGAGGCCTCGAGGGCAGCCTGCAGCGCGGCCAGAGTTTCGTCCGTGGATCCGTAGAAGTAGTGCCGCCAACCTCTAGCGAGTCCGGCCTCGAGCGTGGTCGTCGTCACCTTGGCGCCGTACACCCGTTCCTGGTCTGGTTGCCCCATCGATCGTAGGGCCCAGGCGACGGGCATGCCGTCTGGTGTCGAGATGTCCGCCGCGTCCAGCGCGGCCCGCAGCTCGGGATCGCGGCGAGCCGACATGACGGCGTGCACATTGGTGATGGTGACGACCGTGGCTCGATCGGGTGGGCGTTCCTGGAAGGACGTCACGAGGTCATCGAATCCGATCAATGAGATGCCGGTGCCGACAACATCCTGCTTCGGCGGGAATCCGTCCGGCGTGTCAGCCATCCTGGTTGGCTTCCCACCACTCGATGGTGTGCTTGAGACCCTCTTCGAGGCCAACCTCGGCCTCGAAGCCGAAGAGGTCGCGCGCTCTCGATGTATCGAGCTTGCGCCGAGGCTGACCGTCCGGCTTTGTCGTGTCCCAGGTGATTCGGCCCGTGTAGCCGGTGATGCGACCGATCAGCTCCACGAGGTCCTTGATGGTGATCTCGCGGCTGGTGCCGATATTTACGGGATCGGCACCTTCGTAGCGCTCTGTGGCCATGACGATTGCACGGGCGGCGTCATCGACGTACAGAAACTCGCGGCTTGCAGCTCCCGTACCCCACGCAACGACCTCGTCGGCCTGTTCATCGCGGGCGGCGATGAACTTACGGATCAGAGCCGGGATCACGTGGCTGCTCTCGAGATCAAAATTGTCGCCGGGACCGTACAGGTTGACGGGCAGCAGGTAGATGCCGTTCAGTCCGTACTGTTCGCGGTAGGCCTGGAGCATCACGAGAAGGCTCTTTTTGGCGATGCCGTACGGTGCGTTGGTCTCTTCCGGGTAGCCGCTCCACAGGTCATCCTCGCGAAACGGCACTGTGGCGAACTTCGGATATGCGCAGACGGTGCCCACCTGGACGACCTTTTCGACCTTGTTGGCGCGGGCTTCCTCGATCACGTGAAGCCCCATGGCCATGTTCGCAAAGAAGTAGCGCCCCGGATTGGCTCGGTTGGCTCCGATACCACCCACCTCGGCGGCGAGGTGAATGACGACTTCCGGATGCGTCTCGTTGTAGAGATCCCGCACCGCGTCCTGCTCGGTCAGGTCATACTCGGCGCTTCGCGGCACGATTATCTCGGCGACGTTCCGATCTCTGAGGAGCTGAGCGACCACCTGGCCCAGGAAGCCGGCTCCACCGGTGAGCAGTATTCGTTTATCGGCGAGTTCCGTCACAGGTTCTCGCCCTTACGCCACTCGATCTCCTTGAGCCCGGCGTCGACCAGCGCTCGTTCCTGCTTGGCCAGCTTCATGTCGGCTTCGAGCATCATGTCAACGAGCTCTTCAAAGGACACCTTCGGCTTCCAACCGAGCTCGGTCCGGGCCCTGGTCGAATCTCCTTGGAGCAGATCAACTTCAGCCGGCCGGAAGTAGCGAGGGTCGATCTCGACAAACTGCTCCCAATCGAGGTCCATTTTGCTGAAGGCCATCTGAGCAAATTCGCGCACCGAGTGGCGCTCATCCGTCGAAATGACGAAATCGGTCGGTTGATCCTGCTGGAGCATCAGCCACATCGCCTCGACGTAGTCGCCGGCATATCCCCAGTCGCGTTCCGCATCGAGATTTCCCATGTACAACCTGCGCTGAAGATCCAGGGCAATTCTGGTGACTGCTCGCGTGATCTTGCGGGTGACGAACGTCTCGCCCCGCCGCGGCGATTCGTGGTTGAACAGGATTCCGTTACAGGCGTACATGTCATACGACTCGCGATGGTTCACGACCTGCCAGAACGAGTACACCTTGGCAACGCCGTACGGGCTGCGAGGGTGGAACGGGGTCTTCTCACTTTGCGGGATCTCGGCTACCTCGCCGAACATCTCCGAAGACGAGGCCTGATAGAAGCGGATAGAGGGGTCGACCATACGAATCGCCTCGAGCAGCCGCAGAGTCCCCAGAGCGGTGACGTCCGCCGTGTAGATCGGATTCTCGAACGAAACTGCGACGTGCGACTGGGCTCCAAGGTTGTAGACCTCTGCGGGTCGGATCTCGCTGAGCAGTCTTGTCAGCGCATTGCCGTCGGTGAGGTCGCCGTAGTGGAGAAACATGCGAGCGTCCGACTCGTGGGCATCCAGATACAGATGGTCGATTCGCTCGGTGCCAAAGGTCGAGGAGCGGCGGACTATGCCGTGGACCTCGTAGCCTTTGTCAAGGAGCAGCTCGGCAAGATAAGAGCCGTCTTGGCCGGTTATCCCCGAGATCAGAGCTCGCGGTGTCATTAGTCAGTTCTCCTATGTGCACAGAACG
>Ga0224512_10002944_pt1 | contig 15231 bp, 10 predicted proteins | sample SF_May12_sed_USG_4_FD_169103 | JGI IMG/M metagenome (GOLD analysis project Ga0224512, IMG submission 169103) | Sediment microbial communities from San Francisco Bay, California, United States - SF_May12_sed_USGS_13 | ecosystem: Environmental > Aquatic > Marine > Sediment | place: USA...
GGTCGCCTGCAGCGTCGAACGCCTGCTCGACGGAACCGATATTGTTGTATTCCAGCGTAATCGTGTGTTCCGCGAGGCCGGCGGGGACGCCCGGCGAACTGGGCACACCCAGCGTCAGCGCGCCGGAGCCGGCTTTGATCAGCAGCGAGTCGGAATGGCCGTGGTAGCAACCTTCGAATTTGATGATCTTGTCGCGCCCCGTATGGCCGCGCGCGAGGCGAATAGCACTCATCGTGGCCTCGGTGCCGGAACTCACCATGCGCACGCGCTCGATGGACGGCATCAACGCACAAATTTTCTCGGCTATGCGCGTCTCGAGCACGCAGGGCGCACCAAAGCTCAGCCCCTGCCGGGCCGTTTCGATGACTGCCTCGATAACAGCAGGATGCCCGTGCCCCAGGATCATCGGGCCCCAGGAACCGACATAGTCAATGTAGCGCCGTCCATCCTCGGCCTCCAGCCAGGCGCCTTTTGCCCGCGCAAAAAAAACGGGTTCGCCACCAACGGCTGCGAATGCGCGCACCGGCGAATTGACGCCGCCAGCAATCACTCGCCGTGCTTCGGCAAACAGACTCATGCATATCCCCCGGCAAGATGTTCCTGCACGACCCAGACGACTTCGGTGTCGAAACCGCCGTCCGCACTCAAGGTGATGCGGCGGTAGGCGGGCGGATTGTCATCGACAGCGAATTTTTCGCTGCCCGGCGCGAATTGTCGACACGTTGAGGGCGTCGCCAGGACGCGCAGACCCCCGTGGTCGGCATCATAATGTTGGTGAACATGGCCAAAAATGGCGGCGCGGACCTTGCCGGATGCAGAGACTTCCTGCAGAAATTCGCCGGCGTTCTTTAGCCCGACCGAGTCGAGCCATTTGCTGCCCATGGGCACAGGCGGATGATGCAGGCAGACCATAACGTGTTCCGCAGCGGTTGCCGCGACCAGTTCTCGCAGGCGCTTGAACTCGTCCGCGGCGACAGCGCCGCCCGCATGTCCCTGCAGGCAGCTGTCGAGGCAGACGATCAACCAGTTGTCGCGCTGCAGCGAGTCACAATAATAGAATGGCGCCTCGCCCAATGCTGCGCGCATTTCAGCGCCGATATCGTGGTTGCCGGGCAGACAGTAAACGGGCAGGCCCAAAGGACTCAGCAGCTGTCGAAAACGATCGTAAGCGCCGTTGCCGCCGTCCTGAATAATGTCGCCGGTAACTACCGCGATGTCAGCGGGCCAACCGCTGGCAGCATAATGCGCGAGCACGCTCTCGAGCGAGGCGGAAGTAACCGTACCTCGCAGCGCGCCCTGCGGGTCCGCAAACAGATGCGGATCCGTCAGGTGCAGCACGCGCAGCAATTCTAGTACCTGTAAGGGTCGGGCTTGTACGGGCCCGCCTTGTCGACGCCGATATATTCGGCCTGCTCGTCGGTTAGCTCGGTTAGCCTGGCGCCAATGCGATCGAGATGCAGCCGTGCGACCTTTTCATCGAGATGTTTGGGCAGCACGTAGACTTCCTTTTTGTATGCGTCGCCGTTTTGCCACAGTTCAATCTGTGCCAGGACCTGGTTGGTGAACGAGTTGGACATCACAAAGCTCGGATGACCGGTGCCACAGCCCAAGTTCACGAGGCGGCCTTCTGCCAGCAGTATGATGCGCTTGCCATCGGGGAAGATAACGTGATCGACCTGCGGCTTGATGTTTTCCCATTCATACTGCCTGAGATAAGCGACGTCGATCTCATTATCGAAATGGCCGATGTTCGCCACGATCGCCTGGTTCTTCATGCGCGCCATTTGCGGGCCCGACACCACGTGATAATTGCCGGTTGCCGTGACGACGATATCGGCCTGGTCGCAGACCTCGTCAAAGCGCACTACCCGGTAACCTTCCATGGCGGCCTGCAAGGCGCAGATCGGGTCTACCTCGGTGATCCACACCGTAGCGCCGAGCCCACGCAGCGACTGGGCAGATCCCTTGCCGACATCGCCGAAACCGCAAACGATCGCAATTTTGCCGGCGATCATGACATCGGTGGCACGCTTGATGCCGTCTACGAGCGACTCGCGGCAGCCATAGAGATTATCGAACTTCGACTTGGTGACGGAGTCGTTGACGTTGAAGGCGGGGCACATCAGCGAGCCGTCGCGCATCATGTCATAGAGGCGCTTCACGCCGGTCGTGGTCTCCTCGGACAGGCCCTTGACGCCCTGCATGATCTCGGGATGCTTGTCATGCAGCACCATCGTCAGGTCGCCACCATCATCCAGCAGCATATTCGGCGTCCAGCCGTCGGGCCCGTTGATCGTCTGCTCGACGCACCACCAGTACTCTTCCTCGCTTTCGCCTTTCCACGCGAACACCGGAATTCCTGCGGCGGCGATCGCGGCTGCCGCATGATCCTGGGTCGAGAAAATATTGCATGACGACCAGCGAATGTCGGCGCCGAGCGCGTGCAGCGTCTCGATCAGGACAGCGGTTTGAATCGTCATGTGCAGGCAGCCTGCAATCCGCGCACCGGCAAGTGGTTGCTGATCGGCATATTCCTCGCGTAGCGCCACCAGACCCGGCATTTCGGTCTCGGCGATGGCGATTTCCTTACGACCGAAGTCGGCAAGAGAAATATCAGCAACTTTGTAATCCGGTGTTTGAATGGCAACGGGTTCGCTGCTCATGCGGTTCTCCTTGGGTTTGAATTCAGTTCAGGCTGCGGCGCTACCAGCGAGCGCCTCGGCCTTGTCAGTTTTTTCCCAGCTGACGTCGATGTCTTCACGACCGAAGTGGCCATAAGCTGCCGTTTGTTTGTAGATCGGATGCAGCAGATCGAGCATTTGCAAAATGCCGTAGGGTGTCAAATCGAAGTGCTCGCGAATCAGTGCGGTCATCTGCCCGTCGGAGACTTTGCCGGTGCCGAAGGTATGCACACTGATAGAGGTCGGTTCCGCAACGCCGATCGCATACGACACCTGGATTTCACAGCGATCCGCCAGGCCGGCCGCAACGATATTCTTGGCTACGTAGCGGCAGGCGTAGGCCGCCGAACGATCCACCTTCGACGGGTCCTTGCCCGAAAATGCGCCGCCGCCATGCCGGGCGGAACCGCCATAAGTATCGACGATGATCTTGCGGCCGGTCAGCCCGCAATCGCCCATCGGTCCGCCGATTTCGAATCGTCCGGTCGGATTGATGTGGTACGTGGTGTCTTTGCTCACCCAGTTTTTCGGCAGTACCGGCTTGATGATTTCTTCCATGACGCCCTCGCGCAGATCTGCCATTTTGACGTCAGCATGATGCTGCGACGAGAGCACGACGGCATCGATAGCGACCGGTTTGTTGTGTTCATAAACGAAGGTCACCTGGCTTTTGGCATCCGGGCGCAGAAACGGCAGTGTGCCGTTCTTGCGCACTTCGGCCTGTCGCTGCACGAGGCGGTGTGAGAACGTGATCGGCGCCGGCATCAGGACGTCCGTCTCGTTGGTCGCGTAACCGAACATGAGTCCCTGGTCACCGGCACCCTGTTCCTCGGCCTTGCCCCGATCGACACCCTGCGCAATATCGGGAGATTGCTTGCCGATGGCGTTCAGAACGGCGCAGGAATGGCCGTCATAGCCCATCGCGGAATCCGTGTAGCCTATGTCGATGATCGTGCCGCGCACGACGTCCTCGAGGTCGACCCATGCGGAAGTGGTCACTTCGCCGGCCACGATGGCCATGCCGGTCTTGACCAGCGTCTCGCAGGCAACGCGGGCGCCGGGATCCTGCTCCAGTATGGCGTCGAGAACCGCGTCAGACACCTGGTCGGCAATCTTGTCCGGATGACCCTCGGAAACCGATTCCGAGGTAAACAAAAACGAATCACTCATGGGCTCAAGCTTTGGGTTGCCGGCGAAGTTGCGCATTGTAACGCAATGCCCGAGCCCGAAACCATCCGCAGTCGTGACGGATACAAGCGGATACGAAATCGCCGGCGTCCCCCCGGGGGGCGGTGACCGGGATTTCCCGACTTAGCTTGCGGCCCGCAGTGTAAACAGCGAAAATGCGCCGCTCGCGCGAGCATTTCGCAGCAATTCACCATAAGGCCGACAGGGCCGCATAACAAAAGACCACATGTCACAGCAAGCAAAGCCGGCCGGGCAGCCTGCCCGGCGAGACCTCGCGAATGCAGTACGCGCCTTAGCCATGGACGCCGTGCAGGCAGCCAATTCGGGCCATCCCGGCGCACCCATGGGCATGGCCGATATCGCCGAAGTGCTGTGGAACGATTATCTGAAACACAATCCAGGCAATGCACGCTGGGTCGACCGCGATCGCTTCGTGCTGTCGAACGGCCACGCGTCGATGCTGTTATACAGCCTGCTGCATCTGACGGGCTACGACCTGTCCATCGATGAGTTGCGGAATTTCCGGCAACTGGGCTATCGCACGGCAGGCCATCCCGAGTACGAGCCCGACATCGCCATCGAAACCACTACAGGGCCGCTGGGTCAGGGCGTCAGCAATGCGGTCGGCATGGCGCTGACAGAGAAGATGCTGGCGGCGCATTTCAATCAGCCAGGCTTCGACATCGTCGATCACCGGACCTGGGTGTTTCTCGGCGACGGCTGCATGATGGAGGGCATATCGCATGAAGCCTGTTCGCTGGCCGGCACGCTCAAGCTTGGCAAGCTCATCGCGCTGTATGACGACAACAACATTTCCATCGACGGCGAAGTCGATGGCTGGTTCACGGACGATACGGCCAGGCGGTTCGAAGCGTATGGGTGGCAGGTCATCGCCGACGTGGACGGACATGACGCCGCTGCGATTGCTGCAGCAATTGACCAGGCGCTCATGGATACGGAAAGACCGTCACTGATCTGCTGCAAGACTGTCATCGGTTTCGGCGCACCGCACAAACAGGGCAGTGCGTCGACGCATGGCTCGCCGCTTGGCGAAGAGGAAGTCGCCGCTGCTCGCGAGCAGCTGGGTTGGAGCTATCCGCCGTTTGAGATACCGGCTGACATTGCCGCCGCCTGGGATGGTAAGGCGCGCGGTGCATCGCAGGAGGCGACCTGGCAAAAGCTGTATGCAGATTATGCCGAGAATTTTCCCGAGCTCGCCACAGAATTCGAGCGCCGCATGGACAGCGAGCTGCCGGACGATTGGAACGATATCGCGGCGCAGGCAATCGCCGCCATTCAGGCCGCTGGCGAGAGCATGGCGACGCGTAAGGCGTCACTGGTTGCACTGAACGCGTTTGCCCCCGCTTTACCGGAACTGGCGGGCGGCTCGGCCGACCTTACGGGATCCAACCTGACGCAGCACACGGGCTCGAACGTCATCACGGGCGATGACGCTGCCGGCAACTACATTTATTTCGGCGTACGTGAATTCGGCATGTCCGGGATCTGTAATGGCATGGCGCTCCACGGCGGCGTGATTCCGTACTCAGGAACATTTCTGACGTTTTCGGACTACGCACGCAACGCGCTGCGCATGGCCGCGCTCATGAGGATCCGGCATATTTTCGTCTACACGCATGACTCTATTGGTCTGGGGGAAGACGGGCCGACGCACCAGCCGGTAGAACACACCGCGTCGTTAAGAATCATGCCGAACATGCGCGTGTGGCGTCCGTGTGACGCGACCGAGACAGCGGTCGCCTGGCGCGATGCGATAGAACGTCGGGATGGACCGACCAGCCTGGTATTGACCCGCCAGGGTCTGCCGCACCAGGCGCGCAGCGGCGCGCAGGTCGCTGCGATTGCGCGCGGCGGCTACGTGCTCCGCGACACCGATCGGGATCCCGATATCCTGCTGATCGCCACCGGGTCAGAGGTTGCGCTGGCCGTCGAGGCGGCTTCTTTATTGGCTGCAGACGGCATCGCCGTGCGTGTCGTTTCCTTGCCCTGCACCGACTTGTTCGACGCGCAGGATGCAGCGTATCGTGAACAGGTGTTGCCAGCAGCAGTGACGGCACGCGTCGTGATCGAAGCAGGAGTCACGGCAACGTGGTGGCGTTATGCAGGTTCGGCCGGCCGCGTGATCGGTCTTGATCGATTTGGCGCATCGGCGCCGGCAGAGCAACTTTTCGAGCATTTTGGTTTTTCGGCGCAGCATGTCGCGGCGGTTGCCAAAGAAACGCTCGCGTAACATACATTACAGTACGGCCGGTCAGCCCGGCCAGAAGCATCAGGAGAAAACAATGACGATCAAGGTTGGCATCAACGGTTATGGCCGCATCGGCCGCAACATGCTGCGGGCACTTTACGAAAATGACATGCGTTCGGAAATCGAGATTGTTGCCGTCAATGATCTGGGCGATGCGAACACCAACGCGCTGCTGACACGCCGTGATACAGCGCACGGAAAATTCCCCGGCACTGTCGAAGTGGACGGCGACTCGATGGTCGTCAATGGCGACCGGGTGCGAGTTCTGGCCGAGCGCGACCCGGCCAGGCTGCCATGGGGAGAACTCGGCGTCGACATGGTGTTCGAGTCTACCGGGTTGTTTCGCACGCGCGATACGGCGGGTAAGCATCTCGAAGCTGGTGCGAAGAAGGTAATCATCTCGGCTCCGGGTGGTCCGGATATCGATGCCACGGTCGTTTACGGCGTCAACCATCACGTCCTGAAGGCCAGCGATACGATCATCTCGAATGCGTCCTGCACGACAAACTGCCTGGCGCCGCTCGTCAAGCCGTTGCATGAAAAGATCGGCGTCGAGCACGGCATCATGACGACGATTCATGCCTACACGAACGACCAGGTGCTGACCGATGTGTTCCACAAAGACCTGCGCCGTGCGCGGTCTGCGACCATGTCGCAGATTCCGACCAAGACAGGCGCCGCCGCCGCGGTCGGTCTGGTGCTACCCGAACTGAACGGCCGCCTGGATGGATTCTCGATGCGCGTACCGACAATCAACGTTTCGGCCGTGGATCTCAGTTTTGTCGCGTCGCGTGCAACCAGCATCGAGGAAATTAACGATGTTATGAAAGAAGCCAGTGAAGGCGATCTGAAAGGCATCCTCGCGTATAACGACGAACCGCTCGTGTCGGTCGACTTCAATCACGATCCGGCGTCTTCGACCTATGATGCTGGGCTGACCAAAGTCATGCAGGGCACGCTGGTCAAAGTGTGCTCGTGGTATGACAATGAATGGGGTTTCTCGTCGCGCATGCTCGATACCGCAATTGCATTCCATAACGCGAAATAATCCATCGGCACCCCGCGCTTGAGCGACGTCGCTGTGTCCCTCGTCAACATGGTCGATATCGATCTTGCGGGCAAGCGCGTGCTGATCCGCGAGGATCTGAACGTGCCCGTCACCGCTGGCGTGATCACCAGCGACGCGCGTATTCAGGCGGCACTGCCTACGATTCGCGCCGCGCTCGATGCGCATGCCGCAGTGATGCTGATGTCGCACCTCGGTCGACCGACAGAGGGCAACCCGGAGCCCGCGTTCTCATTACAGCCTGTTGCCGAGCGGCTGGGGGAACTGTTGGGGCGGGACGTCGTACTCGCCAGCGACTGGATCGACGGTGTCGACGTCGAGCCCGGTGAAGTCGTGTTGCTGGAGAATGTACGCTTTCTCAAGGGCGAAAAAGCGTGTGAAGCAGCGCTCGCACGCAGGATGGCCGCGCTGTGCGACGTGTTTGTAATGGATGCTTTCGGCACGGCGCACCGCGCCCAGGCCAGCACCTACGGGGTTGCCGAGTATGCCCCGGTAGCGTGCGCGGGACCGTTGCTCGCCCGCGAACTCGCGGCGCTCGGCAAGGCACTGACGAATCCGGCGCGACCGTTTGTTGCAATCGTCGGCGGCTCCAAGGTTTCGACCAAGCTGACGGTGCTCGACGCGCTGGCGGGCATGGTTGACAGCCTGATCGTGGGCGGCGGCATCGCCAATACCTTCATCGCGGCCGCGGGTCACACCGTGGGCAAGTCCTTGCACGAACCGGATATGCTCGATACGGCCAGACTACTCGCGGCAGATAAGGAAGGGCGTGCCGACATACCGATGCCGACCGATGTTGTCGTTGCCAACGAGTTCGCTGCAGACGCGACACCAACGACCAAGAGCGTCAGCGACGTTGCGGCTGATGAGATGATTCTCGACATTGGCCCGCAAACCGCGAAGCGCTTTGCCGCAGTAATCGCAGGCGCCGGTACGATCATCTGGAACGGCCCGGTCGGCGTCTTCGAGTTTGATGCCTTCGGCCATGGCACGCGATCGCTCGCTGAGGCGATCGCCGCCAGCGATGCATTTTCGGTGGCAGGCGGCGGCGACACGCTGGCCGCGATCGACAAATACGACGTCGCCGACGGTATCTCCTACATCTCGACCGGCGGCGGGGCGTTTCTCGAATTCGTCGAGGGCAAAACGCTGCCCGCTGTCGCCATCCTCGAAAAGCGCGCCGCCACGACCGCGTAACGCCGCAATCAGAGGTGCGGCTTCAGCCTCAACTCGCGCCTGACTTGAGTGTGCGGTATCTTGCCGCGACTCGTCGCCTGCAGCCCGGGTCGCGCTGCCAGGTAGTTGCTCGCGCTTAACTTCGCTCGCCATCCCTGGCGAGCTCAGATCGGGCCTCGCCGGCTTTGGCGGCCTGCCCCGAGGTGATCGGATTGCGGCAAGATGCCGCTCCCACAGGTCGGGCGCGCGTACACGCAAGCGATTCGTGCGACGAGGATCGGCTCAGGTGGGCCAGGGGCCGGTGATGGCCAGCGTCGTGCCCGGGTACTGGATGTTGACGAAAAGCGTGTTGCCATCAGGTGCGAAGCACACGCCGGCGAGCTCGGAACTCGAATAGGCATTGTCGGCAAGCTGGTACTGGCTGCCGTCGGGCCGCACACCTACCAGCCCGCAATGCCCGCCCTCGGTATCCTCGCAAACAAGCAGGTCGCCCCAGGGCGCCATCGTGATGTTGTCGCAGTTCTGCAGCAGCGAATCGCGGTCAGCCTCGGCGATAAGCGTCAGCTGCCCGGGCGATTGCGGTTCCCGTGCCGTGCCCTCGAACGGGCTTGGCCGATAGTGAAAGATCTGGCCGCGCCGCGCGCGGCCGCCGATCGTGCAGGTAAAAACCACTTCTTCGCCATCAGTACAGAGCCCCTCGCCACGCGCAAACATCGCAGCGCCCGCTTCCGCACCGCGCAGACGCAGGTCGTTATCGTCGGGGTCAACATTGTCGAGGTCGATCCAGCGCACGTTATGCGGGACAGACAACGGCATGTCGCGGCGCTCGTCCCAGTTGTGGGTTCTGAACGCCGATGCGCCACCGAATGCCAGCGCCTGCAGGCGTCCCCCTTCGTGCAGCTTGCCAGGCACATCCGGAATATAGCGATAGAACAGGCTATGGTGCCGATCTTCGGTCATGTAAACAATCCCAGAGGCATGGTGCACGGCGGCCGCCTCGTGCTCGAAGCGGCCCATCGCCTTTATCGGCCGCGGTTCGATCAGGCCGTCGGCACTCGCCGGAACCTCGAAGACATAGCCATGCCGCTGCTCGCGCTGCACGAAGCGAAAGTTGCTGAGTCCCAGCAGCGGCGTTGCGAAGCACTCCTCGCAGCTGAGCCAGCTGCCCCATGGCGTCGTGCCACCGGCGCAGTTCAGTTCGGTGCCGGCAAGGCTCAGATATTGCCGCTCGGTCTCCCCGGTGCGCGGGTTAAAGACCGTCGTCGTCGTACCGCCGGCGCCAGGCGTCGATCCGCCACCCTGGTCGTAGAGTCGATCACGTATGGCGGCGAAGATGCGGTCGCTCGCGTCGGCAAATGCGCTGTGACGCTGGTCAGACGGAGCAAGCTCGTGATTGCAGACAAGTCGGATGCGATCATCCGCAGTCGCAAACGCGGCCATCCCGTCGTGGTAGCCCGGCACGACCAGCCCGTCGCTCATCGGCATGCCGGCTCGCGATACGATCCGGTAGCTGAAACCCTTCGGCAGATCGAGCATACCGTTTGGGTCTTTCTCGAGCGCAGCGACCCGGCGATCGCCCGCGCGTGCCTGCGCCGGGAGGGCAGGTGTCACGGCCGCGACGATCAGGCTTTGCAGAAAGCGCCGTCTGTTCAACATGATGAATTTCCAAGCAACCTGAAAAGCAGCCAGTCCAATAGCCGTAGATTACAGCAAGACGGCAAAGAGTCCATTTCCCGATACGCGTATACGCCACCTATGCAATAATCGCCGCCATGCTGAAACGGACAAAAATTGTCGCCACGCTGGGTCCGGCAACGGACGAAAAGAAACGCCTGCGCAAGATGATCAGGGCCGGACTCGATGTCGCGCGGCTCAATTTTTCGCATGGCGATGCCGACGACCATCGGCGCCGCGCCGAGCGTCTGCGTGCTGCGGCGAACAAGTGCGGCCGCGATGTCGGTTTGATGGGTGACCTGCAGGGCCCGAAGATTCGCGTGAAGCGATTTCAGAACCACCACGTCCAACTCAAAGAGGGCGCGACATTTTTTCTCGATAGCGCCCTGGGAGACGAAGCAGGTACCGGTGAGGGTGTCGGCGTCGCGCTCGAGACGCTGCACCAAGATGTCCATCCGGGTAACGAGTTGCTGCTGAACGACGGCATGATTTCCCTGCGAGTCGATCGCGTCGAAGGCACGCGCATTCATACCAAAGTCACAACTGGCGGGATTCTCTCGAATCACAAAGGTATCAATAAGAAAGGCGGCGGTTTGTCTGCCCCGGCGCTCACGGACGTGGACCGGCAAAACATAAAGCTGGCCGCGGAACTCGACATGGATTTCCTCGCCGTATCGTTTGTGCGCAGTGCTGATGACGTTCATGAGGCGCGCCGCCTGTTTGAGGAAGCTGGCGGTAAAGGATTGATCGTTGCCAAGATTGAGCGCGCCGAGGCGGTCGAAAATTTTGACTCGATTCTCGCTGCGGCGGACGTGATCATGGTCGCGCGCGGTGACCTGGGCGTTGAGGTGGGCTATACCGAGCTTATCGGCATACAGAAGAAGTTGATTCGCGCGACGCGCAAGGGCAGCAAAATCGTGATCACGGCTACGCAGATGATGGAGTCGATGATCAGCAATCCGATTCCGACCCGCGCGGAAGTGTCCGATGTGTCGAATGCAGTAATGGACGGTACCGATGCGGTCATGTTGTCGGGCGAAACAGCGGTTGGCAGCTACCCGGTTAAAGCCATTCGGGCAATGGCGGAAGTCTGCAAAGGCGCCGAGAAGTTCCCGTTAGCGGCAGGTGCGACACGCCATCGTCTCGGCGATTACTTCGAACACGTTGATGAAGCTATCGCGATGGCGGCCATGTATACGGCGAACCATCTCAGCGTCACGGCGATTATCGCACTGACGGAATCCGGATCGACGACGCGCTGGTTGTCGCGCATTCGATCCGATATCCCGATCTATGCATTCACGCCATATCCTGCGACGAGCCGGCGCGTCGCAATGTACCGTGGCGTCTATCCCGTTGCCTTCGAAATCCAGAACAAAAATCGAAGCCAACTCTATGCCGATATGTTTTCGACACTGCTGTCGAAACAACTCGTTGAGGTTGGGGACCTCGTGATCTTCACTCGCGGCGACCTTCAGGGTGTGTCGGGCAGCACCAACTCAATGACAATTCTCGAGGTGCTGGATCGGTGAGGCGGTGGGCATTGCGCCTGCTGGCGGGCGTCATGCTCGCTGTGTGCGTCGTGTTCCTCCTCGCCTGGCTCACACTGCGCGCAAGCCTTCCCGCAATCGATGGCGAAGTTGTTGTTGCGGGTCTGGGTTCCAGCGCCGTCATCGAGCGCGATGCCACAGGCATCCCGACGATTTTAGCGGCTAACAGGCAAGATCTCGCGTTCGCCACTGGCTTCGTGCATGGCCAGGATCGGTATTTTCAAATGGATACGATCCGGCGCAAAGCGGCCGGTGAGTTGGCCGAGATCTTTGGCAGCGCGGCTGTCGCGCAGGATAAGCGCTACCGGCTGCATCGTTTTCGCAGCCGCGCACGCGATGTCCTGGCATTACTTCATGCTTCCGAGAGACGATTGCTCGAGCGTTATGCAGCAGGCGTAAACGCGGGGCTCGATAGCCTGGGCGCGGCACCTTTCGAGTATTACCTGCTGGCGACGGATCCCCAACCGTGGTTGGCGGAGGACTCGGTGCTCGTGCTGTACACGATGTTCCTGCAGCTCAACGACGCGCGCGCGATGAGAGATATTCGCCGCGGGCTTGTCCACCGCGTCTTGCCGGCCGAGGTTTATGCCTGGCTGTACCCGCAGGGCACCTCCTGGGACGCGCCGCTGATGGGGACTGCGCGGCCGCCAATGCCGCTACCCTCGGCCGATACCTATTCACTGCGCGGCGTCCGGGACGATGCGCCACCGGCGGATGAGCGGGACAAAGAGCCGCTCTTTGGCAGCAACAACTGGGCTGTCAGCGGCACGTTAACGGGCTCCGGGCGCGCGATCGTGGCGAACGATATGCATCTTGGCCATTCTGCGCCGAACATTTACTACCGGGCGCGGCTGGTCATGACCGAGGGCCGGTCGCGTGAAGTGACCGGTGTGACCTTGCCGGGTTCGCCCTTCGTGGTTGCCGGGAGCAATGGCAAAGTCGCGTGGGGCTATACGAATAGTTACGGCGACTGGGCCGATGCGGTGCTGCTCCGACCGGGTGCGGCGCCGGATTCTTACAGAACGCCTGACGGTGACGCGGCGTTTGCCGTGTATAGGGAACTCATTGAGGTCAGGGACGCTGAGCCGGTCGTACTGCGGGTGCGCGATACGGTCTGGGGTCCGGTCCTCGATGACATCGACTATCCCGACGGTGAAATTGCAGTCAGTTGGATCGCGCATGCGCCCGAAGCGGTAAACCTCAAGATTGTCGACATGGAGACTGTCGATTCTGTTTACGCGGCAATGGATGTTGCGAACACAATGGGGATACCACCGCAGAATTTTGTCGTTGGTGATACCGATGGCAATATCGCCTGGACGATTGCGGGCAAGATTCCCCGCAAATCAGGTTTCAACGCGATGCTGCCTGCGGACTGGAGTGAATCGCCTGGCTGGACCGGTTGGCTCGATCCGGCCGACTATCCGCGCATCGTCAATCCGGACAACGGACGCATCTGGACTGCAAATGCGCGCGTGACCGATGGCGCGGCGCTGCAGATCGTCGGCGACGGCGGCTACGATCTCGGCGCGAGGGCGCAGCAGATCCGCGACAGTCTGCTGGCCAGGGATCGCTTCGAACCGGCCGACATGCTGGCGATCCAATACGATGATCGGGCCCTTTTCCTGTCTCGCTGGCAGCAACTGCTGCTCGACGTGCTCGATGCGAACGCTGTTGCTGCAGATCCGAGCGTCGCCGACTACCGGCGGCTTGTGGACAACTGGATTCCGCGAGCGACTCCTGAATCGGTGGGCTATCGCCTCGTGCGCGCGTTTCGCCTCGAGGTGCAGGCTCGCGTGTTCCATGCCCTGATGGGACCCGTACGGGATGCGTATGGCGACGATGTCACGCTGCGCCTCAGTAACCAGTTTGAAGGACCGCTCTGGCAACTGCTGAGCGAACGACCGCAACATCTGCTGCCAGGCGGGTACGCGAGCTGGCGTGAGCTGCTGCTGGAGGCAGTGCGTGAAAATATTCGTTATTTCGCTGCGCGCTACGATGGTTCGCTCGAACAGCGCACCTGGGGCGAGCGGAATATGGCGGAAATCCGCCACCCGCTGAGTCGGGCGTTGCCGTTTCTTTCGCAGTATCTCGACATGCCTCGGGACCCGCTCAATGGCGATATCAATTTGCCCAAGGCACAGGGACCCGATTTCGGCGCCTCCGAACGATTCGCGGTCGCGCCGGGCAACGAGGCCAATGGCCTGATGCATATGCCGACGGGGCAAAGCGGTCATCCTTTGTCGCCCTTTTACCGACGTGGCCATGACGACTGGGTCCGGGGACGTCCGTCGCCGTTTCTCCCCGGTACGACGCAACATAAGCTGACTCTGCAGGCTGCCGGCCAGGAGTACTGACGCAGCGGGCATGTTTTTTTCGGTAAGATGGACGCTGCACCTTAACGAGCGGGCAACGGCATGGCAGACGGCAGATTTTCTGGAACCAGTACTTACGTCGCAACCGACGACCTGATGATGGCCGTCAATGCCGCGGTGACGCTCGAGCGGCCCATTCTTGTAAAGGGCGAACCCGGTACGGGCAAGACACAGCTTGCAATCGAGGTTGCGAATTCACTCGGCCGGCCGCTTTACGAGTGGCATATCAAGTCGACGACCAAGGCGCAACAAGGTCTGTACGAATATGATGCGGTGGCGCGGCTGCGCGATTCTCAGCTGGGGGACGATCGCGTGCATGACATTGCCAATTACATTGTTCGCGGCAAAATCTGGGAGGCGTTCGAGTCCGACGTGCAGCCGGTACTGCTGATTGATGAGGTCGACAAAGCCGACATCGAGTTTCCCAACGACTTGCTGCGTGAGCTCGACCGCATGGAGTTTTATGTCTACGAAACCAAGCAGCTGATCCAGGCTGAGCATCGGCCGATCATTGTCATTACGAGCAACAATGAAAAAGAGTTGCCGGATGCATTCCTGCGGCGGTGTTTCTTCCATTACATCAGGTTTCCGGATAAGGCAACGATGGAAAGAATTGTCGATGTGCATTTTCCGCAACTCAAGAAGACGCTGCTCCGCGAGGCTCTCAACGCCTTCTACAAGGTTCGCGACGTGCCGGGACTGAAGAAGAAGCCGTCTACGTCGGAATTGCTGGACTGGATCAAGCTGTTGCTGGCCGAAGACATCCCACCCGAAGCGCTCCGGTCAGACGACCCGCGCAAGGCCATTCCGCCGCTCTATGGCGCATTGCTGAAGAACGAGCAGGATGTGCATCTGTTCGAACAGCTCGTGTTCCTCGACAGGAGATCGGGACACCAATAAGTCGCCATGTTGATTCCGTTTTTTTATTTGCTTCGCGATGGCGGTATGAAAACGTCGATCACCGAAATGCTGACGTTGCTGGAGGCGATGAAAAAAGGCCTGGCGAGCCACAGCGTGGACGATTTTTACTACCTGTCACGTACATGCCTCGTCAAGGACGAGTCGCAGATCGATCGTTTCGACCGCATTTTTGCTGCGTATTTCAAAGGCGTCGAAGATGCGCTGGCGGACCTGATGCAGGACATACCCGACGATTGGCTGGCAAGGCAGGCGGAGCTGCATTTGAGCGCCGAGGAACGTGCCCGGATCGAAGCGATGGGCGGCTTCGAAGAGTTGCTGCGGGCTCTGCAGG
>Ga0224512_10002947_pt1 | contig 15226 bp, 12 predicted proteins | sample SF_May12_sed_USG_4_FD_169103 | JGI IMG/M metagenome (GOLD analysis project Ga0224512, IMG submission 169103) | Sediment microbial communities from San Francisco Bay, California, United States - SF_May12_sed_USGS_13 | ecosystem: Environmental > Aquatic > Marine > Sediment | place: USA...
CGCCTTCCAGCAAGAGGCACCTTGGGTGTCCGTCCCAGGTTGCCGAGCCCGGCTCGCGCCGGACCGCTCCAGATGCTCCGTCGAGACTAACCAGCAGCACGCCGCCCGTCAATGCCCGACGCCGATCGGTAGTGGGTCAGGCGGTCAGAGCTTCAGGCGCTTGACGACCTTGCTGACCGCGCGGGCGTTGGCCATGACGTAGAAGTGGATCGCTGGGACCCCCTTGTCGATCAGCTCCTGGGCCTGGGCGACCGACCACTCGACGCCGACCTCGGCAGCCTCGCGGTTGCTCCCCGCCGCCTCGACCGCGTCCGCCAGCGCCGTGGGGATCTCGCAGAAGAACGTGCGCGGCAGGGATCGGATGTGCTCCTTGGTGGTGACGATCTTGACCCCCGGGATGATCGGCGCGGTGATGCCGGCGGCCCGGCACTCGTCGACGTACCGGAAGTAGTGCGCGTTGTCGAAGAACATCTGGGTGACGATGTACGCGGCGCCGGCGTCGATCTTCGCCTTGGCCCAGCGCACGTCCGCGGCCATGTTCGGCGCCTCGAAGTGCTTCTCGGGGTAGCCGGCGACGCCGACGCAGAAGCTCGACGGCTCGGAGTCGAGGAGCCCCTCCTCGACGTAGGTGCCGGCGTTCATCGCCGCGATCTGCTCCACGAGGTCGACGGCGTACTTGTTGGCGCTGCGACCGAACTTCAGGGGCTTCTGGTAGCCGCTGTCGTCGCCGCGGATCGCCAGCACGTTGTCGATTCCGAGGTACTTGAGCTCGATCAGGAAGTCCTCGGTCTCCTCGCGGGTGAACCCGGCGCACAGCACGTGCGGCACCGCGTCGATGTGGTACTTGTTCTGGATCAGCGCGCAGACGCCGAGCGTCCCGGGCCGCTTGCGCTTGACCCGGCGCTCCAGGCCGCCGTCCGGCGTCTCCTCGTAGCTGACCTGCGCCGCGTGGCTGGTGATGTCGATGAACGGCGGCTCGAACCGGGCCAGATCCTCGATCAGCCGGACCAGCGTCGCCAGATTCCCGCCGCGCAGGGGCGGGATGATCTCGAACGAGATCAACGGCCCCTCGGCGCGCTCGAGATGCTCGACGACTTTCATGGCTGCACTGGCATTGCGGGTCCGGTCATTGCTCGACCGGGCCGGCGGAGGTGGCGCCCAGCTCCGTCCAGGGGAATCCGCCGTGGCAAACGATCACCGGCCCACGATAGCGACGGGAGTATAGATCAGTCCCGCCGACCCAGGCGCCGAGCCACCGGCCACAGCGCCGCCCCTATGGCGTTGGCCACGAGGTCCCCAGTCTCTAAGAACCGCCCCTCCACCGCCAGCTGCGCCACTTCGAGCACCAGCCCGAAGACGGCCGCCCCCAAGGCCGCTCCCCAGGACGCCGCGCCTGGCCCGACGCCCGCTGCACGCAACGACCGCCACAAGCAGACGGCCTCCACGAAGAACAGCCCGCCGTGAATCACCTTGTCGGCGCCCGGCACCCCCAAGCTCGCCAGCCAGGGCCTGACCGGAGCGCCGAGGTCGCCCGACGTCAGCAAGAGCAGGGCGACCAGGGCGCTCCACAGCAAGGTGGGGAGGTGCGATGCGAGGAAGCGAGGCACGGAAGAAGTGGCTGCGAGAGGTCAGCTAGCATAGCGGACCTCGTGACCCACTCCAGCTCAGCGGTCGCTCCCCGGAATCGGTACCTGCGCCTCGGCATCTCCGCCGCGACGCTCGTCGTGCTGTGGCTGGCCGTCGAGCTCTACCTCGACTGGCACCGGCGCTTCCGGGAGCTCACCGAGATCGCCGAGAGCACCGGTGCCGCCAGTCGCCGCCCCGGCCTCGTCGAGGGCATGCGGCGGGACGCCGGCCCCACCCGCGCCGCCCTGCGCCTCGCCCGCGCCCTCCTCGCCGACGAGCTCGACTCGCGTTGGGTCCTCGACCTGCCGGCCGCCGCGCAGGCGGCCGAGCGCGCGCGTGGCCTCGAGCGCCTCGACGTCGCCCACCGGCTCGGCGTCGAGAGCCTGGCCGAGCGCCCGCGCTCCTGGGAGGCGCTGCTGGTGATCGGCGGCAGCGAGTACCTGCGGAGGTCGAGGCGCCACGACCCGCGCCTGATGCGCGACAAAGGCGTCTGGCTGGAGCCGCTGCGTCTCGCCCACGAACAGGCTCCCGTGCAGCCCGAGCCCCTGCGCTTCCTCGTCGCCACCGACCTCGGCAACTGGTCGGTCCTGACGGCCGAGGAGCGTTCAGCGGCCATCGAGCGCCTGCGCCTGGCCTTCCGGGATTCCACCACCTTCGAGCTGCTGGCCCCCGCCTGGCTGCGCGCGGCGCCATCGCTGCGCCAGGCGCTCGAGGTCGTGCCCGACCACCCCGCGGCGTGGAGCGTGCCGATGCGCTACTTCGCCGGCCGGGGGGACTGGGAGCGCTACTGCGACGCGCGCGAGCGCGCGGACGCGTCGCGCCCCGCGTTCTTCTCCGAGCGCCTCGACGACGCCGCCACCCGCCTGCGCTGGGGGGATTACCGCAAGGGACTCGACCTTCTCCTCTGGGTCGCGGGCCAGGCGAAGCCCGATGGCGCTCACGTCGAGGTCATGGAGCGGGTCCTGTCCAGCATCCCCCCGAGCACCGGCGCCGAGGCCGGCGCGCGGTGGACTAGCGCCTGGCTCGACTGGGCCCTCGACCGCTGCTCGCTGCCAGAGAGCTGCCCGCTGTCGGCCGACAGCCTGGCGCGGCTGGTGAGCCTCGGCCGCGACCTGGCGCCGCCGGTCCGCGCCTGGGCGCTCGCCGCCGCTGGCGCCCTGCGCGACGCCGAAGCGATCGAGCGCGCCCACCTCAAGGACACCGGGACGGCGGACGTTGCCGGCCGCGCCGAGTGGACGCCCTACGTGATGCTCAAGGCGCGCTTGCTAGCCGAGCGCGGCGAGACCCGCGAAGCCCGGAGGCTGATGGACTCCGTACCGCTCGCCGGCCGCAACTCGATCCGCTATTGGGAATGGCATCGCGCCGCGGCGCTGGCCGCCGGCGACGCCTACGAGGTCGCCAGCGCCGAGGCCTGGCTCGAGAGCCAGGCGCGGCGCGAATGGTCGCCACGCGGCTGGACGACCGGGGGCCCGGTCTCCGAGCTCGAGCTGCTGCCGGCTGCCGCAGCCGACGGCGTGCGCCTGCGCATCGCCACCGGCGGCGAGCCTCGCGGCGTCCTGACCTTGACCTGGGACGGCTCGGTCGTCGCGGTCGTCCCGGCTCTCGACGGCCGGGTCTTCGAGCTCACCGTACCGGTTGCGCCGCACCGCCACGTGCTCGAGATCCGGGCCGAGGAGGGCGCCCGTACGGCGACCGCAGAGGTGCGGCTCCTCGCTCCGCCGCGGTAGGCCCCGCCGCGCCCACCGCCAGCAGCACCGTCAGCAGGACGGCGTTGGCCGGCACCGTGAGACCGAAGTCCACTCCCTCGTGCAGCGTCACCGGAGCCAGGGCGGCGAGCCCGGCCAGGGCGGCGGCCCGGGCCGCCGGTAGCGTGCCCGAGCGGTAGACTGCCCACAGCCGCCGCGCCAGGATCCAGAGCGCCCAGGCGAGCAGGCCGACTCCGACCAGCCCTCCGGTGACCAGCAGCTCGAGCGGATCGTTGTGCGCCCGTCCCCAGCGGTTCCGCTGCAGCTCCGGCGGCTGTACCCGCGGAAACGCCTCCTCGAACGTGCCGAGGCCGGTGCCGAGCAGCGGTGCGCCGCGCCACAGCTCGAAGGACGGGCCCCACACCGCGAAGCGCTCGCTCGCAACCACCTCGTGCAGCGGCCGTGACAGCTGCCGGCCGAGATCGGGCGCCGGGCCGCGCGCCACGACGGCGACGCCCCCCACGAAGACGGCCCCGAGCAGCGCCGCCGACATCCACCAGCGACCGCTCGGGGCGACGAGCAGGGCGACCTGGAAGACCGCACCCAGGACCACCGCCGCCAGCGCCGCGCGCGAGCCGGTGGCGACTACCGCGCGGGCGCTCCCCAGCCAGCACGCGATCGGCGGCGCCAGCCAGGCGAGGCGGTAGACGAACCGCGGCTCGCGCCGGCTGCGGCGCCACGCCCACCAGGTCCAGGCCAGGCAGATGGCCATGACGACCTCGAGCCAGACGGCCAGATGATCGGAGTTGACGAGCGTGCCGCGGAACCTCCCAGGTCCGCCGGCCGCCCGGCCCCAGATGCTGTAGGGGTCGCGTACGAGCTGCCGCCCACCGTAGACCACCTGGAAGGCGGTCGCCGTCAGCACCGCCACGAGCAGCACCGGACGAGCTCGAGGACGCCCCGCGATCTGCATCGCGGCCACGAACAACAGCGCCAGTGTCCACCAGCCGACGGCCGCCTGGCGCGACAGCACCGGCGCCAGCGAAAGGCCGGCGGCCGCCTGCCCGAAGCCGAGGGCACCTAGCCCGGCGAGGCCCAGCACTACCCCCCGCCGGTCGCCCAGCGCCACTTTCCCCGTCGCCGCCACGGACAGCGTCACCAGGGAGACGCCGGCGATCAGCACCACGACTCCCCAGGGGGTCACGCTTCCGAAGGGGATTGGTGCCCAGAGGATGAGCGCGGCGAGCAGAGCGAGCGGCAGATGGCGCATGACCGGATGTCGTGGGGCGAAGCGCAGCGGGTATGATCCGCCGCGATGTCGGCCCAGGCTACCCCACGCAGGGCGCGCGGCAAACCGCGCTCGTCCTGGCTTGCCACCGGTCTCGCGCTCGTCGCCGTGCCGCTTGGCGCCCAGGTGAGCCAGTACACGGCGCCCGGGGACCTCGCGCCGCCCGACACGCCGGAGCGCGAGGAGATGCGCGTTCGGATGGCGGCAGCTCCGTGGCACCTCGGTCGCTGGCGCCTGCAGCCGCGCCTTTCGATCGGCGACCTCGAGTACAGCAACAACGTCTTCGACGAGAATGACGAGACCAAGCGCAAGTCCGATCTGCGCGGCGGCGCCGCGGCCGGGCTCGACGCCTACGTTCCCTTGGGCAGCGACTTCGTGGGCGCCGTCTTCGTGCGTCCGAGCTACGCCTGGTGGCGCGACAACGCGATGCTGCGCCGCCTGAACTGGAGTTATGGCGCCGGGATCTTCGGCCTCTTCAATCGGCTGTCCACCGAGCTCAGCGTCCGCCGCACCGAGACCGAGCAAGCGCTCAACAACGAGCTGCGGATCCCGACCACGACGCGCCACGACAGAGTCGCCTTCGACGCCCGGGTCAGGGTTCGCGGACCTTGGCAGCTTTTCGGCTCGGTCGGCGCCGGCGAGACTCGGTACCCGACGGCCGCCGAACTCGAGGAGCGGGCGCCGAACCTGGGATTCCTGGCGCGAAACGAGGACAGCGTCAGCCTGGGGGTCACCTACGACGTGCCCGGGACCTTCGGCCTGGGTGTCGGCTGGCGGCAGGTCGACACCAGTTTCGTTGATGATCCCGACGGCCGCTCCAGCAGCGGGAGGTCTCCCTTCCTGTCGTTCCAAGTCCCCGGCAGCCGGCTGCAGCTCAGGGGCGAGATCGGCCAGCGCAGGTTCGACTTCACCGCAGGGTCGAGCCTGCGCAACGTCGAGGAGGTCGTCGGCTCGCTCGCCGCGACGCTGCGCCTGGGCGTCCGCACCTCGGTCAGCGCCTTCGGCGGCCGGCAGATCGTCTACTCCGGCGTCGACTCCAGCGCCTACTTTGCCAGCAACCGCGCCGGCCTGGCGTTGGGCTGGGGGGACGATGAGCGCCTGCGAGTGCGGATCTTCTCCCAGACCGGCAGCGACGACTTCGAGAGCGGCAACGGGGTCAACCCCGGGCGGGTCGACGACAACGCGGCATACGGGCTCACGGTCGAGGTGCCGCTGCGCTGGGGCCTCGAGCTGCGGTTGGGATACACCGAGACCGAGATCGACTCCAACTACGACGAGTTCGACCGCTCGCTAGGGAGCATCCTCTCGACGGTCCGTTTGGCCCTCCCGGATCTCCCGTTCTGACACCGCCGGCAAGGACGCCGAGCGACGAGAACCCTTGCTGGGCCTTGTGTTAATCTGAATTGGTGGAGATTGCCTGGCTTGTCGGAGCGCTCCTCTTCTGGCGCCGCGCCGCCGCGATCCTCGTGGTTGTGGCCGCGGCGCTGGCCTGCCCGCTGAGGGCACAGACCCCCTCCGAGGCGACCTATCGCGTCGGCCCCGGCGACGAGGTCGCGGTGCAGGTGCTAGAGGACGGTGACCTCGCCGTCGAGCGCCGGGTGTCGCCGTCGGGCACCATCGTCCTGCCCCTGGTCGGCGAGATCGAGATCGCCGGACGGACCCCGGCCGAGGTGGCGACGCTCCTGAAGACAGCGCTCGAGCGTCGGTACCTGCAACAGGCCACAGTCGACGTCCAGATCACCGAGCACCGCTCGCAGCCGGTCATGGTCACCGGCGCCGTGGGCCAGCCAGGCAACATCTACCTCGACGGCCCCTGGCGCCTCTCGCAGGCGCTCGCCGCAGCCGGCGGCCTCGACCCGTCCAGCCAGGGCCGGGCGCTCGTCCGGCGCACGAGCGCCAACGGGCTCACCGACGAGCTCGAGGTCGACCTGACCGCCCTGATCGAGCGCGGCGACCGAACCCTGGACATCCCGATCCTGGCGCATGACGCCATCACCGTCCCCGTCGCTTCCGACATCACGGTCTACTTCCTGGGCGAGATCTCGAGCCAGGGGGCGTTGACCATCAAAGGGACCGAACGCGCCACGCTTCTCACGGCCATCGCTCGCGCCGGCGGGCTGACCGATCGCGCCGCCAGCAAGCTGGTCATCCGCCGCAACCGCGGCGCCGACCAGCCGCTCGAGATCGTCGCCAACTTCCGCCGCATCCTGGCCGGCAGCGATCCCGACATCGAGCTCGAGAATGGTGACCTCATCGTCGTCAAGGAGGCGTTCCTGTGAGCTCGGAAGGCCGGTTGGGCGACCCACAGTTCGGCCTCTCCTCCTCTGGAGGCATCGAGGCCATCGACCTGAAGACTCTCTGGCGCCTGGTCCGCGGCCGGTGGCCGTGGATCGCGGCGGCGGTCGCCGCCGGCATCGCGGTCGGCGTCGTCAACTACCTCATCTCGCCCAAGCTCTACCGCGCCACGACGCAGATCCAGATCGAGCCGCGCAACCTGGTCCCCTCCCCGGACCGGAACCCGTGGATCGAGCAGTGGACCAACATGAAGTACTTCCCCACCCAGTATCGCCTGCTGCGCAGCCGCGGGCTGGCGGAGCGGGTGATCGAGGACCTGCGCCTCGACACCGACCCAGCCTTCGTCGGCGAGGGGCGCAAAGCGGGCAGCGAGCCGGTCACCGCCCAGGAGGACGAGCTCTACAAGGCGGCGCTCGCCAACCGCTTGATCTCAGGCCTCACGGTCAATCCGATCGAAGGGACCGAGCTCCTCAACCTGGTCTACGTCGCGACCGATCCCAAGCTGGCTGCCGATCTCGCCAACGGCTTCGCCAACGCCTTCATCGACTGGGGGATCGAGTCGCGCTCCGAGACGCTCCTGCAGGCCAACAGGGTTCTCGGCAGCCAGATCGAGAACCTGCGGCGCGACGTGGAGGCCCTCGAGGTGGGGATCCAGAAATACAGCCGCGAGGCCGAGGTCAACGCCACGGACGCTGGCGCGGGCGTCGTCGGCCAGCGGATCCTGAGCCTCAACGAGCAGTATTCAACGGCGTCCGCCACCGCCCTCGCGAAGCAGCAGCGCTTCAACGAGCTGGCCAGCATGCGCGACCTCCTGGTGGCCGAGAACTTCGGCCGGCCGGCTCTCGAGACGCTCAGAAACGAGCTCGAGAGCCGGCAGCGCGACTACCAGGCCCGGCTGCAGACCTTCAAACCGGACCACCCCGAGATGGTCGAGCTCGACTCCGAAGTCCAGACCATCCGCCAGCGCTATCAGCGCGAGGTCGCCGCCGAGGCGGCGAAGCTGCGCCAGGCGGCGCGCACCGAGTGGGAGGCGGCGCGCCAGCTGGTCGACCGCATCAGCCGGCAGCGCGCCGAGGCGCAGGAGCAGAGCCTGGCCCTCAACGTTGAGGTCCTGCCTCTCACCAACATGCAGATGGAGCTCGCCGCCAAGCGCGAACGGCTGAGCGAGCTGATCGAGAGCCAATCGCAGGCCTCCCTGTCGGCCGACGTCGAGACCCAGACGCGCTCCAACGTCCACGTCATCGACAAGGCGCTGGTGCCTGGCGGGCCGTTCCGCCCGTCGCTGCGCCAGAACGTCTCGTTGGGCGCGTCAGGCGGGCTCATGGTCGGCCTGGCGCTCGTCTTCCTCTTCCACATCCTCGACCGTACGATCAAGAGCGGCGAGGAGCTCGAGAGCCTTCTCGACCTGCCCTTGCTGGCGGCGATCCCCGACATGGGCTCGGACGGGGCAGGCTACGGCCAACGCGCCTACTACGGCTACGGCCGTAGCAAGAGGACCGGCAGCAAGGGTGGCAAGAGAACGACAGAGGACGAGGGCCCTGTGGCCATCGAAATGCTGCCGGAGACCCGCCCGCGCCTCGCCGTCTCTGAGGCCTACCGTTCGCTGCGGACCTCGCTGCTGCTGTCCAGCGCCGAGGATCTCCAGGTCGTCACCGTGACCTCGGCCGAGGCCGGCGAGGGGAAGAGCGCCACCGCCACAAACCTCGCCATCGTCATGGCCCAGCTGGGCAAGAAAGTGCTGCTGCTCGACGGCGACCTGCGCAAGCCGCGCCTGCACCGCATCTTCTCGGTCGCCAACGGCCAGGGGCTGGTCAACTGCCTGGCCGGTGGAGCCGACCCGTCCACCCTGATCCAGAACACCGGCCTCCCCGGACTCCATCTGCTGCCGACGGGAGTCCACCCGCCCAATCCGTCCGAGCTCTTGGCCTCGGAGCGCATGCGCCAGCTCGTCGCCTGGGCACGCAAGAGTTTCGACTTCACGATCATCGATTCGCCCCCCATCCTGGCAGTGAGCGACGCGATCCTGCCGGGCACGCTCTCCGAGGGCGTGGTGCTCTGTTTCCGCGCCAACCAGATCGAGCGCGACACCGCCCGGCGCTGCGTCGAGCAGCTGCGCCTGTCCGGTGTGAAGATCCTCGGCATGGTGCTGAACCGCTACCGACCCGGCAGCAGTTACCACTACGACCGCCGCTACCAGAGCTACGAGGCCTACGCCGAGTCGCAGGTCGATTCGGCCGCCTAGCGGGAGAACCGACATGCCAAGGTGCTGGAAGCGGACCGCGGCCCTCGCCGCGGCTTGGCTGACCCTGGCGGCACCAGCCGCCTTCGGGGCCGTCGACCCCTTCTACATCGAGGCCTTGAGCCAGGGGGAGACTCTCTACGCGGCCGGCGACTACGCCGAGGCGGCGAAGCGCCTGCGAATTGCCTGCTTCGGCCTCATGGACGAGCCGCGGCTGCTCGGCGCCGGCCTCGTCCGCCTGGCCCTCGCCCAGGCCGCCGTCGGCGACCGTGAGGCCTTCGACGCCACCTTCGACCGCATCACGGAGATCGAAGACCGTTTTGCGGGCTATTCGCGCGCCAGCCTGCCCGGCGAGCTGCACGACGACTTCGAGGCGCGGGTCATCGCGTGGGTGCCGGACGAGGCGCTGCGCGCCTCGCCCGCGTTCGCCCGATTCATCCGCGACAAGGAGCTGCTGCGCCTGCAGTCCCTCTCCGCCGGCCAGCGCCGCGCCGAGCTCGAGCGCCTGGCGCGCGAGAACCCGGCCGACCCGTCGTGGGCGGTGATGCTGGCCGAAGCGCAGGTGGCCGGCGGCGACGGCCGGCTGGCGATCGAGTCGCTGGAGAGCGCCCTCGTCGGCACCCCCCGCAACGTCCACTTGGAGTGTCTGCGCGGGCGCGCCTACCTGCAGTCGGCGCGTTGCGAGACCGCCCTCGACCTCCTGCCGTCGTGCGACGTGCGACGCCTGCCAACGAACGAGCTCACCCAGTACCTCGACTGTCTAACCGGCGCCGAGCGCTGGGTCGAGGCCGCCGTGATCGTCGTCTCACTGCCCCCCGAAACGCGGGAGGCGCGGCCCCTGGCCCGGCGCGAGAAGAAGATCGCCGCCGCCCTTCCGGCGGAGTCCGAGATCGAGCCGCTCCCGCCATACACCGCTCCCCGGTCGGCGGAGGACGCCTCCGAGCCCGCCGGGGCGGGCCTAGCCGAGGCCGTGGACGCCCTGCGCGACGAGCTGACCCGGGCCCGCACGATTACTCTCATACAGAAAGTCCTTGCGGCGGCCCTGCGGCTAAGCGAGCAGCACCCCGGCGCTCCCGGGCCCCTCTTCGTCGCCGGCGAGGCCGCCTACCGCCTTTCCGAGTGGCAGCAGGCAGCGGACCTGCTGAGGACGGGTAGTCTGCCGGACGACCGGCCGGAGCTGTTGTTCTACCTGTCGGTCTCCCTCTACGAAACAGGCGACCGGGCAGCAGCGGCCCAGGTGATGCGCCGCGCGCTTCCCCGCCTCAAGCGCTCGGAGATCGTCGATCGCTATGTGGGCCTCATCCTGGGCGGCGATTACGGAACACGACGTTGACGCCCGAGCGCCGATAAACTAAGCTAGGCGCGTTGGTTCAGGGGGGAGTTGCGTTGGTTCAGGGGGGAGTTCATGTTCACTGGGATGCCAGCAACTCGCATTTAGAGGGAGCGCCATGATGTCCCGATCTTGCTTCGCCGCAGCCGTGCTGACGGTCTGTCTGAGCCCCTCGCTGACGGCTCAGCCGGTATTCGACGTCGAGCAGCTTGCGTGCCTGCCACTCGAGGACAACGGGGCCGTCGAGGCGCGGGTCGAGGGAGTGGCAGGCGGTGACGAGGTGCGCCTCTACTACCGTCGGCTCAATCCCGTCGGCGCATTCTACTACGGGGCGATGGATCCCTCCGCGCCGAACCAGTTCTGGTCGACGTTCCCTCGGCCCGAGGATCGGGAGCAGCACGAGCTCACCGAGGAGTGGTGGGAGGTGCTCAGGACCCGCGACTGGGTCGAGGCCCAGGGTTTCGACTTCGACCGGCTCCGCGACTACCTCGAATCGCAGAACCAGGAGGCCGCCGAGTACTACGTGGCCGTCTACGACGCCGCCGGCAAGTTTCGCGGCCGTTCGCCGACGCTGCTCACGGAGGTGCGGGAGAACGACTGCCGTCAGGACCTGACCCCGCAAGAGCGTGGCTGGGCGGACAACCTCACGGTCGGCGAGACGTCGGTCGCCCAAGCCAACAAGGAGGTGTTCCACTGGCTCTGTGACGGCATCGTGACCCGTATCGACACCGCGGACGTGCTGCATCCCGACGAGTTCTGCCGGTCTTGCGTGGTGGGTTTCGGCTTCGTGCCGCCGCTGGCTGCCGTGGCGGCCGGAGTGGTGTCGGGAGCCATCATCGAGCACCCGCCGTCCGAGGCGTCGCCGCGCCAGCCCTAGCCGCCACCGGGAAACCCGCTTCTCGTCCCGATCCGGCGCGCGCGAAGCGGTTCGCCGCGGATCCGGAAGTGCGCCCGTAGGCTCCCCGCGACGAGGCGCAACCCGGTGCCGGGAGTCCAGTGAACGACATCGCCGAACGACTGCACCAGCAGATCGCGCAGCACGACGCCAGGGTCGGGATCATCGGACTCGGCTACGTCGGAGTTCCCCTGGCCCTCGCCCTCGTCGAGGCCGGCTTTCGCGTCCTCGGGTTCGACACCGACGACGCCAAGACCGAGGCCCTGAACCGCGGCGCGAGCTACATCGAGCACATCGCGGCCGAACGCGTACACGCCGCCCGCGACCTCGCCAGGCTCGAAGCCACCTCCGACCTCGGACGCCTCGGGGAGGCCGATGCCGTGCTGATCTGCGTCCCGACGCCGCTCGACGCCAACCGCGAGCCGGACATGACCGCCGTGCGCCGGAGCACCGAGGCGGTGGCGGCCAGCCTGCGGCCCGGACAGCTCGTCATCCTCGAATCGACGACCTATCCCGGAACCTGCGAAGAGCTGCTGCTCCCGATCCTCGGCGCCGGCGGTCTCGTCTGCGGGGAGCAGTTCTTCCTCGCCTACTCGCCGGAGCGCGAGGATCCGGGCAACCCGTCCTTCGGCACCCGCACCATTCCCAAGGTCGTCGGCGGCGTCGACGAGGTCTCCGGCGACCTTGCCGAAGCGCTCTATTCGCAAGCCGTGGTCGAGACGGTCCGGGTGTCGAGCGCCGCCACCGCCGAGGCGACCAAGCTGCTGGAGAACATCTTCCGCGCCGTGAACATCGCCCTGGTCAACGAGCTGAAGCTGGCCCTGGAGCCCATGGGCATCGACATCTGGGAGGTGCTCACCGCGGCCGAGACCAAGCCCTTCGGATTCATGCGCTTCGATCCCGGCCCCGGCTGGGGCGGCCACTGCATCCCGATCGACCCCTTCTACTTCGCCTGGAAGGCGCGGCAACACGGCATCACGCCGCGTTTCATCGAGCTCGCCGGCCAGATCAACCTCGAGATGCCGCTTCACGTCGTGGCGCGACTGCGGCAAGCGCTCGGCGGCGCCCCGCTCGCCGGCCGGCGCGTCCTCCTGCTCGGCTTGTCGTACAAGCCGGACGTGGCCGACCCGCGCGAGAGCCCGGCCTTCGAGATCCTCAGCCTGCTGCTCGACGAAGGCGCCGAGGTGGACTATCACGACCCCCACGTCCTCGTAGCGCCGAGCATGCGCTCGTGGAAGAACCTGCCGCCGAAGCGCTCCGTGCCGCTCGACGCCGAGACCGTGGCGAGCTACGACGGCGTCATTCTGGTGACCGATCACGCGGCTGTGGACTACGACGCCGTCGTGCGCCACGCCCGTCTCGTCGTCGACACCCGGGGCCGGCTTCCGGTCGCCAGCGGCAACGTCGTGAGGGCCTGACGTGGCCCGCGTCGTCATCTCCACTTCCTCCTTCGGGCGCTACGACCCGCGGCCGCTCGAGTTGCTGGCCGCCGCCGGCCACGAGGTCCGCACCAATCCCCACGGCCGCCGCATGACGACGGACGAGAGTCGCGACTTCCTGGGCCCCGCCGTCGGCCTGATCGCCGGCACCGAGGAGCTCAGCCGCGAGGTGCTGGCGGCGGCGCCCCGATTGCGGGTGATTTCCCGCTGCGGCGTCGGCCTCGACGGCATCGACCTCGCGGCCGCGGCGGAGCACGGGATCTTGGTGGCACGCACCACCGACGCCCACGTGGACGCCGTCGCCGAGCTCGCCCTCGGCGGGATCCTCGACGTCCTGCGGAGGATCTCGGCCGCCGACCGCGGGCTGCGGGCCGGCGGTTGGGACAAGCCCATGGGTCGCCTCCTGCGCGGCAAGACGGTGGGCGTCGTCGGCCTCGGCCGCACCGGCCGCCGCCTCGTCGAGCTGCTGGCGCCGTTCGACGTCGCGGTCCTGGCGAGCGATCCCGTCGAGGACCGGACCTTTGCCGACGCCCATGGCGTCACGTATGGTTCGCTCGACACCGTGCTCGAAAACGCCGACATCGTCACCCTGCACCTGGAGCACTCGGTTGCGACGCATCACCTGCTCGACGCCACCCGGATCGCCGCGATGAGGCCGGGCGCGATCCTCGTCAACGGCGCTCGCGGCGGCCTGGTGGACGAGGAGGCGCTGGCCGCGGACCTGGCCGCCGGGCATCTCGGGGGCGCATTCCTCGACGTCTTCGAGCGCGAGCCCTACGAGGGACCGCTGGCCGGGCTCGAGACGGTCGTTCTCACGCCGCACATCGGTTCCTACGCCGTCGAGGGGCGCGTGGCGATGGAGCTGGCCGCGGTCGAGAACCTGCTGCGCGCCCTCGAGGAGGGCGGAGCGTGAAGCGCGCGCTGGTCACCGGCGGCGCCGGCTTCCTCGGCAGCTTCATCGCCGACGCCTTGACGGCGGCGGGCCACGAGGTCGTGGTGTTCGATCGCCGGCCCTCGCCCTACCTGCGACCCGGGCAGAGCATGGTGGTGGGCGACATCCTCGACGCCGAGGCCCTGACCGCGGCGGCCGCCGGCGCCACTGCCGTCTACCACCTGGCCGCCGCGTCGGACCTCAACACCGCCGCCGACGAAGCGCTCGAGACCGCCCGCACCAACCTCGTCGGCACTGTCCACGCGCTGGAGGCGGCGCGCGGCGGCGGCGCCGAGCGCTTCCTGCTGGCCAGCACCGTCTACGTCTACAGCCGCGCCGGAGGCTTTTACCGTTGCAGCAAGCAGGCGTGCGAGGCCTACGTCGAGGAGTTCCAACGCCGCTTCGGCCTCGACTACACGGTGCTGCGCTACGGCAGTCTCTACGGCCCGCGGGCCGACAACTCGAACGGCGTCCACCGGCTGCTTCGCCAGGCCCTGGAGCAGGGCGCCATCGCTCACCCCGGCGAGCCCGACGACGCCCGCGAGTACATCCACGTCGAGGACGCGGCAGCGCTCAGCGTCCAGGCGCTGGCCCCCGAGTTCGCCAACCAGCACCTGACCCTCTCGGGCTCCCACCCGATGCGCCTGCGCGATCTCTTCACCATGTTCTCGGAGATCCTGGGGCGCGAGGTGACGGTCGACTACCAGCCACCCGGCGACAGCCACTACCGGCTGACGCCCTACGCCTTCAGCCCACGGGTGGGGCGCAAGCTCACCGCCACTTGCTACGTCGACATGGGGCAGGGCTTGCTGCAGGTGCTCGAGGAGCTGCACGCCGCTCAGAGTCGAGAAGCCCGGCCCGACGAATGAACGCCGCCATCGTCACGGCGCGGGCCGGCAGCAAGTCGATCCCCGACAAGAACGTCTTCCCGGTCGGGGGTAAGCCGCTCGTCGCCTACCCCATCCAGGCGGCGCTCGATGCGGCGCGCATCGACGCCGTCTTCGTGTCGACCGACGGCACCGCCATCGCCGAGGCCTCGCGAGCTCTGGGCTGCACCGTCATCGAACGCCCCGGCGAGCTTGGCGGCGACACCGTCAACCACGGCGACGTCATCCAGCACGCGGTGCGCTGGGTCGACGGGCGCCACCCGAACCTCGCCAACGTAGTCCTCCTGCTCGGCAACACGGTGATGATCGATGGCGAGTTGATCGACCGTTGCCTGGCCGAGCTCGACGAGCGCCCGGACCTCGACTCGGTGATGACCGTGTGGGAGGCGGCCGACGACCACCCCCTGAGGGCACTGGAGATCGTCGACGGGCTGCTGCGCCCCTACGGCGACCCCGGGCGCCAGGTCTCGACCGAGCGCCAGTCGTATCCCAGGGCGTACTACTACGACCAGGGCGTGTGGGCATTCCGCAAGGCCTGCGTCGAGCGCCGCGACGGACCGAGCCCGTGGTGGTGGATGGGCCGCAACTCCAAGCCCATCGTCCGCAGCTGG
>Ga0224512_10002948_pt1 | contig 15225 bp, 14 predicted proteins | sample SF_May12_sed_USG_4_FD_169103 | JGI IMG/M metagenome (GOLD analysis project Ga0224512, IMG submission 169103) | Sediment microbial communities from San Francisco Bay, California, United States - SF_May12_sed_USGS_13 | ecosystem: Environmental > Aquatic > Marine > Sediment | place: USA...
CTGTCCGAAAAACCGGTCAAGGTATATGCCATCGCGAAGGAGGTCGGATACGAATCCGAGGCGGCATTCAGCAGGGCATTCAAACGGGTCGTTGGGCTTTCCCCGAAAGCCTGGCGCGAGCAAAGCGCACGCAGGGATGACTTCGACCGAGGACAGCCGGGCACGAGGTCCCGCAGTCCAGCGTAATTTAAAAAATCCGTGACTCGCAGATTTGCTTTGCATACCATCGCAGCGTTGCACAGGCCGGAGCCGAAATGGCAGTTCCCGAAACGATGCGTGCCGTGGTTCTGACCGGGCACGGCGGTTTCGACAAGCTCGAATACCGCGAAGACTGGCCGACGCCGGCGGCGGGCCCGGGTGAAGTACTGGTCAGGGTCGGCGCCTGCGGTCTCAATAATACCGATATCAACACTCGTACCGCGTGGTACTCGAAATCGGTTACCGAGGGTATTACCGACAAAGGCGGCAAGGCCGGCTACGCGGCCGTCGACGCCCACACCGGTAGCTGGGGCAATTCATCGATCACTTTCCCGCGCATCCAGGGCGCCGATGTAGCCGGGCGTATCGCCGCGGTCGGGTCCGGGGTAGATCCCGGCCGTATCGGCGAGCGTGTCATCCTCGATCCGTGGATTCTCGCCACCGGTGACTGGCTCGACGCCTCTCGCTCCAAGTATTTCGGCTCCGAATGCGACGGCGGTTACGCCGATTACACCCGGATTCGCAGCGAAAATGCGATCCGCATCGAGACGCCCCAGACCGATGCCGAACTGGCCACCTATCCCTGCGCCTACACGACGGCGGAAAATCTGATCGCGCGCAGCGCTCTGCGACCCGGGGAAACGGTTGTCATCAACGGCGCCTCGGGCGGGGTCGGCTCGGCCTCGATCCAGCTGTGCCGCCTGCGCGGCGCGCGCGTGATCGCCATCGCGTCGGCGGCAAAGGCCGCGCGGTTGCGGCAGTTGGGGATCGAGCAGGTCATAGATCGCAACGAGGCCGACCTGGAGGCGGCGATCCGCGATTGCGCCGGCGGCGCCGTCGACGTTGCGCTCGACGTCGTCGGCGGCGCCTCGTTCATGGCGTTGGTCAATGCGCTGCGCCAGGGCGGGCGTTACTCGAGCTCGGGATCGATTGCCGGGCCGCTGGTCGAGTTCGACTTACGCCAGCTGGTCTACAAGGACCTGCAGTTCACCGGCGCCACCATCGTACCGCCCGGCACGATGCGACGGCTGGTGCGCCTCATCGAACAGGGTTTGCTCAGGCCCCTGCTGGCACAAACGTTTCCGCTCAGGGAACTCGGCAAGGCGCAGCGGGCTTTCCTGCAGAAGAAACACGTTGGTAACATCGTCGTGGAAACATGAAAATCACCCGAAGCGGCGTGTATCGCTGCGAACCGACCTGCCCGCGCGGCGTCCATGTCTAAAGGAGACCGATAATTTGGAGCAGTTTGCCGCAATTGACCTCGGATCGAACAGCTTTCACCTGGTGGTGGCACGCGCGGAAGAACATGCACTGACCGTGATTGATCGCGAGCGCGACATGGTGCGGCTGGCCGCGGGGCTCGATGAAAAGAATTTGCTGACACCCGCGGCCAGCGCGCGCGCGCTCGGTTGCCTGGCGCGCTTCGGCGAACGCCTGCGCGGGCTGGAATCCGACAACGTGCGCGTGGTCGGCACCAACGCGCTGCGCCAGGCGAAAAACTCGCGTCAATTCATCGCCGAGGCCGAGAAGGCGCTGGGATTCTCGATCGAGATCATTTCCGGCGTCGAGGAAGCGCGCCTGGTCTATCTCGGCGCTGCGCAAACCCTGCAGGGCGATCGCGGGCGGCGCCTGGTGGTCGATATCGGCGGCGGCAGTACCGAGATTATCGTCGCCGACAGGAGCGAGCCGGTTTTTCTCGAAAGCCTTTCCATGGGCTGCGTCAGCACCAGCGAAAAATACTTTGCCGGTGGCGAAATCAACAGCCTGCGCATGCGCAGGGCCATTCTCAGCGCGCAGCTCGAACTGGAGCCCGATATCGCTACCCTCAGGGAACTGTCGGCGAAAGATGTCATCGGTACGTCAGGCACGGCGCGCGCGATCAACAGCGTGCTGCAGGAAAACGGCTGGAGCGAAACCGGTATCACGCCCGGCGGGTTGAAAAAACTGGTTAAAAAGATCGTCAAGTCGGGCCACGTCGACAATCTCAAGATCAACGGTCTCAGCGACGAGCGGCGACCCGTATTCGCCGGCGGGGTTGCGGTGCTGACGGCAATTTTCAATGCCCTCGACCTTCAATTCATGCGCGTATCCGAGGGGTCGCTGCGCGAGGGCGTGCTGCACGACCTGATCGGCCGCGTGCTGTACGAGGACCGGCGCGCCATCACCGTGCTGGAACTGATGAAACGCCATCACATCGACATGGAGCACGGCAATCGCGTACGCCAGACCACGCTGATGCTGTTCGACCAGGTCAAGCAGAAAGGCTTGCTGCAGCGAGAGCGCCGACTGCTAGGCTGGGCCGCGCAACTGCACGAGATCGGCCTCATGATCGCGCACAGCCAGCACCATCGGCATGGCGGCTACGTGCTGGAGAACATGGACCTGCCCGGCTTTTCGCGCCAGGAACAGGGCGCGCTGTCGATCATGGTGCGCCTGCACCGGCGCAAGTACCACCCCGAGCTGATCGAGGATGCCGTTTACGTGCGCTCCGACGCGCTCGGCCTGATGACGCGCCTGCTGCGCATCGCGGTGCTGTTCAATCGCGGCCGGGCGCCGATCGATCTGCCGGTCATTCACGTGCACGTCGACGATGCACAGGTCATGACCCTCGGCATCCCGGGAGCCTGGCTCAAAGATCACCCGCTGACCGCGGCCGACCTGGAGCAGGAAGTCGAACTGCTCAGGGCGGTCGGATACGAGCTCGGAATATCCAGGAGTTGAAGCCCGCTACCGCGATGACCACGTTGCTGGAGGCGGTTGCGATCATGGCCGCCGGCAAGCTCCTGTTCGCAGCGCAGGACGTCATCATCAAGGAAATGAGCGGCACCTACCCAATCCACGAAATCATGACGATACGGGGCGTGGTCGCCATCGCCCTGCTGCTGCTCCTGATCCATTTCAGCCTGAATCTGGCAGCCCTCAGATTACACCATCCCGGCTACCACCTGCTTCGCGGCCTGCTGATGTTCATCGCGTTCATGGCGTTTTATATCGGACTCGCGGAGATTTCGCTGACCACCGCGACCGCGCTGTTCTTCACCGCGCCCTTTTTTATCACGCTGCTATCGATCCCGTTGCTCGGCGAGCGCGTCGGCGCGCGACGCTTTTTAGGCATACTCGCCGGATTCGTCGGCGTGCTGATCGTGCTGAGACCCGACACCGAACAATTCAGCCCGGTCAGCCTGCTGCCAGTAATCGCGGCCTTTTTCTACGCTTTATGCCAGGTGCTGGTGCGCTACGCGCGCATGTCGGCGCCGGCATCGATCATGTCGCTCTACGCCAGTATCTCGTTCGCGGTCATGGCGCCGATCATGGGATGGATGCTGTCGGGCGCCGATCCGCTCGCGGCCTCGACACCGAGTGAAAAGACTCTGGCGCTGCCGTGGTCGATGCCGGAATCCTTCGACCTGATGTTGCTCACCTTTACCGGCGTCACCAGCGCGCTCGGCTTCATGTTCATGAGTTATGCCTACAAGAATGCGCAGGCCTCGCGGCTGGCGCCCTTCGAGTACGTCATGATCGTCTGGGTAACGCTGCTGAGCTACCTGGTCTGGGGCGAGGTTCCGGATCTGCCCTCCATCGCCGGCATCGTCATTATCATCCTGTCCGGTATCTACGTGCTGCACCGTGAAGAAGCCGCCGGCGAACAACCGATCGCCTACACGGGCCTGACGCGACGCTGATCGACAGCCCGCTGCCTGCTGGCGCTCAGAACGCCAAGCGATAGCAGGCGAAAATGTCCGGCAGTGTAATTATGCTTACCTTGGCCTTCCCGCTATTTTCCATGGCTCGAAATTAGAAACCATAAGTTAAACCGATAGCGAGGACATTGATATCCTGACCATTGAGTTCCAGCCGAGCACTGGATGGAATATTTGTTTTTACCTCGTCTCCAACGTTCTGGAATTGCTCCCACTCGATACGCAGGGTCACGAGCTCGGTTAGATGCCAGGCGAATCCAAGTCCTACGACAAGATCTAAATCGTTATCGCTATCGTTACTGTTGAATCCGGACTCGCTGTAATCAAGATCGACTTTCCAAAAAGCCAGGCCAAATCGTCCGAATATATATACTCGATCGTAAACCTCATTGCGCCCAATAATCGCCGCAGATATGGCGCTAACATCCATTTCAGTCTTTTCGTCATTGCCGAAAATATTAAAGGTAGTGAATTCGTCGCCTAGATCACTATAGGTAAACTCCATCGCGAATGTGGGCGAAAAGTCATAGCCCGCGACCAGTTTCCATGCAATTTCGGTACTATCGTCCGTTTCCGTGATTGGGGGCCTGTCGAAACCTACACCCTGATCGGATTCAGCCTGGGTGAGCGCCCCGCCAACATACCATTGTGCATTTGCCGAATTCGTTGTTGAAAAGAATAAATAAAATATCAGGAAAGCCGCTAAGATCATTTTCATAGATTCACCCTCCCGTGGTAATCATAAGCGATATCTTCACGACGCCTCGAAATGATGCCTTTATCCACTCCTAAAGCATTGTTGATGGAAAATTATCGACGCAAATCAGGTAAGCTATATTGATGCCTGTCAACTGAATATCGAACGAGTGCAAGCCCCAGTCGAATCGAAATCAGGCTTCCATTTTGGACCGATTCTTGCCTCTGATATAAATCTCTTATGCGTCAGTTTTCCCGATAACGAACGCTTATAGTCAACACTTAGGCCGCTGGAATAGACGGCGACATCTTCTTCATGATAAGCAATCATGAAAGCTATTTGATGGCATTAAACCACTATCAACATGACACAAGTCATATTCTGTTTTGAGTTACCGCGCAAGACTGAAACATCATGGCTATACCGCATTCTAAATTATTTATCGCATATTTTTTATCCTGTCTGAACGTAGGTTGCATAACCATCGAATCTACAGATAGAGCTATCGTGGACGTCCAGGATAAATCTGAACTAAACCTCGAGGAAGGCACGAAAATAGAATTACTGGCAAACAAACAAATTAAACTTGGATCAGCTAGTGTCGAGCGTATAACAATGACCATTATTGGCGCGAATTCCGAAGATCTAAAGGGAGAGGTCATTTTGGCCGAGGGAAAGTGTAGTGATATCTTAGCCCAGGAAGAGGGGGGCACTTGCCGCTACCCGAATGTTATTGGGCAGGTAGTCGAAATCAAATGGGAGGATATTTCAACAGCCTATGCAATAACGGAGACAAAGGCTCGTGTCGGGGAAGATATCGACCTGATAGACGAAGAAGCGATTGACGAGGCTATAGGCGGGTTGAGCGTTTTGCTATTGTATATACTGTTTTTTTGGCCCTTACTCCTAATATGAGGCAGAGTAAGCTCGGTTATAATTGTGACGCTTCGGTTACGCTCGGCACCGGCGTCAGCGCGCGTCAGTAATAGCTCCGAGTTTCCTGTGGTTATGTAATATATGGTCGTTTATACTTTCCCTGCGCTTTTGGTCAATATCCTGTTTACTACATTAATTATCGCGAGGGAGCTGCAATATGAGGATCACTGCTTTTATGTTATTTCTAGTAATGACGGGGGCCGCCAATGCTGGAACGATTTTTGTGGATTCGGGCGAGAGCCGCAAAGTCTTTGGAGAATTTGACCCCGACGTGACTATCGACTCGGTATCGATCGAATCAGACGGCGATATCTATTTTGGTCTTCGTGCCGCTGACATGGAGGATACGAAATATGTCTCTGTTTACATTGGTGCCCAAAGCGAGCTATTTTTCATCTCGGGCGGCATAGGACGCCTCGAAGATGAGGTCCCGTTATTGGCCACCAAGTCGGTAGCCGAAGCACAGGGCGGTATCCAGCTCGGCCTTGGATGGTTTCGCATACGCGCGGGTCTTCGACACATAAGCGATCCAGAAGAAATCGATGATGGCCGGGATTTTGTTTTTGTCGCTGCTGGCGTCCAGTTCTAGGAAAGATATGCTACCGGGGCTAAGTCTCTGGTGGGCAAGGCGGGGATAGTCTACTTAATTCAGATCAAATTCATTGATATTAGTAAACTGTCCCCGTAATTCCCGGAACGAGTTTAGCTAGACGTCTGCACTCCTGGAAGCCGCGTCGTGCCAGCGCTCGACGACCTCGCGCAGCGCAAAACAGCGTTCGAGCAGGGCCAGATCGGATGCACCGACGCCGGCGTCGGTCATGTAATCGTGCCAGCTCGCCGTCACCTCGAGCACCTCGCCGGCGATTTCGTGGGCGAGTTCTTCAGCCACACCCATGCGCCGCGCCGCGGCCTGGATATTGTCAACGCTCGGGGTGCTGCCGAAAGGGCCGATTGCGATGGCATGCGATCCCTGCAGGCTCAACTGGGGCACGATATCGTAGCCGGGAGAAAACGAATAGTCCGAAGCCAACGCCCGCTTCATGAAGGCGTGGTTGCGCAGGTGGTCATCGGTGTTGCCGATCGCGATATTGAACAGCATTCGGCGAAACACGACCGCGCCGAGGTCTGCAGTCAGATGCCCGATGCGTTTGCCGAGCTGGGTAATGCCCGGATACGACATTGTCGATTCGTCGATCTCGGTGATGTCGAACTTATTGATCAGGCTCGCGACCGAGACCAGGTGATGCTGCTCGTTCGATGACTGGTCGAAGCGCTCCACCAGCATCACCGGCCCGCGATCGGTTTCCGTGAGGGACACATCCGGCACTTCGATGCCGGCTACGCGCGCCATGCGCATCGATGCGAGCTCGACCCGGCACATATCGACCAGGTCAGAGTCACGGTTGAATTTAGCGATCCATTCGCGGCCGTCGTGTTCGATGAGCGACTTCGGTCGGGCGCCGCCAATACCACTGCCGTGGAAGAAGTAGGGCTCCAGCGCGCGGTCCACTTCCTTGCCGGCATCGATATCGGCGGCAATGTGCTGCAAATGCACCAGGTTCTCGAACGGTCGCGCGGAAGGTGGCCGCACCGGGTCGTCGAGATTAGGCGTGAAGTGTAGCGCGCCCACGCCTTCGCCCGAGGCGGCAAGCAGGAATTCGACCTGCGTGACCGGCGGGGGCTGGCGGGTCTTGGTGAGCCAGCGCCTGCCCCACTCGTCGGGTCCCGCGTCGATCAGCACGCCGAACATCGCGGGCGTGTCGCGGGTGCGATGTTTGATGTGGATGTCGGCGTTCAAGGGCAGGTTGATCGGATCGAGGGCAAATGCCTGGGGATGGTTGATATAGGCTTTCGCATACTTGAAACGGCCTAGCTTGTTATCGACGATCAATTGACCGGCGAGCAAGATCTTACCGTCGCCGAGGTCCGCGTGTACGAAGAGTTTCTCCGGCATCAGATGTCGAACTCGTCGGCATCCGGCGCGCGCGGTGCGCGGGCGCGTTTGCGCATGGCGTTACGGCCGAGTGCCTCACCCAGGGTATCGTCGCCCGGGGCGATGATCCGATCGAACGCCGTCGGCAGTCCGAGCACGTCGAGCAGCGCAAGATAAGCGCCGACCGTGATGTGCGGGGAGCCGCCCTCGACTTTTCTGATCGAGCTTTCGGACAGCCCGGCTTTGGCCGCGGCGTCCGCCTGGGTCCAGTTTCTGAGCAAGCGGGCTTCTTTCAAGCGCGCACCGAGAGCGGTCAACGACCCCAGCGCTGCATCGCTGATCAAGGCATAGGACAGTGAGCTTCTCGGCATGGCGCGTATCGCATTCAAATCATGTTATATAGTACGTCAATCTGTAATTATCAATTTATATAGACTGAAATCTATGAAAGGGGGCATTTTTTTGCGCACAGCAGTCGATGTATTTCATAATATCATTTTATATAACACTATATAACTATTTAAACTTGCTATATAACTCGTTTTATTCTCTTTGATGCGCTTGTTATTGCTATTGACCATCCCCAGGTCAGGCGCTGGGCGGAGAAATACAAAACAGGCAGCTCCTGAAGATTATTCTATTACCTGAAACTTAAATGACGAGCGTCTTGAGCCGGGTGGTGGGCTAGATCGGGCAGATCGGCTGCCGAGCTTTTCGCTGAGCTTCATGTTTCGGTAATCCATCGGGCAATCGACAGAAAACTGTGGTCTGATCCCGATTTGCACGAACGAGGCTACGAATTTCTAATAATAAAGTTGGTAATAGTTTTCCGGAGAGCCTGTCAACAGGCTGCCTGCGGTGATTTCAAAATCATCGGTATCGACGGCTTTCAGGCCAATGTTGGATAAAGAATAGTAATAACTATCGGCTTGCTGGGTCATAAAAATACTTCGGGTAGGCTGTGACAACCAGCGATAATAATTTTTATCGCAGTAAACAAAATTGGCACTGCAACTGATCTGTTCCAACAGATCCTCGTGATCCACCGTGCCAGCCAGTGACAATCCCAGATCGGTATTCACGTTTAGAACCAGCATACCCATAAAATAATCGTCATTGCCGGAGTGATAACTGGATAAAGGCACTGCCAGTAACCGTTTCGGTGGATAATAGCTAAATGCATGATGGTCCCAATTGGCCTGACTCCAGCTGTAACCATCGCCCAGTTCAGGCGTGTAACTGTCGACCAGCAAGGGATTGGCAAGATCGCCGACATCGAACAGTTTAATCGCGATTTGATTACCTGCCCCATTGTCATTGCCATCGCGGCCAATGGTCAACAGGTGACTGTCATCGATGGGATGCATGTAAGAGCTGAAACCGGGTATTTTGAGTTCCCCGGCAATGAAAGGCGCCGCGGGATCTGACAGGTCAAAGCTGAACAGTGGATCGATTTGACGAAAGGTCACCACGAAACCCTTGTCCTTTATAAACCGCGCAGAATATATGCGCTCGTTATCGCCATAATTGTTGACCGAGCCTATGACATCCATGGTGTTATTCTGATTGTCAGCAAGGACATACAAATGATTAGTACTGCGTATATCGCTGCGATCACTCAGGTTCCAGAGGTTCTGGGTAGTAGCTACCCTGAGGTAATCTTCAAAATAGCTCAGGTTGAACGAATCGTTGATATAACCTTTGACCAGTCCGGTGGATAGATAAGCAGGCTGTTGATCGGAAATCGAAAAATGATGAATAGCACTTTGTTGCTGCTGATGAGGATGCCACCACCAGGAGTACCCCGGTTGAACAATGAACAGATCCTGCTGGCTGGCGTACACGATCCAGCCGCTGCCAACAGCAGCTGCGCGACGGATATTGTCACCACTAAAATCAACACTGGTAACCACCAGCAGATGATTATGCCGGGTATCGATGATCGGTGCATACACGTTGTTACAGGACAAAGTGTGGCCAGGACCGGCCTGACTGGCGTCGATTATCTGGTACGTCGGTAATAGGGCAGTAATATCGTCGATGTTTAGATTCCTGGATATATGTAATCTGAGTCGGGCCTTTAACGACTCCATTTCGTTTTCATCGCCATCGATAAAGGCTTCATGGAAGTCGGACAGCAGAGCCTGAACATCTGCATTCTGTGCGTAAATAAATCGATCTAGATAAAAGCCCTGTACCAGGTGCAGACGGCCATTGCTGGCGCGGCTGCTGATCGTCTGTCCGTCCAGTCGAAGCCTACGCTGAATCGTGGGTTTAGCTTTATCACTGATATCGATAAATACCAGGTCGGTTTTGGGATTCCACCAGATGTAGGGGGCGGAGGCATCGGCTACAACTGTATTTATCGGGGTGACAAATGGCGCTCTGACCAGGGCGACAATCAGGTTGTCCTGCTCGGACAAATAGAGACCGGATACGGACCCGTCTAATTCTAGCGTGGACAGGATATTCATCGATTGTGCGGGCCATGCATCGGCGATGATCAGCCTGTCTTGCTGGGCAATGTACAGGTTGCCCTCACTGTCAGCCTTCACACGGTCCGCTTCATCCACCCCGGCTTCCTGGGTATTGGTCTGACTGACGTCATCCGGTTGGGCAATGTCGCCCAGGGTTGAAGACGGCGAGCCTTCTTCCTGTAGTGACGAGATGGCTACGTCATTAAACTGGTTGGGTGTATAACGCTGGTAAGAAACCAGGTTTTCCACCCAGTTGTCGATAAGCTTATTCTGCAGTTCCATGCAGTTTTGCATGGGCTTTAACGCGACCTGGCCGATTGGCGTATCGGCCTGTTCAATTGCTGTTGCCGGATCGCTGCTGTTATTGCAGGCTGCCAATAACAGCAGGGCTGCAGCAAGGGAATATACCGCCGTAATTCTCATCACATTCTATCCGTAAACTGCAGAAGATTTATTGATGTTGTGCCTCTAACAGTCAGGAATCAAGCGAAAAAATTGGAACAATCGGCGTCAGAGAGGAATGGCACTAACTTAACGAAAAAGAGTCATTTCCGCGCTTGCACCAAAATTTCTAAGGAGCGCTCTCCGGTTGTCTCGAAATCCCCGCTTGCGCGGGGATGACAAGTTTAGGTAACTTCCAGTAGGGACAGAGAACGCTTGTTTCTTATATTCTCGACAATTAACCCCTGACAAAGACTTCCGGATTTTGCGGTCGTGACAGGTGATATCGAGGGACGAGGCCTTCGAGATCAGACGCGTAGAACAGATCGTCTTGTCGATTGTCGTTGCTGCCCGTCAAGGGGCATAACCTCGGCAATCGATTCCCGCGCATTATCTCATCGATAAAAAAGCAAGCCGAGTTTTTCGATCCAATACCTGGCATTAAAAAGAATTGCGTAGCGATAAGTCTTAATTCGCTTTACTATTATTTTAAATTGAGTCTTGTGCAAACAGTCGCCCTCAATCGGATATTCCTTGATTTGAGGCAGGTTATCCTCGTGGATTGATATCAATTCGGTGCAAAGCAATGAATGACAAAGTCAAACGGCTTCAAGCGCTTACGATCAAGCAACATGACAAAATCAAGGAGCTGGAACTGGAGAATCAGGATTTAAAAACGCTGCTACGTACGCTGGAAATTCGAATTCAGGACTTAGAAGAGACGAGAATGGCAATTGATTTCGCGACTGCCGAAATTCCAGTTGATCTAGACTTAATTCCGGAAGATGCCAATGGTCATTCGAACGAATAACCATTGGTATTAATTTTACCAGGTGAATCTTGTCGTTAACTTTCTGCCAATTTCGATGAATCCAGGCTTACCTATCTCACTTTAATAATTCATCCCATAATGTGGCTAGCCCAAATGGCAAACAGAATTCCATTAGTGCAAGGGCAGATTATTGATCTGATCTACCAACCTACTCAGGTTACAAATTGTCTTATTCAACTTGGAATACAGTGTTTCCGGACTGGAGGACTGACTCGGTAATATGTCCTTTCCTGCAACCCGTAATTGTGCATTGTCATGCTCAAGGGTTTGTGCATCATCTTGCAATGATTTGTTACCGCGATAATAGGCATCCTTCAAAATCCGAAATTCCTGATCCATCTCGAGCGTTGCAATTATATACTGCATCTTGACCGCGGCGGTTACTAAACGAAGTTTCTGGTCATCTTCAAGCATTTATATACTATAAATAGCGTTAAATACGATGGGCATGGAACAGGCATTTCCCAAGTGCCGACCCGCAATTCCTTAGAGGATTCAGATTACCCTGGCGCAGGTGAAAATTACGTGAAAATATGAAAAAAATACCGGTAACCGATTTATCGCAATTTCTAATCGATACCGCTTTATCTGATTTCGAAGTCCTGCATATTCCTGCTTGCTGAAATTCGACTTTTTCCATTAATTCACATGTTCGGAGTGAAATACTTCCTTGGCTAATAACAGTTTACGGCCTAGATATTAACTCTGCGTATTTGAGTATGCAGTACTCAATGAGAGTCATCTTTGAAGGTATTTGGAGTTCTGTATGTTTAACTGGTTATTTAGGAACAGGAGAAAGGTTGCCTCGGTTACCCCCCAAATGGCGATGAGTGAATTGGCAATGAGAGCAAGTATTGCGGGTAAGCTCAGAAATTATAATGCAGACGAAGACACAACTATCTCGGAATTCACTCTGGCTGAGGACGAAAAAGGAATAAAGACTGTGGGGAAAATGAAGTCGGTTAAAGATCATGATGTCTGGGGTCAGGCTAATCCCCGGGAAACGGGTAAGTGGTATAAGGAAGTTCGACGGAAAACTAAAAGATCACAGGTCGGTAAGCGCCCTACCCCTCATCGCTAAAAACTCATGGCCTGGTTGCGGTAAACCCGCGGACACCCGACTTTCCGTCTTCACGAGAACCATTGTTTACAGCCGGTTAGCCGGTCTGGATTCGATTGAATTCGGCTGACGACTACCTGGGGTCCCGGCAATGGCATGGTCGGTTACTGCCGCTCGTCCAATATTTCCAAGCGCCTGTGTTATGGAAACATACCCTTGATCGGTCACTACTACGGTTGGAGAATGAAGAAGCATCCGGGTACTCACGATCGCGTTCGTCGCGATAGCCCGCCGGGGCAACGGCAAAGAATTCAATCGTTTTCTAGATCGGGCAGACCAGGCTGCCGAGCTTTTCGGTGAGTTTCATATTTTCCGAGTAATCCACCGGGCAGTCGATTACAACGACGGTGTCGTCGGCGATTGCCTGCTTCAGCGTCGGTAGCAGATCCGCCGCCGACTCGACGCGGTAACCCTTCGCACCGAAGCTCTCGGCATACCTGACCAGGTCGGGATTGTTGAATTCGATCTGCGTATCTCGACCGAAACGACGATCCTGGTGCCACTTGATCAACCCGTACTCGCTGTCGTTCCAGACCAGTATGACGATCGCGACCCCGATCCTGAGCGCGGTCTCGATTTCCTGCGAGTTCATCAGGAAACCGGCATCGCCGGTCACCGTCAGGGCGGTGCGGTCCGGGAATGCGAGCCTGGCCGCGATCGCGCCCGGCAGACCGATGCCCATCGCGGCGAAACCGTTGGAAATAATGCAGGTGTTGGGGCATTCCGCCTGGTACATGCGCGCCATCCACATCTTGTGGGCGCCGACGTCCGCAACAACGATATCGCCAGGTTCGAGCGCCTTGCGCAGGTCGAGGATGATGCGTTGCGGCACCATCGGGAAGGCATCGTTGTTTTCATGCTCGATGAACTCGGCAACGATGGTTTCACGCAGCGATCTGAACTCCGACTCGGTCCGCGGTTCAGCCCCAATGGCAATGCTGTCGAGGGCGGCGCCGATATCGCCGACCACGCCGCATTCGAGAATATAGTGCTCGTCGACCTCGGCCGGACTCATGTCGACGTGAATGATCTTGGCCGTGTTCTGCTCGTTCCAGAGCTGCGGGTGATACTCGATCATGTCGTAACCGACACAGATCACGACGTCGGCGCGGTCGAATCCGCAAGCGATATAATCATGCGCCTGCAGCCCTACCGTGCCCAGGGACAGCTCGTGCGAGAACGGGATCACGCCCTTCGCCATGAAGGTGGTCGCGACCGGGATATTCAGTTTCTCGGCAAACGACACCAGCGCGGCGCTTGCCCCGGCGCGGATCACGCCGTTACCCGCCATGACGATTGGAAATCTGGCCTGTGAAATGATCTGCGCGGCCTGCGCGATTTTTTCCGGCGGCGGGACCGGCGACTTTGCGCTCTGCACCCTTAGCGGATGCTTGCCCTCGATCAGCATCTCGGCGACGTTTTCGGGAAAATCGATGAAACTGCCACCCGGCTTCTCGGCCTGTGCAGCCTTGAAGGCCTTGCGCAGGATCTCAGGGACGATTTCCGGCTCGCGAATCTGCACGCTGTACTTCGATATCGGCTCGAACAGGTTTACCAGGTCCAGCACCTGGTGGCTTTCCTTGTGCATGCGCGTGGTGGCGGCCTGCCCGGCGATGCCGACAATCGGTGCGCGGTCCATGTTGGCATCGGCAAACCCGGTCACCAGGTTAGTGGCGCCTGGACCCAGCGTCGACAGGCACACCCCCGCCCTGCCGGTCAGTCGTCCGTATACGTCGGCCATGAACGCGGCGCCCTGCTCGTGGCGCGTGGTAATGAACTTGATCGAGCTGCCGATCAGCGCATCCATGACATCCAGGTTTTCTTCGCCGGGAATGCCGAAGATGTACTCGACGCCCTCGTTTTCGAGGCAACGCACGAAAAGTTCGCTTGCTTTCATGCTGGTTCCTTAAGCTGTTTTAGACTGATTTCCACCCGAATCATAATAAATCCATCGCCTGCTTACCGGTATTTATTGGCCGCGGAAAAAAATCACTCCTCAAACTGCAGCACAAATGGCACAATCCCGCCGCTTGAAAACCTAGACATGCGATAAACCAAAGGAGTAATCATGGAACAAATAACCACCTGGCTTTCGGAAAACGCGCTGGACTGGGGCATCCAGATCGCGATTGCGATCGCCATCTTTATCGTCGGGAAAATGGTCGCACGCATGATCAGCAACCTGATCGAGAAGGCGATGCGCCGCTCGAAAACAGACGACATGCTGGTCGGATTCATCGGCAATATCATATACGGCATCCTGCTGGTTGCGGTGGTGCTAGCGGCGCTCGATACGCTCGGTGTCAACGTCACCTCGCTGCTCGCGATCCTCGGCGCGGCCGGACTCGCCGTCGGTCTCGCACTCAAGGATTCGCTCGGCAATTTCGCCGCTGGGGTCATGATCATCATCTTTCGTCCATTCAAGATCGGCGACTTTATTACCGCGGGCGGCACTTCGGGCGTGGTCGACGAGATCGGCCTGTTCTCGACGATGATGCACACCGGTGACAACCAGCGCGTCATCGTGCCGAACTCGTCGATCATCGGCGGTAACATTATCAACACCAGCGCGCTGCCGACGCGTCGTGTCGACCTGGTATTCGGCATCAGCTACAACGACAACATTGGCCAGGCGCGCGATATCGTCCTGGCGGTGATGGCAGCGGACGAGCGTATCCTCAAGGACCCCGCGCCGGCGGTTGCGGTCGGCGAACTCGCCGACAGCAGCGTCAACCTGAACGTGCGTCCCTGGGTTAATACGGGGGACTACTGGCCGGTTCGCGCCGACCTGCTCGAGACCATCAAGGTTAAATTCGACGATGCCGGGATCAGCATTCCTTACCCGCAGCAGGACGTGTATATGCACGAGGTGAAATCGGAAGCCTGATCG
>Ga0224512_10002949_pt1 | contig 15215 bp, 14 predicted proteins | sample SF_May12_sed_USG_4_FD_169103 | JGI IMG/M metagenome (GOLD analysis project Ga0224512, IMG submission 169103) | Sediment microbial communities from San Francisco Bay, California, United States - SF_May12_sed_USGS_13 | ecosystem: Environmental > Aquatic > Marine > Sediment | place: USA...
CGATTTTGAAGTTATCGAACGCGTGACAAATCCGGATTTTCTCCCGGAGGCCGATTCGGGCTTCTCCGGGGCAATTGATTGCGAAATATTGTTCGGCGACGGCGTTGCCGCGGCTCTGCGCGCCATTGAAAGTTAGCGCGCGCTGCGCTCAAATGGGCCATGACAAACGGTGTCGAAAGAGACGCGGCATTTTCGCAGTTCCTGTCTTTTCTGGAAGACCGGAATATTCTTACGCCTGAAGCTGCAAAACGGGCGCGCAATGCGCACACTTCGACAAACCACCCCGCCGATACGGTGCTGATCGAACTCGGACTGACAAGAGAAATTGATCTGGCGCGGCACCTTTCGTCTTTTCTTGAATTGCCGCTCATGGAGCGAATTCCGCCAGGCACCGATCCCGCATTGATCGAATCTGTCGGCATGGATTTTATTGAATCCAATCAGGTTCTTCCCCTTGCGCTTTCTGAGGACAGCATCGTCATCGGCGTTGCAGACCCCTTCGCCAGGGCCGCTTCCGATTTGCTCGGCTATCACTTTGACCGAAAACCCGAACTGCGCATTTTCCCGCGCAGCACCATCGCCGAACAAATCCGCCTCCTAAAGGAAAACGGCGACGGCGGCCTGTCGTCAAACCTGACAATAGGGGGCGGGAATGACACGGAAACCGACGATATTGATCGCCTCCGCGATTTTGCCCGCGAAGCACCGGTAATCCGATTTGTTGCCCAGGTTGTTCAGCAAGCTGTCGACCGCGGGGCAACGGATATCCACGTCGAACCAACGGCCGATCATGTGCGCATTCGATTTCGCTGTGACGGATTGCTGGTGAACGCAGAAACGGCGCCAAAATCGATGCTCGCAGGCATCGCCACACGCATCAAGATTATGTCACGGCTCAACATTGCAGAACGGCGCCTGCCACAGGATGGACGGATGCGGATCTCCGTTCGCGGCCAGGAAATCGATCTTCGCGTATCTGTGCTGCCAAGTGTTCACGGCGAGACATTCGTCCTGCGCGTACTGGACCGGTCGGGCATCGATTTGAGTCTTGACGCTCTGGGATACGATGCCGGCGCGATCACAAAGTTCCGCGAACTTGCGAACATTCCAAACGGCATCATTCTCATCACCGGCCCCACCGGTAGCGGAAAGACGACGACGCTCTATTCGGTTTTGAAGGAGCGCGACGCCCGCCGAGTGAAGATATTCACTGTCGAAGATCCGGTTGAGTATCGCCTCGACGGCATCACCCAGCTGCAGGTCGACCCGGCGATCGACCTGACTTTCGCGCGAGCCCTGCGCTCGGTGCTTCGGCAGGATCCGGATGTCATCCTGATCGGCGAAATACGCGACCGCGAAACCGCACAGATCGCCATTCAAGCCGCGCTTACCGGACATCTGGTCTTTTCCACCCTGCATACCAACAGCGCCGCCGGCGCCCTGACCCGTCTGGTCGACATGGGTATCGATGGCTATCTGATCGGAGCAACAATCCGGGCCGTCGTCGCGCAACGCCTGGTCCGCACCACATGCATTGAATGCCAGGGCGCGAACAGCGCGCCGGTCACCGGCAATGACCCCGCATGTTCGCGCTGTCGTGGAACGGGCTATTCAGGGCGGACTGTGATCTATGAAATCATGGAGGTTTCCCGGGAGTTGGGGGCAATGATCAGCAAGGGCGCTACGGAGGAAGAGTTGCGCGATCATGCCCGTCTCAGCGGTATCCTTTCCATGACGAAACATGCCGAGAAACTCGTGGCACAAGCAATAACAACACGCGAAGAGGTGCAGCGCGTCCTTGAATTCGGCGGAATTTAGCCGGTGAACGCAACCCGTATCCGCTTTCGCTTCCAGGCTTATGGTCAGAACGGCGACCACGAGGCGGGCTTTGTCGACGCCCTGGATGAAGCCGATGCCGTCAGGCAATTAAGGGGAACAGGCAAAGTTCCTTATGAAGTCAGGCGGGCTGATGAAACCGGGGATGCGTCACTCGGCCGGGCGGCGCTGCGTTCACTATTTCATCCGCGCCTCGATCTGACACGCTTCTTCAGCGACCTGTCGATCATGTTGAATTCGGGCTTCAATATCGACATCGCTCTGAAGGCGGTGGCCGATTCTGAAACCGACAAGACGCAAAAGTTATGTGTGCAAGCCATTCACGCGCTGATAACCGAAGGCAAATCGGTCGCCGATGCCTTTTCCAGCCAGCCCGAAATTCCGGTTGACGTTATTGCCCTTGTCGCCAGCGGCGAAAATAGCGGGCGTATGGATATCGTGTTTTCGGAGCTGGCAAAGACCTATGCGCTGCGTGCGCGGCACCGTTCAGAGATCCTCGAGGCGCTGCTTTATCCGGCCTTTTTGGTCTTTGTGATGTTTTGCGCACTGATGCTGCTGTCGCTCTATCTCGTACCGGCCATTCAACCGATTTTTGAAAATGTCGGTGCAACAACTCCGATTATCGTCCGCCTGCTCGGCGCCTTTGGCCACTTTGTCAGCAACTATGGGCTGATTGTTTTAGGAATAATCATTGGCACGATTGTACTGCTCATCCCGTTTCTCAGGACACCGGGCGCACGTGCCCGTTTTGCCAATATTGTGACACGCATTCCTCTTGCCGCAGCCTTTCTTGGAGGCATCACGCGCGGGCGATATCTGAACACGATGGCGCTCCTGCTTGGTAACGGGGTACCAATGCTCGACGCGATGGATCTGGCCGCCCGCACTGCGCCTGCCGATATCGACCGCACACGGCTTCTTGAAGCCCGGCAAGCGGTCGCCGGCGGAGAATCGTTGTGGCAGGCGCTCGGTGGTTCGGATGTATTTCCCGATTCGATTCTATCGCTCGTTCAGCTTGGGGAACAATCGAACAATCTGGCGCCGATCATGGCGCGCGCCGGCTTGATGACGCAGACCCAAATGCAACGCTCGGTATCCCGGGCGCTGACCTTCATCACACCGGCCATTACAATTCTGCTTGGCATTGTCGTCGGCGCTCTCGTCGTATCGGTCATGACAACACTTCTCAGCATCAACGAGATTGCAGTCCGATGAACACAGCGCAAAACAGTCGGCGCCATGACCGGGCGGCAGAAGCGGGCTTTACGATGCTGGAAGTCCTTGTGGCGCTGACAATTTTCCTAATGGTCATTGCGACCGTTGGAACAACAGTAGCGCGCCGCGACATGACACCGACGGCATTGCAGACCGCGAAAACAATGCAGTCGATGCTGTTTCGCGCACGCAGCGACGCCATTTTAAGAGGTGCCGACACTGCTTTCGTGATCGACATGAAGGCGAAACGCTTTGCTTATCCGAAAGGATCAACGCCGATCGACCTTCCCGACGACGCGGATATCCGCATGCTCACCGGCGGTGAACTGATATCGGAAAGGGGCGAGGTTCTGTTGCTGTTTCGCGCCGACGGAAGTTCGTCAGGGGCGGAAATCCTGCTGACCGACGGCCGCTCTGCCGAGGCCAGAATCAACGTCAATTGGCTGACCGGTGTGCCCTTGCTGCTGGAAGGCGAGGCGCAATGACGGGCGCCGGTGACAGCCACGAAGCCGGTTTTACGTTGCTTGAGACGATCATTGCCTTTCTTATCCTGGCCATATCCCTAACGCTGGGCGTGGAAACGATATCCCAGGGAGCCAAAACTTTTCAGCGATCCGCAGATGTGGAAAAGGCCACGCTCATTCTCCATGGCCTGGCAGCTGGCCCATTGTTCAAGATTGCCGACACCGGTGTGATTTCCGGCAAGGCAGACAGCCAGGCAACCTGGCGAATTTCGGCAACAGCCATTGCGGACAATCATGCCAGACCCTTGCTTTCCGTTACCCTCACGATCTGGCCTCGCGGCCAGAACGGGCCGCTATTCAAGTATCACACGTTCTCCAGCGCCGGTGCCTCGCCATGATAACGGTTCAGCAATCGGCGAACGGCCGCGGCGGTTTCCTTCTGCTGGAATTCCTCGTTGCTCTGTCCGTCGTCGCTGTCATGGCCGCATTGATGACCAGCTTCCTCACCCAGCTTGGCGCGGTCAGCCGGCTTGAAAACCAAATTGCCGCCAGGGCGGAACTCGACGCGGCGGCGTCCTATTTGCAGCGAACGCTCGCCGGCGCAAAAATGGCACCGTTGCTGGACAATGAACCGGAAACGGATTTTGTTTTCGAAGGTCAGCGGGAAGCCCTGCGCTTCGCAGCCGTGACCCGCCGCGGGTTTTACTCGCTGGCGCTGCGGGATTTCCGGATATTCATCGATCGCAGCACCGGCAGGACGCGGCTGTTGCAGTCACTGACGCCGCGGCGGCTTGTCAATGATGCGCCGATCAGTCCAAATCCACCGACCTTGATTCTTCAGGATATCGACGCCGTTTCGTTTGAATATGCAGACGATATCGGCGGATTTTCCTCCAACTGGAAGGTCGACGGCCTGTTGCCTTCAGCAGTCAGGGTAACCCTTTTCAGAACTGTCGGCGGCAAGGAGGTATCGGCATCGGCGATCGCCCGGATATTTTAAGACTGCGCGGTGCGGTTCCGACCGCGTCACGCCGCTTTCGCCCGTCGTCCAAAGGGTCGGTATGAATTTCACCAATCGTCAATATTGCCTTTTGACACTGTTTAGAATTATGCTAATCTTACGTGGTGGTCGATCTTCTCTAACCTTTCTTGACACGCCTGACTCTGGGGTAGAGGTGCTTGTCCGCTTAGCATAATCGCCAAGGGATGGAGTTCAAAATGATCTGGAAATCGGTTCTTGCCGGCGTTTTCGCCGTTTGTCTTTCCGGGCCTTCGTGGGCGATTTCCGCCGATCACCTCAACGCATTCAGGACGCTATCGGGTTCAGAGGTAAGCTTTTCGCTTGGCGGCGCCTATTCCAACGCCACGCTGACGATTACCGGTCCCGACGGCTTCATTATCCGGAAATTTTCCAAGACCGGCAATCCGGCGGTCGACCTGATCAAAGCCAAGGCCAAGGCCGACGGTCTGTACACCTATGAAATCACCGCCGCGTCTTCTGAAACCGTTACCGTTCCAAATCCGCAGAACAATGGCCGTGGCGGCGTCGATCGCGCAACGATGAAGCGCGGCGTCTCGGCGACCGGTACTTTCGTCGTCAAGGGCGGCCTGGTTGTCGACATGTCGAAAGAGAAAGAGACCGAGTAATTCGGTGTTCAATAATATACTATGGGAAGGGTGGACCCGATGATCCGCACTAAGAAATATTGGCAATCGACTTCCATTGTCATTTTGGCGTTCTCGGCGACATTTGCCGTATCTGATCCGGCTAATGCGCACTTCATAGGTGTGGTGGGAAATAATTCGATTGACGGCAGTTTGTGTATTGGTTTTGACTGCATAGCTGAGGAGAGCTTCGGCTTTGATACGCTCCGCCTGAAGGAAAACAATTTGCGGGTGCATTTTAACGATACCAGTAACGCCGCAAGTTTCCCGAATAACGACTGGCGTATTATCATTAACGACTCGGCCAATGGCGGAGCGAACTATTTTGCCATCGATGATGTCAGCGGCAGCCGGACCCCATTTAGGATTGATGCCGGCGCGCCGACAAATTCGTTGCGTGTCGATTCAGGCGGTGATGTCGGTATAGGAACAGCGACACCTGTAGTCGATCTCCATGTGCGGAGCGGCAACACGCCGACCTTGCGCCTGGAGCAGGACGGCTCGGCCGGCTTTACGCCGCAGACCTGGGACGTCGCCGGCAACGAGGCAAATTTCTTCATTCGCGACGTCACCAATGGCTCGGCACTGCCCATCCGCATCGAGCCCGGCACCGCCAGCAACACCCTTTACCTCGACAACCAGGAACAGATCGGGATCGGCACGACTTCGCCGGATGGCAAACTGCACATCCTGGGTGGCGCCAGCAATACCGCGTTGATATTGGAGCAGACAGGCACTGTGGCGGCGAAATGGCAGATAATGAACAATGAGGCGTCTGGCCGCCTCGTCATGGGTATCCTTGGTGGCAACACGCCCTTCAAGATTGACGAGTTGGCTGTCACCGATCTTTTACAACTTGCGCCGGGTGGCGTCAGCGACCGCGTGAGAATCGGCGGCAATTTGGTCATCACTGGCCAATGCACGGAAACAGACGGCCCCTGCGCCGACTATGTTTTCGAACCCGGCTATGAAAAATTATCGTTGGAGGAACTGAAGGCGTTCGTTACCGCCAACAAACATCTGCCCAACGTACCGAGCGCCGACGAAATGAAGAAGAATGGCGTGGACGTCACACATTTGTCAGGACGGCTTCTCGAAAAAATCGAGGAATTGGTACTTTACACCTTTGAGCAGCAAGGGACCATCGAGCAATTGCAGGCGCGCATCGCAATGCTTGAAGAGGCGAACAAGTAGTATCTTCTCTCGTTGGCGCGTGCAGCAAAGCACTTGCGAAATTGGCTTGTAAGGAACCCTGAGTGGACGGCGCGTCATTGCCCGCCGTCCGCTGAGCTATTCTGGAGTTTCTATGGTCAGTTAAACGATAGCAAGAAACCGGGGGAATGTAAGATCTGTCCCTCCTTGCAAGCGTTTTGTGCCGGTCAAGCAGTCTGCACCTATGTATTCGGTCTTTGACGGGATCATTGTCCTAGATCCCTGACCATGATGGGCCAGTCGGGCGGGTAGAGGCTTCCGCGATCGCTTCGGCATCGCGTTCGTCATTCTTGAAGCCGACGAAATGTAGCAATTCTACAACCGCTTGCACGGACGGCTGGAACTGGCAGATATTCTCAGAACGCCACAGGCCGGTCGATGCCTGCCGATCGCCGCCGGAAATCGGCTGTAAAATATTCATGTGCCAGATGGGTTCGGATTCGCCCGCCAGGACATGCGTATCAAGCGCCAATATTCATTTCGTCGCCTTGGCCAAAACGGATACTCTAGTCGCTCAATAAATTGCAGTCTTCGGCATTCCATCCGATCAGAACCGGAGCGTTTTCCGTGAAGGCAAACTTTTGGTCGGTCCGGCTTTGAACGCGACTGGTGACGAATTCATTTTCCGCCAGCGCCACTTTCACCTCCGTCACATCCCCAAGATAGATCTTTTCGACAATCCTGCCGTCGAATTTGTTGTCGGCCGACAATTCCCAGTCCGGTGGAAATACCTGAACGGTTTCAGGGCGGATAGACAAACTGACAGATGCGCCCAAAGATAGTGTCCGGTTGCAATGGCTGGTTAATTTGAAACCGCCTTCAGTTTCAATTTGAACGCTTTTGGCCGCGCCGGTATCTGCCTCAACAACCTTTCCAGCGATTATGTTGGACGCTCCCATGAAGTCGGCCACAAATCGCGTCCGGGGAGTTTGGAATATTTCCTGGGGAGATCCAATCTGTTCGAAATACCCGTCCCGCATCACCGCAATCCGATCCGACATGCTCATGGCTTCTTCCTGGTCGTGAGTCACATAGACAAAAGTGATGTCGACCTCGTGTTGAATCCTTCGAAGCTCGACCTGCATGGCTTTGCGAAGTTTTCGGTCCAGTGCCCCTAACGGTTCGTCCAACAGCAATACCTTCGGGCGCAAAACCAGAGCCCTTGCCAAGGCAATGCGCTGTTGTTGCCCGCCGCTTAGCTGACCCGGATGGCGTTCTCCATAACCTTCCAGATGAACCAGCTCCAAGGCTTCCTTAACCAGCTTTTCGATCTCCGGTTCCGGCACCCGTCTGGACCTCAGGCGCAAGCCGAACGCAATGTTGTCGTTGACTGTCAGATGGGGGAAAAGCGCGTAATTCTGAAAAACGATATTGGAACTGCGCTCGTAGGGTGGGCGATCATTGACCGGTTCCCCGGCTATGTGAACTTCACCGCTGTCCGGCTTCTCCAATCCTCCGATCAACCGCAATGTGGTGGTTTTTCCGCAGCCGCTGGATCCGAGCAGCGAAAAAAATTCCCTGTCCTCTATTTTCAGGCTCAGATCGTCAACGGCAACCACTTCGCCAAACCGTTTTGTCACGCGGATCAATTCAACACTCGGGACTTGCTTCATGAGACGGTTCGCTTTTCCAGGTAGACTGCGATGATCACAACAATCAGCGGCACCACGACGATCAGGGTTCCCAAAGCATTGATCATCGGGGATACGCCAAGCCGAATCATGGAATAGACGCGCAGCGGCAAGGTCGAGGATCCGACACCGGAGACGAAGAATGTAACAACGAAATCGTTGAACGACCATGGGAAGGTCAGCAGCGCAGCAGCAAGAATTCCCGGTTTCAACAGTGGCAAGGTCACCTTCCGCATCGTTGTCCATTCATCGGCGCCAAGGTCCATGGCCGCGTCTTCCAGCGATCGGTCAATGCGCTGCATCCGGGCCATGATAACCAGTGTGGCGAGCGGAACCGAAAACGACACATGAGCCAGCAGGATTGTCAGAATTCCCAGCTCCAACCTTATGGACGTATAGAACAGCAGAAGGGAAATTCCGATTACGAGGTCGGGCATAATCAGCGGGATATAAAGAATACTCTGAAACAGCTCCCTGCCGAAAAACCTGTAGCGGTACAGGGCAAACGCGGTAATCGTTCCGATGGCCGTGGAGATCAGGACGCAAGGAATCGCCACCATGAGGCTTACTTTCAAGGCCTCCTGAATATTCTTGTTGGCGAATACAGCCCGATACCACTTCAGAGTAAAACCCTCCCACACCACACTGTATTCTGCCGGCGTCAGGGAGAAGGCAATCAGCACGAACAATGGCGCATACATGAACAGGTATACGAAGGCACAGGCGATGGTGAGAAGGCGCGGCGAGGATTGGATCATTGCCGCTCCCGGAAAGCTTCTTTTCCGCCTCCGGCCCGCATATAGACAAAAAGCAAGGCCAATATGATCGTGAGCAACAGCAGCGAATAGGCCGATCCCAGTGGCCAATGACGCAAGCCGATAAACTTCAGGGCGATGAACTTTCCGGTCATCATGACCTTGGCGCCACCCAGCAGTTCCGGCACCAGAAATTCGCCGATCGCCGGGGCGAAAACCAACACCGATCCGCTGAGCATGCCGGCCTTGGTCAACGGCAGAATGATTTTTAGGAAACGCTCTACCGCATTAGCCCCCAGATCGGCCGCCGCCTCCAAAACGGAACGATCCAGTCTCTCAAGAGCGGCGTAGAGGGGCAGGATCATGAACGGCAAGTAGGCGTAAACGAGACCGATCAGCACCGAGAATTCGTTATGCAGCAGGGGTAATGGCGCATCGATCAGCCGGAGCTTGATCAGGAAATTGTTGATCAGGCCGTGATCCGACAACAGTGTCATCCAGGAATAGATGCGCACCAGATAGCTGGTCCAAAAAGGCAGAATGACCAGAAACAGCAACAGGTTCTTATGTTTGCCTCCATAAAAGGCAATCCAGTACGCAATCAGATAGCCCGCGATCAGGCACATCGCCACGGTCAGGCTCGCTAATTTGAACGAGCGTGCAAATATCTTGAGGAACAAGGGATCAAAAATCTGCCAGTAGCTATCGAGCGTGAACTCGTAGGTAATGGTGCCCCAGGGACCCCGGGTCAGGAAACTGTAATAGACCACGATTCCCATTGGGATCAGCGTGAAGATCACCACCCAAAAGGCCGCTGGACTCAGCACAATGCCTGTTCTGAGGGCAGGGTGGTTCCTGAAGAAGTGGAGTATTGATCCTCGTAACTTGCTTAAATCAGGCATCATCAAGCGAGATCCATGCGTCGCGCCATGCTTCTTTGTCGCCGGAGCGCGCGCCGTGCCAGGCACCGGTGGATTGGGACGCCCGGCGCTCCCCGGCGTCAGCCGGTTTCTCGCCGGGCCGGACTCTACCTTTGTGCGGTTCGGTAAATTCGTGCCTATGCAAAGCTCGATGCTCCGGAACACACAGCGATTTGCGTCCGCCCGGCGAAAAGTTCCCCAAATCGCCGTTAAACGACAACGGTCGTGACTACGTCTCAGGCGGCCAGGAGACGGGTCCAGATATCGTCGTAGATCGGCAATATTTCATCCGGAATAACCGTCAGAAACTCGAGCCGCGCCAATTCCTCGTCGGTCGGGTAGATAGCCGGGTTCTGAGCGAATTCCGGAGCGACAACGCTCGCAACTGCGGCCTGATTGGTCGTTGCATAGCCACCCTCGTCCGAATTTGCCGACGCCACGTCCGGCCGAAGCATGTAGTTGATGAACGTCTCGGCCGTAAACTTGTGCGGCGCGTCTTTGGTGATCGCCATGTTGTCGAACCAGGCGGTCCCCCCCTCTTTGGGCAGGAGCCATTCGACCGCAGGATTTATTCGGTTGGCCCTGACGGCTTCCCCGTTCCATTCATGGCCGACAACGACGTCCTCGGTGATCAGGGCCTTCGTCTCTTCGGCGCCGGGGTAGAACGCTTTTACGTGCGGCTTCATTCTGATCAGCAGCTCGCCAGCCTCCATCAATTCGGCCTTCTTATGGCTGTTGACCGAGTGGCCCAGATACGCCAAGGCGGTCGCTACGACCTCTTCGCGCTCGTCGGTAAATGCCAGCTTGCCGGAATAGCGCTCCGGGCCACTTTCAAACATGAGCGCCCAACTGCCCTTGTTGGGATCGTCCTTGGTGAATTTCGTGTTGTGGGCGAGAGCGGTCATCCCCCAAAGATACGGGACTGAATATTTGTTGCCTGGATCGACTGAGGTGTCGAGAAATCTGGGCATGCAATTTTTCAGGTCTGGAATATTCTCATGATTCAAGGGGGCCAGGAGTCCCTGAGCGATATGTATCGGCACGAAGTTGTGCGTGGGGAACACCACATCATAGGACGATCCCCCTGCCTGAAGTTTTGCCAGTAATTGTTCGTTCCCAGGGAATGTGTCAAAGGTGACTTTTGCGCCGAATTCTTCTTCGAAGTTGGGAATTGTGTCCGGGTGGATATATTCCTCCCAATTGTACACAAACAGTTCCCCTCCCTCTTTCTTGATCTTTTCAAGGGTCTCGGGAGACGGGCCCTCCGCCGCAAATGCTTTCTTATGAAGCGCCAAAATATCTGTTATCAATATTGTTGAAACACCCAAGCTCACAGCTCGGCGAGTGAAATCCCGTCGGCTTATCCGTTTCTCAAACAACTCCTCAGCCGACCTATCCAGTCTTTTTTGCTGATCTCGATCGTTGATTTTCATCGGTTTCCTTCCCTTTGTTAAGCTGAATAAATCAATTGGTAGTTGAATCTGAACATTTCGACCTGCTTTTTAGTCGTACTAATACCAACGGTTGATGAATGCCAGACTGTTCTTGCCCGGATTAAATAGAGAGACATTCACTCTATTGCGGTCAGTTTGGCATCGGCTGACGCCAGGTTTTATTATTGCTCGGCACAGGGAAACCGGAAAGCGGCGGCAGCGGCGATCCTGACCGAAGAATGTGCAACCATCTCTCATTTTAAAGCCATCTTCGGTTGGACAAAGCTGGAATCAACAAAAGCCTATGTTCGCAAAGCAGATATTCGCCGCCAATCTCGCGGACGGCTCATGCTGATGCGAACGGAACAAACGGAGAGTAAATCCTCCCACTTTCGGGCAGCGCCTGATCTGGTGTGAAAAACGTGGCAAGAATACATGGCAAGTCAACAGATATTTCAATTCGTGGTGGGTCCGGCAGGACTCGAACCTGCAACCAGACGGTTATGAGCCGTCGGCTCTAACCAATTGAGCTACGGACCCGACCTGCTCTGCGTTACGCCAAATGGGCCGAAGCGGCAAGATCAGCACGGCAAGATCCCGGCCGCAAAAACATTGCCTGCAAGTTCAATGATGACAAGCCGGACGCTGGCAGGCATCCTTGTGTCCGTCATCCTTGCTGATTCCCGGAAGCGGTCCCGCATGTCGGCCTTCGATGCTCTCGCTTTTCGCCGCCCGTTGGTCGACCAACGCGAGCCGGACCAGTTGAAAGTTCCCGGTCAGCTTGCAGCGCCCGAAGACCAGGGCCTGCCGCTTGGCGGCATCGGTACCGGCGGCATTACTCTTGCCGCAAGCGGAAGCTTTACGCGCTGGACGCTGAAAGCCGGCGCCGTCAAGACTTTCCGTGAACCGGCCTGCGGTTTCGCGCTCTGGCAAAAACCAGCCGGCGGCGAAGCAATGGCGCGCGCCTTGCAACCGCCGCCCGATAACGCAGCTAAAAGCCAGTTGTCGGCATGGACCTGGGTGGGGGCGGGGCAGAAGGGAGCGTGGAGTTTCCTCGGCGACCAGGCGGACGGCGCCTATGACGCGCTGTTTCCGATTGCCCGCCACGCCTTCGAGTCCGGCCAGAGTGAGACGGTCCGGCTGAAGATCGAGAGCTGGTCGCCGGTCATCCCCGGCAGGCTCGATTGGGCCGGCCTGCCGGTGGCGATATTCCAGTGCACGCTGCAAAACACCGCCGACATCCGCGCCGACGCGGCCGTGATGTTCCATTTCGCCAACATGGTCGGCTGGTTCAACACTTTCGAGCGAACCCGTCCGCGGCGCCGCAATGCCGGCAACCAGAACATGCGCTTTGAGACCAGCGAGGCCGAAGGCGTGCTGATGGGCTCCATGGCGGCTTATGGCGAGAACCCGCCGGAAGGCTTCGGCACCATGGCGATGGTGGTGGAGGCGATGCCCGGCCTGGACATCGCCATCTGTTCGACATTCGACGGCCTGTCGGACGGCGCCGCATTGTGGACCGACTTCGCGGCAAACGGCCATGTGCCGGAAAACCTGCCCGACTGGCGCGCCGCGCCCGGTTTTGCCGAAGCTGAAAGCGGGCTGCCGACGGCGGCCATCGCCGTCAAGACATTGCTGGCGCCGGGCGAGAGCCGCAACGTCACCTTTGCGCTCGCCTGGGATTTCCCGACCATGACCTTCGGCGCCGGGCGCAGCTGGAAGCGCGCCTATACGGCCGAATGGGGCGGCAAGGGCGACCAGGCGGCCCGGATTGCCTGCCACGCCGTCGCCAACCATCGCCAGTGGCGCGGCGAAATCAATGCCTGGCACACCCGCCATGCTTCCGAGAACGGCAACGACCCGCACCGCGCCGGCATGATGCTCAACGAGCTGTATTTTCTCATCGACGGCAACACGGTGTGGACGGCGCGCGATATCAAAGTGCCGAGCCATTTCGGCCTGATCGAATGTCCCGACTACGATGTCTACAATCCCCTCAACGCCTGGACCTATGCCTGCGAGGCCATATTTCGGCACTGGCCGGAGCTGGAAGGCATGGTGATGGACGACTTTGCCGGTTTCGCCATAGCCGGCGACGCGGTCCAGCGCCGCCACATGCAAAGCACCAGCACCTTTCCGCTGCTGCTCAAGGGCGCCCTGCCCCGCGATCTGGGCGGTCCGCTGGAAGACCCGTTCATCACGCCGAACGCCTACACGTGGCGCGATTCAACACTCTTCAAGGACCTCAATTCGCTCTTCGTCATCACCGTGGCGCGCGACGCGCGGCGCGCCGGGCCGAAATGGCTGCAGCGGCATTTCATGGCGATCGAGGCGGCGATAGAGCGCCTTGCCACCTTCGATCGCGATGGCGACGGGCTGATTGAGAATGACGGCATTGCCGACCAGGGGTTTGACAACATCGTCATGAAGGGACCGTCGGCCTATTGCGGCGGCCTGTGGCTTGCCGCCCTGCTGGCCGGTGTGCAAGCGGCGCGAACGGTCGGAAATACCGGCCGGGCGCGCGAATGGCTGGCGTTTGTCGCCAAGGGCCGCGAAAGCTTCGATCAAAAGCTCTGGACCGGCACCCACTTCCGCACCGATAGTGAAGGCCCCTATCGCGATTGCCTGTTCATCGAGCAGCTTTACGGCCCCTTCCTGGCTCGGCGCTATGGTCTTGGCGAGATCGTCCCGGCGCAAAAGGCGCAAACCGCGCTCAGACACTTTTTGAGACGAATTTCAGGGTCACCGGCGGCGGCCGCGGCGCGCTCACCCTTGCCACCGGCGACGGCAAGATGATCGCCGGCTCGGGCGGCAACAGCGATCCGACGGTGCAGGCCGCCGAGGTCCTGATCGGCTGCAATTTCAGTTTTGCCGCCCAGCTGGAAGCCTGGGACCTGGCGCACGAAGCCGACATGTTGCGCCGGGCGCTCTACAAGGAGATTTACGAGGACCGCAATCTCGCCTTCCGCACGCCCGCCGCCATCGATCTGACCCATCGCAGGCACCGGGCGCCGATGAACATGGCCGCGCTCGCCGCCTGGTACGCCGCGCCGTGGTCGGACCCGCAACCCAACAACGCCTGATTGCCGGGGGGCGTGATTGCGCGCGGCGATCCCTGCTATAAGGCGACTGTGAAAGCCATTGGCCTGGAGGTTGCTGTTATGAAACGCCCGTTTCGCCCGATGCTGGCCGTACTGTGCGCCCTTGCTTTCGCCAACCTTGCGCCTTTCAGCACCGCCGCCGCGGCGGAAGACGAGCCCAAGCCGCGCCTGCTTTCGCTGACCGGCGAGGGCGAGGTGACCGCCGCGCCGGACATGGCGGTGCTTTCGCTCGGCGTCATCAGCGAGGACCGCACGGCCCGCCAGGCGCTCAGCGCCAATACGCGCGCCATGACGGCGCTGGTGGAGGCCATGAAGAAAGCCGGTGTCGCACCAGGGGACCTGCAGACCTCCGGCTTCAATGTCAGCCCGAAATATTCGCAAATCCGGCCGCGGCCCGGCGACGAGCGGACGGCGCCGGAAATCGTCGGCTACAGCGTGCGCAACACGCTGAGCGTGCGCATCCGCGACCTGGCGATCGCCGGCGAGATCCTCGACACTGCCGTCTCGCTCGGCTCCAACGCCATTTCCGGGCTTGCGTTTACCGTCGCCGAGCCGAAACCTTTGCACAACGAAGCGCGCAAGGCGGCGATGGCCGACGCGCTCCAAAAGGCGGCGCTCTACGCCGAGGCCGCCGGCGTCACGCTGGGCGGGATCCGCTCCATCACCGAGGGCGGTGTGCGCCCGCCGCCGATCGTGCCGATGGCCCGCGCCGAAGCGGCCTTCGACGCCGCCGTGCCGATCGAGGCCGGCGAGCTGACGTTCAGGGCGCAGGTTTCGGTGGTCTGGGAGATCGCCGATTAGACTTTTTGCCTGCATGACCCGCCGCGCCTTTCCGATCGCCCCTTTGCCCGGAAATGGGCATGCCGAACCTCTCCGCGGCCCCGTCCTTTACAGAGCGGCCCGGAGCGATACTGAGAGGTCGGGGCGCCATCTGGCGCTGCCGAACGAAATAAGGTGCGCCACATGGCGCCCCGTTGCGGCGG
>Ga0224512_10002950_pt1 | contig 15212 bp, 15 predicted proteins | sample SF_May12_sed_USG_4_FD_169103 | JGI IMG/M metagenome (GOLD analysis project Ga0224512, IMG submission 169103) | Sediment microbial communities from San Francisco Bay, California, United States - SF_May12_sed_USGS_13 | ecosystem: Environmental > Aquatic > Marine > Sediment | place: USA...
AGGAAGGGGCGCAGCTCCGGGAGGAAATTCGGAGACAACGGCCCCCCGGCCGAGGATGGTTTCTCGCAACCGCCCGGCCTCGGGGGGGTACAGGACATCTACGCCGCAGCCAAGGACGGCGATGGTCTCCCCCCCGGCCGCAAGCGCCCCCTCATGGGCCGAGGCGTCGATACCGCGGGCCATCCCGCTCACCACGGTGACGCCTTGGAACGCAAGGTCGGCGGCCAGGTCGCGCGCGAACTCTTTCCCGGCGTCGGTGGGCGCCCGGCTCCCGACGATCGCCACCGGTTTCCCACCGGCCGGAAGGGATCCCCGCCAGTAGAGGACCAGCGGCGCGTCGGATATCGATGCCAGCAGCGCCGGGTATCCGTCGGAGCCGAGCGTCACGATGCGGGCACCGATCCGTGCACATGCTTCGCGCACCTCGTCCGCCTTATCGCCGGCCTCGCGGGAGGTAGCCGCCTCGATCCCCTGGCGCAGGAGGGAATCCCCCTGGCGGCAACTATCACCCTCAAATGCGGGCAGACGGTCCCGGATCGCCCCAAGCCGGGAGAGATGACGGGCGTTGAACCCTTCCACAAGGGAGAAGCGAAGGAGTATGTCGGCGGACGTCTTCTCGCGCGTCATGTCGCGGGGGGCCACCTCTCTTGGGTTTCCCCCCGCCCCATCAAGACGCGTGCCGCGCCTTACGAGAAAACGACCCTCACCGGGTTTCGGCGGCTCCCCGTCTGGCGACCGCCCCCGCAGGGAAGGACTGGGTTGAATTGGTCACGTACGCAGTCGCCGATCCGGGAAGGACCCGTACGACCACCGCTTTCCCCACCCGGATGTGCACTTCCGCCATGGCTTTGGTGCCGTCCCACGTCGCGTCGCCCCGCCTGTGGTAAAGGCGGAAGAGATCGCCGACGGCCACGCCCGCGTCCGCGCCCCGGTCGAGATAAACGAAATCGCCCGTCGCCAGTTCCACCTTGCGCGATTGCCCGGAGATTACGTAGGCCTCGAGCCCTCCGGCCCCTTCCTGCGGATACACCGGGTAGTAGGACGGGATCTCCTCATGGATCTGGTCTTCCCGCCCCAGGTCCTCGAACGATTTGCGAACGACCGCCGTCAATTGTCCGTTCTGCTTCCCCGCCACCTGCAGGACACCCACCAGGAAGCGGACATAACCGGAAACCGGCCTGTCTGAAGGGGACCGGACCGGTCCCCGGACGCGGTATACCCCGAGAATCTGGTCCTCCGGGATCTCCTTGTCGAGAGCGAGATAGACCTTGTCTCCCTCCGAAAACGCGACCTTGTCCTGCTCACCGCCCCGGATTGAACCGATCCCTTCCGGACGATCCGTCGTAAACTCCCCGGCGCGCACAAAATCCTCCGGGGAGATCGGCAGCACGGTTCTTGCCATTGACGCCTCCATTGGAGGTGCCACGGCAGTCGGGGCCATGCCCTCCGGCGTCGTCACGGCAGGTTCCCCTTCCGGCGCAGGGGCGGATTCCTTAACCTCCCACCCGTACTCCCGGGGAGGAGGGGGATACACCACGACGTTGATCCCGGGATAGATGTAATGGGGGTTCGTGATAAACCGGTTGCGCTCCCAGAGGTCGGGCCACAGCCAGGGAGACCCGAGATATTTCCCGGAGAGGTCCCAGAGCGTGTCCCCCTTGACGACGGCGTGGACGAGCCCTTCGGGGTATCCCGCCGGTTGCGCCACGCCCAGGCTCTCCTGTGCGGAGACCGCAAACGGAAAGAACAGGATCGTGCACAGGACCGCCACAACCGAAACCCTCGTGCCCCATCGTTTCATTCTTCACCTCGCCTCGCGCCCCGCCGGGGGGACACAAAATTATACCTCAATTATGCTAAATATCAATCCTTATAACAAAAATTACATGCCATTTTCATGAGAGTCAAGCGGATTCTTCCCACGGTGTTTTGCGGGAGGGGACGATTACGGTACACCGGGCCACTTGAGCAGGAGAAATACCTCACGGTTCCCCTTGGGACCCTTCACCCGGCTTTCCGCCTCCGCCACAACGGAATACCCGGCGTCCCGGGCGAACTCGCCGATTTCGCGCACCGCCCGCCGCCTCGCCTCCTCGTCCCGCACCACCCCGCCCTTGCCTACCGACCCTTTGCCCGCCTCGAACTGGGGTTTGACCAGGGCAAGCACGCAGGCGCCGGGAAGCAGGAAGGCGCGCAGGGGAGGCAGGATATGCCGGAGCGAGATGAAGGAGACGTCCACCGTGGCCAGGGATACCTTCCGCGGGAGAAGGTCGGGGGGAGCGTACCGGAAATTTACCCTCTCCCTGACGACGACTCTCGGGTCGCGGCGGAGAGAGTCGTCCAGAAGGGACTCCCCCACGTCGACCGCATAGACTTGCGATGCGCCCCGTTGCAGAAGACAGTCCGTGAAGCCCCCGGTGGAAGCCCCCACGTCGATCGCCACGGCTCCCGAGACGGACACTCCCAGATCCGTAAGCGCCCCGGCGAGCTTCTCCCCTCCCCGCGAGACGAACGGGCGAGGCGACGGGGAGACCGAAATCTCCTGGTCGGATCCCGCAAGGCTTCCGCATTTCGTGACGACCTTTCCCGCGAGGAGAACGCGACCGGCAAGGATTAGGCCCTGCGCTTTCGCCCGGGTCTTCGCAAGACCCCTGGCCACCAGCTCCGCGTCCAGACGGCGCCGCGCCCTTTTTCCGCCGGGGAGAGGCCGGCTACTCCGGGACGCGGGATCAGACAATCTTTTCGAGCCGGGACCGGATGCCGTTGAACAGCATGGGGAAGAGGTGTCGGCCCTGGGAACAGAGACGGGCCGCCTCCGCGATCACCGCGTCGCCGGTCAGGCCGTACGCCTCGCGCAGCTCGGCTTGCGACCCGTGCTCCACGAAGGCGTCCCGCACCCCGATCCGTCGGAACGCCTGGGGGTGCACGTCGTGCTCCTCGAGCATTTCGAGGACCGCGCTCCCGAATCCCCCCGCGAGCACGTTTTCCTCGACCGTCAGCACCCGGCCGATGCGCTGGACGAGAGGGACGATGAGCCCGGCGTCCATCGGCTTGACGAAACGGGCGTCCACCACGGCGGCCGAGATCCCCCGCTTCAGGAGTTCCTCGGCGGCGTAGAGCGACATCGCCACCGTAGCCCCGATGGCGACGATGAGAATATCCTTTCCGACGGCGAGCAGTTCCCCCTTGCCCCAGGGAACGGGTTCCGGGTCCGCGGGAATGGCGACCCCCATGGCGGTTCCCCGCGGGTAGCGGATGGCGGCCGGTCTCCCGGCATGGACGGCGGTCCGGAGCATCCGGACCAGTTCCGCCTCGTCCCTCGGCGCCATCAGCGACATGTTCGGAATGTGGCGCAGGTACGCAAGGTCGAACAGGCCCTGGTGCGTCGCCCCGTCCGCACCGACGATCCCGCTCCGGTCGACGGAGAATACGACGGGAAGGTTCTGCAGGCAAACGTCGTGGACGATTTGGTCGTACGCACGCTGGAGGAACGTGGAGTAGACCGCCACCACGGGGATCTTCCCCTCCCGGGCAAGACCCGCGGCGAAGGTGACCGCGTGCGACTCGGCGATGCCGACGTCGAAAAACCTGTCCGGGAAGGCCTCGCGGAACTTGACCAGGCCCGTACCGCCGCACATGGCCGCGGTGATCGCCACCACGTCGGGATTCTCCCTGCCGATTCCCAGGATGGCGGATTCGAAGACATCCGTGTACGAGGGAAGGGTTTCCCTGTCCGCGCCGTTCCCCGTCACGGGGTCGAACCTCCCCACGCCGTGAAACCGTTCGGGGTTCTCCTCGGCCGGCCGGTACCCTTTCCCCTTCGAGGTCACCACGTGGACGAGGACCGGTCCCTCGAGGTTCTCCAGGTTCTGGAAGGTCCCCACGAGATCGTCGATGTTGTGGCCGGAGATGGGCCCGACGTAGGTGAATCCCAGTTCCTCGAAAAGCAGACCCGGGACGATGAACCCCTTCGTGAGCTCCTCGGCCCGCTTCCCTATCTTCGCGAGCAGCTTCCCGTGGGGCATCGATTTGAGCAGGGCCTCGACGCGTTTTCGGAAGGAGGTGTAGAACTTCCCCGTCATCAACCGGTTGAGGTAGCCCGAAAGCGCCCCGACGTTCTGGGAGATGGACCACTCGTTGTCGTTCAGGATCACGATGAGGTTCCGCTTCTGGTGCCCCGCCTGGTTCAACCCCTCGAACGAGAGGCCGGAAGAGAGCGACCCGTCCCCGATCACCGCGATGACCTTGTGGTCTTCCTTCTTCAGGTCCCTCGCCACCGCCAGACCAAGCGCGGCGGAGATGGAGGTGCCGGAGTGCCCCGTCCCGAACACGTCGCACGGACTCTCCGCGATGCGCGGGAATCCGGACAGGCCACCGTAGGAGCGCAGCGTGGGAAAGAGATCCCTCCTCCCCGTGAGGATCTTGTGGGCGTAGGCCTGATGGCCGACGTCCCAAACCACCCGGTCGTCGGGACATGAGAAGACATAATGGAGTGCGATCGTCAGCTCGACGACGCCCAGGCTCGATGCGAGATGCCCTCCGGTCCGGGCGACGCTGTTGACGATCGTTTCGCGAATCTCCCTGGCGACCTCGGGCAGTCTGTCCTTCGGGACCTTCTTCAGGTCCTGCGGGGACTGGATCGCCGAAAGAAGTCCTTGCATCGTCACCTCACGATCTCCTCGTGGCCACGATCCGGACGATATCCCGAAGGGTTTCCGCCTCGCTGCCGAACAGCGAAAGAGCCTGGAGCGCTTCCCCGCGGAGGGATTCCGCCCGTTCGGTTGCCGCCGCCATTCCCCTGACAGCCGGGTAGGTCCGCTTCCCCTGCGCCCTGTCCTTGGCCACCGCCTTCCCCATCTCCTCGAAGCTTCCCGTCTCGTCCAGGATGTCATCCGTGATCTGGAACAGAAGACCCAGCGTCCTCCCGTAGCGGGACAGGCTATCCACCTGCTTCCCGCTACCCCCGCCCAGGATGCCTCCCATCGCTGCCGAGGCGGAAAGGAGGGCCGCTGTCTTTTTCAGTTCGATCTCCTCGATTTCGGACACCCTGGCCGTTTCGGGTCCCTTCCCCGCCGGGGGGGAAAGGTCCATCATCTGGCCGCCTGCCATTCCCGAAGCGCCCGCGGCGCGGGCCAGAAGTGCCGATGCCCGTATCGCCCTCGCCGGGTCTTTCCCGGCCAGCGGGGATTCCCCCATGACCCGGAACGCCTCGGTAAGGAGGGCGTCCCCCGCCAGAATGGCCGCCGCTTCGCCGAAGGCCTTGTGGCAGGTCGGACGGCCCCGGCGGAAATCGTCGTCGTCCATCGCCGGCAGGTCGTCGTGGATCAGCGAGTAGGTGTGGACGTACTCTACAGCGCACGCAAACGGGAGCAGATCGATCTCCTTTCCGCCCACGGCGGCCCCCGCCGAAAGGAGCATCACCGGCCGGATCCTTTTCCCTTTCGAGGTCAGCGCGTATTCCATGGCGTCCCGCAGGGGGGGCGGAATGGGGCACACATCCTCCGAGAGGAACCGGAGCAGGCTCTCCTCGACGAGGGCCCGAAACCGGGCGAACTCGGCCATGCCCGAAGCGCCCCCGACCGCCGGCACGTCACTCCTCATCCCGGAGAACGGCGGACTCGTCTTCCGTCGCGGCGACGATACCGCCCGGTTTCCGCAGGAGAACCTCGATCTTCCTGTCGGCGTCGTCCAGCCGCTTCTGGCAGAGGGCGGACAGCCGCATCCCCTCCTCGAAGAGACGGATCGATTCCTCGAGCTTTGTCTCCCCCGACTCGAGCTTCGCGACGACGCTTTCCAGGCTCTTCAGGGCTTCCTCGAATGTAGGTTCCTTCCCCTTCGCCGTCATGGCTCCCCCCCCCCAAGACAATGTTTCATTATATTTCCTGCTCCGGGATGCGGTCAACGCGAAGGAAGCGCCATCAATAGCGTGGGATCGATCCGTCCTCCCGCGGCGCGGACGCTGAAGTGGAGGTGGGGTCCCGTCGCCCGGCCGCTCGAGCCCACCGCCCCGATCCGTTCCCCGCGGGCAACCTTCTGCCCTTCGGCAACGACGTATTCCGCCAAATGGTAATAGACGCTGTACACATCTCCTCCGTGGTCCAGCACCACCGAGTTCCCGCCGAAGAACTGTTCCCCCGCGAACGCCACGGTCCCGTCCGCGATCGCCACGACGGGCGTCCCCGCCGGGAGGTCCACATCCACTCCGGCGTGCGGACTGCGGGGCTCGCCGTTGATGACCCGGCGCGCGCCGAACCCCTTCGCGTGAAACTCCGCCACCGGCGGAAGAAACGGGAAACTCCAGGCCGGGGGCGTGGAGACCCGGGAGAACCTCTCCGTCAGCCGCTGCGCCTCCCGGTTGATCCGCTTCAGGGTCGCGGCGTCGAACCGGGTCATCTCCTTCGGCAAGGTGAGCTCCTGGACGGGAAAACCTTTCTTGCGGATCACGACCTGCGTGTCGAACCGCAAGGGTTTGCCAGCCTCCATCGCCCTAAACGAAAGGACGGTTTCCCCGGGCGGCTCGAGGAGATCGACCCCGATCAGTCCCAGGAAACGCCCCGGCCCGTCCTCCTTCATCGGAATCTTCCGCCCCTTCCAGATCATGACGACGTTGTCCGCCCGGGGCAGGGGCGACACCTCCACAACCAAGGGTTCCCCCTGGGTGGGGCGCCAGCTGGAGAGCCGGACCGGGAAGGATCTTCCCGATGCGGCATCGGGCGGATTCTCGCTTCCCGAGGCGGGAAGAGAGAGCAGGAGAAAAAGAGGAAGAAGGAAAATCGCCGGTCTCATTTCTTCCGGCCTTCCACCACCGCGCCGAACGCCCCGTCAGCCACCCGGACATCCAGCGCGTCTCCCGCGGCGACTTCGGAGGCGGACCGCACCGCGTGCCCCGTTCCCCGGTGCGTCGCGATGGCGTATCCCCGGGTAAGGACCGAGGCCGGGTCGAGGGCGGCAAGCTTGCCCTGAAGAACCTCCAGCGCCCGCCGGAATCCCGCCCGCCTCGCATCCGCCTGTCGTGCCGCCCGCTCCGAAAGGACCGCGAGATCCCCCCGCTTCCGGGAAACCCACGCGGCGGGGGAATGGGCACGAACGGATTCGGACAGGGCCACCACCCTCTCCTTCCCTTCCCCCGTCCGGCCCCGCATCGCCTCGGATAGCGCCTCGGTCCGTTCCACGACCGCAAACCGTCTCGCCTGGAGGACGGGGCGCGGATCGGACAGGGCCCCTAAAGCGATCCGCCACTCGCGGCGAAGGGTCTCCCGCCCGTACTGCTCCGCCTTCCGTCCGCGGAGGATCATCGCCGCCACGCGCTCCCAGACCTCGTCCCTGTCGGGGACCGCCATCTGCGCGGCGGCCGTGGGCGTCGACGCCCGGTGGTCCGCCGCCAGATCCGCGAGCGTGAAGTCGGTTTCGTGTCCGACGGCGCTGATCGTCGGAACCGGCGAGGCCGCGATCGCCCTCACGACCGCCTCCTCGTTGAACGCCCAGAGGTCCTCCACCGATCCGCCCCCTCTTCCCACGATGACAAGGTCGACCCCGCCGCGCGAGGCAAGTGCGTCCATCGCCTGCGCGATGTCCCCGGCAGCGCCCTCCCCCTGCACCAGCGCCGGGACGAGCGTAATCCCGATCGGGGGCCACCTTCGCCGGGCGACGCGGATCATGTCCCGCAGCACGGCGCCCTGTCTCGAGGTCACGATTCCGATGCGCGACGGGTACCGGGGAAGGGGCCTCTTCCTCGCAGGATCGAACAGCCCCTCGGCGGCGAGCCGCTCCTTCCTTTTCTCCAACTCGAGCAGAAGGGAACCGAGTCCGCGCACCTCGACGGACTGGGCGTACAGCTGATACTCCCCCTTCCTCTCGTAGACGCCTACGGACCCCGTTACGACCACGAACTGGCCGTCCGCGATCTCTCCGAACACGAACCGTTCCCGGCCACGGAAGCAGACGACGCGGATCTGGGCACCCTCGTCCTTCAGGGAGAAGTACCGGTGGCCGGAAGGGTACAACCGGTAATTCGACACTTCCCCTTCCACGCGGACGAACCGGAAGGCCCCCTCGAGGCAACCCTTGATGCGCGCGGTCAGCTCGGAAACGCTCAGCACCCCCCGCGACGACTCCTCCCCTCCGGGGGGCGCGACAGGCGGAAAGAGGGGGCCGTGCGAATCCCTGCTCACCCCGATTGCTCCCTCGCGAACAGCTCGTCCAGCGTCACGGCCCGGACTCCTTCGGCCTCGAGGTCCGCAACGAGGTCGAGGATCGCCCGGAGGGACTCGCTCCTCCCGTGGCAGACGAGGATCGCTTTCCCCTTCTTTTTCGCGATCGACAACGCCCGCTTCCACTGAAGGCGCATCTCCTCCGGCTGGTTGTCGGTGTCGAAATAGACGTCGCGCCGGGCCACCGGGATCCCCGCCTGCAGCGCGGCCTGGACGGCGACCGAACGGGAGGTGGTCATGCTGTCGAGGAAAAACAGTCCCCGGGACTTGAGAAGAGCGGCAAAGGTCGCCATCGACGCCGGGTCGGCGGTAAACGCGGACCCCATGTGGTTGCTCACGCCGGATGCCCAGGAGTTCTCCTTGACCATCCGGTCGAGCAGGGCGTCCATCTCTTCCCGGCCCATCCCTCTGCGGAGGCGAAAATCGTCGGTCCGGTCGGAGACGGGGCTTACCGGCTCCATCGGGATGTGGATCAGGACACCGAAGCCCCGCTCATGAGCGGCCTTGGCGAGCCGGCGGGAGGAGGGCCCGAAGGGAATGACCGCCAGTGTGATCTTTTCGGGAAATTTGAGCCACTCGGCGTCCCGCGTGGTGTCGTATCCGTTGTCGTCCACGACGATGGCGAGGCGGGGCGTCGGAACCTCCGCCGACACGGCTTTCATGGAAGGCTGCGTTGTCCCCGGGGAAACCGCGGGAGGCGCCTCGGGCTCACTCTGCGAGGAGGGTTCCTCCCGGTCCCTGCTTTCCCCTCCGGGCATGAGGACCGCCACGCCGATGGTGACAAGCCCCGCGAGAAATGCGCAGAGCATCAGCGGTCCCCACCGCCACTTCCTTCCGGGGTCCCTTCTGCCGCCCCTTCCCTTCTTCCGACGCATCATCCTTTCTTACTAGGAGTGAGCCACATCAGGACGCTTTCGCCTTGTCCAGATAGCGGGACTTGAAGATCTCCCACCCCTTCAACAGGTCCACGGCCCGCTCAAGCTGGATATCCTTGTCCTCGCCCGGCTTCCCCTCCAAAACCGGGGGTGCGGATTCCTTCCCGTCTTTCTCTTCCCCCTGTTCCTCCATTTTCTTCTTTCCCTCTTCCGCGGGAGGGGGGGCTCCCGCCCCCGGGACCTTCTCCGCCTCTTCCTCTTCTTCCCCCTTGAGGTGTCGCCGGATATCCTTTTCGCGGATTGCCTTCAGGTGTCCCATCCGGGCATCCCGGGCGTTTTGCACGACGATGTCCGGCTCTATCCCTTTTGCCTGAATGGACCGTCCGTTGGGCGTGTAGTATCTCGCCGTGGTAAGGCGGAGCGCAGAGCCGTCCTCCAGGGGGAGAATCGTCTGGACCGACCCCTTGCCGAACGTCTGCGTCCCTAAAAGGATCGCGCGGCCGTGATCCTGGAGAGCGCCCGCGACGATCTCCGACGCGGAAGCGGATCCGGCGTTCACCAGGACGACCATCGGGAATTCGCTGTACGTCCCCTCCTTGTGGGCGGAATATTTGTATTTCTGCGCCTCGAGACGCCCGTCGGTATAGACGATGAGCCCCGAATCGACGAACTTGTCCGCCACCTTCACCGCCTGGTCCAGCAACCCCCCCGGGTTGTTTCGCAGGTCGAGCACGAGGCCGCGCAAGCCCCCCTTCTCCTTCCTCCGCGCCTGGATCGCGTTTTCCAGCTCCGTGGTCGAATCCTGCTGGAACTGGAGGAGCTTGATGTAGCCGATACCATCGCCCAAGTCTTTCGTCTTCACGCTCCTGATCTTGATGATGTCGCGCGTGATGGTGTACGGCAGCAGCTCCCCGACCCCCTCCCGCGCCACCCAGATCTTCACTTTCGTCCCCGGCTCGCCTCGCAGACGCTTGACGGCATCCATCACGGTCATGTCCTTGGTGGGGTCGTCCTCGATTTTCACGATCTTGTCTCCCGCCAGCAAACCCGCGCGGTCCGCCGGCGTGTCCTCGATGGGGGCGATGATGGTAAGGATGCCGTCCTTGATGCCGATCTCGATTCCCAGGCCCCCGAACACTCCTTTCGTCTCGACCTCCACCTGCTTCAGCATGTCCGGGGTCAGATAGGAACTGTGCGGGTCCAGGTTCTGGAGCATCCCCTTGATGGCCCCCTCCACGAGCTGGTCCATGTCGGGCTCTTCCACATAGCTGGTCTGGACGGCGGAGAGAACATCTCCGAATATCTTTAGTTTTTCATATACGACGTTGGCCTGGGCCGTAGGGCGGTCCGACAGGAGATCCCCCGAGAGGAACCCCACGAGAAACACGAGGATGACGACTGCAGGCCCCCACCACTTCTTTCCCTTCATTCAACTCCTCCTTCGATTCGGAAATCGCGACATGCCGGCGGCTGCGCCGCTCAGCGGGCAAGGGGGATCACCACCATGGGGTCGATGGCGGTTCCCGCGGCCCTAAGTTCCAAGTATAGCACCGATTTCCCGTCGGGACTTGCGGGAAGACGGCCGATGTTCTGCCCCGGCGCGACAACCTGCCCCTGGGCGACGCTGAACGAATCCGCCTTTCCGTACACGGAAAAGAGACCGGTTCCGTGCTGGATGATGAGCACGTTGCCGAACCCGGATACCTCCCCCAAAAACACGACGTTCCCTTTCCCGATCGACCGGATCGGGGACCTCGAGGTGGCCTCGATCTCCACCCCGTGGTTCTCGACCTCGACGTCGAACACGGGGTCCCGGTACTTTCCGAACGGCCCCACGACCCTGCCCCGCACGGGTGAGACCAGCCCTCCCGGAATGGACGAAAACTTCGAGGGGCCCGCCTCTCTTCCCTTCCGCGGACTCCGCCGCTCCGCTTCCCGCACCTCGCGCTCGATCCGGGAGACGAGCGCTTCCATCCTGCCCACGCGCGCCCGGAGGGCCTTGAGCTCTTTCTCCTTCTGTATCTTCTGGCTCTTAATCCCCTGGAGCCGCTTCGCCTCCTTCTCCCGCTGGGTAAGGAGCAAATCCCCCACCTTCTTTTCCCGGGAGATCTTCTTTTCCGACAGGTGAACCTGGCGCTCGATCCCGGACAGCGCGTTCTCCTTCTTCTCCTTTTCGACCGAAAGACGGCCCATCTTGTGCGCCTCCGAAGCGAACACCCGCGTCATGAAGTAGCGCAGTCGTTCTCCACGCACCTGCATGAGGGGGAGCCTCGCTCCCCCCCTCTCCCTCCGGAACGCCTGGACAGCCGCCTGCTCCAGCTCGCGCTGCGTGCCCGCCCGCGCACGCTCGAGGGCGCGCACCTCGGACTCCGCCTTGTCCATATCCAGGGCGAGCGCGGAAAGTCTCTTGTCGATCCGCTCAATGCGGCGCTGCTGGACGGCGAGACGTTTCCGGATGTCGTCCACCTTGCTGCGCACCGTCCGCTCCCGGCGAAGGGCCTCATCAAGTTCAGCCGCCGCCTCCTCCGCCTTCCTGCGCATCTCGGTAAGACGCGCCTTCTCCTGGCGCAGCCTGTCCTGTGTGCTCCCCGCAAGGGAAACCCCCCGCGGCAGCAGGAAGGCGGCGATCATCACCACACAGAGCGCGAATCTGGCCCGCGGCGGGAAAACCGTCATCTTCCCTTCGGATAGGCCGCGCGCCACCCGGCCAGGGAGGCCAGCCCGGGAAAGATCGATGCGGCCAGAAGGAAGACGCACACGGCGGGAAGAAACCTCGCGGCGAGCAATTCCTCCGCGGGCCCCACCACGGTGCGGACGAGGGAGAACCGGCCGGATGCAAGAAGAAGGGCGAAGAAGGAGGCGCCTGTGGCGAGGACCGCGACGACCCCGCCGGCAAGGAAGGCACCGGCGGCGCGCCTCACGGCGATCCGGTTGCCCGGAATCCCCCTTTCGGCGAGGAAGGAAACGTCGGGAAAAAGCCTTGCCGCGCGGGTCCTCTCCTGCATCGCCAGGATCACCAGGAATACGACGCACACCAGGGCGAAACCGGACCAGAGCAGGGCGTTGGCCCATAGCTTCATCCTCAGCAGCCCCGGCATGACATCTCCGCCCGAGAGGATCTTCTCCACCTGGGACAAAGGCGTAAGCGCCGATCGAATCTCCGCGATCCCCTCTTCGGACATCCGCCCGGGCCGAAGCCTTACCTCCACGTACCCGGGAAGGGGGTTCTTTCCCTCGCTGCGGAGCGTCTCGAGCCCGGGGTAGGCCACCAGGAACTCCTCCCACGCCTCGTCCGGGGTCCGGTAGTGCGCCTCCCGGACCGGCGCCATCACCGCGACTTTCGCCGCAATGCCCGCCCCCTCTTCGTCGGGGACGCCGATGCGCAGAATGGCCGTGATCGTGTACTGGCCGGAGAGGAATCGGCTGACGCCCCCGGACAGAAGCATTGTCAGAAAATACAGGGCAGCAAGAAAACAGAGCAGGAACCGTCCGGCGGCCTCTTTCCGCATCGATCCGCCGTGGAGGCTCCAGTCGATCCACCAAAGGGACGGGCCGCTCACTCCCACACTCCCGTCTTCTCCGGAAGGGTCTCGACCGGCGGCGGTTCCGCCGCCGCCATGCGGACCGGGCGTGGACCTCCCAGACGGTAAAGGAGGAACGGCCCCGCGGGACGGGAGGAAGACACTATGGCCGCTTGCCATTTTTCGGGCAACTGCCGCTCCATCATGAGGATCGTCCTTTCTTCCCTGGCAAGTGCGCGCAACAGCCCCCCCAGCTTGTCCGCCCACTCGCTCCCCGCGTTCGCGAGGACCATGTCCAGGAACAGATACCGGGGGTTGCGGAAAAGTTCCACCGCGAGCGCGACCCGGGTCCGCTCCGATGTCGACAGAGAGGCCACCTCCTCCCCTTCGGCCCCGGAAAGCCCCACCAGCGGGAGCAGTTCCGCCATCCGGCTCTCCTGCTCCGCGCCCGGCACCCCCTCCGCGACAAGAGCAGACAGGCGGAAAAGGTCAACCACCGTCTTGCCCGCCTCCCGGGGAAACGATTCCGGGACCACGCCGGAGTCTGCTCGGAACCGGCGGTTGTGTTCCGGGCTGCCCCGGTACAGCGACTCCCCCCCGACGATGACATCCCCGGAATCGGGATGCCTTTCCCCCCGGAGAATCCGCATGAGGAGGGTTTTCCCGCAGGAAGGGGGACCGGTCACGATCCACATCTCGCTTTTCCCCGCGGCAAGAGTAAGCCCCTCCCAGAGGGTCCGGCCCCGCGAGACGGCGCCGACGTGGAACGCCTCAATCATCTTCCGTCGCGTCCTGCACCCGCGAATCGAAGGCTCCGGAGAACAGGTTGCGGATCTCGTCGAGGTGCTGCACCTTCATCCGCTCGCGGAGGGATTCTTCCCAGCCCGGCTGGGAGAGCAGGTCGTCGTATGGCGTGCGGATAGTATCCAAGATAACTCCGCCGAGGAAGATGTGGGTGATGATCGTCGGGTTTTCCCGCCCGCCGTCCTCCGTCTGGATATGGTAGGTCTTCCCCTTGAACTTGATGTTATGGTTGAATCCCGAAAGCATCCGGAACTGCGATGAGCTCATCCCGATTCACTCTCCTGGATTTCTCGATTGATTCCTGTACCGAGCAGGCCGTTCCCTTCATCCTCCCCGCGTGTATCGCCGGATGCAAGGGGGAAGTTGCGGCCGGTCAGAGCGTAACCTTTTCCACGGCGTCCATCCCCGCCCCGTAGAACGACTCGCCCACGCTCCGGAAGTGCTCCGGATCGTCGGTGACCAGGAAGGACACACCGGGACTGCCGCCTTCCCGCTTCCGCCCCGCGTCCGAAAGGAGGATGTCCACGACACGCGCCGCTTCCTCCCCGGAGTCGATCATAACCGTGGGCTCCCCCAGGAATTCCCGGATCAGGGTCTTGAGCACCGGGTAGTGCGTGCACCCGAGGATCAGGGCGTCCGGCGGTTCCGACTGGAACGGCGAGAGGTATTCGGCGATCACGGCGCGCGTCACGGGAGTATCGACCCACCCTTCCTCGGTAAGAGCGACGAGGAGGGGGCACGGCCGGCTCACGACTCGGGCGGCAGGGACCGCGGAGCGCAGCGCCTTTTCGTATGCCCCCGACCGGATCGTGCCGGCGGTTCCGATCACCCCGACACTGTCCCGTTTCGGAAGGGAGGCGACGCGGCGCACGCACGGGTCCACCATCCCCACAACGGGGATCTTATAGATCTTCCGCAACACGGGAAGGGCCAGCGACGAGGCCGTGTTGCACGCCGCCACGAGCATCTTGATGTCATGCTGCGTAATGAGGTAGTTGGCGATCTCGATGGAATACCGTGTGACTGTCTCCCGGGATTTCGTCCCGTAGGGAACCCGGGCCGTGTCGCCGACGTACAGGAAACGTTCCCCGGGAAGCGAGCGCGCCAGCTCCCGAAGCACTGTCAGTCCGCCCACCCCCGAATCGAACACCCCGACGGGCCGATCCACGTTCTCTCCTAATCCTTTGATTTTCCTACCTTAAGACGCTATCGTATCCTTGTCAACCAAACGCCCGGGTAAGGGGGTGCGCCGTGCGGGAAATCATCGACTTTCTGATCAACGCGCAAGTGGTCGAATTTTTGACCGATCCCCGGGTCATGTTCGCCGCGGGGGCGCTCTTTCTCCTCTCCATTGCTCTGAAGTGGAGAATCGTGGCGATCTCCCTCTTCGCGGTGGCGGCCCTGGTGGCCGTCGCGCACTATTCGAAACTTGCCGAGGGAAAGGCGGCGATGGACACGAACATGCTGGTGTTCGCCATCGGCTCCTTCCTGGTCATCGTCGTCGTCATCTATTTCCTCTTCATCCGAGGGGACTGACATCGCGCGCGTAGGCTTCACCACGACGATCCCGGTCGAGGTCCTGTTTGCAGGTGGGCATACTCCCGTAGACCTCAACAACCTCTTCATCGCCTCCCCGAGGCCTGCCGAGTATGTGCGACTCGCCGAATCCGACGGCTTCCCCCGGAACAGCTGCGGATGGGTCAAGGGAATCTACGGCGTGGTGCGCCGGCACGGCGTGACGGACGTGATCGGCGTGGCCCAGGGCGATTGCAGCTTCACCCAGGCGCTCATGGAGGTCCTCC
>Ga0224512_10002952_pt1 | contig 15209 bp, 13 predicted proteins | sample SF_May12_sed_USG_4_FD_169103 | JGI IMG/M metagenome (GOLD analysis project Ga0224512, IMG submission 169103) | Sediment microbial communities from San Francisco Bay, California, United States - SF_May12_sed_USGS_13 | ecosystem: Environmental > Aquatic > Marine > Sediment | place: USA...
GCGATGCCCATGCCATCGTTGTTGCCGACGCCGGCTGGGCCGGGGTGTGGCTCGAAGCCGCGGCCGCCACCGGTTTCCTCAGGCATACATGCGAGTGGGAGTTGCCGTCCACTCGACCGGCCTTCGCCCAGGGAATGGTCGCCAACCTTGCTGTGAAGCTGTGGATGGAAACCGACCGCACGCTGATCCTCATCCCCACGGCCCTCGCCGCAGAACTCGCTGCCCGATTGCAGGAGCACGCATGAACGAGTTCTGGGAGGCCAAAGTCGCACTGCAGTGGCAGGAGATGAAACCTACGTACGACGTTGTCATCATCGGCGGCGGCGGACACGGCCTCTCAACCGCCTACCACCTGGCGACCAGACACGACATAACAAACGTCGCGGTTCTGGAGCGCAAGTACATCGGCGGAGGAAACAGCGGACGCAACACCACCGTGATCCGATCCAACTACGGCATTCCTGAAGCGGTCCGTTTCTACCAACGTTCGGTGGACCTGTACAAGCGCCTGGAGCAAGAAACCGAGCGCTGGATCATGCACAGCTCGCGGCCACTGCTGTGGACGATCCATACAGAAGCGGGGCGGCGCAAAGAGCGGGCTCGGGCCGAGGTGAATCGTGCGTTCGGAGCCGAGACCGTATTCATCGAGCCGGAAGAGATAGCCCGGATGGTGCCCGGCATCGACCTCAACCCGGCCGGCGGCCGCTATCCCGTAATGGGCGCCTCGCTCCACATGGAAGGGGCAACTGCCCGCCATGACCGTGTCAATTGGGCCCTCGCCGAAGGAGCGATGAACCGGGGCGTGCACGTCCACCAGCGCACGGAGGTCACCGACCTCATCATCGACGGCGAGCGAGTTACGGGCGTACGCACCAACCGCGGTGACATCTCTGCCAACGTCGTTGTGAGTGCGGTCGGTGGGCACGTGACGCGAGTCGCCGAGATGGCCGGTGTTCGGCTGCCAATTCGAACCCATCCACTCCAGGCATTCGTAACCAACCACTACGAGCAGAAATTCGAGCCGATCTTCGCTTCGATTGACCTTGGCTTCTACATCAGCCAGACCGCTCGCGGAGAAATGCTGGGCGGTGCCCACATCGACCCGCAGCCGAGCTACTCGTACCGCTCCGGACACCACTTCATGTCCTCGATCGCCCACCGGGCGACCACTGTGCTGCCGTTCCTGCGCGACCTACGGGTGCTGCGGCAATGGACCGGCGTCTGTGACATGTCCCCGGACTATTCACCCATTATGGGGCGCACCGGTGTCGACGGGTTCTTGGTCACTACAGGTTGGGGCACATGGGGTTTCAAGGCGATCCCGGCCGGCGGCGAAGCAATGGCGCAGCTGATCGCGACCAATGAGGTCCCCGAGCTCATCGAGCCATTCAGGCTCGATCGGTTCGCTCGCGACCGCACCATGGCCGACCGGGGATCGGCTGGGACTCACTGATGTCGCTGCGCATTGCCTGTCCCAACTGCGGAACCCGCTCCGTCGAGGAGTGGGTGTACGGCGAATTATTTGCCCCACCGGGTCGCATCACCGACCCGGCAGAGCGTGACATTGATCGCGGGTTTATGCACAACAATCCCGAGGGCCCGGTTCGTGAGGCGTGGTTCCACCTCTATGGCTGCAGGCGGTGGATCTACTTGACTCGGGACACCACCACGGACGTCGTCCGCAACGTCGAGTAGTCCGAATTCGGTTAGGCGCTGACAGAATTGCCATGAATTGACATAATGGCTGCTCGGCGTGCGCATTTGGAGGCAACAGTTTTGGGGGAAGTCAGCAGCAGTTCCAATGATGGACCCGACATCCTCGTCACCTTGGATCCATCTTTTCCGCCAGGTGTCGACTTCTACCGCTATGTAAATGCCACCTGGCTCGAGACGAACCCGATTCCGCCCGAATACGGATCTTGGGGGGCCTTCCACGAGGTGCACGTCCGCAACGAGCATTTGCTCCAGGAACTGCTCGACGAGGCCGCCGCCGACGGGGGTGAGCCCAACAGCCCGGAGCGAATGGTTGGCGACTATTGGGCCGCAGGCCTGGACGATGCCGCCATCGAATCGGCCGGGCTCGAACCGCTACAGGACTACCTCGCACTGATCGACACGCTCGAAGACAGCGCCGACCTCGCGGGCGTCATCGCTTCGCTACGTAAGAGCGGCGTCGGCATGGTGTTCGGGTCGTACGTGTCGCCAGACTTCGAGGACAGTTCGCGCTACCTGCTGTATGTAATCCAAGGCGGCCTGGGGTTGCCCGAACGCGACTACTACTTCCGCGATGATGCTCACTCGGTTGCCCTCCGAGGCGATTATGTGAAGCACGTCGCCCGGATGCTCGAGCTGCTCGGCCGTGACCCGAACGCGGACTCGGCGGCGACGGCAATCATGGAGCTCGAGACGACACTTGCCGGCTTCTCGTATACGCCAACCGAGCTTCGCGACACCGAGCTGACGACGAACAAGATCGGATCGGCTGACTACTCGGCTGCCATGCCCGGCTTCAACCTCAGTAGCTACCTCACCGACCTGGCGGGCCACGAACCGGCCTTCATCAACCTCGACAACCCCGGATTCTTCAAGAATCTCGGAGCAGCGATGGATGATGTCGCCGTTTCCACTCTCCGGTCCTACCTGCGCTGGAACCTCATCCGGGCCACCGCCAGCTCGCTGTCGATGCCCTTTGTCCAAGCAAGCTTCGACTTCTACGGTCGTCGGCTCGGCGGACAGCGCGAGATGAAACCTCGCTGGAAGCGCGTCCTGGGGGCCGCGTCTGCCGACATCGGCCAGCAGGTGTCACAGCTCTACGTGCGGGCTGCGTTCGGGGCAGATGCCAAGCATCGCTGCGAAACGATGGTCGATCGGCTCCTGGAGGCGATGCGCCAGTCGATTACGGACCTCGAATGGATGGGCGAGGAGACGAAAGAGAAGGCGCTCACCAAACTCGCCGGTTTCACGTACAAGATCGGCTATCCGGACGAATGGCGTGACTACAGCGATCTCGACATCGACCGGGGCCCATTCATCGCGAATCGGTTGCGGGCCGCCGCGTTCGAATACCGCCGCAAGCTCGCCAAGCTGAACGAACCGGTAGACAAGGACGAGTGGGCCATGGAGCCACACGCCGTCAACGCCTACTACCACCCGCTGTACAACGAGATCGTCTTTCCAGCCGGAATCCTGCAGCCTCCGTTCTTCTGGGCCGACGCTGACGACGCAACCAACTACGGAGCGATTGGAACGGTCATCGGCCACGAGATAACCCACGGCTTTGACGATCAGGGAAGCAAGTTCGACGCCGTGGGCAACCTCAGGAACTGGTGGACCGCAGAAGATCGGACCGCGTTCGACGGCCTAGCTGCGGGCCTGACCGACCAGTACGCCGCGTACGAGCCCATCGAAGGGCTCAACGTCAACGGCGACCTCACCCTGGGCGAAAACATCGCAGACCTCGGTGGAGTCGCGATCGCTTATGCGGCGCTGCAGGCTGCCCTTGCCGAAGAGGGCAGGACTCTTTACCAGCGAGGCCCCGGCGAGGGCGAGCTAACGCCGGCACAAAAATTCTTCGTGGCATACGCAACGATCTGGCGCGGGAACTACACGGACGAATACACCCGACTGATCGTTACCAGCGATCCTCACTCACCAAACGAGTATCGCTGCAACGGAGTGCTCGAAAACTTCCCCGGGTTCGCCGAGGCCTTCGCCATCGACAGCGGCGCTCCGCTCGCCAAAGCCGCGGCAGACCCGATCAAGATCTGGTAGTCACGCCAGCCGATCGTTCAGCAGCAAAGGGCCGGGCCACCGGGGTGATTTGTCGGCGTACTCGACTTGGAACGCGTTGCGGGCTAGACCGTCCCACTCCCTGGCGGCTACCAGGGCGGCGGCGAGAGCCCCCACCCCATCTGCCCAGCTGGCACCGTGTCCATTGCCGCCGGCGGCCACGAACATCCCGGGCCGCTCGAGACCATCGATGAAGGGGCGCCCGTGCGGGGTATAGGTGATCACACAGCGCTCACTGTGGAAGCCGAGTACCTCGATCTCGGGGAAGACGATCGAAAAAGCATCCACAAGATCGGCTCGGGCCGAGTCGTCATCGCCGGCGAGGTACCAGTCGTCGATGGCTAGCTCATCGACCTCCGAGTCAAACATCGTGTTGGCGCCCAGCTTGAGGTACCAGTTGCCGTCGGGATAGAGCAGAGGCGGCAGCGTATAGATGCTCTCCACCCGCCCAGTCGGGCCGTGGAAGACACTGGGCCGCATTTGCACCGCGGCGGCAACCCCTTCATCGAGCCGCGCCAAGAGAACCGACTCGGTCTTGAGCCGCAACGCCAAACGACGAGCGAGCAAACGGTTGGACCAAGCGCCACACGCGATCACGACCTGGGCCACTTCGATGGTCCCCGCTGAGCCGGCCGCCAGCATGTAGCCCGCCGTGCTTGGCTCAATCGAAGTCACCGTCTCACCTAGAGTCTCGGCGCCGTTACCGACTGCATCCTGGAGCGCCGCCGCCAGGTAGCGCCGGGGATTGAAGTAGCCCTGCGGCGGGGGCTCATCCACGGTCGTCGATCCGGCGGGCACGTAAACGGCGCCGTCCACGAGGCTGCCCGCGCCGGTGCCGCGAGCCGTGACCTCGAGTGCGCCCGACCGGACGATGAGGGGCGAGCCCACGGCCTGTTCGAGTCGGGCCATCCCGTCGATGGCCAACTGGGTCAACTCGACTTCGGCCGCGTCCCCGCGGGCCACGAGGATGCGAGCCTCGTCGTGATGGGCCCCGTGGGGACCCCGGAAGTCCGGATCGCCGCCCGGCTCATCGGGCCCGACAACAACTGTCCGCAAATCGAATCGGGCCAGATGACGCGCCGTGGCGGCGCCAAATAGCCCCTTGCCGACCACGGCAACGTCAAACAAGTCAGTCCACGACCGGGATGATCAAGTCGGCACGCCCGAGCGCGGCCGCGGTCGCGTTGGTGACCCTGGCGTCGTCGACGAGCCCAACCGGGGAAGCCATGTCGTTGTCGGTGTCGCCGGTGAGGACGAAGTACTCCACCGCTCCGGCGAGCAGCCGGCGCTGCTCGAAGGTGAGCTCACTCGGATCGGACAGCAGCGCCAGGAGCGAGGTTGCCACTGCTTCCGCCAAGGCCACATCGACCATGTCACTTATGGTGTGGGCCGCTTGCAACAAACTGAGATGACCTTCAACTCGATCGCGGTCGTCGAGCAGCATTTCCGGTGACCGCGCTTCGCAGAGGTTGAGGAATCGCACTCGCTCGAGCGATGTCAGCGATGATTCGGCTACCGCAGTGGCAAGGTCTTGGACGCTCATGCGCTTATGGTATCTCCTACATGCCTCCCTTATCATGAGGCTCGGTCTATTGACGTACGCCACGGAGCGCGGCGGGGGTATAGATGGTATTGCGAGTAGCGGTCTGGTTGACCATGGTGTTGATAGTCATCGTTGTCGTGATGGCCTCGTTTGCGCGCCTCGCCCCCGCGGGATCTGAGCTCCAGGAATTCGGTCAATCATTCTTTGACTTCCTTGGGCGAATCACGCCGGGCGATTAGGTAGGGGACGCCCATGGCAACTGGTGGCGGCACCAAGGCGATCGTCGCCGCTTTCTTCGCCAATCTCGGTATCGCAGTCTCGAAGTTTGTGGCCTTCGTCTTTACCGGCTCGTCTTCGATGCTCGCCGAGGCCATCCACTCCGTCGCGGATACCGGCAACCAGGGCCTGCTGCTCCTCGGCGGACGATTGGCCAGACGTGAGGCCGACGAACGTTACCAATTCGGATTCGGGCGGGAGCGGTACTTCTGGTCGTTTGTGGTTGCGGTCGTCCTGTTCACCGTCGGAGCGTTATTTGCGCTCTATGAAGGAGTCGAGAAGATCCGACATCCTCATGAGATTGAGTCGCCAATCTGGGCGTTCCTAATCCTCGGCTTGGCGATCGTGCTCGAGACATTCTCGTTTCGGGTCGCCATCGGTGAATCTCGTCCGCTCAAGGGCAGCGCGACATGGTGGGAGTTCGTGAAGCGGTCGCGCGTCCCCGAGCTTCCCGTGGTGCTCCTCGAGGATCTGGGAGCATTGATCGGATTGATACTCGCCCTGGTGTCGGTGACGATTGCCGTGGTGTTCGATGCGCCCGTCTGGGACGGAATCGGAACCTTGGCGATCGGGGTGCTGTTAGCGGTGATCGCCGTCGTGCTGGCGATTGAGATGCGGTCGCTGCTCCTCGGCGAGGGCGCCACCGTCAGCAACCTGGAGAAGATCCGGGCCGCGCTTTCCACGAGCCCGGGCGTCACGAGGATCATCCATCTGCGAACTCAGCACATCGGCCCCGAAGAGCTCCTGGTCGGCGCCAAGGTTTCTTTCGAGCCGGGCCTCGACACTGCCGCTCTGGTGGCGGCAATCGACGAGGCGGAACGTCGCGTCCGGGCCGTGGTGCCAATTGCCCGCCCGATGTACATCGAGCCTGACATTTACGCGACCCCCCGGGCTCGAGAATGACATCGTCAGCGCTCCGCATCGGGCTGTGGCCGGCGGTGCTCCTGCTCACAATCGGGACGGCGTGCAGCGATTCGGCAGAGCCGACCACTCTGGCACCCGCGGCCACAACGACCGCTCCCGTAAGCACCATCGCCACGACGGTGGCGCCGCCGGCCACCACATCGGCGCCGGCGCCGCGGCCGATTGACACAACATTTGTTCAGATCGCCGAGGACGACGAATCCTGGATGATCGAAATCTTCTATCCACGGATTGTTCTTCCGGATGCTGAGGTCGCCGCCGCGGTCAACGTCCAGATCGACACCTCGCTCCGCGCAATGGCCGATCGCTTCAAAGCCGACTCCCAGCAGGTGGGCCCAGATGGACAGCGCTCGACGCTGGTTGCCCAAATCGCCCCGGAACTGCTCAGCCCAGCAGTCTTCAGCCTCAGCGGAGTGGTTCTCGAATTTGATGGAGCCGATGGGACCAGCCGCGACCGTCGAGTGGGTTGGATGTTCGAGCTGGAACAGGGCACCGCGGTGTCTGCGGAGGATCTGTTCCTCGGCGGCGACCTCGAACGTATTGCGGAGTCCGCCCGGAACCATCTAGCAGCAGACGTTTTTGCCGACGAGGCTTCAATCACGGCGCCTGCCGGGCTGCTACCAACTCCGGCGAACTTCGACGCGGTGTGGCTGACGGCAACGGGAATCGGCGTCGGCTTCGATCAATATCAAGTCGCCGGCGGAGAAGCCGGCACTCCGGCGGTACTGATTCCATTCTCGGAGTTCGCCGGAGTCCTCAACACCGCGGGCATCCTGGCTCCACTGCGAGATCGTCCGACACTGCCGGAGCTCTAGGCACCGCGGACACCCGAGCTGTCCACGACCGCCAGCCCTCCCGTCATCAGCCCAGCACGGGTCGTCTCGTCTGCCACGATCACCGGACACCACTGTCCGTACAACTCCCCGGCCACGATGGCGCCCAGGACAAGGATCTCGTCCGCCTCCGCCAACACGATGGCGGCCGGACCGGTGGCACGATGGATTGACTCGGCCAGCGAGTTGGCAGTTGACGACGAACCCCGAGCGAACGGCATGACCACAATCTTGTCCGTGACCACGGCTCCGCACTGCGGATGGTGCTTGTCGATGATCTCACCAGTGGCCACGTCGAGGCCGCCCCAGAGGCTGAGCGGTTCCTCCAGCACCAACACCTCACCCTGGGCACGACCCGCCACGAGCACCCTCCAGCTTCCCATCAGTCCGACCACAGGCCGGCGTCACGACGCACCCGGCCGGCCACCGCCGACTCGACCACCTCCACTATCGATCCAAAGACCACTTCGACGCCGATGTTGGCGGGGGCGTAGTAGGCCCACTTCGCCGAATCCGTCATCACCGGACCGGTGGTCCGCAGGATCGGAGTGATGTAAGTGCAGGTGTCGGTCACCACCGTGAACCCGGCTGCGGCGAGCCGCCCATCCAGTCCCGCCGTGGCGGCTTGTTCGGCAACGTCGCGACCGGTGGAGATGTACGCCTCGATGCCGGGAGAGACCGAGCGCCCCGCAAGCAATTCCACGACGCGCCGCATCTCGGCGAGAGAAGCATGGGGAGTTCCCACACTGACAGCACCGATCGGTCCGTCCGGGGCGGTCGTCAGCTCGTCGCGTGCCTGCCGAATCAGCGTCGATGTAACCGCGACGGTCGCCTCGGCAGCCCCGCCGTGAAGCGCAGCCTCCAGAGAGGGAGCCTCCGGTGTGATTCCCACGGCGTGGAACATTCCCACGGCACCAGCAGCGGCTGCCGCCGAACCCAGTGCCTTCAGCTGGTCCTCGCTGGCCGCGGGCAGCCCGACAAGCACCGGCACCGCCTTGCCGGCGCGGGATCCGACCACGTGACCCAAGGCGGGAAACACAACGTCACTGTTCAGCAGCGCCTCCGGCAATGCGGAAACGTCGAAGACGATTTGGCCGCGCCGGTTCTCGAGCAAGTGAAGCCCGGCTGCCGGAGCCCTCCCCGTGAGCGCGGCACACACATCGAGAAAGTCACCGTACCGATGGGTCCGCGCCCCGAGCACCGAGTTGGCAAAGACGATTGCGTTCGACTCAGCCCAGGCCACCTGCTCCCCGAAGCCGGGTCGCGCCGCCAGCTGGTAGGGAGCACAGGTCCACGTCGGCCGGCAACCCAGGTTCTCGTAGGCCTGCATGAGCCGGCGCGACGCGGCGGCTTCTGCCGGGTCGCCGCGAAAAAGTTCCGGATGCATCAGGTCGAGGGACGCCACATTCAGTGTGGTCGGTACCCGAACCTTGGCGCCGTCGGCTGCCAGTCGCTCGACAAAATCGAGCCCAACAGGTCCCTGGTAGAGGCAGCCGTCTATGTGAGCACCGGTTATGTCCAGCAGCTCCTGGGCACCCATTGTGTCCGCAACGGCAAGGAGCACTCGCATCGCCAGCGCCAAGCCATCGCCCGACCTGCCCTCGAGAAGTGCCCGATCATCGTCTGAGAGCCTCACCGTCATTGGCCTGCAGGCTAACTAGTGATGACTCAAATACCGGCAGCACAGCTCAATTCGGGTCAGCTGGACTCATCAAGTCGACGGCGATAGTGTCCGATACCTGGAGTAGTTGATTTACCGCATGGAGTGGTCGTGGATCTGAGCGCGCTTGCTACAGAACTCGAGCAGGACTTCACCGAAACTCGAGATGTACCCGGCCTCGGCGAGGTTGCGCTGCCCAGCGTCCCGGTTGACCTCGGGATGCTGCTCATCGAGCTGTACGAGGACGACTTCGCTGACGGCCAGGCCGCGTTCAAGGCGCTCCTACGTGGCGGACATCTGCAGACGTTGATCAGCTTCACCTGGGAGGAAGACGGCGCGGATCCCTTCGAGAGCTCGCTGGAAATCATCACGCTGGGCGATACGTCATACCTGACTATCTCCCCGGATGAGTCAAGCGATCAGGAGTGGGAAGCATTCGTCGCGGTCCACGACGCGACGCCCGAGAGCTGGGAAGCTCTCCTGGTGGACCTCTGCAAGGACAACGGCGTCGGCTACGGCATGGAGATATTCTCATCACTGCCAACCCGGGTTGAGACCGTAGCCATTGCGCCCCGCTTCGTGCTGTCCTCCTTCTATTCATATCTGGAGTGGGATGAGTCACGCTCCCCCGGTGCATGGCAGACATCTGCCGAATACTTGCCGGGGGTTCTCCAAGCCAACGTGTCGGTCGCCGAGGCAGCACGGCGGGTGCTCGAAGATGACAGCAAGCGCAACCGGTTCAGCTACGTGAGCACATACGTCGCCGCCGTGTATCACGATCCCGCCGCCGAGCTGAAGATCGTCGCCAGCTAGCGGATGGCGAGGCGTCGTCGCCGAGTAGATTCCGGTCGGTGAAGGAATACCTAGACCTGGACGCAACTGCGATGGCGGACCTCGTGGCCAAACGTGAGGTCAAGCCGGTGGAACTCGTTGATGAGGCAATACGTCGAATCGACGGCGCCAACCCCAAGGTAAACGCAGTCATCTGGCGCGACTACGAGCGGGCGAGGGAGCAGGCACTGGGTGACCTGCCGCCCGGGTTGTTCGCGGGCGTGCCCTACCTGATCAAAGACCTCGCCCTACAGAAGGGCGCAATCTGCACCTTCGGATCGGTCTTCTTCCGCGATTTTGAGCCTTCAATGTCGAGCGCCGCGGTAGAGCGCATGTTGTCCTCCGGCCTCATCTCACTGGGCCGGACGAACAGCCCAGAGTTTGGATTGCTGCCGACGACCGAGCCTGTGCTCCATGGAGCGACCAACAACCCCTGGGAGCTGAGCCACTCGGTCGGCGGCTCTAGCGGTGGGGCGGCCGCCGCGGTGGCTGCCGGGATGCTGCCGATGGCGCACGCCACGGACGGTGGCGGTTCGATTCGGATCCCCGCATCGTGCAACGGCCTATTTGGCCTCAAGCCGAGCCGGGGCCGCACCCCCCGATTCCCGCCGGTTGCGAGCGATTACATCTCGGTGGATCTCTGTGTCAGCCGATCGGTCCGGGATTCGGCCCGCATGCTCGACGTGCTCGCCGGAGCACTGCCGGGAGCCATGTACTGGGCGCCGCCACCCGCTGCGCCCTTTCGGCAAGCCATGTATACCGACCCGGGTTCACTGCGAATCGCCTTCGCCACCAGCGACCTCCGGGGACGTGCCGCCGACCCAGACTGTGTCCACGCCGTGGAAAGCGCTGCGGAGATTCTCGAATCGATGGGCCATATCGTCGTACGTGATCAACCGACGTTGGATATCGACGAGCTCAGCGAGGCGTTCCAGATTCTGTGGAGTGCGGCCACTGCTGGGAGTTTCGAGTTGATCTTGGACGCAATCTCGGCCAAACGTTCGGGTCGGGCGGCCCGCCGTACTCTCGGCGACTGGCGGACAATGCGCCTGCTGGCCAAGCTCGATGAGCGCAAGAGCGGCCTGGAGGCTTTCGAGCCTTTCACCTGGGACCTGGTCGGCCATGCCCGCGATCACTCCGCAGTCGACCTGATGATCGCTCTGGACACATTGCAGGCAGTGTCGCACCGCATCGCCGGATTTATGGGCGACTATGACCTGATGATGTGGCCGGTGCTGGCGACACCCCCCGTCGCCAACGGTTGGATCGATCAGCGGTCCGGGCTGGAATCCATGTGGGAACAGCTCGAGCGGTACGTGCCGTATACCCCCATCGCCAACTTCACTGGTCGACCGGCGATGTCGGTACCGCTGCACTGGACGAACGACGGCCTGCCGGTCGGCGTGCAGTTCGTCGCCGACTTCGCTCGAGAGGCGATGCTGTTGCAGGTGGCCCATCAGCTCGAGTTGGCGTCGCCGTGGTGGAATCGGCTGTCGCCGATCGCCGCCGCGGGCGCGAATGCCTCCAGTTAGTCACTGACATGGGCGATCATGTCGGGATGATCAAAAAGAGCCGTCTCCTGGTTTCAGCCGTCGTGCTGGCACTGGCTGCCACCGCGTGCGGCGGCGGAGAGTCCGACGAAGACCGCGCCGCGCTGATGGAGATGCTTGCCCGGCTCAGCAAGGGTCCCAACCTGGCGGAATGTATGGTCGAAGAGTTCGACGGCGAATACACCGCGGAGGATCTCGAGGTCATAGTCAACGCTCGCGGCAACCTCACCACGGTCGACTTCTCGTTGGTCGAGGCAATGGTCGTGGCCGAACGCAACTGCACTGAGACCGACGACGGCTAGCGGCCGACACCCGGCTGCCTAGCCGCGTTGGACCTTGTCCACGACCGGTTGCAGCACCTCAATCGACTCGATTGTGATCGGGTCGACCACGAGTTGAAGGTGGTCGATTCTCCCGGCAAACGCCAGCAGCTGATCTGCGATCTGCACGGGTGTTCCCGTTATCGGCGGGGTTTCAGTTGGGGCCCCCATGAGTCGCCCGACACCGTCGCTCAACTGGACCATCACAGCGACCGACTTCACTATTTCGCTCGGGTCCCGACCCGCCGCCCGCAGAGCTGAATCCACCCGGGCGAGGAGTGGATCCAAGCCGTCCGGAGAGTTACCGAAATGGCTCCACCATTCATTCCACCAGTCCATTTCGACGGCAGCGATCGCGAGAGTGCGGGGACCGGTAGAGCCGATCATGATCGGCATCTCGGGCCGCGCCGGCGGCACCAGCTCGGTGTTGGGCGCGGCGTAGAAAGTCCCGGCGTAATCCGCCCGGCCGGTTCGGATCAAACTGGTGATGATGGCAAACGCTTCCTCGAATCGGCTCACCCTCTTGTCAAACGGAAAGTCGTACGCCTCGAATTCGCGCTGGTTCCACCCGGACCCGAGCCCAAGGACGACCCGTCCCGCCGCGACCTCGTCAACGGTCCCCGCCATTTTGGCGAGCAGCGCCGGACTGCGGAATCCGGTGGGCGAAACCAGCGGCCCGAGCAGGACCCGATCCGTGACCGCCGCGATCGCCGCCAGCAGCGTCCAGCATTCCCAAGGGCCTTTGGGACCGTCTGGCTTGTCGTAAAGCAGGTGGTCGCCCAGCCATATCGAGTCGAAACCGGCCTGCTCCGCTCCCACCGCCATGGCTCGGTACTCCGGCCAGGGGACGACCCGTTCGATTTCCGGCAGCTGGATGCCAATCTGCATGGCGAGGAGAGTACCAACCGGGCCCGGCGGGCGACCCTCGACCGCTCCTAGGCGTAGTCCTCGATGGGCGGACAGCTGCACACCACGTTGCGGTCGCCGTAGCTGTTGTCGATGCGGCCCACCGGCGGCCAATATTTGTCGTCGCGCAACGATGCCACCGGATAGGCGCCTTGTTCGCGCGGATAGGGGCGATCCCACGAGTCGGAGGCAACCTCCTCTGCGGTGTGCGGGGCGTGGTGAAGTGGGCTGTCTTCGTACGCGATTTCGCCGGCGGCCACTGCATCGATCTCAGCCTTGATCATGATCATGGCATCACAGAACCGGTCGAGCTCGCGCCGTGATTCCGACTCCGTTGGCTCGATCATCAAAGTCCCGGCCACCGGGAATGACATCGTCGGCGCATGGAATCCGTAATCGATGAGGCGTTTGGCAACGTCGTCGACGGTGACCCCAGATTCAGCCTTGAGCGGCCGCAGATCGATGATGCACTCGTGAGCGACGAGGCCGTTCTCTCCGGTGTAGAGGATGGGGTAATGCGGCTGAAGACGGCTGGCGATGTAGTTGGCGTTGAGAATGGCGGCATACGTGGCCTGGGTAAGCCCCTCGCCGCCCATCAGCGCGATGAACGCCCACGGGATCGGAAGAATCCCGGCCGATCCCCACGGGGCGGCGGCAATCGCACCTACGCCATCGGCCGAACCCTCCTGGTCATGAACCAGCGGGTGCCCGGGCAGGAACCGTTCGAGATGGCTCTTTACGCCGATCGGGCCGACTCCCGGCCCGCCGCCGCCGTGCGGGATCGTGAACGTCTTGTGCAGATTGAGATGGGAGACATCGCCGCCGAACAGGCCCGGCTTGGCCACGCCAAGAAGGGCGTTGAGGTTGGCCCCGTCGACGTATACCTGGCCACCGTTGGCATGGACCACGGCACACACCTCGTTGACGAATGCTTCGAACACGCCGTGGGTCGACGGGTAGGTGATCATCAGCGCCGCCAGGTCTGCGGCGTGCTCTGCAGCCTTGGCCTTCAGGTCTTCCAGGTCGATGTTGCCGTTGTCTTCGGTAGCCACCACTACCACCCGGAGCCCCGCCATCGAGGCGGAGGCGGGGTTGGTGCCATGAGCCGATGCCGGGATCAGGCACACATTGCGGTGACCCTCGCCGCGGCTGTGGTGGTATCCCCGGATCGCGAGCAGCCCGGCCAGCTCACCCTGTGAGCCTGCGTTGGGCTGGAGGGACACCGCGTCATAACCGGTCACCTCGGCCAGCCACCGCTCGAGGTCGTCGATGAGCTCCAGATAGCCATGCGCCTGATCGAGCGGAACGTACGGATGCAGCTCGGCGAACCCCGGCCAGGTCACTGCCAACATCTCGGTGGTGGCGTTGAGCTTCATGGTGCACGAGCCAAGTGGGATCATTGACCGGTCGAGGGCGATGTCCTTCTGCTGCAGCTTGCGCAGATAGCGCAGCATCTCGGTCTCGGACCGGTAGCTCGAAAAGACCGGATGGGTCAGGTAGTCGCTCGTCCGCACCAGCTGCGGCGGTAATCCGGACCGGGCCTCCCCAACCGAGGCAACCCGACTGTCCACGAGGAACGATTCGAAGATCGCGTCGACAACTTCGTCCGTCGTGGTCTCATCGACCGACAAGCCAACGGTGTCGGCGTCGATATGCCACAGGTTCAGGTGCCGGTCCTCGGCTGCCGCCACCACCTCTTCGGCCCTGCCCGGCACCTCGATCGTGAGAGTGTCGAACCAGGTGTCGTTGCGGAGGATCAGCCCGGCCGAGCGCAGACCGGCAGCTAGCACCGAAGCATTGTGATGCACCCTGGCGGCGATGGCGCGCAGCCCGGCGGGACCGTGGTAGACCGCGTACATGCCGGCCATGACCGCCAGCAGAACCTGAGCGGTGCAGATGTTGGAGGTGGCTTTTTCACGGCGGATGTGCTGTTCACGTGTGGCCAGAGCCAGCCGGAGAGCAGGGCGATCGGCGCTGTCCTTGGATACTCCGACGAGCCGGCCGGGCAGATTGCGCTTGCCCGCGTCGTTAACGGCCATGTACCCGGCATGGGGACCGCCGAACATCATCGGAACGCCGAAACGTTGCGAGGATCCCACGACAACATCGGCGCCCATCTCCCCCGGCGGGGTCAGCAGCGTCAGTGCCAGGAGATCGGCTGCCACAGCGACACCGATTCCCTGTTCCTTGAGGGCGACGATCAGCTCGCTGTGGTCGACAACACTTCCCTCGGTGCCCGGGTATTGCAGCAGGACACCGAAGGCCTCGTCGGCAACGAGATCCAGCTCAGGATCTCCGATGGTCACCTTGATTCCGATCGGTTCCGCCCGGGTGAGTAGCACCTCGATGGTCTGGTGGTGGCAGCGGGAGTCGACGAAGAAGACCTCATGGTCCGACTTGGACATGCGACGCAGCAAAGCCATTGCCTCGGCCGCAGCCGTCCCCTCATCGAGCATCGATGCGTTGGCGATGTCCATGGCGGTGAGATCGCTGACGACGGTCTGGAAGTTGAGCAGCGCTTCGAGCCGGCCTTGCGAGATCTCGGGCTGATAGGGCGTGTACGCGGTGTACCAGCCC
>Ga0224512_10002953_pt1 | contig 15208 bp, 13 predicted proteins | sample SF_May12_sed_USG_4_FD_169103 | JGI IMG/M metagenome (GOLD analysis project Ga0224512, IMG submission 169103) | Sediment microbial communities from San Francisco Bay, California, United States - SF_May12_sed_USGS_13 | ecosystem: Environmental > Aquatic > Marine > Sediment | place: USA...
TGTGTCGGCTCGGACCTCGACCCGATTCTTCAGTATGACGCCGACGGCAACCTCCTTCAGGCCTTCGGCAGCGGAATGTTTGCGTTTCCACACGGCATTCACGTCGATAGGCAAGGCAACGTCTGGGTGACGGATCCGCTGCCGGCAGACGGTAGAGGCTCCGGCGGGAACGTCGGTCAGCAGGTCACCAAGTTCAATCAGAACGGCGACATCCTCATGCAGCTCGGAACGAGGATGGTGAAAGGCAGAGGCACCAACACGTTCAGTGCACCGTCCGATGTCGTCGTGGGCGATAATGGTGACATCTTCGTCGCCGACGGGCATGCGACCAATACGAACGAACGCATCGTCAAATTCGATCGCAACGGCAAGTACATCATGGAGTGGGGCGTGCCGGGATTCGGGCCCTGCGGCACGAACCAGTTCTCGAGTCTGCACGCACTCGAGCTCGATTCTCAGGGCCGGTTGTTCGTCGGCGATCGCGACAACAACCGCATTCAGATCTTCGACCAGGACGGCAACTTCCTGGAGTGCTGGTACCAGTTCGGTCGGCCGAGCGGAATCCACATCGATGGCAACGACATCATGTATGTCGCCGATTCCGAGTCGAGCGTGGAGCTTCCGGAGTATGGCGGCCCACCGAGCCCGTTTCTTCGCGGGATTCGAGTAGGCAGCGCTAAGGACGGATCCGTGCATTACTTCATTCCGGATCCGGATCCGCGGGGCGTCAGCAGCGCAGCCGAAGGCGTCGCCGCGACTGACGACGGCATCATCTTCGGCGCGGAAGTCGGGCCGCGCCAGGTCGTTCGCTACGAGCGGCGATAGAATTGGGGAGAACGTGATGAGACACATAACTACCGCAACGTTATTCGCGTTGGCCTGCGCGTTGGCCCAGCCGGCATCGGCTCAGCTCGAGGACAAACCTGTTCTAATGACCAAGGCACCGTTCCACGTGCCGATGTTTTCGAACGACTACGTCACGATGCTGAGCATCAACATCCCGCCTGGACGCGACACGGGCTTTCACACGCACTTCGCTGACTCGACGACGGTAAATTTCTCGCCGGCTATTCGGACGAATCAGGTCTACGACTCGCCCGAGATCAGCGCACCGTCCGTCGGCCAGCCCGTGCCGGGTCGTGTGTCGTTCAACAACGTGACCGAGAACGGCCAGTACACGCACAAAGCCTCGAACGTCGGGCCGACGCCGTTCCGCGGCATCTCCGCGCTGCTCAAAGATCGCGAGATGGCCGGTCCGCCGGTGTCCGATCGGTCAGATGTTGCCGGTTACGCGGGGGTCCTGGACAACAAGCGTGTGCGGGCCTGGCGTGTCATTCTCGAGCCCGGTGAGATGACCGGGCAAATCACGCAGACGGCACCGGGCTGGAGAGTCTACGTTCGCGGCGGCGTGCTCGATGAGCTCGTGCCCGGCTCGGCCCCTCGTGGCATGGCGGTCGCCGACGGTGATTTCATGTGGCAGGACGCCGGGCAAACGAGAGCCGTGAAGAACACCGGCTCGACCGTCATCGAGTTCGTCGAGTACGAGCTGAAATAAACCCGAATCGTTGGCTCTGCCGCGTACGGGAGCCATCGCGCGTCATCACCTCGAGCGTGCGCGGCCTCGGCGAAGCCGGGTTGGGCGTTGCTAGGATCTAAGGGCCCAGGTTCAGGGCCCGCAGCGTGATCTGTGGATCGTTGTGGTCAAGAGGGATCGGCGTCAGGCGATTGTCCTTTGCGAGCACTAGACTCGGGAAGCCCATGACGCCGAGCGCGCGAGCCTTGTCGAGGTCGCTCTCCAGTAGGGCCTGGCACGCCTCGCTGTTCATCCACTCTCCGAAAGCGTCAACGTCGATACCGATTTCGCCAGCCAGCTCACACAGTGTCGCAACGTCCGACGGATTGCGGGCCTCCCGATAGTATGCGAGCTGAATTCTTTCGATCATTTTCACTTCGTACTCTGGGCCGAAATGTTTCGCCGCCAGAACGGCCCGGCACGCTGGATACGTCGACCTGCGCGGTTCGCAGTGCGTCCAGAAGTCGAAGTTGAATTCGGTGCCCGGAACGGCCGCCTGGATGCGGTGCCAGGTATTTTTGATCTTGTCCTGGAGATGTAAGGGCATCGGTTGATCGGAATCTGGCGCCAGCCCGCCAACAACGTAATGCACGGCTATCGAACCGGTGATCTCGGCTTCTATTCGACGCCAAACCGGCGCGAACGCGTAGCACCAGCTGCACATCGGGTCGTGGACGTAATACAAAGTCGGCATCGTCATGCCCTTTTCTTGGTTCACCATTGGCGGTTACTCAGGCTTCGCTATCCGTCCAGCATCTCACGTGAATCTCGGAATCTTCCGCGACAGAAACGTCGACGTTGATCGGCCGGCAACAGACCGAGCAATCTTCGACGTATTGTTGATGATCGACTGAATCGTCGATAACGAGATCGATCGGCTCACCACAGTACGGGCATTCGATCACTTCGCTAGGCAACATCGGTAGGGCAGGGCTCGTTATCTTGATGGCTTGGGTTCGCGCAGCCGCAACGAACGAGCGCTAACTCGACGGTTGCCCGAGTTTCACGGGCTGACCATGCGGCGTAGCTTGGTAGGCCTCTATCCATGCGGCTTTGCGCTCATCGAGCTTGGTCATGTCGGTAAGTTTCTTCTCTGTCACCAAGCCCTCGAGTGCCGCAAGCCAATGCTCGTAATAGCGTGAGCCATCATCAGGCTCGCCGCGTGCGGCAGCGGTGCGTAGTTGTGCGCCGAGTGCCTCAGTCCACTCGGTCCATGTGAAATGACCTTGTTCAGATAGGCGTACTGCGAGCGCGAACGCTTGCGCCTGCCAGGGCTCGGCAAACACCGGCCCGTTATCGTCGCGGGGCAGGCGTGGCAATGAGTCCAGATCCTGCGCGACGCGTTCGTCGTCAGGCAGGCTCAAGGTAGTCCTCCCACATGTCGATGCGGACGCTGTCTCGCGCGTGCGCGGTCTCGCCCCACAGCTCGCGCGCGGCGAAACGAACCAGATAAACGTGCTGGAGTCGTGGCTCATCGCCCTCACTGTCGGGCAGCGCAAAGACGCCCCGATCCCGCTCGACGTTTCCGGTTCGCAACCGCGTGTAACGCGGCATTCGCGTATGGCCTGCAGGGTGGATGTTACGGCCGCGCACGCGATCATCGATTGCGAAGCGTGCCGCAACCTGCGTCTGCCGTTCGGTCTGCGGGGTTCGTAACAACCAGTCGGCGGCATTCTCGGGAGTGACTGGTGCGATGGTTTGTTCGAGTGCGCGCGCAGCACGGCTCTGCTCGATTTCTTCGCGCGTCACGACGCCGGCTTGAACGAGTCGTTCGATGAGGGCGGTGAGCCAACGCTCGTAGTAGCTCATCCGCAGATACTCAGCGGCGGGGATCTGCTCGACGGTCGGGCGTAAGGGGCCGCCGCGGAAGGAGCCCGACGCCGCATGCAGTGCTTGCACGCGTATTTCCCAGTCTGCATGGAACATCGGCGCGTTCTCCTCATAGCCGATCTCGCCCATGCCCTGCATGCCGCCCATGTCGTGGATGCCGTTCATGGCGCATCTCCGTCCACGGTGGATTCCACTTTCGCGACACCGATCATCGCGTCGCGCGACACGAGTGCCGCGAGCTGCTCTTCGCTCAGTGAGTCAGTTCCCTCGGGTCTTTCTGGAAGGACAAGGTAACGGGAAGCTGCGTTGCTGTCCCACACACGTACCTCGATCTCGTCGGACACCTGCAGTCCGAGCTCGCGCAGCACACCGCGAGGATCGACGACGGTGCGTGCGCGATAGGCGTCCGATTTGTACCAGGTCGGTGCGAGGCCGAGTAACGGCCACGGATAACAAGAACACAGCGTACAGACGATGACGTTGTGAACCGTCGGCGTATTCTCGACGACCGTAAGCTTTTCGCCTTGCCACCCCGAGAAGCCAAACTCCGCCATGGCGGCCGTTCCATCGTCGAGCAGTCGTTGTTTATAGGCAGGATCGACCCAGGCACGGGCAACGACTTGTGCGCCGTTGCGTGGGCCGACGCGGTTCTCGAACGTATCGACGAGGACGTCGAGTGCCGCGGAATCGACGAGTCCCTTCTCGACGAGCACGGACTCGAGCGCCTTGACGCGCAGGGCGGGGTCTGAGGGCACGTCTTGATGATCCTGCGCATGGAGCGTAGCCGGACTGGCCGCCGCAAGCGCGCCGGCGGTGGCACCCTTGAGAAAGCCGCGGCGATCGACCGAACCCGAGTTCGATTTGGCCACGTTAGTTATCCCCCTGAGTTCGAAATCCGCTTGGATTGACCGAGTGTAGTTCCCTGCGTACGGATTTTCGAGCCGTGGCGGAGGGGGATGTAACCGGCGCGTTATTGCGGCTAAAATTCTGCCCGGTATCGACGAAGCGGATCAGCAGGGAAAGACCATTGAAACCGTCAGTAATCATCACTATCGTCGCCGGCTCGCTCGCAGCGTTGCCTGCGGCCGGCCACCACAGTGAAGCCGGATACGACTCCGAGTCCGTCGCCGCGTTCGAGGGAACCGTGACGCACTACGGTTGGCGCAACCCGCACGTCTACATCACCGTCGAGGCGACCGACGATTCTGGCGAGACCGTCGAGTGGCTCGTCGAGACCGGCGCCACGCCGATCATGGCGCGCAGCGGTTGGACGCCGCAGTCGCTCGCACCCGGTGACGTCATCTCGGTTCGCGGACATCCGGATAAACGGGCCGGGAAGCACGGCGTCATACTGCTGTCGCTCACGAAAGACGACGGCACCGTGTTGGCACAGGTGCACGGGGCGTCGGAGCCGCCTGACGCCGTAGCAACGAGTCTCGCCGGAGTTTGGCGCGGGGTTCCGTCCGCGATTGAATCGTTTAATCGTGCCCTGAACTCGACGCCGCTGACGGCTGCCGGCGAAGCTGCAAAGGCAAGTTACGACTACATGACGGACATGCGCGCGGCGGAATGTATCGCGCCGCAATCGCCACGAATCATTACATCGAATGTCTTATATCTCAGCGAGATCGAGATCGGCGACGACGTCGTTTTCATCCGCAGCGAATATCTGGATGCTGTGCGTACCGTTTTTATGGATGGCCGTGGTCACCCGGAGGATGTCGAGCCGACGCCGCAGGGCCATTCGATCGGCCGGTGGGAGGACGGTGCGTTAATCGTCGACACGGTCGCATTTGCCGAGCAGCAGTCGGTCAACGGCCAAGGTGTGCCGTCGAGTCCGCACAAGCACACGATCGAGCGCTACACCTTGATGGATGAGGGTAGGCGGCTGACGGTCGACGTTTTCCTCGAGGACCCTGTCTACCTCGCGGAGCCGTTCTCCGGGCAGCTCGAATGGCAGTACTCACCGACGCTCTCGTTTCACCGCTACAATTGCGATCCGGAGATATCTGCGATCTTTCTGGAGTGAGCGCAGCGGTGTTTTCGGAGTCTCCGCAACAGCCACGCTGCTTGGCAGGGCGTTTACGCCTCATCCCCTGAGGAAACTGCGTCGCCAATGAGTGCTCAGAGTAAAAAGGGGCGCCCATTGGGCGCCCCTGCAAGGTTGTGGTTGTTGTGGCCGTTTACTTAGCCAGCGGGTCGGGCCGTACCTGGAAGTGAACCACCAACGGACGGTTCCCAAGACCGCCTTCCATCAGCCAGGGCGTACGATCACCGCTGGGTACCCAGAGCCCGCGTCCTTTCCAGCCGGCATCCGGGTCGTCGATGCGCCCGTCGAAGCCTTTGCTGTAGAAGCCGAGCGGGTAGGGGATACGCATCGTGACCCACTCGCCATCCACGAGTGCGTGCACGCCGTCATAAAGATTCGCCGTGGACATCGGTACGTTCTCGCCGAGTCCGGCCGTATTATGCTGATCGACCCAGGAGTAATAGCTCGCCTCGATGCTGGACTCGGGTCGCTCCGGGAAGCCCGGGCCGGGATAACGGTGGAACGTCCAACCCTCCGGACAGTGATCGCCCGTCGCTTCCGGACCGTTCAGCGGTCCCTGACATTTGCGGCGGTCGAACTCACCGAGGTGGCCGCTTCCGAGCGACGACCAAATCACGCCGTCACGGTCGATGTCGGCACCGCGGGAGTGGAAGCCCGGCAGGGGAATGTTGTACTGCTCGGCCAGGGCCGTCGCCGGCGGGTTGTCGCCGGGATCGAGACGCACCAGTTTGCCCGGAAACTGGAAACTCGTTGATCCCCAGATGGAGCCGTCGGCCGGGTTCGGCATCACCGCATAGAAACTCGGATTGATACGCTTATCTCTGGCGGGATCGACGGGCTCGTCCATCTCGGCATAGTCGTCGTCGCGCTTGCCGTTGCCGTTCGTGTCGAGAATGGCGGCCGTCCAGCCCTGGGCCTGTGCGGCGTCCTTCGTCTCCATGAACAGGTTGGTGTCGAGCCAACCGATGACGGACCCGCCGCCACTCGTCCACAGTCTGTTTCTCTCGTCCTCCGCGAACTGCAGGTGATGCGACGAGAAGCAGGTGTCGACGAAATGATAGGCGCCCGTCTCGGGCTCGTAGACGGACAGATGCCGGCCGGCATTGTTCATCGGCGTCAGCTTTGCCGACGGAAGATCCGAGCCCTCGCGGCAATAATCGGGATTGCCCGGTGCTCGAACACGCGCCGTGTACCAGACACGCCCGTCCTGATCGAGCATTGGGTTGTGGGCATTGGCCTTGCTGTCCCAGATGCGCTCACTGCCCCAATAGGCTGATGGCGCTCCGATGGGATCGCTGTTCGTCGTCGGTGTGTTTTCATCCCGGACCGGCGCGAAGAACGTCGTGTCCGTGTTGGTCATCGGGTCGAGGATTGGGAAGAAGTCGGTGCTGAGCTCTGGTGCGCCGTAGATATTCCCGTACGCATTCACGGTCGGATCACGACGGTCCGTGCTGATGAGGTCGTGCAGATAGGATTTGTCATCGCCCCAGTCCCTGACCGTGGCGACGATGTTGCGTTCGAGGCCCTGGGGTCGCTCTGGAACGAAGGTCGGCAGCTCGCCCGCCTCGATTCGATCGGTCCAGTCAGCCAGATACTTGAACGGTACACCGCGGAGCTTGCCCGCCAGTGGCTCCATCATCTGATGGGCGGCCTGGCCTGAGCTCACGCGACGCATCCAGCGCTGCTCGGAATTCTCGATATTCGCGAACGCCTCCGGGAACGTGCGTGTCGCCTCGTGGCCGAGCTGATGACAGCCGACACAGGCCTGGTTCGTCATGACGCTGATGTACTCGTTCAGTCCGCCCGGCAGGAAGTCGACTTCGCTCTCCTCAGGCAGGTGCATCATCGAGTACCAGGAGATCGCCGGATACACCTGTGCAGCCACTTTTGCGCTCGGTGCGACGACGGCAGTCAGGTCGAGGGCGTTACCCGGGTTGGCCGAGACTTTCTCGGAGTCCGCGAGACCGTAGCCGCGTACCCACACGTCATAGTCGGCCTCGGGAAGATCGGGAATGACGTAGCGGCCTTCGTCGTCGGTCACGACGATCTTCGCATAACGGGTGTCAAAGGCGTCCGTTTCTGCGATAACCCACACGCCGGCTTCGGGCCCGTTCGCGCTCGTGACGACGCCACCGATATCATCGCTGTCGAGGGCTACGCCCGTTACGCTTGGGGCGCTGCAGCCGGATGCCCAAGCCATGGCAACTGCAGCTGCTCCGGCGAGGCATCGTTGCATAGTGATTAGCTTCCCCATTGCAGTTCTCCTTATGATCTGTTGTCAGTCCCACTGGCGCCGCGAAGCGGCCACGGTTCCTGCCGAGTAGGAGGAGTCCGGCTAATTCTACCTCATGCGCAGGCCAGCTGGCGGTAGACTGCGGCGGATTTTGCGGTATCTTATGGCAACCAATGATTAAAGTGTGCACCGCTGTGCGCACGGGGGGTCTCAGTGTGAAGTGGCTAATAGCAATTCTGGCGTTGACGACCGCGCTAGTGGCCCGAGCCGATGTCGAGTGGGCGTACCCGGTCCTGGATGAATCCTTGCTTCCCCAGCGGGATCTCGATCTCGACCCGCAGGCATTGCGGTCGGTGCCGGGCAGCTCGCTGCAACGCACCCAAGAACAGATCGATGATCATTGGAATCCACCGGACTGGTTTCCCGATGACCACTACGCGCCGGTCCCCGATGTCGTGGCTCATGGTGATGGCCCGAATGTCAGGGCCTGCGCCGCTTGTCATGGCTTCATGGGCGCCGGGCATCCGGAGTCCTCGCACCTGGCCGGGTTGACGGTCGGCTATATCACGCGGCAGATGGCGGATTTCAGAAGCGGCGCACAGCGTTCTCCGTCCGGCTCCTCCGCGATGCGCCTCGACCGAAGCTGGATGAACACCTTCGAGCCGACGCTCGAGCAGATCGAGCAGGCGGCCGAGTGGTTTTCGGGTCTGCCGGTCATCGATTGGATCGACGAGGTTATCGAAACGGATACGGTGCCCAGAACCTACATCGGCGACGGACGGATGCGCCATGTTCATCCGGACGGCGGGACGGAGCCCATCGACGGGCGCATCGTCGAGGTGCCCCAGGATTGGGAGCTTGCCACGGCGCGCCACCCGAGATCCGGCTTTACCGTTTACGCGCCGACCGGCAGTGTCGCGCGGGGCGAGGAGCTCGTGACCACGGGTGGAGACGGACGCACGATCGAATGCTTTACGTGCCACGGCCAGGACCTCAAAGGTTTCGGCGATACGCCGAGGCTCGCCGGGATTTCGCCGACTTACGTCGTTCGACAGTTGAACGACTTCAGGACCGGGGACCGCGCCGGGACCCTCGGTTCGTTGATGTTGCTGGCGGTCACGAATCTCACCGACGAGGACATCGTCGCCATCGCCGCCTACTTGGCGACTCTCGATCCCTAACGAGCTTTCGGAGAGCCTAATGTCATTCTTTGATACACCGAGACGCGCAACGATCTGCGGCGTCGCTCTCGTCCTCGCGGCTACGCTGTCGCAGGTCGGCCTGGCGCAGGGCTACGATGAAGAGCCGACGTGGTCCTACGGCGTTGCGCCACCCCCCATTGACCCGAGCACCGTCTTCGAGCTGCCTGGCTCCGGTCGCTCGTTCACGCACGGTGAGATTCGAGATCCGTTCGGGCCCGCCGACTGGTACCCGGACGCCCATCCGACGATGCCGGACATCGTTGCCAACGGCAACTATCCGGACGTTTGGGCCTGCGCGCTGTGCCACTATCCCAACGGCCAAGGGCGCCCGGAGAATGGCCCGATTGCGGGCCTTCCAAAGGACTATTTCATCCAGCAAATGCAGGCTTTCCGCAACGGCGAACGCAAGAGCGCGCAGCCACGAAAGTTCAATACGCACCTGATGACGACGATCGCCCAGGGCATGACCGATGAGCAGATCGACCAGGCGGCGGAGTACTACAGCTCGATGCCCTGGAGGCAGTGGATTAGGGTGGTCGAGACGGACGAGGTGCCCAAGTCCCGTTTCTCGCTGGGCATGTACATTCCGCTGGAGGGAAATGCTGCGGGCATGGAGCCGCTCGGCATGCGAATCATGGAGACACCGGAAAACGTCGAGCATGCGGAGGTTCTTCGCGACCCCAACTCGGGGTTCATCGCCTATGTGCCGATTGGCTCGGTCGCCAAGGGCGAGGCGCTCGTTACGAACGGCGGTAACGGCAAGACCATCGCATGCAACATCTGCCATGGCCCGGACCTGAACGGTCTCGGCATCATTCCGGGCATCCGCGGACGCTCGCCTACTTACCTCGTAAGACAGATGTACGACCTGCGCGAAGGTACGCGACGCGGCGCGCAGGCCGCACTGATGCAACCGGCGGTCGCAAACTTGACGACGGAAGATATGATCAGCATCGCGGCCTATGTCGCCTCGCTGCCGGTGGAGGCGCCGAGCGAGTAGTTAGCGACAGACGGCCATGAACCGGCTCAACGCCTGCGTGGACCTGGTCGCGGCACGCTTTGCCGCGACCGGTCATCACTCGAGTGCCGAGTACGCCGTCCCTGTGATCGAGGAGTGCCATCGATGTTGGTGTTATTAAGCTGTAGACGCGGTCAAGAACAACGCGGCAAGTACTGCGATCTTCAAGGGAGTCACCATGCGTAAGCACCTATTATCTTCGGCATTTCTCATTTTCGCTTCGGTCACAGCGAGTGCGACGGCGCAAGCGCAAACGATGGGCGACCCACTCGCGATCGGTGGGAAGGACACGGATTGGTTTATGGGCCGAGTCAACCGGCCGGATCTCGATAGCGAGCCGCAAGAGCCGTTCAAGATCATGGGCAACGTCTACTACGTCGGTGCCAACAACATTGCGTCGATACTCGTGGCCACGCCAGAAGGGCACATCCTCATCGATACCGGGACCCACAAGATGGCCGCGGTCGTATTTCCCAACATCGTCAAGCTTGGTTTCATGCCGGCCGACATCAAGGTGATGCTGATCTCGCACGCGCATTACGACCACATGGAAACGATGGAGCGGATCCGGCGCCTGACCGGCGCGACCGTTGCAGCTCTCGAAGCTGAGGTTCCGTCGCTCGTTACGGGGCATGATTTCGGCCGCAACGAGACATGGGGTCACGAGCCCATCGAAGTCGGCCGGGTTCTACAGAGCGGAGACGAAATCCGCCTTGGCGGGTCGACGGTCAAGGTCATCTGGACGCCAGGGCACACACCGGGGACGGCGACTTATTTCGTCGATACCGTGGAAAACGGGCAGACGTACCAGATCGTCTACGGCGGTCCGCCCGCGCCTGTTACCGGCGATCCGATGTACGACACACGCCCGGCGGATGTCTTCAACGCCTATGCAGCCCTGCGCGAGATGAGTCCGGACATTCGCATCGTTGGCCACCCGCAGTCGATTTTCGATGGCAAGCTCGAGGCATTGTGGGCCGAGTCACGCCCGAGTCCGCTGACGATGGAGCCTGGGCAATGGGCGCGACTGATCGACAATGCCGAAGCTGACTTCAGGCGGCGCTTGGCCGAATAGACCGCTAACGCGAGCGGATCTAAATGCTTTTGCTCATGTGCACTTTGTTGCCGGAGCGCCCGGTCTCATGCCAGCCGAGACGTGAGTAGATCGCGACGTTCTCCGGCATGTCTGCGTGCGTGCTCAGTCGAATTTCATCCAGACCGAGATCCCGGCAATCCTGCTCAGCCCGCGTGATGAGCGCGCGGCCAAGCCCCGTTCCGGTGTTCCCTGGGCGCACAGCGATGTTCTCGAGCAATAGAAACGTGTCGTTTACGACGAGAATCAGCACTCCAGCGATCTGGTCTTCGATCTCGGCGACCCAGACGCGATGCTGCTCGATGGCCTCGGCGATGCCTTCCGAGACCGCCGGAAGGTCGTCGATCCGCTCGGCGTAGATCGAGTACGCCTCGTCGATGCACTCGGCTGATTCTTTGGAATCTCGTGCTTCGGCTCTTCGGATCGTAAAGCTGGGCATGCGCGGATTATGCCGGACGTGGCTACTAGCCGAATATTCGCTCGCGGCTTCATGCGAGACCGGCCTCGGTCATCGGCGAGCTCGAGACGGCAAGCGGACACCCGGATGGTATATTCCTGGGCTTCAGATCCCGTGCACAACAGGCTCTACGATCCGATGTCCCAGGAACTGTATCGGCAGCTACCCGCGATCGAGAAGTGGCTGAGCTCAGCGACTGGCGTCGCGTTGAGCGCGGAGTTCTCACCGCACGAGGTCGCTACGATCATGCGCGGACATCTGACGGCGTTGCGCGAAATGCTGCGCGACGGTCTCGCGGAACTGCCGGCTTTCGATAGCCCTGCCTACGCCGCCGTGTTGCGCTCTGAGCTCTTGCAGGCCCGCCTGCCGAGTTTGCGGCGTGTGATAAATGCGACTGGCATCATCATCCACACGAATCTCGGCCGTGCGCCGTTGGCTGAGGAAGCGATTGCCGCCATCGATGCGGTTGCACGCGGTTACTCCAACCTGGAACTGGATTTCGTCACAGGGCAACGCGGGCATCGCAACGAGCACGTGGAATCTTTGTTGCAGCGGCTCACCGGAGCCGAAGCAGCATTGGTCGTCAACAACTGCGCGGCTGCTGTCGTCCTGGCCATCGATACCCTGGCGCGCGGCCGGGACGTGGTCATCTCGCGTGGCGAGCTCGTCGAGATAGGGGGCTCGTTCCGGATCCCCGACATCATCGCGAAAAGCGGTGCGCGGATGGTCGAGGTCGGCACGACGAACAAGACCCGCCTCAGTGATTATGACGATGCAATCTCCGGCGATACGCGGCTGCTGCTCGCAGTGCATCCGAGCAACTATCGAGTCGTCGGTTTCAGCGGCAAGCCCAGCCTTGCTGAGCTGGCCCAGCTCGCACATCGCAAAAACCTCGTCGCGATGCAAGATCTCGGCAGCGGTGCCTGCCTCAGCGTCGACGCCATCGCGGCGGTCGCCGAGCAGACCGTTCAAGAGGCCTTGGCAGCGGATATCGATCTCGTGACCTTCAGCGGCGACAAGCTGCTCGGCGGACCACAGGCGGGAATCATCGTCGGTAAGTCCGAGCTCATCGCTGCAATGAAAAAGAATCCGATGCTACGCATGCTGCGCATCGACAAGCTGTCGCTGGCTGCGTTGACGGCAACCTTGAGGCTCTACTTTCCGCCCTACGATCCGCTGGAACGTGTGCCGGTATTGCGCATGATTGCCGAACCGAAAGACAGCATCGAGCGCCGGGCGCAGGACCTGCTGGCCGAGCTCAAGAAGATTGCCGGCGTTGATGGCACGCTGGTCGACGACGTGGGCTATGCAGGCGGCGGCAGCTTGCCGATGGCCGCGTTACCGACGACCGCGCTGCATTTGACCGTCGCAGGATTGACCGCTGGTGAGCTAGCCCAAAAGCTACGCGCAATGGACCTGGCCGTCATCGGACGCGTGGTAAACGATCGCTTCGCCGTCGATCCGAGAACCGTCTCCGCGGCGGATTGCGAGCAGCTGATCGTCGCGTTTAGAAAAGTCGCCGAGTGATGTCGCAACTGACGCTCGGAGTGATCGGACACGTCGATCACGGTAAGACGGCTTTGGTCCGGGCATTGACCGGCATCGAGACTGACCGTCTAAGAGAGGAACGCGAACGGGGCTTATCGATCGTGCTCGGTTTCGCGCATCTGGAGCTCGATCATGGCACCGTCGATTTTGTCGACGTGCCCGGACACGAGGATTTCATCCGCATGATGATCTCGGGCGCAACGGGCATCGATGGCGTGTTGCTCGTTGTGGCGGCGAATGAGGCTGTCATGCCGCAGACGCGTGAGCACTTTGAGATCGCGAGGTTATTGGGTATCGACCGTGGCCTGATCGCGATGACTAAGACGGATTTGGTATCGGATGAATCTCTTGCTGTTGCGGAGCAAAGCGTGCGTGAGCTCGTCGCGGGCAGCTTTCTGCAGGATGCACCGTTCGTGAGAGTCTCGACAGTCAACGGCGAGGGTATCGATCGCACGAAGGCCGAGTTGGCGTCACTCTTCGTGCCAGAAGCCGAGGGCGATGTCGCTGACACGTTTTTTCTTCCTATCGATAGAGTCTTTGCAATGCCGGGTTTCGGTGTTGTCGTGACCGGGACGTTGCGGCACGGTTGTTTGCGGGAGAAGCAGGTTGTCGAAGTGCTACCACGTGGCTACACGGCGACAGTTCGCGCGCTACAGAACCATAGCCAACCCGTGGAGACGGCCCATCCGGGTCAGCGAATTGCGGTCAATCTACGTGGCGTAGAACGCCAAGACGTGGATCGAGGCGATGTGCTCGCTTCGAAGAGCTTCTTGAAGCCGACGCGACGTCTGGACGTCGAGCTCGAGATGTTGTCAGACAACGAGCACGAGCTGAAGAATGGCGCAGCCGTTCGGCTGTTGCTCGGGACGAGCGCCGTTGTCGCGCGGGTGCGATTGCTCGGGCAGCACGTGCTCCGGCCAGGCGAAACAGGATACGTTCAATTACGGTGCCAAGGTGACGTTGTCACGCACCGCGATGAGCGCTTCGTCCTGCGTAGTATCTCCCCGGCACACACGTTAGGAGGCGGCCGAGTGCTCGTCGTCAATGCCGAACGTCATCTGCGATTTGATGCAACGACGCTCGAGCGCCTCGAGCGCGCGGCCGCGACGGACGCGCAAGCCGTATTCGAGGCGCGTCTCGCCGATGCGGGTGTGGCGGGCTTGAGCGGCGGGGCTGTGCAGCAGGAGTTGAGCCTCTCCGCTGAGGCGCTATATGCCGCCGTCGATCAGGCGCGCGCCGTGCGCATTGGTGATTCGCATATCGTGGATAAGGCGAGCTATTCGGCGTTGCTGACCGATATCGTCGCCACGCTCGAGGGCTTTCACGCCGCACATCCCAAGCAGCAGGGCTTGGCGGCCGCTGCTTTATCGCACGAGCTCCAGACCGAGCCTGAACCAAAGGTATTGCGCCACGCGGTTGCCGAGCTGGTCGACTCGGGAGAACTTGCCATGGAAGGTGGCTTTCTGCGCCGGCCGGGCTTTGATCCATTGCACGGGTTACCGGCCGCCGAACGCGCAATGGCCGCGCAGATCGAGCAGCAATACCTGACCGATGGACTCAATCCGCCCGATGTCGGCTCTGCAAAAAAAGAAGCGCCGGCGAAGCAGCAGCTATTCCAGTTATTGCTCGATACCGGAACGCTCGTGCGCCTGAAGACCTACGATCGCAAAAGCGGTATGGTGCTGCATCGCAAAGTTTTGACTGCGATCGAGCAGCGGCTGGAAGAACGGTTTCCTTATCCTCAAACGTTTACCGTGGCCGAAGTACGCGATCTGCTGAACGCAACGCGTAAATCGGTCGTGCCCTTGATGGAGCACTTGGATTCGATCGGTGCAACGGTTCGCGACGGGAACGTGCGGCGTCTGCGGCCACGTTGACGAGAGTCGGTTACGGAGGTGAATGGAGTCTGGTGGCTCCCCTGGTCTTCAAAACCAGTGGCTCGGCGAACCCGAGCGGTGGGTTCGATTCCCATCCACCTCCGCCATTCCAACAGACTCGGATTGCAGGTCCGCAGAGAACCGTTCTCAGACCGGTGTCGATGCAGATTCGTATTGAGTCGCCCGGCTAGTTGCGCTGGTACCGAAGCCTCCGATTTTTTTTAGTTATAATTGGCAGCGAACAATAGACCGGTGCTATGTGACTTGCTGCATCGATTATAAATGGTAGAAGGGTGGATCTAGGATTGGTCTCTCTTCGAGGCTCTT
>Ga0224512_10002954_pt1 | contig 15207 bp, 12 predicted proteins | sample SF_May12_sed_USG_4_FD_169103 | JGI IMG/M metagenome (GOLD analysis project Ga0224512, IMG submission 169103) | Sediment microbial communities from San Francisco Bay, California, United States - SF_May12_sed_USGS_13 | ecosystem: Environmental > Aquatic > Marine > Sediment | place: USA...
TCCCCATGCTTGACGGAGCGATGCGCATGGCGAGACGAAGGCAGCCTGTATTTGTGACGCCTTTTACGCTATCGGGCGCGATGGCTCCGGTGACCCTAGCCGGTGCGGTGATGCAACAAACGGCGGAAGGACTGGCCGCTATCGCATTATTGCAAACGGTGAAGCCGGGTGCACCGGTGGTGTATGGTTCCTTCACATCCAATGTGGACATGAAAAGCGGTGCTCCGGCCTTTGGTACACCCGAGTATCTACGCGCGACGCAAATGTCCGGTCAGATGGCGCGCTTTTATAAGTTGCCGTTACGCGCATCCAATGCATGCGCGGCCAACTGTCCGGATTCGCAGTCTGCCTGGGAGAGCGCGTTCTCACTTTGGGCGTGCGTGTCGGCCCATACAAACGTGGTGTACCACGCGGCCGGATGGTTGGAGGGTGGACTCTGCGCGAGTTATGAGAAATTCATCATGGACTGCGAGACTCTGCAACAAATAATTCATTACATGCGGCCGATGACCGCCACCACGGAAGATCTGGCCTTCGATGCAATCAAGGAGGTCGGTCCGACCGGGCATTTTTTCGGCGCCCGTCATACGATGGCACGCTACGAAACGGCGTTTTATGCTCCGTTCATCAGTGACTGGAGTAATTTTGAAAACTGGGAAAAGCGCGGCAGCGTGACTACCCCCGAGCGCGCTAACAAAATCTGGAAACAAATCCTTGCCGAATTTGAGCCGCCGCCGCTGGATGAAGCGATCAGGGAGGAGCTTGAGGCTTTTGTGGCTCGCCGAAAAGAAGAGGGCGGTGCGCCGACCGATTTCTAGTCGGTAAGTCGCACGGTCAATGCGATAGCCCGAGGCAATTGAACGATTTGTCGTTGAACCGTCCGCCTCCGAATTGCGATCGGGTGCCCTGGTGTATCGGACCACCCGATCACGACAGTGGCAACTGTTGCCGCCGGAAGGCCCCGTCGACGCCTAGATCCGTGCGAAATGCGGATCTCGCGCGGAGAAGTAGCACAAATTGAACATACAAAAATACGTTAACAATCAGTGGAGTACTAGATAATATGAAGAAAGTAGATAAGGTCGTATTCCTGTCATCAATCAAAGGGCGATAGCCCCGCGGATGACGGTCACGATCAATGCACCGCCGGCCCAAATCGGGACGTGTTGAGCGGCCCACCGACGGTAACGGCATGCTGCTAAAACAACCGCCATACTGTGTTCCCGCCACGTGGCGGTGAAGTGCCAGTCGGCCACATTTACGGAGTAGCCGCAACATGAACTTGCATCGTACTGGACGCGCTCGACGATCCATCGTTACCTGCATCGCCGCGATCGCTGCTTGGTCGGGCGGCGCAATCGTCTATGCCGACGGTAAGTCGGTCTATGAGCGAACATGCGTCGCGTGTGACGGCGCGGGTGTCGCGGGTGCGCCCCGGACCGGTGATATAGAGGCCTGGAAATCGCGCATTGGAACGGGCATGGAGGCACTCGTGGCCAGCGTCATTAATGGCGTCCAAGGCTACACAGGCATGATGCCGCCGCGTGGCGGTAATCCGGACCTCAGCGATGCGGATATCGATGCGGCTGTGACCTACATGGTTGACGAATCGCAGTAGGCGCCTATCGCCCGGTAGTGGCAATTTCTCGAATTCGATGGTTGGGCCGCCATCTCACGCTTGTATGCACCGCGGTGACGCTGATAGCGACCCAGGCACCGGCGCAGTCCGCCGAGCAGCGCGGTCTGGAGATCGCGCAGGAAGCGGAGCGTCGGGATCAGGGTTGGGGCGACCAGCAGGCCGATTTGGCAATGGAACTGCGCAACCGTCAGGGCGAAACGAGTAGTCGCGAGATTCGCAGCCGAGTCTTGGAAGTGCAAGGCGACGGCGACAAGAGCCTCACAATTTTTGATCACCCGGCCGATGTGAAGGGCACGGCTTTTCTGAGTTATACCCATGCTACCGATGCCGACGACCAATGGCTGTATCTGCCGGCGTTAAAACGGGTCAAACGTATCTCCTCGGCGAATAAGTCGGGGCCGTTTATGGGCAGTGAGTTCACCTACGAAGACATCGCATCCCAGGAAATCGAAAAGTACACCTATAAGTACATTCGCGACGACAGCATCGACGGGCAGTCGATGTTCGTCTTGGAGCGCTACCCCGCCTATAAAAAATCGGGTTACCGAAGACAGGTGGTTTGGGTCGATCAACAGCATTATCGTACTTACAAAGTGGAATACTATGATCGGAAGGATGCGTTGCTAAAAACACTCCTTAGCACCGATTACCAACTCTATCTCGATAAGTATTGGCGCGCAGGTCGCATGTTCATGGAAAATCACCAGACCGGAAAAAGCACGATATTGACCTGGTCGAATTACCGGTTTCAGGCTGGGCTGTCCGAGCGCGACTTCGATCAAGCGGCGCTGAGGCGGGCACGTTAGTGTGCCCGGTTGGGCGCAGGCCCTTTACCGCTGCCTGCGTTTGCTCGTGACGATCATCTGCAATTTGAGTCACGGCGATATTTCTAGAACCTATCTCAAAATAGTGGATCGCACGCCAATACCGCGATGCGGGTCGTGCTCCGGTGCTCATTTACGGCTTGTAAACTGCGCTCCTCGCACGGCCCGCGCCTTGTCTTGACGCGCGATCCACTATTTTGAGATAGGTTCTAGCCGCATCGTCTGTGGTAGACCCGGGCCGTCGGCGGATGGCTACTTCGCTTCGATCAGGATGGCTCGAAAGTCGTTGACATTGGTGAGCGTCGGCCCAGTCTCCACTAACGCATCGGTGGCGGCGAAGAATCCGTAGGCGTCATTATTGAAGAGTTGCCGTTCGGCATCTATACCGGCGGTGCGTGCCCGGCTCAGGATATCGGGGTCGATAATGGCTCCCGCATTGGACTCGGTGCCGTCAATTCCGTCTGTATCCGCGGCAATCGCGTAGATATTTGGTGCGGCGTCGAGCGCGATCGCGAGTGCTAACAGGTATTCCGTATTACGCCCACCGCGACCGGCTCCGCTGACAGTCACCGTGGTTTCACCGCCAGATAGCAGCACGCACGGCAGCATTCCTGCGTATTTCCGCGCTCGTTCCGCGTGCTCATGCGCCAGCGCACGGGCCTCACCTTCGAGGTCGTCTCCTAACAGGATTGCCGTGATGCCGTGCGTGCGCGCTAACCCGGCCGCGGCAGCAAGCGATTGTGACGGCCGCGCGATGATTTGGACGGTATCGTGGCGAAACGCGCCGTCGCCCGGCTTCGGGCTTTCCAGTGTGTTATCGATCAATAGCCGCTCGATTGCGGCCGGTATTTTGAGCCCGTAGCGATGCAGTACGTCGAGTGCGTCGGCACAAGTAGTCGGGTCGGCTACGGTCGGGCCCGAGCCGATTATCGTCGGATGGTCCCCCGGTACATCCGATATCAGCAGCGTCCTGACCGTCGCCGGATGACACGCCTGTGCCAATCGACCGCCTTTAATGGCCGAAAGGTGTTTGCGCACGCAATTCATTTCACCGATGGTCGCACCTGCCACCAGCAATTCACGGGTGAGAGCCTGTTTGTCCTTGAGCGAGATACCGGATGCGGGCAATGCCAACAACGACGACGCTCCACCCGAAATCAGGCACAGGACCAAGTCATGTGCACCGAGATCGCGAACGCGATCGAGAATCTCGCGGGCCGCGTGCTGGCCCGTGCTATCGGGTACGGGGTGGCCGGCCTCGACGATTCGAATTTGGTCACAATCGACGCGGTGACCGTAGCGGGTGATGACGAGCCCCGATAATGAGCCTTGCCAGTTGGTTTCGACCGCCCGTGCCATTGCGGCCGCGGCCTTGCCCGCGCCCACCACGACGGTTCGCCCCGGTGGTTCCGTGGGCAGATGCGGTGGTACACAGAGGCACGGATCGGCGGCGCCGATCGCGGCGTCAAACAGTTTGCGTAGCAAGTTCGGTGGCGTCACTATGGCGCAGATCAACCATTGTTGGTGCGGGTGCAGTATAGTGCTTGAACGGTAGGCGACGACAGGGTACAGCGAACGCGTCGCGTCCTCTAGCCTCCATCTATACTATTATCGGATCCTGACCGAATCCGAATTAAGGAGATAATCCAGTATGACCGACTACACCGCACCGATTACGGACATGGAATTTGTGTTGAACGAAATTGCGGATCTGCATGGCGTGAGTCAATTACCGGGCTTTGAGGAAGCGACTTTGGATCTCGTGAGCGCAGTATTGGAGGAGTCCGGACGATTCTCGGCTGAGGTGTTGGCACCGTTGAATCGTATTGGCGACGAGCAGGGCTCGAGTTGGGACGCGGGCGAAGTCCGAACTCCGGAGGGATGGCTGGATGCGTATCGTGGGTTCGTCGAGGGTGGGTGGAATGGCTTGGCATTCGATGCCGAGCACGGTGGCCAGGGTTTGCCCTGGTTAGTGGCGACGGCAGTGCAGGAGATGTGGCATTCGGCCAACATGTCGTTTGGATTGTGTCCGCTGTTGACCCAAGGCGCGGTGCATGCCATTGACTTGCACGGCACAGCAGAACAGAAGGCTACGTACCTTGCAAAGTTGGTGTCGGGCGAGTGGGCCGGCACAATGAATCTGACCGAATCTCAAGCCGGATCCGATTTAGGTGCGCTGCGCACCAAGGCAGAACCAAGCGGCGATCATTACCTGATCACCGGCCAAAAGATATTTATTACCTACGGTGAGCACGATCTTACCGAAAACATCATCCATATGGTGTTAGCGCGAACTCCGGATGCGCCCCCGGGAGTAAAAGGAATTTCGATGTTCATCGTGCCGAAGTTCCTGGTCGGCGCCGACGGTGCGCTGGGTGAGCGCAACGATGTGCGCTGTGTGTCCATCGAGGAAAAACTCGGCATTCATGGTAGTCCAACGGCGGTGATGTCTTACGGCGATAACGGTGGCGCGGTCGGTTATTTGATCGGTGCAGAGAACCGCGGCCTCGAATACATGTTCACGATGATGAATTTGGCACGGCATGCGGTTGGCGTCGAGGGACTCGCAATTGCAGAACGCGCCTACCAGCAGGCGCGCGAATACGCGACGACCCGAGTGCAGGGCCGTGCGGCCGGTAGCCGTGAGGAGCGCGTCACGATCATTAATCATCCAGATGTGCGGCGCATGTTAATGACGATGAAATCGCAAATCGAAGCAATGCGCTGCCTGACCTATTTAGTTGGAGCCGCGCTTGACAAATCGGCGCGTCACCCTGATCCGGGGACGAGAAAACAACAATCCGATCTCGTAGAGTTACTAATGCCGATCGTCAAAGGTTGGTGTACGGAACTGGGTAATGAAATCGCCTATCTTGGCGTGCAGATCCATGGGGGTATGGGATTTATCGAAGAAACCGGCGCAGCGCAACATCTGCGCGATGCGCGTATCACGACAATTTATGAGGGCACGACAGGAATTCAAGCCGCCGACCTCGTGGGGCGCAAGGTGTTACGAGACAACGGTGCCAATGCGCAGGCCGTGATTGAGACTATGCGGGAATCCAGTGCCGAGTTGGGCGGGTTGAGCGGTGCAACCTTTTCGCAGTTAAAGCAGCGGTTTGACGAGAGCGTCGACGGACTTGCCCAAGCCACCGACTGGATCGTACAAGCCCAATCCGAAGATCCGAGACTACCTGCTGCCGCGTCGATGAACTACCTCCAACTCTGGGGAACCGTGGCCGGAGCCTGGCAGATGGCACGATCTGCTTGCGCCGCGCAGCGCCGGCTCGATGCGGGCGTCAACAACCCCGATTTCTATAAGGCGAAACTTGCAACTGCCGACTACTACTCCGGGCAAATATTGCCGAAGGCTTCAAGCCTGTTGGCCGCAATCGTCGGTGGCTCGCGGTCAGTCATGGGATTAGAGGAAAGTCAGTTCTAACCCAGATTGGGACCCTAGGTCGGCCGCCGGCCGGTCCGGTGTCAGCGACGACGGTGAGGTGGAAAGACGGCTAAGCGAGCTTGCCGCCGTCAGTCACTGAACGCTCCGGTTGTGCCAACACCACGCTGCCATCGGCTTGAGTAAATCCGGTGAGCAGAAACTCAGAGAAGAACGGACCGATCTGTTTCTTCGGGAAATTCACGACGCCGACAACTTGGCGTCCAACGAGTTCGTCTTTGCTGTAAAGATCGCTTATTTGTGCACTGGATTTTTTGACACCGATGTCCGCGCCGAAATCCACTTTCACTTTGTATGCCGGTTTACGCGCTTCCGGAAATTCCTCGACGTCAATGACCGTTCCCACGCGAAGCTCGACCTGTGCAAACTCTTCCCATGATATTTCTTTCATACCTTTTAATTCCCATCAACCGCCGGTGGTGCCGGATGCCTGAGCGGAGTTCGTTGGGCATCGGCACACCGTAAATGTATCGGCGCAACTGATCTGCTCTTCACCACGTGTGGCTGCGGATACCAGGAAGCACGATCGCGCGGTCTGATTTCCAAAGTGAAACTCGATGTATCGGCCGTCGGTAAAACTGACCGTCTGTATCCAGGTGCGATCGCCGATCTCACTATCGATCGATTTCGGCGTGCCGTCGCTAATGTCGATGCCGCTACCGAGTTCAAGGCCATTGGCCGCAGTCAGCACTTTTCGATCGCCGAACTGGAAGGATACCGGCGACGGCGGGTTAACGAACAAAAAGTCGCCGTTGTCGATTTGCGAGCGGCACGCGCCAGCGTCACGTTTGTATACGTCCACCCACTCCAGACACCATTCGCCCTGCAGGCGTTGGTGCAACAGACTAAATTCGCCGAGCGTTTCCGGGGTTAGCTGGATGCGCCCGGATCCCGTCGAGGTGGGTTTAGCCGGAGCAACACCCTGGCTCCATTCAATTTCGGCCTTGCCGTCGCCCTTGGAGTCATTTTGTTTGGTAATGCGTGCGATTTGCACATAGGCATCAACGCCGGCATCGGATTCCGGTTCGAGTTTGTAGGCAGTTTGGTAATGTTGGTACGCGTCCTCCAAGCGTCCCGTTTGCTGCAACAGATTCGCCAGACGGACGTGTAAGTCAGCGCTCGCGTCGTTTTGTTTTAACCCCGCTTCAATCGCGGCTAGCGCATCACTATTGCGGCCTTGTTGCTGCAACAGCGATGCGTAACGAATGTGGGCGTCGACATCGTTGCCAGTGAGCTCTAGCCCCTTCGCATACAATTCGAGTGCGAGATCGATATCGCCTTCGGCATACAGTTGTTCGGCCTTGGCGAAGAACGGATTGACCGCTGGTGACTCCGCGGCAATGGCAGTAGTGGTCACAGCGGAAAGGCTCGCCAGCAGTGCGAGCGCGGGAAACAGACGTAATCTCATGGTTGCCACCTCGTAATGTGTGTGGTCGGTAATACCGAGCGATAACGCTATGGTATTCGTGGCTCGCGCCAGTGTCGACCAGCGCCGGGGTCAACGGTTCGGATCTCCCGTGAACCGGCGGGAAGTATCTGAATACATGGAGGATTCGCCGGAGCGCAGGATTGTGCTATTCTCTCGCGTCGCGCGGATTATCGGCGCAATCACGGCAAACAAACGTGCAGCCCACAGTGCCATAGCCTACCGGTGACGGCCGCTGAGCGGCGGCGATGACATTTTCGGAGGAGAAACTAATGAAGAAATTCGTTGCGCCACTGCTGGTGGCGGTTGGGTTTGGTATTACCGGCGTGGCAGGGGCGGCTACCGATCTACCCGACACGATGGAGAAACCCGGCGGTTTTCCTGAGCGCCCGATCTCGATGATCGTTCCGTACGGTCCGGGCGGTGGCTCCGGCCAGGTTGCGCGTGGAATGATTCAGGGTGTGCTCGACCATAGCGGTATTGTTGTCAATCCGGACTATAAACCGGGCGGCTCCGGAATGGTGGGTCTTAAGACCTACATGGCGGCACCCGCCGACGGCTATACAGTGCTCGAACATATCGACGATGCAACCAGCGCCTTTGCGATCGGCAAGTCTGACATCCATCCGGCGGAAGACTTGATTCCGCTGGTTATTTCCCAGATCACCTTTAGTCAGATTTACATACGCAGCGATGAAACTCGATTTACCGACTGGGATTCTTTTGTCGCCTATGCCAAAGCCCAAGACGGCAAGGCCACGATAGCGAACGTATCTGGTGAAGGCTCGATGGAACGAATCAATATGAACCGCACTGCGGATCACTTCGGATTCAAAGTCCAGCAGATCAGTTTCGATAAGGGCGGACCGCGCTACGGTGCGCTAAAAGGCGGCCAAGTCGATGCGTTGTTCGAGCAACCGGGCGACGTACGGGGTTTCTTGGAAAGCGGTGATTTCAAACCGATCGTAACCTTTCTGAAAGAACGCCCGAGTGCATTTGCGGATGTGCCTTCTATGACGGATGTCGGCCTCGATTTTGTGCCGCTCATGCGCTTTCGCGGTTTTTACGTGCATAAGGACGTACCGGCGGACCGTGTCGAGTATCTGAAATGGTTATTTCAGAAGGCCTACCACACCGATAGTTATTTGGCTTTCAATAAGCAAAAGTTTATGGACTTGATTCCGAGTTTCCGTGATACGGAAGGCGCGAAAATGCTCATCAATGACACCATGGAGATCTATAAGCAAGTCTATAAAGACATGGGGTTGGTCAACTGATAGAAACCGGAAATATTCCTGCAAGGTTTTGTCGAGTCGACTAGTGAATGATGGATCTCCGGCGTGGGCTGCGCCGGAGATCTTTTATCCGTGGTAGATCATACGTTGCGTAAATTTCTCGCCGGCCATTGGTTTGAGTCCTCATTCTGGATCATGCTGGCTGTTGCTGCCTACGTCTACTCATATGAATTCGACCGCGGCGTCGAGATGTATAAATTCGGCGCAGCCGGATGGCCTAGGGTCATAATCATTTTGACATTCGTGGCCGCGGTAGGCCAGCTTATTCACCAACTGTTGACGCGTGACGAAAGCGTTGTCATTTCCGGCGTTAAAGTACATACCACTACTGTCGCACCGCCGGTTCTTGCTGCCTCTTCTTATGTCCGCCTTGGGATGATATTGGGGTTGCCGATTGTGTACTCGGCGTTCCTGGAGCACACCGGTTTCTATTTCACCACACCAATCTTTTTGGTGGTGTATTTGTTTGTTACCGGCGAGCGTCGGCCGGTGTGGCTGATCGGGGTGCCGGCGCTAATTTTCGTGCTGGTGTCGGTGATTTTTACCCGATTATTGTATATCGGATTACCCATCGGGTACTGGCCCGGGTTTTACGATGTCGGCAATTGGTTTGTAGTGTTGCTGCGTAGCTAATCGATCGTGTAGCTAAGAGATCGTTATGGAACAATTTCTCGCCGGGGCGGTGACACTGGTCAGCAATCCGACAAGTATAATGATATTTATCGCCGGCCTGTTCGGCGGTATGCTGTTTGGCGCGATTCCAGGGATCAGCATGCTCACGCTGGGTGCGATAATTTTACCGTTCACCGGTAATATGACCGCCACCGACGCCATCATGTTGTATTCCGTGATCTATTGTTCGGGTGTATTTGGGGGCGCCATCACCGCGATCTTGTTTAACATACCGGGTGCACCAGAGAACGCGCCTACGGCGTTCGATGGTTATCCGATGACCAAGCAGGGGATGGCGGGTAAGGCGGTGGGCGCGGCGGTATTGTGTTCGTCATTCGGCGGAACCTGCTCGGCAATCTTGATGATGTCGGCGACCGCGTTGATAGCGGACTGGGCGATTTCGTCGTTTGGGCCACCCGAGATTTTCGCGCTGGTTGTGTTTGGCATCGCGGTCGCGTCGTCGGTGGGTGCGGCGACGGTTTGGAAAGGGTGGTTATCGGTACTACTGGGTTTGCTCATCGCGACGGTTGGTTTGGATCCCGTGGCCGGCATCGAGCGCTATAACTTCGGTTTTGTGTATCTGCTGGCTGGAATCCACTTTATTCCGACGATTCTTGGATTTTTTGCGGTGTCGGAAGTGTTTATTCAGACGGAAAAGAGTGCGGCTGGTACTTACCAAGCGCCCAAGGTGAATTTGGATTTTCCGAGCTTTATTGATTTCTGGCGGTTGAAGTTTGCGGTTCTGCGTTCGGTGGTAATCGGGTTCTTCTGCGGAATCTTGCCGGGAATCGGCGCGACTTTGGCCGCGTTTATGGGTTATAACGAAGCGGTCCGGTGGTCGAAACACCCGGAGAAATTCGGCAAAGGCGAACTGGAAGGCGTCGTGTCGTCGGAAACGGCCAACAACGCCGCGACCGGTGCGGCGATGATTCCGTTGCTGGCATTGGGGTTGCCGGGAGGGGCTCTGACCGCGATGATGATCGGTGTGTTTCAAATGCACGATATGGAACCCGGGCCGCTCGTGTTTGTGAACAGCTCGGAATTGGTCTGGGTGGTATTCGCAGCGATGTTCTTCGCGAATATTTCGATCTTCTTCTTAGGCTGGTTGCAAACCAAAACCGTTGTGCACTTGTTGCGAATTCCGTTTCATTTTTTGGCCCCGGCAATCCTGTTGATCGCGACGGTGGGTGCTTACGCGGTTCGCGGACTCGTGATGGACGTTTTTGTCATGTTCGCCGCGGGAATCGTCGCTTTTTATCTACGCCGCTCCGGGTATTCAGTGGCTGGAATTATACTGGGCCTGATTTTGGGGAAGATCGGCGAGCAGAATTTCGCTCAGGCGATGCAAATGATGAGCTACGATATGGTCCCGTTTGTGTCGCGCCCGATTGTCGCCGTATTGCTTATCGCCGCCGGGCTGACGTTGTTCGGAAATCTCGTGAAGGAAGTCCGCCAGATTAAGCGAAGCTCAGCGGCGTAATCGAGTTGTCGCGCCCAGTGTGCCCCGACGTAATCCGAGCTATCCTTCGATGACCTCAACCGCGACCTCCCACGAAGGCTCGGACCAGACTGACGTGGTCGGCGACTTAATCGCGCGTGGGCGCAATGCCATGGCGGCACTTGAAAACGCTGATCAATCACGCGTTGATGAAGCGGTGACAGCCGTTGCATGGGCAATCTACGCTCCGGAGCGCGCCCGCGAACTGGCCGAATTAGCGGTACGGGACACCGGCCTCGGCAACGTTGCCGATAAGGTCACCAAAAATCAACGTAAGACATTCGGTGCATTGCGGGATCTGATGCGGGTAAAGACCGTTGGTGTTATTGAGGAGGACCTCGAACGCGGCATCGTTAAATACGCAAAACCGGTTGGGGTCGTGGCAGCGGTCACACCATCTACGAATCCCGCCGCGACTCCCGCTAACAAGACGATGATGGCGTTAAAGGGTCGCAACGCAGTCATTATTGCGCCGTCGCCTGCTGGTTACAATACGACGCTGCGCACGGTCGAATTCATGCGCAGCGCGTTGCAGCGCATCGGCCTCGCAGCGGATCTGGTTCAGATCCTGCCCGCGCCCGTTACGAAAGCTTCCACACAAGCGCTGATGGTGGCCTGCGATCTGGTTGTGGTGACGGGTTCCCAGAATAACGTGCGCAGCGCGTATCGAAGCGGCACGCCGGCAATTGGCGTAGGGGCCGGCAATGTGCCGGTCATAATCGACGACAGCGCCGATCTTGATGCCGCCGCCGAAAAGATCGCCGCTTCTAAGACGTTCGATAACGCAACATCGTGCTCGTCCGAGAATTCGGTGGTGATATTAGATTCAATTTACGATGTCGCCCTTGCGGCGCTCGGAAAGGCCGGTGGCTATTTGGCCGATAACGAGCAAAAACAAAATATCGCCCGATGCCTGTGGGTCGACGGAGATCTTAATCGCGACTTGATTGCAACTGATTTTGACGTGCTGGCGGCCGCGACAGAGCTTGGCGAGTCGGCCCACGGCTCACAATTCGCAATGGTGGAAGAACAGGGCATCGGTGCCGATTTTCCATTCTCGGGCGAGAAACTGTCATTAGTATTGAGCGTGTATCGAGCCCGTGATTTTGACGACGCGTTGTCCATCACTCAACGCCTTCTTGACTTCCAAGGCTCCGGCCATTCATGTGGTATCCACACCGCCGATATGGAACATGCCCGCCGGGTCGCCGAGCAAATCGATGTGGTGCGCGTGCTGGTAAACCAGGCGCATACTTTCGGAAACGGCGGTGGATTTAATAACGGATTGAACTTTACTTTGAGTATGGGCTGTGGGACGTGGGCCGGTAACAGTATTAGCGAAAATCTGAATTACCGGCATTTCATTAATATTACCCACCTCTCGACCGTAATCGCGGAGGACGAACCGACCGAACAACAGTTATTTGGTGACTTTCATTCCAAGTATGGCCGGAATTGAGAACGGTGCGCGAATAATTTTCGATGCAAACTGTCACAGAGATTATCGATCACCAAGGGTCAAGCAGCGGCGATAAACCGTTTCTGATTATCCCCGAATCCAACACAATGATGAGCTATGGCGAACTTGCCCGGCTCGCGAAGCAAACCGCACAAGAGCTCTATACGCTTGGCATAGAAGAAGGCGCTACCGTTGGATTCATGCTGGATAATGGATATTGGTCAACTGTGTTGTTCTTGGCGTCGATGTACGGTGGGTTCGTCACCCTGCCGCTTAACGCTGTCGCCGGAGCCAAGCAACTCGAGTACGTCGTTGAGCATAGCGATGTCGGTGTGGTATTCGTCAACAACAAATACCATGGCAAGTTGCGCCAGGCGGCGGCGGATCTTGACCGACCGATTCGATTAGTTCCCACCGACGAGGAGACCGGCCCTGAATGGCCTATCACCGCGGAGCGTCGTGGCTCTGGCCCTTTGTTGCCGGCCGTGACGGCAACCACGGATGCGTTGATGCTGTATACCTCCGGTACTACCGGCAAACCCAAAGGCGCCGTTCTTGCCCACTCCAGCATGGTAGCGGGTGGCCGCAATACGGTGTTGGCCCATGAATTATCGGCGGTCGATCGCGCGCTGTGTGTATTGCCGCTGTATCACATCAACGGCCAGATCGTGACGGTTATGGGGCCGCTGGTTAGTGGTGGCAGCGTGGTGATGCCGCATCGCTACCAAACCGGTGAATTCTGGAAAACGGTCGCCGACTATCGATGTACTTGGTTCAGTGTAGTACCGACAATCATCAAGTATCTGCTTGATAGGGCCGCCGAGGAACCGTATCAGTTCGGTAACGACCCGCGACTGCAACAGCTTCGATTTGGCCGGTCCGCTTCGGCGCCGCTGCCGGCTTCAGTGCACCGCGACTTCGAATCGATCTTTAACATACCGATGATTGAAACCATGGGACTTACCGAAACCGCGGCACCGATATTGTCGAATCCGATGCCGCCGGGCGAACGCAAATCCGGATCACCCGGTATCGCTATTGGTAACGAAGTAAAGATCGTGGACGACCAGGGCCGTGACGCCGCCACTGATACCGCCGGTGAGCTGGTGGTCAAGGGCGAAAATGTACTGACGCGGTATTACAAGAACGAGGATGCCAGTGCCAGCGCATTTACCACGGATGGGTGGTTTCGCACAGGCGATCTCGGTTATTGCGATAGCGATGGGTACTATTTTATCACCGGTCGACTTAAAGAATTGATCATTAAGGGTGGCGAAAATATTGCGCCACGCGAAGTCGACGACGTGTTGTACCAGCATCCCGCAGTATTGGAGGCCGCGGCAGTGGGCGTGCCGGACGATGTTTATGGGCAGAACGTGGTTGCGTGTGTCTGCTTACGGAATGGCTTTCAGTGTTCTGGCGACGAGCTGCTAAAGCTTTGTGAGGAGCAGCTCGGCGCATTTAAATCCCCAAGTCATATCTATTTTCTTGACGACTTGCCAAAGGGCCCGTCGGGAAAAATTCAACGCCTGCAGCTGCCGGACCTTCTGCAACACAAATTGTAGGCCGGATAGAGCAACAACGACATCCGGCGGCTCGGCTTCCGAAATGTCGATCCATGTCCAGCTGACCTACACCCGCCCCACACCGGCGCACGTTAGTGGGCGCAGACCGCATCGGCTTGTTCCTGAATCAGTCGCCACGCAGCGTCAACATGTCGATGTTCGGTGCAGGTGCCGCCGATAGCCATGCGCAGCACAAGCTTATCGTTGAGCTTGGTGTGGGTTAAATACATGCGCCCCGAAGCGTTGACACGATCCATGATCGCTTGATTCACACCGTCACCGCCGCGGTGGCGAAAGCAGACGAGGTTAAGCGGTGTTGGTGCGACTATTTCGAAATCGCTCGTGGAGTCGATTTTCTGTGCAAGTTCCTGGGCGAGTGCGACATGCTGCCGAATATGGGATTGCAATCCTGTTACTCCGAAACAACGAATTACGAACCAAAGCTTTAATGCGCGAAAGCGCCGCCCCAACGGAATCTGCCAATCCCGGTAGTCGATGACGGCGCCGGATTCTGTGGCTTGGTTTTTCAGATATTCGGGCAGCACGCTTAGCGTATTGATCAGTGCGGCGCGGTCGGCTACGTAAAAGCAGTCGCAATCGAAATTTGTAAGCAGCCATTTATGCGGGTTGAAGCAATAGCTATCGGCGCCTTCGAGCCCGCCCTGTATCCAGCGAAATTCCGGGCATACCGCCGCACTGCCGGCGTGGGCCGCATCGACGTGCAGCCAGATATCGTGTCGGCGGCAGACCTCGGCGATCTCTGCTATCGGATCGATAGCAGTAGATGAGGTCGTGCCGACCGTTGCGTTCACAAAAAACGGGTGTTTCCCCGATTGTTTGTCGGTAGCGATGGCTTGTTCCAACTCATGCGGTTGCATCGCGAAGTGCTTATCGACGCCGACCAGTCGTAAATTATCGCTGCCGATACCCGCAATCTTCACGGCCTTCTCTATCGATGAATGGGCCTGAGTTGATGTGTAAGCCGTCAGCGACGGATCGCTGCCGCGAGAATTACTGCGATAACCGGTCGCGCGTTCGCGAGCTGCGAGCAGGGCACACAATGACGCACTGGAGGCCGTATCCTGGATGACTCCGCCGCCTGCGGTCGATGACTTAAAGGCGCGCGGCAGCGCTAACATGTCGACCATCCAATCCAACACATGGGATTCGAGTTCCGTACATGCAGGGCTGGTCGCCCATAACATGCCCTGCACGCCCAGCCCGGATGAAAGCAAATCGCCGAGCACGGCCGGAGCCGATGCATTGGCCGGGAAAAACGCAAAAAAATTCGGCGATTGCCAATGCGTAATCCCGGGCAGAATTAGATCTTCAATATCCGTTAGAACCGACTCGAAAGATTCGGGTTGCT
>Ga0224512_10002956_pt1 | contig 15198 bp, 11 predicted proteins | sample SF_May12_sed_USG_4_FD_169103 | JGI IMG/M metagenome (GOLD analysis project Ga0224512, IMG submission 169103) | Sediment microbial communities from San Francisco Bay, California, United States - SF_May12_sed_USGS_13 | ecosystem: Environmental > Aquatic > Marine > Sediment | place: USA...
ATTCGGATGGTCCGACAGGCGGTCGGTCAACAGGCCCCTGAGGCGCGCGCCCATCGTTTCCGTTCTCTCCAGCAAGTTGTCGCGTTCCATGACTTCCTGCACCGCCACCCCGGCAGCGCAGGCGACAGCGTGGCCAATGTAGGTATGCCCGTGAGCAAATCCCGATTTGCGCAGCCGTTTCGCAATCGTTGAGTTAAACACCACGGCCGCCAGCGGCTGGTAGCCACCGCCGATGCCTTTGGCCAGCGTCACGATGTCGGGCCTCGTATCGTCCTGCTCGTACGCGAAGAACGTGCCGCTGCGGCCGCTGCCGCACATGATCTCGTCGGCGATGAAAAGGATTCCGTGCTGTGTGCAAATTTCGCGCACCCGCCGCAGGTAGCCGGGTGCTGCGGGCACGGCGCCGAGCGATGAGCCGACAACCGGTTCGCAGATGAATGCCGCCACGTTGTCCGCACCACAGTCGAGAATAGCGGACTCGAGTTCGTCGGCGACCCGCAACGCGTAGTCTCCGAGACTCTCGCCCGCCCGTAATTCACGATACGGGTAACACGGCGCGATGCGTGGCCAGTCGATGAGCGGCGCGGCGGATGCCCGCCGCCGCCCGGGGTTACCACTGATCATCAGCGCACCAAAGGTATTGCCGTGATAACTGTGCTCGCGGCTGATGATGATTTTTTTGCCGGGCTTGCCGCACGCGGCCCAGAACTGCCAGGCGATCTTCAATGCAGTCTCATTGGCTTCCGAGCCACCGGAGAGGAAATAGACGCGTGCTCCTGCATCACCGAAGCGCCGTGCGAGGCGAGCGGCGAGAATCTCCTGCGGCTCATTGGTAAAGAACGCCGTGTGCGCGAAGGCCATCGATTGCAGTTGCCGCGTAACCGCCTCGATGACATGAGGATGTCCGTGTCCGAGGCAGGAAACGGCCGCGCCGCCGCTCATATCGAGATAGCGTTTTCCGGCGGAGTCGGCGAGGCGAACGCCCTGCCCGGAAACAGCCAGGGGGTAATGCATCCCGGGTGTCCGGTAAAACACAGACCGTCGCGGCACTGCGCTCATAGGGCCATCTCGGATCGAGGAAGATCGGCAAGCCATTAGGCTCGCCGCCTCTACATTAGTCAAATTGATTATTTTGACGTTTTGATAAGTTATATTTATCGCATGAATTTTCGCCATCTCGAAGTGTTTTACGCCGTCATGATCAATGGCACGGTGACGGCCGCCTCCCGCCAACTCGGCGTCACGCAACCGTCGGTGACGACGACGCTGAAGCAGGCCGAAGCCAGCCTCGGCATCCGGTTGTTTCAACGCGAAGGTGGCCGGCTGATTCCGACAGACGAGGCGCGCGTGCTGTTCGATGAGGCGGAACGTGCGCACGAGGCACTTGCCGCTGTCACGATCATGGCTCGCAGCATGAAACTCGGGCTCGGCGGGCATGTCCGCGTCGCCGCTGTGCCGACGCTTTCGATGGAACTCCTGCCCGACGCCATCGCGGCGTTCGAAGCTCGCCACACCGGATTCCAGTATTCGGTTGCCACAGACAACACCGAAGAGATTGTCGATGAACTGGATTCACGCAGTGGTACCTACGACCTCGGCTTCACCCTGGGGATGCCGGCGGATGCCGCACTGGCGTCCACGCAGATCGGTACCGCAAAGATTTTTGCGGTGGCGCCGGCGGACTGGGAGCTGAACGATGCGGCGGAGATCGAACTGGCCGAATTCGAGGATCGTCCTTACATCGCCGGCTTCGACAACACCGCGCTCGGCCTGGAAAGCGGGCGGCTGTTTGCTGAGGCAGGCCTGGAGCCCAACACTATCGCACGCAGCCATGCGCACGTTGTCGCCGGTGCCCTGGTGTTACGCGGTATCGGCTACGCATTGCTCGACTCCCTGACGGTTCACAATATGCTGCAGGGACCGCACGCCGACCGCATCGCCGTGCGCCAGGTCGCTGCTGCGAGCGCGCTCCCGGTCGTTGCTGTGTACCCGAGCCGGCGCCAGCTCGGCAGTGCGGCGGCTATTTTTATTGAGTGCTTCCAGGAGGCATTCGACCAACTCGAAGGGACTGCCAGGGCCAGCGGGAATCAGGCGTCGGAAATTATAGAAGCATAAATAGAAGTTATATAAACAAAAAAGTCATTTACGTCATTTATTTTTGGGTCTAGCCTTGATCGTTACCGGAAGCTGCAATCGGCGGTTCAGCCGTGCGCTGACCGGAAGGTGCTCGTCCGCGGACGAGTTCGATAACAACTTCAGGGTTTACCGACATGAAACGTTTTATTTCAGAGAGAGCAGCAATCACATTCCTGGGATTGCTGCCGGTTGCGATGCTGCTATCGACCGAGGCCGGCGCGCAACAGGACCAGGCCGCCAGCCGGAACACGCTCGAGGAAATCATCGTCACCGGTACACACATCGGCGGACTATCGGAGGAATCACTGCCGGTCACGGTTGTCAGTGCCGACGAGATACGCGACATCGGCGCGCCGAGCCTGTTTGACCTGCTGTCCTACATTCCGTCCATTGGCGACTTCGAATTCGAAGACAACAACAACGGCACTAACGGTGTTCGTGGCGATGTTGCAGGCGTCAACCTGCGCGGCATCGGCACGGGCAACACGCTCATGTTGTTAAATGGCCGCCGCATGGTCGTCCATCCGACATTCCAGCCGATCAATTCGGTACCCGCGACGCTGTATAACGCCAACTCGATTCCGGCGTCGGCGGTAAAGCGTATTGAGGTGCTGCGTGATGGCGCTTCCGCCGTTTACGGCGCCGACGCGAGCGCGGGCGTGGTAAATATCATCACGCGCGGCGCCGAAGACGGCTTCAGTATTTCGGGCAAGTACGCGTCTGGCAGCACGAACTACGCCGAGTCAGAGATCACGGGTGGCGGTGGCTGGCAGCTCAACGGTGGTAACACCGAGATCAGCCTGTTCGCAACCTGGTATCAACGCGATCACGTGCATATGAATGAGCTCGACGATCTGTACTTCGATCTCGATCGTCGCGGCAACCCGAAGATTCCCGAGGAATGGCAAAATGACAGCCAGCTGCGTAACACGTCAACGTTGACACCGTATGCGCGGGTTAGCGTCGGGTCGCTGAACCAGGACCTGCAATTCATCGGCACGACAATGCACGTCGATTCAGCGACGGGCCAACTCTTGAGTGGCAGCGGTTCGGAACGCTACAACTTCAACGACACCGCCTGGGTGACGCCGGAGGTCGAGCGCTTCAACGTATTCGCGACGCTGGATCACGACATGGATAACGGCATGGGTCTGTTTGGAGAAGCGATGTTCTATCGCTCCACCTCGGACACGCAGCGTGCCGCGAGCCCGCTCGATGACAGCCTCGCATTCCTGATCATGCCGGCCGGCGCGTTCCACAATCCGACCGGGGAGGATGTGCTTATTCTCGGCTGGCGCCCGATCGACCTCGGCCCGCGCGTCATTGACGTCGAGCACGACGCGTTCCGCCTGACCGGTGGCGTGCGTGGTGAGTTTGGCGACTGGTCGTGGGAATCCGCCCTGGTGTATTCGGAAGCGGAGGACACTGACACCGAGGGCAACCGTCAGGCGAAGTCATTGTTCACCGATCAGATTGCGGTTAACGGACCCGATGCCCTGAACCCACTCGCTGGCCCGGGTGGCAATTCGCAGGCCGCGCTCGACGGAATACGTATCGCGGCGACCGATGTGCGCACGTCTGACGTGCTGCTGTGGGACTTGCGCCTGAACCGCGACGAGTTGTTCAACGCTCCGGGCGGCCCGGCTGGCTTCGCGACAGGCCTTGAGTGGCGTCGCGATTCCTACCACGATAATCGCGATCCGCGCCTCGACGGCTCCGATCCGTTCGATAACGGCGCCATCTTCGACGAGAGCGACATCATTGGCGTGTCGGCAACATTCGATTCGAAGGCATCGCGCAACACAGCATCGGTATTCGGCGAGTTGTTCATTCCGCTCGTCGGCGACGCCAATGCCAACGCGTTTACCAAGGCCCTCGAGGTACAACTCGCACTGCGCTACGAGAACACCGACGACTTTGGGGACACCACCAAGCCAAAAATTGCGTTGCGTTGGGAATTGCCGGGTGGCTTCTCTCTGCGCGGCTCCTACACCGAAGGCTTCCGGGCACCGAACCTGCCGCAGATGAACCAGGGCACAATAGTTCGCCGCATCGACGGCATTGAAGACCCGCTGCGAGCGGATGTAACCAACTTGCCTATCGACACGGGTGATACCTACCGGGTTACTACGCGTATAGCGAACAATGACCTGAATCCGGAGGACACGGAAACGACGATGTTCGGCCTGGTGTATGCGCCGAAAGACGGCCCGATGGCTGGCTTCCGTGCCACAGCGGACTGGTTCAACATCAAGCAGGAAGGCGTGGTCGGCATCCTTGACCCGAGCGATGCGCTTGACCTCGACGTCATTCTGCGCGAACAGGGCAGCTTCAACCCGGACGTTGAGCGTGCCCCGGTAAACGCACAGGATCAGGCGTTCTTTGACGCATGGAATGCAGCGAATCCGCTCGACCAGCGCACGGCCGTGGGTGTTGCGATCAACATCAGCAATATGTACATGAACCTGGAGCCGCGTGAGGTCGAAGGTATGGATGCGTCGCTTGAGTACCTGACGCCGGAAACAGCAGCAGGTGAATTCCGGTTCCGTGTCGATGCCACCAAGGTCACCAAGTTCGAGCAACAGGGTGTTGCCACGACAGATCTCTTGCGCCAGAACGGCAATCCCGAATGGCGCTCGACGGCGAGCGTCAACTGGCGGCGAAACACCTTCAATGCAAACATCACGATGCGTTACGTTGGCAGTGTCTACGATTCGTCGCTGTGGGCTACCGGTTCGGATATCAGCGGCACCTACAACCCTGACCTGAATCGCACCTACTGGGATGTCGACAGCTGGACGACCTATAACCTCGCCCTCAGCTACGATTTCTCCGACAGTCAGGGCTGGGCACAGGGACTGTCGGTGACCGCCGGTGTTCGCAACCTGACTGACGAGGACGCGCCGTTTGCTGACGAAAGTTACGGCTACCTGACACGGCTGCACAATACCTACGGCCGCGTCGTCTGGGGCCAGCTGAACTACGCGTTCTAGGCAGGAAGCCTTTAGCCGGAAGCGGAGCCGTGATTCGATCACGGCTCCGCACGCTTGTTGAGGAATTGCCGATGGTGTGTCGCCGCGCGCTCAGTCTTGTCGCAATGATCAGTCTTGGCTGCCATGCCTCGCCTGGTGACGAGCTGCGCGGGGTGGTCTCGAGCGCGACGCCCGAGGCAACGGCGGCAGGGGTGGCAATGCTCGAGGCTGGTGGCAATGCGATAGACGCAGCGGTCGCCGTATCCTTGACGCTCGGCGTCACAGAACCGGCCGGGTCGGGCATTGCCGGCCAGACCGTGATGCTCGTCAAACGGCGCGGCGAGCCTGCCTTCGTCATTCATGGCACGACCTGGTCGCCAGGGTCAATTCCGGATGGCGTTACCGAGGTCCAGTTGTCACGCGGCCGTACGGCCTCGACAGTGCCCTCGACGCTGCGTGTTCTCGATGTCGCCCACCGTCGTTTCGGCAGCGGCAATGTCGACTGGCAGCACCTCGTGCAACCGGCGATAGATGCGGCCGAGCAGGGTTTCATTGTCGGTCCGTTTCGGCATCGCGCGTTCCGCAATTTCGGTTCCGCGCTAAGGGAACAAGAGGAGGCCGCAAGTATCTTCGTCCGCCCTGACGGCGCAGACTACCAGGCTGGTGACCGGCTGCGGCAGCCGCTCCTGGCTGCCACGCTGCGGCGCATCGCCAAACATGGCGCCATGGATTTCTATTCGGGTGATATCGCGCGTGAGATAACCGCGGACATGGCAGCAAAAGGTGGCTGGATCACGTTTGAGGATCTCGCCGGTTTCCCGGAACCGGGAATCGTGCTCGCGATCGAGGGCAGTTATCGCGGCTATACAGTGGAAACCTTGCCACCGCCGTTCGGCGGCTGGGTCGTATTGCAAATTCTCAATGTGCTCGAACTCAACGCGCCGCAGGTGCTGGATGATGATGACAGCGCACGGCGGCTTGCGTTGCTGGACGCGCTGCGCATCGGTCATGGCCAGCGCCGCGCGGATCCTGTCACGGACTACGGCGATTACGCGCAGGACATCGCGACGCGGACTTCGAAACAGGAGGCAAGGCGCCTGTCGCAGGACAGCGCGGGTGGCGAGACCACCCATTTTTCGGTCGTTGATGCAAACGGCTTGACCGTTGCAGTGACGCAGAGCATCGACAGTTATTTCGGCGCCAAGGTGGTGCACCCGACGCTTGGTTTTCTTTACAACAACTACATGCAGGGATTTCAGGTTGACGATCCCGACGCCCCCTATTACCTGGCGCAGAGTGAGATGCCGCTGTCGTCAATGAGCGCGACCATCGTTTCGCAGGATGGCCGCACCGAGCTCGTACTGGGCAGCCCGGGCAGTGCCCGCATTATTTCGTCGGTTGCGCAGGTGACGAGCTACTGGATTGATGTCGAGCAGGATGTCGAGGCGGCAGTCGGGGCCTACCGCGTACACGTCGTCCCGGAAACGGCCGGCTACGTCGAAGGACCCGAACTCCCGCCTGTGCTGCTGCAAGGCATGGCCGCGCGCGGCCTGACACTGACCCGGCCGACCTACGGCGTTTCAGACAGCCACCTGGATCCGTACTTCGGCGGGGTGCATGCGTTGGCGTTCGAAAACGGCGCATGGCGCGGTGCCGCAGACCCGCGACGAGACGGCGTGGTGGGGATTGCACGCAAGTAAGCGACGTTGCAGCAAGCCGCACTGCTTCTGTTTCAGGCCGCGCACGAAGAGATGCAACGTGAGTTCTGAAAAGACCTACTTGCTGCGCTTCCTCGGTTTCTTGTTCCGTGGCGCAGGCTGCGACTTGCTGCTCGCCCTGGACTTTCCTTTGGGTTTGCCTTTGGGCCCACCTTTAGGGTTCGGTTTGCCTTTTCGTTTTCGCGGCCCTTTGGCTGCGCCGAGCAATGAAATATTCATCGCCTGACCGCAAACCCGGACTTTCTTCAGGTCCATGAAGATGTCTTTCGGCATTCCCGCCGGGAGGTCGACCAGGCTGTACTCCGCCTCAATTTCGATACTGCCGATGTGCTCGCCGTCCAAACCCGATTCGTTGGCGATGGCACCAACGATATTCCCCGGCTTGACGCCGTGCTCGTGACCGACCTCTATCCGGTACCGTTCCACGCCACCTTCCACATCCCGAAGAGGCTTCATCCTGGCTTTGCCCGTGTTCTTGTCGGGGCCGAGCAGCATTGGCTTGTCGCCAATGGTCATTTTCGCCAATGCCGCGGCAATCTCGACTGCGGGAACGTCGTGCTCCTGCCGGTATTGCTCGACGAGGCCCTGCATGAATCCGAGTTCACCGATGGCAAGCGTGTCCGTAATCTTCTGTTTGAAATCGGCCACACGTTTATTGTTGACCGCTTCCGTGCTCGGCAACACCATCTGTTCGATCTTCTGCCGCGTCGCTTTTTCAATCGCCGACAACATGCGTCGTTCGCGCGGCGCCACAAACAGGATTGCATCGCCGCGCCGCCCTGCCCGTCCCGTGCGGCCGATGCGGTGAATGTACGCCTCGGTGTCGTATGGAACATCGTAGTTGATGACGTGACTGACCCTGTCCACGTCGAGACCGCGTGCTGCAACGTCGGTCGCGACCAGAATATCCAGTGAGCCTTTCTTCAACCGCTCTACGGTTTGTTCTCGATGCTGCTGCGCCATGTCGCCGTTCATTGCTGCAGCAGAGTAGCCGCGGGCCTCGAGTTTCTCGGCCAGTTCCGTGGTTGCGGTCTTGGTGCGAACGAACATCAAAATGGCATCGAAGGACTCAACCTCGAGTATCCGCGTAAGTGCGTCAAGTTTGTGCAGGCCACTGACCTGCCAATAACGTTGCCGAATAGTCTCTGCTGTTGCGGTGCGCGCCTTGATCGAAATTTCCGCCGGGTCATTCAGATAGCGCCGCGCAATTCGTTCGACCTGCCTGGGCATCGTTGCGGAGAACAACGCCATTTGACGTTTGTCAGGCGTCTGATCGAGTATCCACTCCACTTCATCAATAAATCCCATGCGCAGCATTTCATCGGCTTCGTCCAGGACCACGGCCTGCAGGCCGCCGAACTTCAACGTACCTTTGCGCATGTGGTCCATCAGACGACCAGGGGTTCCGACGACAACGTGTACTCCCCGCTTGAGTCGCCGAATCTGACCACCGTATTCCTGGCCACCGTAGACCGGCAGCACATGAAAACCTTTGATGTGGGACGCGTAATGCTGGAACGCTTCGGCCACTTGAATGGCCAGTTCACGAGTAGGCGTGAGCGTCAGAATCTGAATGTTCTTGTCCTGCACATTGATACGGGACAACAACGGCAATGCAAATGCGGCTGTCTTGCCAGTGCCCGTGGGCGCATGCCCCAGGATGTCCCGGCCCTCCATCAGCAGCGGTATCGCCTGGCTCTGGATCGGGGTTGGTGTTTCATAGCCGATCTCGTCCAACACTCGTATAAGGGGTTCGGATAGCTCGAGATCGCGGAAACTGGTCGTGCCTGGCTTGGCATCAGACTTGGACATCGTTTGTCTCTGGAGTGGGAAAAAGCCGATAGAGACACTACCGGCGGGCGGAGCATCATAGCATCCGGCCGCCGATTCACCCCCACCCGGCACAAGCAAGAACCACAAGGAACATTACGGCCAGTCGCCCAGTGCGGAGCGACGCAGCAATGTGCAGCTGGCCTGACAGTTTCTCAATCGCGTTGGTCGTCAGCCTCGACACTTTGTTGATATTCCTCTTCGTAAACCTGCGAGGCCGTGTGAGCAGTCGCCAGAGCGTCGCTGAATGGAATGTGCTTCTCGTCCGGCACGCTGGCGCGCCATTGCGTTCGGAGCACAATGAAAACAGCTAACAGGCCGTGCACGATAGCCGTGAAACCGAATAAGCCAAACGCACCAAAGTAGGACATGAGCAAGGACGCAACGAACGGTCCGGCGATCGCTCCCGTGCCGTACATCAGCAGCAAGCCGCTCGACACCATGACGTAGTCTTCAGGTTCCGCGTGATCATTCGCGTGCGCGACGGCGATAGCATAGAGAGGAAATGCCACGGCCCCCCAGGCTGCGCCGAAGAAGTTCACGCCCCAGAAACCCGGATCATCACCCGATAATAAGATGCTCGCGGCAACAATGACGCCGATCAGTGTTGCACCTATCATGATCTTGCGGCGCCCGAATTGGTCGGAGAAATAACCCAGCGGCCATTGCGACAGGGCGCCGCCAATAACGGCCATACTCATGAACCACGCCGCAAGCGATGTGTCGCTCGAGATTCCGCCCGTAAATACCGGTGCCAATGACCAGAACGCACCGTTGGCCAGTCCGACGGCGAGACAACCGATAGTGCCGGTGGGCGATATTCGAAGCACGCGGCGTATGTCGAGCTTGACCGTTGTCGGCAGCTCGGGCGACGGCGAGAGCGACAGCGCGACCGGTATGGCACCCAATGAAACCAGCACCGATGCGATAAGAAACAGCTCCAGCCCGGCCGGGTCGTAAAGCAGCGTCATCATCTGCCCGGCGGCAAGTACCGTTAGCGTAATCATGACGTAGACGGAAAAAACGGTGCCGCGGTTCTCGTTGCTGGAAGACTCGTTGAGCCAGCTCTCTATGACGATGTAGAGCACCGCGAAACAGAAACCGGTCAGGGCACGCAGCAGCCCCCAGGCAACGGGATTCAGCACCAGGCCATGCAGCAACGGCGCGGCCGACGCCAGCGCGGTCATCGCGAGGAATACCCGCACATGCCCGACGCGTTGCACCAGTTCCCCGCCGCGGACGCAGCCGAAAGTAAAGCCGAGAAAGTACGCGGCGCCCATGATGCCGATCGCCAGAGTCGGGAAACTCTCCAGCGAGGCGCGTACCGGCAGCAGCGTTCCTTGCAGGCCCTGACCGGCAAGCAGTATCGACACGCTGATCAGCAGCGCAGCAACGGGTGCCAAAACGTGTTTCATAAGAGTTCAGGTCGCGTGCCGGGCTTGGCATCAGGTTTGGGCATCGTTTGGCTCTGGAGCAGGAAAAAGCCGATTGGAGACACTACCGGTGGGCAGAGCATGATAGCATCCGGCCGCTGATTCACCCCCACCCGGCCCAAAACCATGATTTCTGCAAATAATCTGTCGATTCAATTCGGCGCCAAGCCCCTGTTTGAGAATGTTTCCGCGACCTTCGGCAACGGCAATCGCTATGGCCTGATCGGCGCGAACGGTTGCGGCAAATCGACACTGATGAAAATTCTGGCCGGAGAGCTGGAACCCACTGCTGGCAACGTCTCCATCGAGCCCAATGCCAGAGTCGGGCAGCTTTCACAGGACCAGTTCGCGTACGAGGAATATCGCGTTCTGGACGTGGTCATGATGGGTTACGAGAAATTCTGGGCCGTGATGCAGGAACGTGATCGCATCTACTCACTGCCCGAGATGAGTGACGAAGAAGGCATTCTCGTGGCTCATCTCGAGGTCGAGTTCGCGGAAATGGACGGATATTCGGCGGAATCGCGGGCAGGCGAGCTGCTGGAGGGCATCGGCATCCCGGTCAGTCAGCACCACGGACCGATGCGCGCTATAGCACCGGGCTGGAAGCTCCGGGTGCTGCTCGCCCAGGCGCTGTTCTCCGACCCGGACGTGTTGCTACTCGACGAGCCGACCAACAACCTCGACATCAACACGATCCGATGGCTGGAGGATTTCCTGGATTCCAGCAAGGCGACGATGGTCATCATTTCGCATGATCGTCACTTTCTGAACCGTGTGTGCACGCACATGGCCGACCTGGACTACGGCAGGTTGCAGCTCTTCCCGGGCAATTACGACGAATACATGACAGCGGCAACGCAGGTGCGTGAGCGCATGTACTCGGACAATGCCAGGAAGAAGGCCAAGATGGCCGAGCTGCAGGCATTTGTCAGTCGTTTTTCTGCCAATGCCTCAAAAGCGAAGCAAGCCACGTCGCGCGCCAGGCAGCTTGAGAAAATCCAGCTCGAAGACATCAAACCCTCGAGCCGCGTCAGCCCGTACATTCGTTTCGAGCAGGCGAAGCCGCTGCGGCGTCTCGCTGTCGAAGCAACGGGGTTGAGCAAGAGTTTTGATGGCGGCCCGCTCTTCGAGAATCTGGACCTCACCATCGAGGCGGGTTCCCGTGTCGCGATTCTCGGCCAGAATGGCATCGGCAAGACGACGCTGCTGCGTTGCCTGCTGCAGGAGATCGATGTCGACAGCGGCGCGGTCAGGTGGGCGGAAAATTCACAGCGCGGCTATTTCGCTCAGGACAACGCGCACGAATTCGAACACGACATCAGCCTGTTTGACTGGATCACACAGTGGCAACCGGCCGGCTCGCCCGAGCAGTTACTCCGCGCCACGCTCGGCCGAATGCTGTTTTCCAGGGACGACAGTGAGAAATCAGTGAAGGTCGTATCGGGCGGCGAGCAACGTCGCCTGATGTTCGGCAAGCTGACTTTGCAGGAACCGAATGTGATCGTGATGGACGAGCCGACGAACCACCTCGACATGGAATCGATCGAGGCCTTGAATCTCGCTCTCGAAAATTACCCGGGCACGCTGATCTTTGTCAGCCACGACAGGGATTTCGTGGCGTCGCTCGCGACACGCATCATCGAAATGACGCCTCAGAAAATCATCGACTATTCGGGTACCTACGATGAGTACCTGCGTTCGCAGGGACTGATCGAGCGGACTCGCGCCGCATGAACTGATAGCAACTCATGCGGGCGCCAGGGCTTATGTTCACCCTGTCGCCCTGCTCCGTGCGACGTGGTTCACAGTCAGGCCCCGGAGTCCCCCGTATTTCTATCCATACCGACTGGTAAATGTTAGGGTGAGCCGCTCTCGTTGCCGTGGGGCATCCGATGCATGTCAGGAATTTCTTCAGCGGAGTGATCGCAATAACATTATTGCTTGGCTCCGGTGCCGCACGGGCCGCCGAGTGCAAGTACAGTGACCGCTCGACAGATCCTGCCACCGGCGTGCAAAAGCTGGCGACACGGCCCGTCGAGATTTCGACCGCAATGGTCAGCAGCTCCGGTTGGGTGCATGCTGTCTCGATTGGTGATGACAGATTTCTTGCCATAAAGCTGCGCGCCAAAAACCAGTTCCCTATTCCGCCGCAACTCAATATCAACCTGGCCAATAGCGATCAGGAACAGAGGACCGGACGCTACGACCCGCGCCTCAACCAGGAACTCAGACGGCTCCAGCACGAAACCGCGTTTGTCCCCGCGGGCTCGACCTTGAGAATTACGCTGGAAGATCGCAGCGTGATTGTTCTCACGTCGAAAGAAGACAGCTCGGCCCGCAACAAAGGCTGGAAACCACAGAGCGGTAGCGAGAATACAGGTCCGAACTTTCTGCTCTTGTCAGAAGTGAACGCGCTGTATCCCCTCAGTGCAGAAATGATTCGGGCACTTACCTCCCGGCTTGCTGTCAGCGTTCGCATGGAAACCGCCGACCGATACTACGAGTTCGCCAGCCGAATGAATATCCAGTACCCGCTGACCATCGGCGATAAGAACGGACGGCAGCTGCAGGAGGCGGTGAACTGTGTCTTGTAAAACAAGGATCACGAACGGCATCGCAATGAGCTGCGCGACCGTCCTGATGTTCGCAGCGTCGGCCGCCAGCGCGAAGTGCAAGTTCCAGACCGACATGCCCAGTATCGTAACGGGTGAGCACATTCGCTGGACGGACTGGACGACCTTTTCGCTGGCTATCACGACTACAGACTACGCTTTGGCCACCGGCATCTCCGAAGGGGAGCGAAAGTACGTCGGCCTGCAGTTGCACACCGTGACGACGATTCCCAGACCGGCATCGAAGCAGGACCTCGACAACGCGGTGGTCATACCCGCCGGCTCCGACGTGTTCTTCCTGATGGCCGATGAGTCGGTCATCAAGGTCACGACTGACCAGGCGATCACGGGCGACTCTGACTTCGTCATGCACAACGCAAAACGCTACGACATTGTCACCAATACGATTGTCAAAGCTCCGCTAACGACTGAGGAGCTGCGTGTCCTCACTGCACAACGCGTAAAGAGAATTCGTGTGAGTACGACCTCCGGTGACCTCGACTTCGAGTTCGGCAAGAAGGGCTCCAAGAAAATGCAGTCGGTGCTGGAGTGCATCCAATAGTTCGCTGGCTTGTAATTACAGCGGTCGCGGCCCTGGCTAGTGGCAGCAGTTGGGCGGCCGACTGTAAATTCGATACGGACGAGACCGACAAATTCACCAAGGTACGGACGCTCGTAACCCAACGTGATTCGCTGGAGTCATTCTGGGGCGATGGATCGAAGCGCAAGCAACAGGACATCTACGTATCTGCTTATTACCACGACGGCGAGCAGGCACTGAATATACAGATCCTGTTTACGAATTACGTGAAACGCATGCCGCCAGAATATGAACTCAGGAATGCGATTGTCATTCCGGGAAACTCCCGGCTGCTGCTAATGATGGCCGATGGCAGCATCGTGACCCTCAACTCCGCCAATCCCGTCAACGCCAACGCAAGGGCAACGCCGACTTCAAGCCGGGTATCCGTAGATTCCGCGGCAAGCATCTACTACCCGCTCGATGACGAACGGATCGCGGCACTAAGCAGTCAGAGCGCTTCCAGGATACGTGTGGAGGCTGCCGAGACGCACTACGATTTCGAAATACACGTCAAGTCACAAGATGACATCGGCAACGCGATCAAGTGCATTCAGGCAAACATATGAAATGCCTCGCTGTCACCGCAATTGTGGTCGCGATGCTCGCCGCGAGCGTGGATGCCAGTGCCGCCAGCTGCAAATTCAAGCAGAACACGATCGATGATTTTACCCAGGAGCGACTGGTCAGGATTGACTGGGTCGATATGACAGGCTGGACGAGCAGTACGTTCAAGCGAACCATCGGTCACCGCAAAGACATAGAGATCGCCGCTGAATCGGTCGGTGGCAGAAGCCTTCTCAAGTTCCGCCTCAGACTGAGCGATGCCGTCAGGAAGCCACCGCGCGAAAGCGACTTGTACAGCGCCCTGTATGTACCGGCGGGTTCCGGCCTCGAGATGGAAATGGCCGACGAATCGATCATTGAGCTTGTCGTCGATAAGGAGGTCCGCGGAACCAACCATGCCAAATACGACGATGGCTGGTTTGTCGTCACGTCGAAGTTTGTGGTCAAGTACCCGGTCGATGATGCGCTTACTGAACGGCTGGCACAGGAGGACGTCGTTTATCTTCGAGTGGCTGCGCAAAGTCGCAACTACGATTTTGTCTCCGAGCAGGGCACGATCGAGTTCCATATCAATGAAAAGGCGCAACGAGCCTTCAAGAAGGTGTTTGACTGCCTGCAACAGGCTCATGCAGAGGACCATGCATGAAAACGCGGGCGCTCATGGCAATTGTGCTCCTCGGCCTCTCGACAGGCGTAAATGCGGCCAAATGTAAATACGCACAGGATGAGGTCGACCCGTTTACCGGGGTCAAGACGCTGCAGACGAAATGGGACCAGCTGACCAGTACCTGGATGGCCGACATGAGGGAGATTGACGGCTGGATATCCGTGCTCGCCGTCGGCGACCAGGTGACGCTTTGGGTCAAACTGGACTACAGCATCAAGACCCCCAAAGAACCCGCATTTGGATCGTTGCGCGATGCCATCGCTATCCAGAAGGGAGCGCCGCTGCTAATCCTGATGGCTGACGATTCCATCATCGAACTCTCTGCAACGCACGAAGTCAGGAAAGACGCTTACTCTGTGCCTCCCTGGGAGCAAAGCGCTGATACCGACAAGTTCGTGGTCCGCGCAGTCGCCAACATCGAGTACGCCCTGCCTCCCGAGGCCATCGCGGCACTCAAGGCGCAGCACGCTACGGATATAAGAATTACCGCGGCCAACCGGAATTTCGACGTCGAGATTCACAAGAAGTCGCTTACGGACTTCCACAATGCATTTGCCTGCACGGAATTATGAAGCCGGCCGACGCCGCGGTTCAGAAATACCTGCTGACACTCAACTGTACGTAGTCATCCTTTTGCAGCCACCAGGTCGTGTCGCCCCGCTCCGCTCCTGAGAATGCGC
>Ga0224512_10002958_pt1 | contig 15185 bp, 14 predicted proteins | sample SF_May12_sed_USG_4_FD_169103 | JGI IMG/M metagenome (GOLD analysis project Ga0224512, IMG submission 169103) | Sediment microbial communities from San Francisco Bay, California, United States - SF_May12_sed_USGS_13 | ecosystem: Environmental > Aquatic > Marine > Sediment | place: USA...
ACGATCATGACCGGATTCGCTCGGGGTGTGCCTCAATGAACGACTTCCAGTCCCTGAAAGAAGCGGAAGGGGAGAGGTGCCTGTGGAGATGACAGAGGGCCACCGCGAGTGCATCGGAAGTATCGAGAATCATGTTCCCCCGCGTGAGGTCGAGCAAGGACTTCACCATGAACCGTACCTGCTCCTTGGACGCCGTACCGATCCCGACAACTGCTTTCTTGACTTCGCGGGGGGAATATTCAGCTGTCGGAATTTCATGCTCGACCGCCGCGAGAATTGCGACACCGCGGGCGTGTCCCAGCTTCAGCGCGGACTGCGCATTCTTGCCGTAGAATGCGGATTCAATGGCAAATTCATCGGGGTGATGAACGGTAATGATTGACCGGAGCGTGGAATAGATAGCCTTCAGCCGAATAGGCAGGGAGCTTTCAGGACGACTCCGGATAACCCCGCAGTCGACAAGCCGGATGCTCCCCATGCGCTGTTCGATGACGCCGTATCCGGTTGAGAGCGTGCCCGGATCGACGCCAAGGACAATTCTCGAATGTCTGTTCTGCTGCATGGTATTCACTGGCGCCGCTGAAGAGTGTGCATACGATCAGCCATTCAGGGCTGCAAGCTCCTTCTCGTCGATATCAAAGTTCGCGTAGGCATTCTGCACGTCGTCGTGCTCCTCGAGCGCTTCCATCAGCTTCAGCGTGTTCTCCGCATCTTTGCCGGTAACCTTCACCGTATTCTGTGGGATCATCGCCAGTGACGCACTTTCGATAACAATCTGTCTGTCTTCGAGGGCTTTCTTGACAGCATCAAATGTCTGCGGCGAGGTGGTGATATTGAATGTCTCTTCCTCGGCCTGCATATCTTCGGCTCCCGCCTCCAGAATAGTCTCCAGCAGTGAGTCCTCTGTCACCGGCAGAGACTGGCCGGACTTTGGGACGACCACGGTCCCTTTCCGGTCAAACATCCAGGCGACGCTTCCGGAATTTCCGAGATTGCCGTTGTTGCGCGAGAAGATGTGACGGAGCTCCGAGACTGTTCGATTATTGTTATCGGTGGCGATCTCCACGAGCACGGCAACGCCTCCGGGGCCGTACCCTTCATACGTCAACTCTTCATAGTGGACCCCTTCGAGTTCGCCCGTCCCTTTCTGGGTTGCCCGCTTGATATTATCTGCAGGCATGTTCGCAGCTTTGGCAGTCAGGATTGCCAGACGCAGTCTGGGATTGCCCTCAGGATTCCCGCCGCCATTTCGGGCCGCTATGGTAATTTCCTTGATCAACCTCGTGAACAGACGTCCGCGTGCGGCATCGGTTGCACCTTTCTTGCGCTTTATCGTTGCCCATTTTGAATGACCAGACATTCCTGCTACCTCCCTGGTGCCACAAATTATCGCAAATCCCGAATCTTCAGCTGGGGAAGGGAATCTCCCCGACGACTCCCGCCCGGTGAGTAACCATCCTTTTCATCGAGGGAGAAAATACAGGAAAGATCCGTGCGCCCTGCGGTGACGCGGGGCAGAAGGTCTCCAAGGCCGAATCCGATTGCGTCGAACACGAGCCCGTTCTGGCGAACGCGGAAACGAAGATGGTTTTTTCCGACAATACGTGGTGTTCCGGAAACCTCCAGGTTTCGCGCGAGGAACGCAGGTTTCATGTTGCTCGGCCCGAAGGGCGCAAACTCCCGCAGGATGCGAATGAACCGGGGGGTCAGGTCACTCAGGGATATTTCCACGTCGATGCGTATCTCGGGCGTTCTCATCTCCTCCGTCATACGCTCCTTGACAACGGCATTGAAGGCTTCACGGAATTCCTTCAGCCGGGAGACTTCGATCGTGAGGCCTGCTGCGTATTTGTGACCCCCGAACTGCATCAACAGGTCTTCGCACTTCTTCAGTGCCTGATAGATATCGAATCCGGACACACTCCGGGCGGAACCTTTTGCGACACCGTCAACCGTTGCCATCATGATCGACGGCTTGTAGTATTTCTCCACCATGCGGGAGGCGACAATACCGACGACTCCTGGATGCCAGTGGTCCTGGTGCAAAACGAGCGCCGCGTCGGATTCGAGATCAAGAGCACTTTCCGCAAGCGCCTGAGCTTCTGCAAAGGTATCCTCGTCGATCCGCCGACGGTTCCGGTTCTCTTCTTCGAGCACCTGCGCCAATTCCCGTGCTTCATCGGGGTCTGTGCAGGTCAGGAGTCTCACCGCCCGTGTGGCGTCACCGAGGCGACCCACAGCATTAATGCGTGGAGCGAGCATAAAGACGATCTGGCCCGTGGCGATGTTCCCCGGCTCGAGGCCCGCGCTTTCGATGAGCGCTTTGATACCGGGTCGGGGGCTTGAATTAATCACTTCCAGGCCCATCTTCACCAGGACCCGGTTTTCCCCGGCAAGAGGAACAATGTCGGCGGTACTGGCAAGGGTCACAAAATCCAGGTAGGAGGTGAGGGATGATTCCATTCCCACTTTGCGTGCCAGGGCCTGGATCAGCTTGAACCCGACGCCGCAACCGCAAAGAAATTTGAACGGGTAAGGATCTCCCGGCTTGATCGGATCGAGAACAGCAACTGCCGCAGGAAGGATTTCGCCTGTTTCGTGGTGATCACAGATAATGACGTCGATTCCAAGCGAGCGGGCATATTCAACCTGCTCGACGGCGGTAATTCCGCAGTCAACCGCCAGGAATACCGAGATCCCCGCGGCGTGTGCTTTGTCGATTCCCGCGCGTGATATCCCGTATCCTTCAAGGATGCGATCGGGAATATAGTAGTCGACCTGCGCGCCAAGTTCCCGCAAGAACAAATAGAGCATGGCCGCCCCGTTCGTCCCGTCCACATCATAGTCACCGAATACGATGATCTTCTCGCCAGACTGGACCGCTGCGATCAGACGGGAGACTGCCAACTCCATTCCATCCATGAGAAAGGGGTCATGGAGGAGATCGACGGTCGGCCGGAAGTAATTCTTCGCCTGGTCGTAATCGTGGATGCCCCTGAACACAAGGATCCTGGCGATCGATTCAGGGACGTTGATCTCCTTTGAGAGTCGGGCTACGATTTCGGGATCGGGTGGCTCAGTAACCGTCCAGCGGTTTTCCCTTCGAGTCGAGTCCAACAAGCCTCCAGGAAAAAGCTGTTCTTCACGGCAGGCCGGGGTGTGGTAGTCACCCGGCTGACGCCGGAAAGAACAGTGCAGGTCTGTAAGCCGAATTCTGTCTTCCCCGAACGGGGGAGGCAACCATTTATCTGGGTCCGCCGTTACCGGAGGACTCGAGCGACCTACCCGAGAGTTACGCCGCCGCCGGGATCAGATCCCGACCGCGGACATTGAAGCGAGCAGCTTCTCCTCTCCTACATGGTCTTGCTCCAGGTGGGGTTTGTCATGCCCCTGTCATTGCTGACAGGGCGGTGAGCTCTTACCTCGCCTTTTCACCCTTATCGCGTCCCTCCCGGGGGAAAGACGTGACGGTATGTTTTCTGTGACACTCTCCGTATCTGCCGGCTTGCGCCGGCGGACCCCCCGTTCTTCACGGGGCACCTTGCTCTGCGGAGTTCGGACTTTCCTCATCCCGTCTGCAATGAGAAAGGACGCGGCTGCCCGACCTGCAGGTGAATGGATGTACGTCTTTGATTAGATGTACGTATGATTGACAACAATCACTCATCAGGGGGATCGTCAGGTCGCGATCACTGTTCGCGCGTCGATCCCGCCGTTGGCAAGGCGATCAGCCTCCCGGTTCATCTCTCGCGGTACGTGCCTGAGCTCAAAATCGAAAGAGGCTCTGGCAAGAAGGTCCTTGACCTCTCGGAAATACACACGCAGATCTGGATCCTTCACTTTGTACAGACCGTTCACCTGTCGCACCATCAACTCACTGTCCGAATGGACAACGAGCCTGGTGCATCCAGTCGTGATAATACGTTTCAGCAGAGCGATCAGCGCTGTATACTCCGCGACGTTGTTTGTCGCTTTGCCAATGTATCCGTTTTCTTCCAGGACAACGGCTCCCGCTTCATCCTTCACAAGAAGACCGATCCCGCTGTCCCCGGGATTGCCGCGTGACGCCCCGTCAGTATAGGCAAACAGGGTCATACGGTATGTGTGTTATTCTCTGCGACCTCTTCGGATACCAGAATCCTGCCGCAGTGTTCACACATATGCATCTTCCGGTTTTGCCTCAGCTCGAGCACCCTCTGGGGCGGGACTGCGTTGAAACAACCGCCGCACGCCCCCCGAACGACGCGCACGACCGCCTTGCCGCGTTTAGCCTTGCGGATTCGTTCGTACGTCATCAGGTCCCGTTTCTTCAGACGGGCTGTCACCTTTTCACGCTCATGCTGGAATTGCCGTTCTTCCGACTCGGTCGTTTTCGAGACTTCCACCAAAGAAGCTCCCTTCTCCGCCAAGAGTTTTTCCAGCTCCGCCAGTTGAGTCCTGGTCGCCTCCAGATCAGTTCTTGCGATGACGGCTTTTCCTTCGAGAGACTCCATATCTTTTTCCAGCTTGGCGATCATCGCGACGGCACCGTCCATTTCCTTGGTGAGCGCATCGTATTCCCGGTTGTTCCTGACCTGGAACTGCTGGGCTTTGTAGCGTTCCACCTTTTCTTTGTAACCGATAATCTCACTGTCCGCGGTATCACGCTGGGCAAACGTGCCTTTGACCGTCTGATCCAGTGCTGTGATATGGTTCTTCAGTTCCTCGGCCTTTGCTTCCAGTTCCTGCACCTCGGCGGGCAAATCTCCCTTGAGTTCTTCAAGTTCATCGAGGTTCGTGTCAATCTGTTGAAGTGCATACAGCCGACGAAGTAGTTCTTCCAAGTTTCTCTCCTCTAACTGGTACTACACATATTGTATTGGATTGGTCGATGAAGATGCTGCCCGAACGGGAATTTTTCGGTGAAGTTCCCGCAGTTCGTTCCCAAGCCGTTTGACTATGGCGTGCACAACGGGGTATTCAGTTTCATAATGTCCAGCGTCAATCAACGCGATCGATCCGTCTGCGTCGTGAAACGTGTGGTATTTCACGTCAGCAGTCACGAAGGCTTCGGCCCCCTGTCGGACCGCCTCGCCCAGCAAATCAGAGCCGCTCCCCCCGCATGCAGCAACATGCCTGATTTGCCTGGCGGCGTTTCCCGTGAACCGTACCGATGGGACTCCGAGCGCTGACTTCACCTGCGAAAGAAAGCGACGGAGTGGAACCGGCCGACGCAGGACGCCGATGATTCCCATACCGTACGCGGGATCGACGTTTTCAGTCGGGTAGACATCGAACGCAACTTCCTCATACGGGTGGGTCCGGCGCAATGCCGACAAAACGCCCGGAAGTCCCGATTCATCAACAACCATCTCGAGCCTGACTTCGGAAACACGTTCAAGACGCTGGTGTTTTCCGACGGCGGGCCGAGCCAACTCGTTTCCCCGGAACGTTCCTGTTCCCATCGTTTGGAAAGAACAGTGGTCATAGTTGCCAATGCGCCCTGCACCGGCCCCCGCCATTGCTGAAGAGACTGCTTCGACATGCCCTGCCGGAACAAAGGTGACAATCTTCTTTTGCGTGCGATATGGCCTGTGAAGAAACTCAACCCTTTCCAACCCGAGGGCCTCTGCAAGTGCAAAACTTGTCCCGCCCTGTGTAAAATCGAGATTTGTGTGTGCCGCCACGAGACTTACCTTGCCGGAAATCAATTCCTGTATTATGCGTCCGGTTGAGTCGCCGGTGGTTATGGCCCGGGGTGCTCTGAACAACAGGGGGTGATGAGTGATGATCAGATTACATTTTCGTCGTCGGGCTTCAGATACCACGCTGGCGGTTGCATCGAGGGCAACAAGCACACCCTGCACCGTTTCGGACGCATTACCCACCTGGAGACCGACGTTGTCCCGATCCCATGCAATGGAGGGCGGCGCCCATTGTTCAACAATACGCTGAATCTCCTGTACAGTCATTGTGCGGGGGTATCGAAAAAAATGTCCCGCCATTGGGCGGGACACTCTTGGATGCTGAAAGATACTTTCGGGTATTAGACCGGATCGTTTTCTTAACCATGTGAACAGTGAAAGGACTCAACATATCGCTCGCTGACAGGGCGTACCTCGCTTGCACGACTTTCCACCACTAATATAAAAATTCGGGCCAAGATATGCAAGAGTCATGTCAGGGCGCATTTCTACAGCAACTCGGGGTGAGGCCTTTGTTCACTCGAGTTTGCTGAGGTCAAATTTATCAATATTGAGCTCACGTAATTTCGTGATCTCCGCCTCGATCCGGCGAATATGGCCGTCGAGCTGACTCACGAGTTCGTTTTCCTGAGGCGTGAGCTTCTGGCGGGAAAGAATGTTGGCACTGATCTTCATTGCCGCCAGGGGGTTATTGAACTCATGGCACACGGTGACGACCAGTTCTTTGATTGCATCCGTTTTCCTTCGCGCGAGCAGATCCGCCTTTTGTTGATCCGCTATCTGCCTTCTGAGTTTTACCCGCTCGACAACGTTCATCAGTGTCCGTGCGAGGGTGGAATCGATGATTTCGTCCTTTACAACGTAATCCTCAATGTCGCTGCGGATGGCATCAATGGCGATCCGGAGGTCACGTTGGGAAGTGAGTAAAATGACCGGTGTGGTGATCTTCTTCTCACGCAGCCGTCGTGCAAGGTCCAGTCCGTCCATATCCGGCAGTGTGTAGTCCAGAAAGACGAAATCAGCCAGATCAGGGCTTTTCTCTAGCTCCTCGATGGCGCTGAGCCCGGTCTTCTTCCATATCACCTGCAGGTCTTTCCCGGTGTGTTTGGCGAGCAAATGCTGAACCACGTTCATGAATTCAGCATCATCGTCAACGAACATCAGTGTGATCGGGTTGGAGGGAGCCATTGCTTATCGCGGTTGAATCAGACCCATTATACCATATGCACGGTTGAGTTGCAACCACTTGTGAGGGTGACGCGGGCTTGGCGGCGCGCCGGTTGATTTTCTTAAATTCTTTGAATATAATCAGTTAGCAAATTCTCGGGAGGGACGGCGATGTGGGGGCGTGCGAAACAGACCGAGACCCTCAACCAATGCATTTTTTTTTGGAGCGCCCATGCCCGAAAAAAGGAGGATTCTGGTTGTCGATGACGAGGAAGCTCTGCGAACGGTCTTGAGTGGTGAGCTTACCAGCGAAGGGTACGAGGTGAATACCGCCGCTGACGGAGATGAAGCCATCGCCGAGCTGAAGAAAATGTCGTATGATCTCCTCCTTCTCGACATCAAGATGCCCCGTGTGAACGGTTTTGAAGTGCTGAAGTTTGTGAAGGAACAGAAACCCGGGACCAAAGTCGTGATGCTGACCGCGTTTGCAGACCTGAAGAATGCAATCGAGTCAAAGAAGTTGGGTGCAGAAGATTTTGTCAGCAAGCCCTATGATCTTGTGGATCTCCTCACGACGATCGAGAGGGTGTTGAATGAATAAGCGGGCAGCCTGAAGGAGCCCGCGCAGATCCGAGACACCACTCGAATGTCACGTAAATATAACCTTCTCATTGTCGACGACGAGGAATCCCTCAGAACACTGCTGGAAAGTGAACTGGAGGAGTCGGAAGAATTCAGCGTCGATACCGCAGCGGACGGTGGCCAGGCCATCAACCTCATCCAGGCAAAGGTGTTCGATGTAATCCTGCTCGATATCAGAATGCCCCGCGTGACAGGCATTGAAGTCCTCAAATTCGTCCAGGAGTACTCTCCCACCACGCAAGTCATCATTCTCACCAACTACGCCGACGTCAAGACCGCCATTCAAACCATCAAGCTCGGTGCATACGACTTCCTGGCCAAGCCGTACGACATCGACGAGTTGTTCAACACTATTCATCGGGCGATCGAACGGAAGCAGCTTACGATCGACAACAAACTGATGAAGAGTGAGCTCTCGAGGAAGGCCGGGTCCACAGAGCTCATCGGTCAGAGCCCGTCCTTCCTGAAACTCGTCGAAGGAGCAAGCCGGGTGGCAGCCAGCGATTCGTTTGTCCTTATTCAGGGAGCCAGCGGAACCGGGAAGGAACTGATAGCGTCCCTGATTCACAGGAGGAGCCCGCGAAGTAACAGACCCTTTGTTGCGGTGAATTGTGCCTCGATTCTCGACACGTTGCTCGAAAGCGAGCTCTTCGGCCACGAGAAAGGTGCCTTTACCAGCGCTGTCTCCACGAAGCAGGGGCTTGTCGAGGTTGCGAACGGCGGGACGCTCTTTCTCGACGAAGTCGGAGATATCAGTCCGGCAATTCAGCCGAAGCTGCTTCGTTTCCTGGAAACAGGCGAATTCCGCAGGGTGGGAGGAACCAACATCCTCTGCGTCGATGTGCGTGTTGTCAGCGCCACAAACAAGGACCTGCGGGAGGAGGTCGCCGCCGCCCGCTTCCGGGAGGACCTTCTCTATCGGCTGAATGTGATTACGCTCCAAATGCCCTTGCTGCGCGATCGGAGAGATGACATTCCTGTTCTGGCGGAGTTTTTCCTGCAGAAGAAAGGCCGGATAAAAAACCCGAAAAAACTCTCCCCGTCCGCTCTCGACGCGCTCGTGCACTACGACTGGCCAGGTAACGTGAGAGAACTTGAACATGTCCTGGAAGGTGCCTTGCTCATGTCTGCAGGCGACACAATTGAGGTCGCTGACCTTTCCCCGTCTTTGCACAGACCCTCAACCGGAGACCAGCATGCCGTCACCCTCCCGCAGGGTCCGGTCCCCGCTGACTCGTCCGTATCCCTGGAGGAACTCGAACGCATCCACATCGACCGGGTACTACGTGAGAACAACTTCAACAGAACCAGAAGCGCGGAACTTCTTGGCATCAGCGTCAAGACCCTCTACCTGAAAATCAAAAAATTCGGTCTCAGTGTGCCGGAGTAAGCAACTTTCTGTGCAACTTTTTTGGTCGCGTTCAGTATACTGATGGGACCAGTAACATCTCTCAAACTCCTTCCGAAAGCCGGCAAGACTGACCATCTTCGCCGGCTTTCTTGTTACTTGACGAACCAGGATTTCTTGACTTTCTCCCATATTTTTCTTTCTTTTTTGTCATTATTTCCCACGATCCAGGCCCTGTGTTGCTTTTAGTGGACAGGGCTTTTTCCTTAGTGCAGAATCTTGGAAGACCATAATGCAAAAGTTTCAGGGTGTGGACTATTTTGCTGTGGATTCGCTCCTTTCAGAAGAAGAAATCCTGGTCAAGAACACGGTAAGGGAGTTTGTTGAGGAACAGGTTATCCCGATCATCGAGAAGCATAATCGGGCGGGGACATTTCCGATGGACTTGATCCCGAAGATGGGGGAATTGGGCCTGATGGGCTCGACTCTTCCACCTGAGTACGGCGGAGCCGGGATGAGCAACGTAGCATATGGTCTGATGACCCAGGAACTTGAACGCGGTGACAGCGGCATAAGAAGCTTTGCTTCGGTTCAGAGCGGACTGGTCATGTATCCCATCTATACGTACGGGTCGGAAGAGCAGAAGAAGAAATGGCTTCCGCTCCTTGCGAAGGGTGAGAAGATTGGTTGTTTTGGCCTTACAGAGCCGGACTATGGATCGAACCCAGGCGGGATGATAACGAAGGCGGCCAAAACCAAAGACGGATATGTTCTCAATGGCGCCAAGATGTGGATCACCAACGGCACGATAGCGGACATCGCCGTGGTCTGGGCGAAGCTCGACGGAGTGGTTCACGGTTTTCTTGTCGAGAAGGGTACTCCGGGCTACTCCGCGCCAGAGATGAAAGGGAAACATTCGCTGCGGGCTTCAATCACGTCCGAGCTGATTCTGCAGGACGTGCATATTCCAGGGGATAACATTTTGCCCGGTGGCAAAGGCCTCAAGCTTCCGTTGAGTTGCCTCAGCCAGGCACGTTACGGCATTGCCTGGGGGGTTGTGGGTGCCGCTATGGCATGTTATGACGCCGCCCTCAACTATGCGAAGACCCGGATCCAGTTCGACAAGCCCATAGGGTCGTTTCAGATGACGCAGGAGAAACTTGTCTACATGCTGACCGAAATCACGAAGGCTCAGCTGCTTTGCCTGCAGCTCGGACGACTGAAGGATTCGGGAAAGGTTCGTTTCCAGCAGATCTCCTTCGCGAAGCGCAACAACGTTTATCATGCGCTGGAGATCGCGCGAATGGCCCGCACGATTCTGGGGGCAAACGGGATTCTCGATGAGTATCCTGTGATGCGACATGCAGCGAACCTCGAGTCGGTCCTCACGTATGAGGGGACACACGAGATGCATACCCTCATTGTCGGTGAAGACATTACAGGGATTCCGGCATACGTATAAAGCTGAAGGCGACGCAAGTCGCCTTTTTTGTATTCCACCATTCATTACAACACATACACTGTCGTGAAGAAGAAGAAAATCATCGGCGAAGCGTTGACGTTTGACGATGTGCTGCTCGTGCCGGCACGGTCGAGGGTCCTTCCACGAGACGTTGATGTTCGCACGAAACTCACCCGGTCAATCCGGCTGAATGTTCCTCTGATCAGCGCGGCGATGGATACGGTCACCGAATCCGAGATGGCGATCGCCATGGCGCGAGAGGGGGGGATTGGCGTCCTCCACAAGAACATGACAATCTCACGACAGGTTGAGGAAGTCGATCACGTGAAGCGCTCTGAGAGCGGAATGATCCTCAATCCGACGACGGTCCGCGCCAACCAGCGGGTGCGGGACGTCCTTCACCTTATGAACAAGTACAGAATATCCGGAATCCCCGTCGTGGATGAGGGGAACCGGCTGATCGGCATCATCACAAACAGGGATTTACGTTTCGAGCCGGATGAGGATCAAACCGTTTCGGAGATCATGACGAAGGAGCACCTTGTGACTGCACCACTCGGGACGAACCTCGAGCAGGCCGAACGCATTCTCCAGAAGCACAAAATCGAGAAGCTTCCGGTGGTGGATAAAGGCGGACAACTTCAGGGTTTGATAACGTTCAAGGATATCCAGAAGAAAAGACGTTTTCCGCATGCCTGTAAGGACGGACACGGGCGACTTCGTGTTGGAGCGGCGGTTGGCGTCACGGTGGATACGATCGAACGGGTGCATGCGCTGATCAATGCGGATGTCGATTTTGTCATTGTGGACACGGCACACGGTCACTCACAGGGTGTGATTGAAACTGTCACGCGTATACGCAAGAAGTTTCCACGGCTCCAGTTGATCGCGGGGAACGTCGGAACTGCGGTGGCAACCAGGGAATTGATCCGGGCAGGCGTGGATGCCGTCAAAGTGGGTATCGGGCCGGGATCGATCTGTACGACGCGGGTTGTCGCAGGGGTAGGTGTGCCGCAGATTACCGCCATCATGGAATGCTCCGGGGCCGCTGCACGGTCCGGGGTTCCCATCATCGCAGATGGGGGCATCAAAGAAACCGGAGACATCGCAAAGGCGATCGCCGCGGGTGCTGATGCAGTGATGATCGGCGGACTGTTTGCCGGTGTCGATGAAAGCCCCGGCGAGAAGGTACTGTACGAGGGGCGGAGCTACAAGATGTATCGTGGTATGGGCTCCGTCGAGGCGATGAAAGAAGGAAGTCGTGACCGTTATTTCCAGGATGCGGAAGAAGATATCCAGAAGCTTGTTCCTGAGGGCATAGAAGGCCGGGTACCGTACAAAGGGCCTCTCGGCGATACCATTTTTCAGATGATTGGTGGATTGCGAGCCGCGATGGGATATTGCGGGACCGGAAGTATTGCCGAGCTGAAATCGCGTGCCCAGTTCATGCGGATGACCGGATCCGGTTTGGCGGAAAGCCATCCTCACGATGTCGCCATCACGAAAGAAGCTCCAAACTACCACCTGTAATTCCCCGCCATCGCCGCATGACACAACGCAGAATTGCCAGCGTCCGCAAGGCGATGCATGACCGACGGTTGGATGCGCTTCTGGTCTCATCACGCAGTCGTATCCGGTTTCTCTCAGGTTTTTCGGGATCGCACGCGCTCCTCGTTCTCCGGAGCAGAGCGGCGTTTTTCATTACCGATGGGCGATATGTGCTGCAAAGCCGCAGTGAGGTGAAGCATTTCCGCCGCTGTATTGCGAAGCAGAGCCTCCTGGAAGAGGCCGCGGCGCAGCGTATGTTTCTCCGCGCCAGGCGCGTCGGGATCGAAGCAGACAATCTTACGCTTGCACAGTATCGCAATCTCCGGAAGCTCTTCCGCGGAACTACTTTCGTCCCGGCAGACGATCTCGTGGATGATATCGCTATCGTCAAGGAGCCAGAGGAAGTCGAAAACATCAGAAGAGCTGCCGCAATATCGGATACGGTATTCTCTGAAATCCTGGATTCCATCAGGCCCGGAGTGAGGGAGCGCGACGTTGCGGCAGAAATTTCGTTCCGGCACAAGAGCCATGGTGCAGAACAGGATGCATTTGAGCCAATTGTGGCGAGCGGTGAGCGTGGCGCTCTCCCTCATGCACGCGCCACTGACCGGAAACTCCGACGTGGGGATATGGTGACGCTGGATTTCGGCTGTTCGCACCGGGGGTACCATTGTGACCTGACCCGCACGGTTTCCGTGGGGAAGGTGTCGCGCCGGCAGAGGGAAATATACAACGTCGTGCTGGCCGCGCAACAGGAAGCGATCAACGCTGCGCGCGGAGGAATGTTGGCCAGGGACCTTGACAGTGTGGCGCGCTCGTTCATCGCCAGACACGGGTACGGGAAGTTCTTTTCCCACTCGCTGGGACACGGTCTCGGACTCGAGATCCACGAGAGACCCCGGATCTCCGCATTCAGTAAGGATCGCCTCGCAGCAGGCAACGTCATCACTATCGAGCCGGGCGTGTACATTCCGGGAATCGGGGGCGTTCGGATCGAGGATGATGTACTCGTGAAAAACGATGGATGCGAGGTGTTGACAACCGCCCCAAGAGAACTCATGATCATATAGATACGCGTGAATACTGACGGTCACCGGAAAGTACTGGTCATTGCGTACTATTTTCCTCCCATGGGGCTCAGTGGCGTTCAGCGCACGCTGAAATTCGTCAAGTATCTCCCACGCTACAACTGGCATCCAACGGTGCTGACCGTAGACCCTGTGGGATATTTTGCCTACGACGAAACACTCCTCTCGGAGATCACTTCGCCCGGGATCACCGTCGTCCGTACGGAACCTGCCGGACCCGGCGGCCTGTTTCGGAAAGACGTTGTCAGTCTTCCCTCGGAACGTGTACGCAAGCTCCTGAGCCGGGTGAGTGATACGGTTTTTATCCCCGACAACAAAATTGGCTGGCGGAATAAGGCCCTGGAACGTGCAGTGCAGCTCCATGCAAAAGAAGAATTTGACATCCTTTTTGCGACTGCCCCACCATTCACAGATTTTCTGGTCGGGATCGATGTTGCGAAGATTGTCGGCAAGCCTCTTGTGATTGACTATCGCGATCCATGGGTGGACTATCCGTTCAAGTTCTATCCGACACCCGTGCACAAGTGGCGTACCATCGCCCTTGAAAGGAAAGTGCTCCGCAACACGCGGCATGTGATCACCACGAACAGGCGGGTAAAGGAAACCCTGATCGCGCGACATGGATTCCTGACGCATCATGATATATCTATCATTTCCCAGGGCTTCGATCCTGAGGATTTCTCCACGAAACCTCCCCGTCGCACCGACAAGAAAATGCGCATAACGTATGCCGGCATCTTCTGGGAAGATCGTGTCCCGGACTATTTTCTGCAGGCGTTGCATGATCTTTTGCAGCGTAGACCGGAATTGCGGAATCGCATCGAAGCACGATTCATCGGCAACTTCCGTGAAGAGAACAAACGGATCGTCGAGCGCCTGCAGCTTGGCGATGTGGTCAGCGTGGTGGACTACCTCCCGCACAAAAAAAGTGTGCTTGAACTCCTCGCGTCTGATGTACTCTGGATGATCATCGGCGATGATCTCGGAACCCCCGGGAAGTTGTACGAATACATCGGCGCCGGAAAAGCGATTCTCGGATGCGCTCCCGAAGGGTTCCTCGCTCAGTCGATCATCGAGGCCGGCGGAAGAGTGGTTGCCCCGAAAGACGCGGCCGGCATCACGAGAGCATTGGAGGCCCTGTACGAAGCCTTTCGCAAGGGCAAACTTCCGGGACCTGCTCCCGAGATCGTCGGCAAGTATGACAGGATCCAGTTGACAGGATCACTCGTCCGTATCTTTGAAGCCCAATTGGTTCGCTGAGTATGAATATTCTCGTCATAGGGTCGGGCGGCCGTGAGCATGCCCTGGTGTGGAAAATCAGCCAGAGCCCGCGGGCTTCAGGGATCGTCTGCGCTCCCGGGAACCCCGGCATAGCAGACCTTGCGGAGTGTGTTCCGGTGCAGCCAGCAGATATCGAGGGTCTGCTGGATCTTGTTCAGAAAAAGCGGATTGATCTGACGGTCGTCGGTCCGGAGCAACCTCTCGCAAACGGTATTGTCGATCGGTTCCGCAAGCATGGTCACCTGATCTTCGGCCCGTCACGCGCCGCGGCGGAACTCGAATGGAGCAAGCGGTTCGCGAAGGATTTCATGGAGAGGCATTCGATACCGACTGCCGCCTACCACGTATTCGCCGGGACGGCCACGGAAGATGCACGACGGTACATTCGGTCATCCTCCGGTCCTGTCGTGCTGAAAGCCGATGGGCTTGCAGCAGGGAAAGGAGTGCTTGTCTGCACCTCCCCGGAAGAGGCGGAGGCTTCACTCGCTGAAATGATGGGAATGGGAACGGCTGCAGAGACCCTCGTCATCGAGGAATTCATGGAAGGGGAAGAAGCTTCTGTGTTCGCATTGTGTGATGGGAAGGATTACATACTGCTGGCTTCTGCACAAGATCACAAGCGCGCCTTCGACGGAGACCGGGGGAAAAACACGGGAGGTATGGGTGCCTATGCCCCCGCTCCGATTGTGACCGCGGAGATGATGCGGCGAATCGAAGCTTCAATAGTCCGGCCGACGCTTGCGGGGATGGCGAAGGAGGGACGGGCCTATACGGGTTGCCTGTACGTGGGACTCATGATCACGTCAGAAGGACCGAAAGTGGTCGAGTTCAATTCCCGGTTTGGCGATCCCGAAACACAGGTGGTCTTGCCGCTGCTTCAGACGGACCTCCTCGATATCCTCGAGGCTGCGTGCCGTGGATCCCTCCACCAGGTTCACCTACTACCGCCTTCTCATGACACCCAT
>Ga0224512_10002959_pt1 | contig 15184 bp, 20 predicted proteins | sample SF_May12_sed_USG_4_FD_169103 | JGI IMG/M metagenome (GOLD analysis project Ga0224512, IMG submission 169103) | Sediment microbial communities from San Francisco Bay, California, United States - SF_May12_sed_USGS_13 | ecosystem: Environmental > Aquatic > Marine > Sediment | place: USA...
TCGCCGCCCTGCTGCTCCGCCATCACCTTCGTGATCGCCGCCGTCAACGTCGTCTTCCCATGGTCCACGTGACCTATCGTTCCCACGTTTACATGCGGCTTCGTTCGCTTGAATTTTTCCTTGGACATTGCGACAGTCTCCCCTTGCCTGGATATGCGTTTACTCTATATAAAAAAATGACTATCAAATAAACTCTGGAGCCCATAACCGGATTCGAACCGGTGACCTCTTCCTTACCAAGGAAGTGCTCTACCGACTGAGCTATATGGGCCAATAACAGATACAAGAGAAAAAATCACAAGCTAAACGCCAGCCAGCGCCCGACCAGCACTTGATATCTTTTCTCTATTATATCTTTGATATATTTTAATATTTTTCACCGGCCTATATTTGGAGCGGGTGATGGGAATCGAACCCACGTCATCAGCTTGGAAGGCTGAGGTTCTACCGTTGAACTACACCCGCAAGCCAAGGCCACAACCCCGGAGATCACACCGCCCTTGCCGACACCTTTACTTTTGGTGGAGGGGGGAGGATTTGAACCTCCGAAGGCTGAGCCGTCAGATTTACAGTCTGATCCCTTTGACCACTCGGGAACCCCTCCAAAAATGCAAGCCCGCTATTGTGTTGCAGGCGCCTATGGCTGTCAACACAAATGCGCAGCTTCCGGACAATGAAACCCCGGATCCCGGATCCCAGGCACATACGTGGCTCCCCCGCCAATAACTCCCCGTTTGGAGGGCGTTTATTTCGGGCAACCCCGGCCACGCCGCCCCTGGACCCGGGTGCGGGTGACCGGCAAAAAGTACGCCAGTCGCTCGGCGCGCCGCTGGCCAGCTGCAGCCCCAGGCTGTGCGCAGTCTTCAGCGCCACGGGAGAAACCGCTCTGAATCCGGTATTGCCGAAGCCGGGATCCGGACGACACCTAATAGACATAAGGCCCAACAAGAAAATTGATTAATAGGCTTTATTTTCAATAATATGGAACAGTTGTACCGCATGGGGCGAAGGCACTATTGCTACTGCCCGACACGGACGGGGAGGACCCGGAGCGGATTCATACCCTGGCGGACTCCTGGGTGGCCCTGAGCGGCCAGCCAAAGGCATCAGTCCGTCAAATTCACGACACTGCGCGGCGCATTGAGACCGTCTTCTGGGATGGCCATCGCCGGGTGCTTACCGCAGGACGGCCTGCTGTAGACCCCGGCAGATGCGGGAGCGTGCAGGCCTGGTGTAGTTAATGACTGAAACGGCCGTGCCGGATGCCTTCGCCCAGCAGGGCTTCAAACACCTCGGCAGAGACATGAATCAGTTGCTCGTGATCACCGGCCTCGAAATAGATGTCCGGCTGTTCCGCCAGTGCATCGTCCACCAGTGTTTCCATGCCATAGGCGGTACCCAGCGCCGGCAGCGCACCGATTTCACAATCACTGAACAGGCGTCCCAGTTCGTCCTCCGTCGCCAGACCCAGGTTCCTGTTGAGTTGCCGGTGCAACTCCCCGAGATCGACGCGCTGGCTTGCCGGCACAACCACCATGACATAGCCCTGATCGTCCTCCAGGACGACAGGCTTCGCGAGGCGGATACCGGGGATATGGGAGACCTCCGCGCTTTCTCCACTGGAGCTGGAATGCGGGTGCGTCAGGACATCATAGGCAACATCATGCTCGGCCAGGTAGTCTGAGACAGTAGACGCAATAGTCATGATTGAACCCTCCATTGAAAGTTTCAAAGGAAAGTATAGATCACGGGAAAAACCCTGCCGCCAGTAAAAACTCAGTCCGAATTCGCCAACCGGTCACGCAGATCCTTCAGCCGCCGGTAATGCCCGATCAGATCCTGCAGCGAGAACACCGCATTGGCCGGACTGGGGTTGGGCGTCACAAATACCTGGCTGGCGCCTATTCGAATATCCTGTGTGCCCCACTCGACCCGGCCCCGTGTGCCGATGCCGGCATAGCGCAGGTAATTGCCGTAGGCCTGCTTGCCATGAAACCAGGCAATCAGGGGCCCGCTGTCCTCGAGTTTTGCCCGCAGCAGCGGCGCCCCCTCCCGGAAATCGGCTGCCCGCAGGTCCCTGCCGCCGGCCGTCGGCCGCTTTACCACGTCGGTAAAGCCGATCGCGCACTTCTCGAACAGCCAGGCCGTGGCCGCCACGCCAGGGACCAGCGGTTCCGGCACCAGGCCACTGCCATCAAGGGCCCGCCAGAAACGGTTGCGCGGATTGGCAAAATAGAAACCCGCACGCACCGAGGGCAACGAGGGATTCAGGCCAATGGAAACGATGGTCAGGCCGGGACGCAGGTAATCAGGCAGTGTTTCCTGTTGCATGCTGAAGTTAATGACAGTGCGGGAATGATCGGCAGCCGTCGGTGCATTGATAATAACCACTGATACGTTTACTGTCTTTGCGGGTGCAGTCGGTCACGCTAAGTAACGGGGACTGGAGATGAAACCGAGATTCGAGCCCGGCGCGAATATCGCCATCAAGGTACCATCCCATCAATTCGAACAAACCGTGGCATTCTACCGGGATATCCTTGGCCTGGAACAGAACCAGCCAACATCACGGCAACCACTGGACAGCGCCAGCTTCAAATTCGGCGGCAAGATCCTCTGGATCGACCGGGCATCATCCATCGATCGGGCAGAAGTATGGCTGGAAATACAAACCGACGATACCGAAGCAGCGGCCGCTTATCTGGAGCGTCATAAAATCGACAGGTGCGATAATATCGAGCCCCTGCCTGCCGGCTTCAAGGGTTTCTGGGTGAACAGCCCCGCCCATATCGTCCACCTTGTCGATAAACTGGACAGTCAGGCCGTTTAGCGGGTCCGCATCATAGACCTTGACCATGAGTGAATCATCCTGCACCCACGATCAACAGGTCATCGAGTTATACACGGCACTGGCCAACAATCCCGCCAGGGATTTTGGCTGGGAAAAAGGCCGGCAGAACGCCCTGAACCATGGCTACAACGAAACCTGGATCGCCCACCTGCCCGCACAGCTGTGGGACTACTGCGCCGCGGTCGGCAACCCCTTCACAGCGTGCGCATTCAGGGCAGGCGCAACCGTCCTGGACCTGGGATGTGGTGCCGGCGTTGACCTGTGCGTGGCCGCGCTGCTGGTTGGCGCACAAGGCACCGTAATCGGCGTGGACATAACCCCCGCAATGGTCCAGCTGGCCAGACTGCACGCAATCCAGGCCAAACTGGAAAATATCATTGTCCACGAGGCCTCCATCGAACAGTTGCCGCTGCCGGACAACAGCGTTGACATTATTATTTCAAATGGCGCCATCAACCTGGCCGGCTCCAAGCAAAAGGTGTTCGAAGAAGCCTGGCGCATCCTGCGCCCGGGTGGCCGCCTGTCTATTGCCGACATGATCAGGGACGAGCCGTGTGAACAGGTCCACAGTTGCGATAATGACTCATGGGCCGACTGCGTAGCCGGCACCCTGGACAAACAGGAGCTGCTGGACATCATGAAAACAAGCGGTTTCCATGCGCCCGAGTGCGTTGCTACGACACATTACAGAACCGCACGCACAACCGTAGGCGCAACCTTCAGGGCATCGAAAGTGACTGATACGGGCAACACTGTCCATGCCGGCTGAAGAACTACGTTGCGAACTGATCTCCTGGCAGCGTATGTACCAGCTGGCGAGCCAGCTTGCCTTCGCCATCCTGGATTCCGGTTTCCAGCCCGATGTCATCGTCGGCATCGCACGCGGCGGCTACGTGCCGGCACGGATCCTGTGCGACTTTCTCGATGTCTATGCCCTGACCAGCATTCGCGTGGTGCACTACGCCAGTGGCGCCCGCAAGCAGCCGCTCGCCGAGGTGACGGACTCGCTGTGCACGGATATCACCGGCAAGCGCGTGTTGATCGTCGATGATGTCTCCGACACCGGCGACACCTACGAGGTAGCCATCAGGCACTTGGCAGGTTTCGAACCGCTGGAGATCAGGACCGCGGTCCTGCTGCACAAGACCACCGCCAGCTACCGCCCCGATTACATCGGCCGCAAGGTGATCAAGTGGCGCTGGATGATCTACCCGTGGGCACTGATCGAGGATATCACCGGGTTCATTGAACACATGGACCCCCTCCCCCGGGGACCGGAGGAGACCGCCCGGCGCCTACAGTCCGATTACGGACTTATACTGTCGAAGACAGAGCTGCGCACCGTCCTGCGCGTTCTGGAATTGCGCTCACCGGAACACTGACCCCGGGCAGCAAACAACCCCATGGGCTGAAATCGACCCGTGTTGCCCGGTCTAGCAGCTACCGCCCGGGCACATCTCCCGCTACCGCCTGTCGCCGTCGCCCTCACCGCTATGCCATTGATCGTCATCGGATTCATCGGACCATTCGACATTCTCACCCTCCCATTCATAGGACTTGACCGGCAGCACCGGGTCCAGGTTCCTGAACAGGAAGGCCGCGATCAACCCCATCAGCGCACCGAAGAAATGGCTTTCATAGGACACGTCCGGTTCGTTCGGGAAGATGGTCCAGATCATTCCCCCGTAGAGAAAAAATACGATCATTGCCAGCGCAATGGACAACTTGTCCCGGCGCAGGATGCCGCTGACGAAGATGAAGAACATGATGCCGTGCGTCAATCCGCTGGAACCGATATGAAAACTGCTGCGAGCGAACAGCCACACACCCAGGCCCGATCCCAGATAGATCAGCAGCAACACGTAGCCCCTGGAACGCGGGTAGCCATACAGCAGTGCGACCCCCAGCACCGCAAGCGAGATACTGTTGGAGATCAGATGCCCCCAGGTGCCATGTATCAGCGGGGCGAATAACACTCCCCATAGGCCAGCCGGCTCCCGCGGGTAAATGCCGAAATGGGCGAGACGCAGATGGAAGGCGTTATTGGCCAGTTCGATCGCCCAGAGCACGCCAATGAAGCACACGACGCTGAAGACCGCGCGCCGGAATCGGTATCCGCCATACTCGTCGGCCGACCGCCTTAGCGCGGGCATGGCGCCATCAATCGTTGCCGGCAATCCGCAGGACGGTCCTGCCCCGGTGTCGGTCTACGAGCAACCGCTCGAACACCCCGGACAGTTCCTCCAGGGTCACGATCTCGGACACAATCTCCCGCAGATGCTGGGGCCTGAGATCGGAGGCCAGGCGCTGCCAGAGCCGGCGGCGGCGCTTCATGGGACAATCGGCCGAGGTGATGCCCAGCACACTGATGCCACGCAGGATAAAAGGCATAACGGTGGTATTGAGCTCGGTCCCGCCGGCCATGCCGATACAGGCAATCGTACCCCAGGGCCTGAGCGTGCGCGTCAACCAGGTCAGCACCGCTCCGCCCAGGGTGTCGATGGCACCACCCCACTGGGCCTTCTCCAGTGGCCGCTCTCCCAGGTCAAGGGTGCGGCGGTCAAGCACCGTGCCCGCGCCCAGTTCCTTGAGGTAGTCAGCGACATCGGGCTTGCCGGTCAGGGCGACCACCGGGTAGCCGCAGGCACTCAGCAGGTCGACGGCAAAACTGCCCACCCCGCCACTGGCACCCGTGACCACGACCGCGCCCTGGTCCGGCTGCTGACCATTCTGCTCCATGCGATCGATAGCCAGGGCCGCGGTAAACCCGGCCGTCCCGATGGCCATGGCCTCGAACAGCGACAGGCCGTCGGGCAAGGGCACCACCCAGTCGCCTGGTACGCGCACCACTTCGGAGAAGCCGCCATCGTGGTCTTCACCCAGCCCGCAACCCGTCACCAGCACCTCATCCCCGGGCCTGAAGCGGGTATCGCTCGAAGCGCTCACCACCCCGGCAACGTCAATCCCGGCAACCAGCGGGAAGCGCCGCATGATCCTGCCCTTCCCGGTCGCGGCAAGGGCGTCCTTGTAGTTCACACTGGAATAGTGGGCACGCAAGGTGACATCACCCGGCGTGAGGTCATCGATCGCGAGGTTCTCCAGACGTGCAGTGATGGCCCCCTTGCGTTCATGGACCCGATAGGCGCGGAAACGGCTCATGCCAGCGGTTTCAGGGTGCTGCAGTGTCCGCCGGCAGGTAGTTCAGTTCACCCTGGTAGTCGAACGGCAGCGAACCGACCCGGCTGGTCAGGCTCATCTTCCCCGACAGGCGGTACTTGAGGCTGCTGCGCTTCTCGGCGCTCAAGCCCTGCATCTGTTGCAGCACATTCAGCAGGTTGCTCACCACGTCGACGTCAAGCATGGCCTCGCCATAAGCGGGTATGGAAACGGATTGCCGGCTGACCCCGTAGGCGAATTCGCGGCCATTGATCTCCAGGGTGTAGCTGAGACCCTCGAGGGGTATCGCCGTGTCATTGGGGTTCAGTATCCTGAGTTGCAGACCATAGCGCTGTTCCAGGAGGCCCATCTCCTTCGGCTGGATACTGGCCAGGGAAACGCGCGGCGGCTCCTTGTAGGGGCCCAGGGTGGCACAGGCACCCAGCAGCGCAATCAGCAGGGCCAGTACGGGGTACCTGATAAACAGACGGTAATGGTTGTACATATCCGGCTCCCTGGTCCTGGGTGGGTTACTTCATTTCCTCGCCCTTGCATACCGGGCCGTAGGGCGAATCGCGATGCTTGTCATGATAGTGCATGCGGTAATGGATGAACTGTTCGCGGGTATCGAAGTGCATGAACGGGTTGCCCGCGATCTGCTCCTCCAGCGTCGAGCTGCTCTTTTCCGCATAATTGTGGCCCGGGTGGATCCGGGTCCCGGAGGGCAGCCGTTGCGCCATGCCCTTCAGGGTCGTATACATCTGTTCGGGATCGCCGCCGCGCAAGTCACAGCGACCGCAACCGAATACGAACAGCGTATCCCCGGTGATCAGGTTGTCGCCGATATGGTAACAGGCCGAGCCGGGCGTATGCCCGGGGGTGTGCAGTACCTGGATGGCGGTCTCGCCCAGTTCGATGCGGTCGCCGCCGTGATGCAGGGTCGGCAGATCCAGGTAACTGCCCCAGAAACGCGCCTCCTCCTTGAGCAGGTGCAGTTGGGCATCGAATTTTTCCAGCACGGCCTCGATACCGTTGATGTGATCATGATGGCTGTGGGTCAACAGGATATCGGTGATGGTGACGCCCTGTTGCCGTGCCAGGGCCAGCACCTCGGGCACCTCCCAGGCGGGATCCACCACGGCCGCCCGGTCAGTGGCATGGTCATGGATCAGGTAAATGAAGTTCTCCATGGGCCCCAGTTCCAGGGCATGGATTGAAAACGGATCGCCAGATGTCATCTTGATCGGCCTCGGTAGCAACCAGCACGGCAGGCACTTATTATGATAGATGCAGGCACGCAGGAACAGCGGCGGTTCCCGCTGCCCCATCACAGTTAACAATTCAGCCAATGCACCGGTAATCCCTATGGCCGCCAACAAACTGATCCTGTACCCGTCGCAGGCGGACGGCCCGGCCATTGATATCGATGAACTGGCGCAACGGCTGGAATCCATCGGCCTGATCGGCACCGCCTTTCAATGCCAGGGCGGGACACGCTATCGGGCTGGGGAGCGTTTCCTGCAACTGGTGAGCTTCCTGGGTTGCTCTCCCCTGATCGAACTGGAACCCCCGGTCGAAACTGCCGCACGCGAATCCGCCTGCAGGGAGGGCCGCTTCTGCCATGTACACCTGGCGGCGACCGGTCACGTCATCCGCTTTCGCGCCAGTACCCAGGCGCCGCCACCGCGGTGCCCGCACTGCCGGCAAGTGGAGGCGCGCTGGCCGGACCTGCTGCAGCGCTGGGAGACAAACCCCGATCACTCGCAATGGACGTGTGCGGAATGCGGTCATCAGGGACGCCTGTATGACCTCAATTTCCGCAGGAGCGGCGGTTTCGCCCACACCTACATCGAGGTCTGGGGGATCTTCCCGTCCGAGGCCGTACCGGGAGAGACCCTGTTGTCGACACTGCAGCAACTCGGCGGCTGTGACTGGAACTATATGTTTGTCAGTGAATAAGGCGCACTCTGTTTCCTGTCTGGAACTGTGCGACAATATTGACCCCGAACACGACGACACAGCGACAAGGTACCGACATGGCAGATCTGAAACCCGGCAAGGAAGAACGCATCCTGCGCATCATGAAGCGCGTGCTGACGGACATTGCCAAGGATACCTACACCCGGCCCGGCTATCGCCACCCGCTGTCGGACGATACCGTCAAGGGCATCCGCGACTGCCTGAGCCTGATCACCGCCCGGGAAGCCGAACTGGCGCAAGCGGGCGGACGGCCGATGAACATGCGGCCGCGATTTGTCGACGAACCCCAGACCTCCGTGGTGGTCAACCTCGACCCATCCGGCAGGAAGGGCAAGAAAAGCGACGACAGCTGATAACTGAACCCGCGGTAGCCGGCAGGACTCCGGCCGGCAGCGGACACCCGGCAGGATCCTGCGCCTGCTGACAGGCACAACATGCGCAAGGTCGTCATTCACAAACCCGGCGGCTATGACAGGTTGGCCATCGAGGAACACCCGGACCTGGCACCCGGCCCCGATGAAGTGCTCATAGACGTCGCCGCCATCGGCGTGAACTACGCGGATTGCGTGACACGCATGGGCCTGTATGCCTCCGCCAAACACTACGTCGGCTACCCCATCACCCCAGGCTTTGAGGTCGCCGGCACTGTCAGTGCCTGCGGTGAAGGCGTCACCGACCTGCTACCCGGCACCCGGGTGATGGCCATCACCCGTTTCAACGCCTATGCCACTCAGCTCGTTGTCCCGCACAGCCAGGTCTTTGCGCTGCCGGGGCGCCTGTCACTCGAACAGGCTGCCGGATTTTCCGGGATCGCCCTGACCGCCTGGTTCGGCCTGTTCGAACTGGCCCACCCGCGTGCCCACGAAAGCATCCTGGTGCATTCCGCCGCCGGCGGTGTCGGCAGCATGCTGGTGCAGCTTGGCAAGCTTGCCGACTGCCGCGTGATCGGTGTGGTTGGTGCCACACACAAGGTCGAGGCGGTCCACGCACTGGGCGCCGATGCCGTCATCGACAAATCGGCCCGGGACCTGTGGGCTGAAGCCGAACGCCTCACCCCGGACGGCTATGACATCATCCTGGATGCCAACGGCATCGCCACCCTGGGGCAGAGTTACCGCCACTTGGCGCCACTTGGCCGGCTGGTCGTCTATGGCTTTCACAGCATGCTGCCGCAGACGGGCGGCCTGCCCAACCGGCTCAAACTGGCCTGGCATTACTGGCGCACGCCGCGCTTCAATCCCTTCAGCCTGACAACACACAACCGCAGCGTGCTGGGATTCAACCTGAGTTTCCTGTTCGACCGGACCGGGCTGATGACCGAAGGCCTGCAGCAGCTGCTGCGCTGGCTGGATGAGGGCCGACTCGGGATGCCAGCCGTGACCTGCTATCCCTTCGAACAGGTGGCCCGGGCACAGCGCGAGCTGGAGTCGGGACAGACCGTCGGCAAGCTGGTGCTGACCTGCCCCTGACGCGCCAGCCGAACGACTTACTCGGCGAACTCCAGTTCCTCCTGCACGGCGTCGACGCCGGCACGTGCACAGACCTCGTCCTTGTCACCACCCGGCGCACCGCTGACACCCACGGCACCGATCATGGAGCCGGCCACCTGGATGGGCAGCCCGCCCCGCAGCACCATCACCCCGTCCAGCAGGTTCAGTTCGGCGACCATATCGCTGCGATTGACCTTCAACTCGGCACTGCTGACACCGGAGAGAACCACGGCATTCGCCTTGCCCTGGGCGAGCTCGGAGAAGTAATGGTTCGAGAATACATCGCGCATGAGCACCAGGGTGCGACCGCTGCGATCGACCACCACGACAGACACCTGGTAGCCGTCCTTGCGGCAGGCCTCGATCGCCGCATCGGCTATGGTGCGCGCCATGTCCAGCGACAGCAGCTTCGTCTGCAAGAGTCCCTCCGCACCGGCCAAACCGCCCGTCAATAACAACAGTCCGACTGCCATACCTGTGAGTTTATTCATTGCATTGCCTCCTGTGGTACCACGTTCACGATGCGCGACAAGGTCGCCGGGTCAACATGAATCAATTCCTCATCGGCCAGCCGCGGCAACAGAGTCTGCCAATCCCGATCCTGCCTGAAGATGGTTGCGAACAGCGATATGGCAGCGTCGATCCGGCCGGCATTGACCAGCGAGACGGCATGCCAGAATTTCATCTCGAGGTTGTCCGGTGCCAGCGCCTCGGCCTGCCCGTAGTGCGCCAGGGCACCATCGACATCGTTCGAATCCAGGGAGTGGTCGCCCAGATTCATCAGGCGGTAGGCCGTGTGCAACCGCAGCAGACGCCGCAGTTCTATCAGAGGTGTTGTATGATCCTCGACATGCAGGTCGACCAGCGTGTCCTCCCAGGGATGTTCGCCGGCCTTGCCGCGCACCACCAGGATCGCCGCGGACTGCTTGCCGCGCAGATCCCCGCCCAGCGCTTGCGCCGCCTCCAGGGCAACCAGCAGGCGTTCCGCCAGCGTTCCCTGCGCGGTTTCGTAGGCCTGTGCCATCGCCTCCGGCACACCCTTCGTCGCCATCAGGTTGGCTTGTACAGCGAAACCGCTGCCGGCGAGATGGCCGGCATACTGGATACAGTTTTCGCCGGTATGCTGGGCGATCCTGCCCTCGGCATCGATCATGCCGACCTGCCGCACCGCCGGGTTAGGATCGGCCGCCAGCAGGCGCTTCAGTGCCTGGCTGGCCGGCAATCCCTTCTCCATCAGCTGCAGCCCCTCGACGCCGTAGCGCACGTCGATGAACGACTGGGTCGCCACTGCACCAATGCCGGCCTGTGCCCAAGGTACCAGGCTACCGACGGCAAACCAATGCGACTGCACCGCGACACCCAGCTGCCCGGTGTCGGGATCACGCGCCACAATGGAATAGGTGTGAACGGGCCGCAACTGACCCGGAGCAGCTACCCCGGACGCTGCGGGCAATGCTGCGCCGGTCAACGCCAGGATGATTAACAAAACCTTGGGCATGGATCGTTCTCCTGTTATAAGTGTCGCACGCTCCCAGCAGGCTGCCCGGCCTGGATGGGCGCTGTCCACCACAGTCTCTGGCACGGATCGGCTTGATGGTATGCGAATCCAGCAACGAATTCTAACGATGTGTGTACTCGCGGCACTGCTGGGCGCCGGCCTGGCATGGCACATATCGGGCTATGCCGGGGATGCCGCGCGGCCGCGGCCTGCCATCGAGAACGAACAGATCTACATGTTCCTGCGCCTCAACAGTCCCGAGCAGATGGCCGCCTTCTACGAAGCGCGCGGTTTTCCCCGGGAAGCAATCGAACGCCTGCGCCAGACCTGTTTCGTCATGGCGCATGTCGAGAACCGGGGTCAGGAAATCGTGTGGCTGGAACTGGAAAACTGGCGCTTTGTCGCGACGTCGGGCGAAATCCCCCGCCTCGACCGGCAGCACTGGGAAGACGTGTGGAATGAAATCAATCTGCCGCAGGCCAGCCGCTCGACCTTCGGCTGGACCCAGTTGCCGGAGGTGCGCGACTTGCAGCCCGGGGAACCGGTCGGCGGCAACATGATCCTGCCAGCGACCACCACTGCCTTCACCCTGGAAGCCGATTTCCACACCGGCAGGGACAAGCGCAAGGGCATGATCCGGGTGCGTTTCAGGGACCTGCACTGCGCACAGGATAAACCCGTCCCATGAAACAGCCCTTGGTCGTTTTAGGCCTGTCGCTCGTCCTGGTCGCCACGCTACTGGCAACGGAACAGGCCCTGCCTCCCGGCATCATGGTCCTCGACGCCAGACCCGCACCCGAGCTCAGGCTGGAAGACATCGACGGCAAGGCCTATGACCTGGCCGATGCCAGGGGTCACTGGGTGTTTGTTCACTTCTGGGCAACCTGGTGCGGCCCCTGCCGCCGCGAGATGCCGACCATCGAGCGCATGACATCGGCACTGGGTGACAGCCCGCTCGAGATTATCATGGTGAACACCGCCGAGACTGAGGACGAGGTGTTCACCTTCCTGGCTGTGGTGGCACCGGACGCCGTGCCGCTGATGGACACGGACGGCCTGGTCACGGAACGCTGGCAACCACGCGGACTGCCGGCCACCTTCCTGGTCGACCCCGCCGGTATATTGCGCTATCTCGCCCTGGGCGGGCGCGAGTGGGACACCGCGCCCTACCTGGCGTTCCTGAGCAGGCTTGCTTCACCCGAACCTGTTCAGAAAGCCGTTAACGGAGCACCACCATGAACGAACTCAAGGCCTACCCTGCCTGGGACGCCGGCGTGCGCTGGTTCCACTGGATCAACCTGTTGTGCCTGCTCGGCCTGATCGCCGTGGGTGTCGTGATTCTCAACGCCAAGACACTCGGCATTCCCAATGAGGGCAAGATGCTGCAGAAGACCGTGCACGTCTGGATCGGTTATGTGTTTGCGCTCAATCTCCTGTGGCGCCTGGTCTGGGCCTTTATCGGCACGCCCCGGGCGCGCTGGCTTGCCCTCCTGCCCGGCGTGCGCGGCTACGGAGACGAGTTGCGCGAAGGCGGCAACCTGATCTCCGCCATGTTCACCGGCAGGAAGGTACTGAGTGGACTGCCTACCGACCGAGGGCCGGACGATTAAGTAAATGTAATAATGGGGCCGGATATATTTTTCGTTTAATGTATCCGGCCCCTTTATTCCCGGTCGGCTGGTTTCTGGCCATAAACATAGTACTGCGTCATGTCGTGCCACACGCCATCTTCAGTGGCGTGTTTGTCCACTTCCGCGTTATACGCCTGTTGCGCCAGTTGCATGGTCTCGTCCGACACATCCTCCAACGGGTGCGGATACTGGCCGGGTGCGTAGGCCTGCAGCGTCAGGAACGGTGGATCCTTGGCATCCTCGGTTGCTATGTAGCGGCCATTGGGCGCGGCATGCAACCGAAAGTTTGTAAAGCCGGCGCATTCCAGCATCTCGCGAGCATTCGCTTCATCACCGGCGGGTATGTTGCAGATGAAATCGATGCCTACCATGGCCAGCGCCTTACGTGCCGCACAACCCCAGAAGAATGAACTCGATGGCGTGGCATTGAAGCCGACCACCCCTCCCGGTTTCAATAGCTCATACCAGTGTCGCAGGGCTGCCTGCAAGTTGCTCATCCAGAAGATAGCGTTGGCGCAGTAGATGCGATCAAAGCTGTTAGGTTGGAAGTCAAGCTGTTCGCCATCGGCATGGGTGAACGCGAGGTTGGCCAGTTTCCTCTCGGCCAGCTTTTCGCGGCACTTGTCGAGCATGCCGGTTGAGATGTCCACACCGACTACCTTGCCTCGGGGGCCTACCAGTTCGGCGCAGTGGAAGGCGATCGTGCCCGTACCGGTGGCGATATCCAGCACAAGCTGGCCGGGTTCAGGCGGCCAGTACTTTACGGTGGTCAGGGCAACCTCGCGGTGCCACTCGCTGTTTTCGTAGTTCTTGCTGCGCGCATCGTAGGAGTCGGTGATAGTGCGATGGTAGCCCTGCCGGTCCGTAACCATGTGATACAGGGGCAGGTTGATCAATTCGATGTATTTCTTCAGTGCTGCCCAGCTGGCGTAGCCGTATTCATGGGCAATAACGCGCTGCGCATCATTGATGGAGAACTTGCCGGCAAGAATGTCGGCATCACTCATGGCCTCGCAGGATGTGTCGTAGTCTCGGATACGATCGCAACAAGCAGGATCACCCTTCATCTGCAGCACGCGTAAGACCCTGGCTTCTTTTTTCAGAAACTCGAGTTCGGGACGTTTGGGTAGTGATTTCATGTATATCCACCTTTCGTCATCCCCGCTGGCCGCGATACAGGTTGAAAGAAGGATGGAATTTGTGCAGTTTAACAGTAGGCGGGGATAATCCCCTTTCCGCGAATCCAGTCGTACCCTACAGCACTGGGTTTACGATAGCAGAAAAAGACTTGGATAAAATCTATCGTTAAGAAGAGCCTCCCGGCCGCTGCGGTATGTCTACCGGTGTTGCCCGATCCTAGACGCGCCGATACCAAGATAAACAGGACAGACCATGGTTTTTCTAACGAAACGCTGGACTTGGGAATCTGGAATCTTCCCCGTTTACGGCCATCTCTAAGACCGCTCCTTGCCAGGAAGCGGTTATTCTTTGTGACACCGGCGAATGTCGCAGAAGGGTCGTCTCAAGTCCTTAATTCGTTGTTGATATCAGCGTTGACCAACCATCCGGGAAGGAGCAGCAGACGCCGTTATCCTGGGCAGCCCAATCGCTTACGCCAGCCACTCCAGCAGGTAATAGAGGAACTGCCCCTCGGATGACTTGGACGGCCCGACCACGCGCGCCGCATGGCGCTTGTTGTCCGGATCGGCCGCGGCCAGCGCTGCCGCCCCGGTCTCGAAGATCTCGACACAGCCGGCCGGATAGCGCTTGCGGTTCTGGCGCGGGGTGAAGATCACCGCGAAGCGTTCCTGGGAAACGCCGGTCTCCGGGTCGGGGGGGACGATGCCGCGCAGACTCATGGGCGTGGTTTCCGCTTCACAGGTCTTCGGCACCCCTGGCCAGCAGATCCGGGCGCACCATCCAGGCCAGCACCCAGGCATCGGCAGCGCGCCGTTCCAGGCAGGCCACGCTGCCGGGCCGGTAGTCCACAATCTCCCGCTGCGTATCACCCCGCACCAGCAGCGACACCAGGCGTGACATGAACGGCAGGTGGCCGACTATCAGGGTGTCCTGCTCCCAGACGTCGGTATCCGCAACAAAGGCCTCGACCGGGTCATTCGGACGAATCCCGTCGATCGCCTCCGCCTTGCCAGCAGTCAGCAGTTCGCCGGCCAGCATCAGTGCAGTCTGCTGCGCGCGCAGTTTGCCGCTGTGCCAGACACGCTCAACCCGCACGCCGGAAGAGGCCAGCAAGGCAGCCATGGCCTGCACATCCTCCCGGCCCTGTTTGCTCAGGGGGCGTTCGGGATCGACCGCACTGGTCTCTGCTTCACCGTGTTGTGCAAGATAAAGCTTCATGGGCTTGTCAGGATAACGCGCGGGCACACGGAGTCCAAGCTCAGGATGCCCGCAGTTCAGCCCTTAATAAATTCGACAACCACCTCGAGTGTTTGGGGGTCGCGCAGGATGCGTCCGTGGCCCAGGCCCTGCGTTTTGATGAAGCGGGCGCCTGCCCAGGCAGTAGCGACCCGCTGACCTTGCTGCCAGGGCACGCTCGCATCATCCTCGTCATGCAGGA
>Ga0224512_10002960_pt1 | contig 15179 bp, 16 predicted proteins | sample SF_May12_sed_USG_4_FD_169103 | JGI IMG/M metagenome (GOLD analysis project Ga0224512, IMG submission 169103) | Sediment microbial communities from San Francisco Bay, California, United States - SF_May12_sed_USGS_13 | ecosystem: Environmental > Aquatic > Marine > Sediment | place: USA...
ATGGCCGCTCACCAAATGACCGCCCAACTCATCACCCAGCTTGAGCGCCCGCTCCAGATTGATCCGCCGGCCGACCTGCCAATCGCCGATGGTGGTCCGGGCGATCGTCTCCGGCGAGGCGTCCACTGCGAACCAACCGCGGCCCTCCTGGCGGCCTTTCCCGATCACCGTCATGCAGGGGCCGGAACAGGCGATCGAGGCACCGATGGCGATATCCTCGACATCGAATGCCGTGGCGATCGTCAGCCTGGTATCGGTGCGGGGCTCGATCCCGGTGACGGTGCCGATGTCGGTGATGATTCCGGTGAACATGGGTGGTCCCTTCCCCGCCCCGATATCGCTCAATGACGGCCCGCGCCGCCGAGCCGTTCGAAGATCTCCAAACTATCGGCACCGGCGGAGAATCCCCAGCGCCGTTCGAACCGGGGCATGTCGGCAAGGCTGTCCACGCCGAAGCCTTCGGCCACGGGAACGCCGTCACCGCCGATCACCGCCGGCGCACGGAACCAGGCGATGCGGTCCACGGCATGGGCCCGCAGCAGCGCCGCGGCGACCTGGCCCCCGCCTTCGGCCAGGACCCGGGTAATGCCGCGTTCGGCCAACACCTTGAGGGCGGCGTCGACGTCGGGCCGGCCGCCGTCATCGGCTTCGACCTCGATCACCTCGACCCCGCAATCGACGAACACCGCCTTGCGCTCGTCATTGGCGTCATCCACGGTGATCAGGCAGGTCGGGCGTTCCTTCGCCGTGCTGACCAGGTTGGCGGTCAGCGGCGTGGTCAAGCGCGTATCCAGCACGACCCGAAGCGGCGAATGGTCGGCCATGCCGGGAAGGCGGCAGGTCAGCTCCGGGTCGTCGCCCCGCACGGTCGCGGCTCCGGTCAGGACCGCATCATGGCTGGCCCGGAGCCCATGGCCCCAGGCCCGCGCCACCTCGCCGGTGATCCATTGGCTTTCGCCCGAATGAGTGGCGATGCGCCCGTCCAAAGTGGTGGCGCATTTCAATGTGACCAGCGGGCGGCCCGCGGTGATCCGCTTCAGGAAGCCGGCATTGAGCCGCTCGGCATCGCGGCGGCCGACGCCCACCCGCACTTCGATCCCGGCATCCTGCAGACGGGCGATGCCGCCGCCCGCCACCCGGGGATCGGGATCCTCGGTGGCGATCACCGCGCGGCCGATCCCCGCCGCCACCAGGGCGTCGGCACAAGGCGGGGTCTCGCCGTGATGGGCACAGGGCTCCAGGCTGACATAGGCGGTGCCGCCGCGCGCGGCGCGGCCTGCCCGGCCGAGCGCCTCGGTCTCGGCATGGGGGCGGCCGCCCGGCTGGGTCCAGCCGCGCCCCGCGACGGCGCCATCTGGATCGAGCACGACGCAACCGACCGCCGGGTTGGGGCTGACCCGCCCGAGCGCCCGGCGGGCCAAGGCGAGCGCCGTCATCATGTGATGGAAATCTGTGGCGTCAGTTGTGGTCGACACTCAGCTGGCCCACGAAATCCTCGAAGTCCTTGGCCTCGCGGAAGTTGCGATAGACCGAAGCGAAGCGGACATAGGCGACTTGGTCGATGTTGGACAACGCTTCCATCACCAGTTCGCCGATATGGGCGGACGGGATCTCGCTCTCCCCCATGGTTTCAAGCCGGCGCTGGATCGAATTGACGATGCGCTCCACCTGTTCCTCGTCGACCGGCCGCTTGCGGACCGCGATGCGGATCGAGCGCACCAGCTTGTCCCGGTCGAACAGCTCTTTTTTGCTGTCGCTCTTGATCACCATCAGGTCGCGGATCTGGACCCGTTCGAAGGTCGTCCAGCGCGACCCGCAGGCACCGCAGAACCGTCGGCGCCTGATGGCCGCGCCGTCTTCGGTCGGGCGCGAATCCTTCACTTGAGAATCGTCGTGGCCGCAAAAAGGACAGCGCATCGTTATCGGGCCTCCTCGCCCTTTTGGTTATTTCGGGCCGGTTATTTCTTATCCGGGTAGATGGGAAAACGCCGGCACAGGTCGGCAACCTTGCCGCGGATCTCCCGCTCGGCCGCGGAATTGTCGTCCGGATGGTCCCTAAGCCCCTTCAGGACCTCACCGATCCAGGCACCGATACTGCGCCATTCGCCCGGGCCGAAGCCGCGGGTCGTCGCCGCCGGGGTTCCCAGGCGGATGCCCGATGTGACGAACGGCTTCTCCGGGTCGAACGGAACCGCGTTCTTGTTGCAGGTGATGCCGGCCCGCTCCAGGCTCGCTTCCGCCGCCTTGCCGGTCAGGCCGATGGGCCGGAGGTCAACCAGCATCAGGTGGGTATCGGTGCCGCCGGAAACGATATCGACGCCTTCGTTCAACAGCGCCTCGGCGAGGACGCGGGCGTTGTCCTTCACCGCCGCGGCGTAGGTTTTAAACTCCGGCGTCAGCGCCTCGCCGAAGGACACCGCCTTGGCGGCGATGACATGCATCAGCGGCCCGCCCTGGGTACCGGGGAAAACCGAAGAATTGATCTTCTTCCCGAGATCCTCGTCATTGGCCAGGATCATGCCGCCGCGCGGCCCGCGCAGCGTCTTGTGGGTGGTGGTGGTGACCACGTCGGCAAGATCGAGGGGGCTGGGATGCACGCCGCCGGCGACCAGGCCCGCGAAATGGGCCATGTCGACCATCAACAACGCGCCAACGGAATCGCAGATTTCGCGAAAGCGGGCAAAATCGATCTCGCGGGGATAGGCGGAACCGCCGGCCAGGATCAGCTTCGGCTTGTGTTCCTTGGCGAGGCTCTCGACCTCATCGAAATCGATTGTCGCATCTTGCTTGCGCACGCCGTACTGCACCGCATTGAACCACTTGCCCGACTGGTTGGGCGCCGCCCCGTGGGTCAGATGGCCACCCGCCGCCAGCGACATGCCGAGGAAGGTATCGCCGGGCTGCATCACCGCGAAGAACACCTGCTGGTTGGCCTGGGATCCCGAATGGGGCTGGACGTTGGCGTAAGCGCACCCGAACAGTGCCTTGGCGCGGTCGATCGCGAGTTGCTCGGCGACGTCGACGAATTCGCACCCGCCGTAATAGCGCCGGCCGGGATAGCCTTCGGCATATTTGTTGGTCAGCACCGAACCCTGGGCCTCCAGCACCGCCCGGGAAACGATGTTCTCCGAGGCGATCAATTCGATCTGGTCCTGCTGGCGGGCAAGCTCGCCGCGCACGGCGGCGTAGAGGTCGGGATCGCGCTCGGCCAGGGATTGACCGAAGAACGCTTCGGTATCCGCGGCCTCCACCTTATCTGATACGGACGACATGATTATGGTTTCCTCAACTCTATCTCTATCTCGGGGTCACGGGCGCCCGGCACGCTCATGACATCTTGGCGACTCGCCGCTCGTGGCGCCCGCCGTCGAATTCCGTCGTCAAGAATGCCCTCAGGCAATCCCTGGCGACTTCCGGGCCGATGAACCGGCCCCCCATGACCAGGACATTGGCGTCGTTGTGCTGCCGTGCCAGCCGCGCCGACAGGTTGTCGTGCACCAGGGCCGCGCGGATCTCCCGATGCCGATTGGCGGCGATGCTCATGCCGATGCCCGAACCGCAAATCAATACGCCGCGCGCGGCCCGGCCGTCGCGAATGGCGCCGATCAGGGTTTCCGCGAAATCGGGATAATCGACCGAGTCCGGTCCATCGGTGCCGAGGTCGAGCACCTCATAGCCGAGATCGGCGAGATCCTCCTTCAGGATCACCTTCAGTTCGACGCCCCCATGATCGGCGGCGATGGCAATGGTCTCTCCCGGCACGAAAACTCCCTCCCGGAGTTCCGGCATGGCGCGAAATCACGCAGCCGGATGCATGGCCGGTCTCCATACCATATGTCGGGGGCGCATGCCAGCCCGCCACTAGGTCTGCGGGGATTATGGTTAATGCCCAAAAATCAGGGATTACAGCTTGGTGTAATCGTATTTTCCGTCGTTCCATTCGTAGAACACGTAACCCGGCGCCGTGACGTCGCCCTTGGCATCGAAGCCGATCTTGCCCAGCACGGTCTCGAACCCGCCCTTGGCCAATTCTCCCCGGATCTTGGCGGTATCCACGCCACCAGCGCGTTTTGCCGCCTCGGCGAAGATTTGGATCGCCCCGTAGGTATAGAGCGTGTAGCCCTCGGCGTTGGAGCCCTGGGCCTTGAACTTTTCGACCAGCGGCGCGACCTTGGGGTCCTTGCGCGGATCGGGACTGAAAGTCATCAAGGTGCCCTCGCCCGACTTGCCGGTGATGTTCCAGAATTCCTGGGTCACCAGGGCATCTCCCGAAACCATGCGGGTGGCGAGACCCTGTTCGCGCATCTGGCGGACGATCAAGCCGGCCTCGGCGTGGTAGCCGCCATAGAACAGGATGTCGATGTTGTTGGCCTTGAGCCGGGTGACGATGGCCGAGTAGTCCTTTTCCTTGGGCGTGACGGTGCCCGTCAACGCGATTTCGACACCGCGTTTCTTGAGCTGCTTGGTGGTCTCTTCCGCCAGCCCCTGGGAATAGGCCTGCTTGTCGTGGACCACGGCGATGCGCTTGCCCTTGAACTTGTCGGCGATGAAGTCGCCCGCGACTTTGCCCTGCTGGTCGTCCCGGCCGCATACCCGGAAGACGTTGTTCATGCCGCGCTCGGTCAGCTTGGGATTTGTCGAACCAGGGGAAACCATGACGATGTTTTCGGCCTGATAAACCTGGGAAGCCGGGATCGAGGACCCCGAGCAGAAATGCCCGGCTATGAACCGCACCTTCTTATTGACCAGCTGGTTGGCGACGGCTACCGCCTGCTTCGGATCACATTGGTCGTCGCCGATCTCAAGCTTGAGTTGTTTGCCCAGCACGCCCCCCGCGGCGTTGATGTCCTTGACCGCCTGTTCCGCCCCCGTGCGCATCTGCTCGCCGAAGGAAGCGTATTGGCCGGTCATCGGCCCGGCGGTGGCAATGACGATGACATTTGAATCGCTTTTCTGGGAATCGCATCCCGCGAAAGACAGGCAAGCGGCGACCAACAGGGATAATATCGAAAGCGTCTTGATGTTCATGTCATGCTCCCGAAGGGCCAGAGGAAGACGCTAAGCGTAGCACCGGCTGGCACTTTCGCAAGACTTCCTCGCGCCATCCTTCAGCGCGCGCGCCAGGACAGCGGCCCCGCCTTCTCGTAAAGCCAAGGATATTGCCGCACCATGCGCGCGACCTGCCGAAGCCGCCAGGACAGCAGACCGACGGCCATAATCACCGCGCCGTCGCGCAAGAAGCCAGAGGGCGAGAGCAGCGCGCCGTCGAACAGCCCCCAATGCAGGAAGCGGTCGAACAGGGTCAGCACCACGCCATAGCCGATCACCTGCCAATAAGAGCGCCAGGTGCCGGCAACCGCCGCCCCCATCAGCCAGGCCCCGCCGCCGAACAGGCAAACGGTCAGGCCGAGGAAGACCGGCCAATCGGTCAGCAGACTCATCCGGTCCCTCCTTCCAGATAGGCGGCGCGGATATCGGCGTCGGCCATCAGTTCCTGGCCCGTGCCTTCCATGCGGATCTCCCCATTGGCCATGACATAGCCGCGATCGGCCAGGCGGAGGGCGTGATAGGCGTTCTGCTCCACCAGGAAGATGGTCATGGCCCGCTCCCTATTGATCTCGCCGATCACCTCGAAGATCCGGTGCACCACCAGGGGCGCCAGGCCGAGGGACGGCTCGTCCAGCAGCAACAGACGCGGGCGGCTCATCAGCGCGCGGGCGATCGCCAACATCTGCTGCTCGCCGCCGGACAGCGTGCCGCCCCTCTGGCTGCGCCGCTCGCCGAGGATGGGAAACAGGGCGAAGACGTAATCGAGGTCGTCCTCGAAATACCCGACGTCGGCCACCAACGCCCCGATCTGCAGGTTCTCCAACACCGTCATGCGCGGGAAGATGCGCCGGCCTTCGGGCACATGGGCGATGCCGAGACGGGCAATGTCGTGGGTGGGCAGATCGGTGATGTCTCGGCCCTCGAACAGGATGCGCCCGCCCTGAGCCCGGGGTTCGCCGCAGATGGTCATCAGCAGGGTCGACTTGCCGGCACCGTTGGCGCCGATCAAGGTGACGATCTCGCCCGTGCGTACCTCCAACGCGATGCCGTTGAGCGCCTGAATCGACCCGTAATAGGCCTCGATCCCGCGCACCGACAGCAGGGACGCATGCGTCGCCGCGCTCATGACCCTTCCCCCTTCGTGTCGGCGGCAATGTCCCCCGCGACCACCTCGGGCAGGCCCTCTTCCTCTCCCAAATAGGCCCGGATCACTGCCGGATCGTGACGCACCGCCTCGGGCGTGCCCTCGGCGATCTTGGCGCCATGATCCAGAACCACGACGTGATCGGAGATCTTCATCACCACCGACATGTCGTGTTCGATCAGAAGAATTCCGGTGCCGTAATCGGACCGGATCCCCAACAACAATCGATTGAGTTCCTCGCTCTCCCGCGGGTTGAGGCCGGCGGCCGGTTCATCCAGGCACAGGAGCTTCGGTTCCGAACACATGGCCCGGGCGATCTCGATCTTGCGTTGGATGCCGTGGGCCAGGGTGCCCGCCTCCCGGTCGGCAAGGGGGATGAGACCGAGCCGCGCCAGCCACCCTCGGGCCACTTCCACCGCCGCGTCCTCGGCATCGCGGAACCGTTTCAAGCCCAAAAGACCGGCGATGGAAAACGCGGACGCGCGCATCAGCTTGGTATGCTGGGCGACCAGGAGATTCTCCAGGACCGTCATGCGCGGGAACAGGCGGATGTTCTGAAAGGTTCGCCCGACGCCGGCGTCACGCGCGATCCTGAATCCTTCCATCCTTTCCAGCAGGAAGCTGCCGCCCTCGTGATCGAGCGCGATGCGCCCGACGCTGGGCCGGTAAAATCCCGTGATACAGTTGAACACGGTCGTCTTGCCGGCTCCGTTGGGGCCGATGATACCGGTGATCCTGCCCCGTTCCGCGCCGAACGACACGTCGTCGACGGCAACGATGCCGTCGAAATACATGCTGAGATGCTCGACCGTCAGCATCGGCCCTTGCGGGGCATCGGCCCCCGTGACGCCGGGCCCCCCTGGCACGTCCTGTGCGGTGACGCTCATGGGCCGCCTCCTTGCGCCGCGCCCGAGCCACGGTCGCCGAGCCGAACGCTGGGTGCCCGATGGGCGAGCAGTCCGCGCGGCCGCCAGATCATGATCAGCACCATGGCGCCGCCGAAAAGCAGCATGCGAAATTCGGCGAAGTCGCGGGCGAGCTCCGGAAGAAGGATCAGGACGATGGCGGCGCAGATAACGCCGACCTGGCTGCCCATCCCGCCAAGGACAACTATGGAAAGAATAATGGCGGATTCTATGAACGTGAAGGAGGACGGATTGATGAAGCCCTGTCGGGTCGCGAAAAAGGATCCGGCCAGGCCCGCGAACATGGCGCCAAGGCCGAAGGCGGACAGCTTGATCATGACCGGATTGAGGCCGAGCGCCCGGCTCGCGATCTCGTCCTCGCGCAACGCCTCCCAGGCCCGGCCGACAGGAAGGCGGCGGATGCGCTCCGAGAACAGGTGGGTGATCAGCGCCAGGACAAGGATGATGTAATAGAGGAACATCAGCTTGTGGATGCCGGCGAAACCGAGACCGAAAAATTGATGGAATGCGGTTTCCCCGGCGCCCGGGTTGGCCGTGAATTGCAGGCCGAAGAGGCTCGGCGCCGGGATGCGCGTGATGCCTTCCGAGCCGCCGGTCAGGCTGGACCAGTTGATCAGGATGATGCGGATCATTTCGCCGAAGCCGAGCGTCACGATGGCGAGGTAGTCGCCGCGCAGGCGCAGCACGGGGAACCCCAGCAGCACCCCGAAGAGCGCCGCGAAGGCGCCGGCCAACGGCAGGCAGGTCCAGAACCCGAGATCGAAATGGATGGCGAGCAGGGTGTAGGAATAGGCGCCCACGGCATAGAACGCGACGTACCCGAGATCCAGCAGTCCCGCCAGCCCGACCACGATGTTGAGCCCCCAGCCGAGCATCACGTAGATCATCACCAGGGTCGTGAGGTCGACGGTGCGCCGGTCTGCCAAGGGCGTCAGCGGCAGGATGGCGACGGCCACGAAAAAGACCGCCAGCAGAAGCGTCTTGTGCGGAGTCATCCGCGTCACCGCGCGGTCGAACCACGGCACCGCGCCGCTGCCCCCCCTGCCCCGCATGCCCAGCCATAAACCTAGGACAAAGCGGCCGGCGAACACGGCGGCGACGGCGATGACCACCCACCAGGGCCGCAACTCCAACCCGGTGCCGCCACCGTCCGACAGCCGCACGCCGGCCAACGGCAGGGCAAGGACCAGGGCAACCAACGCGGCGATTCCGGACTCCCGGATCATCGCTCCCCAATCGGCCGTGCCACGGGTCATGGGGCACTCCCATCGGCCGCCGGCATGTTCAGACCTTCTCCACCTCGGGCCGGCCCAGCAGGCCGGTGGGCCGGAAGATCAGCACCAGGACGAGAATCGAGAAAGCCGCCACGTCCTTGTATTCGGCGGCGAAATAGGCCGCCCAGAAGGCCTCGATCAGGCCGATCAAGATGCCGCCCAGCATGGCGCCCGGCAGCGATCCGATGCCGCCCAACACCGCGGCGGTAAAGGCCTTCAGCCCCACCAGGAAACCGATAAAGAAGTCGATCACGCCGTAATGCAAGGTCGTCATGACCCCCGCCACCGCCGCCAACCCCGCGCCCAGGACGAAGGTCAGCGACACCGTGCGGTCGACATTGATGCCCGACAGCGCCGCCATCTTGCGGTCCTGTTCGCAGGCCCGCTGGGCCCGGCCCAGGGAGGTCCGGGCGATCAGCAGGGAAAAGCCGGTCATCAACGCCACGGTCAGCGCCATGATGACCATCTGCATGGTGCTGATGGTGACCTGGAACCCGCCCTTTTCCATCAGCACGGCACCGCCGGTCACCAGCGGCTCCATGGCCTTGACCCGGGCGCCCTGCAGCAACTGGACGTAGTTCTGCAGGAAAATCGACATGCCGATGGCCGAAATCAGCGGCGCCAGGCGAAAGGACCACGCAGCGGCCGATAGGCCAGGCGCTCCACCGCCCAGCCATAGGCGGCGGTGAACAGGATCGCGATCAACAGCACGACGAGGATCGCCAGCGGCACCGATGCCACCCCGAACAGACCCAGGATCGAAAAACAGATCAGGGCGATGAACGAGCCGATCATGTAGATCTCGCCATGGGCGAAATTGATCATGCCGATGATGCCATAGACCATGGTATAGCCGATGGCGATCAGTCCGTAGACCGCGCCCAGCGTCAGTCCGTTGATCAACTGCTGGAGGAAGTATTCCATCAAACGCCGTCAGCACACCCGATCGGGGCGATGCCCCCGGTCAACGCTTTGCCGGCGGCCGTACCGTTCCGCCGCCCTTCTTCTGAACATAAGCGAGCTTGCGCAAGACCGTATCGGTCATCTCGCGCTCGGAACAGGTCGCGGGTGCAAGGATCGAGACTTCCAGATAAGTCCTGGTATCGACCGCGGACACCTTGACGGCATTGCCGACACGGTGGAATTCCACGATCACCCCGTCCTTATCCCCTGCGTTTTCCATGACCCCAATAGGCACGATTCTTCCCCCGCCGCGTGGCGCGAGAGTCTAACGGAAGTTGGTTAACGGGGCCAGCATGCACCCGATTTCGTTAACGGCACGCTAACCACCAAGCGCCTATAAGTGTTTCCACCTAGTTCTTGTCATCTGTCTCCAATCTCCGGCCGAAAGATCTTCAGGATGGACAAATTCCACCCGCGTCCCGCCACGACGCCGAACGGGCCGCCGGGGCTCTCCCAGGCCGAGACGCCGCTCCGGGTTCTGGTCGCGGAGGACAACCCCGTCAACCAGATGCTGGCGGTCGCGATCCTCACCATGATGGGGCATCGTGCCGAGGTCGCGGGCAATGGCAAGGAAGCGGTCGATGCCGTCAAGAGCCTGGCTTACGACGTCGTTCTTATGGACGTGCAGATGCCGGAAATGGATGGCTTCGAAGCGACGGCGGAGATTCGCGCCCTGCCCGAACCCCAGAATCGGATCCCGATCATCGCCCTGACCGCCAACGCCATGCAGGGGGAGGACAAGGTCTGCCGCTCAAAAGGTATGGATGATTATCTCGCCAAACCCATCGACGTGGCCAAACTGGCGCAGGCGTTGGAGCGCTGGGGCAAAGCGCGGGTCGACGCAGCGCGCCGCTCAGGCAGCGGTGAGCCGACGTCCTGATGGCGCTCTTCCCGAGGCCGGCCACCGGGGGATCACGAGGTTAGGATCACGCAGCGGAATTGGCGGCCGCAGGCGTCTTCGCGGGCATCCGCGTGCCGAAGGTCAGGATCCGGGTCCAGAACTGCTCCATATGGCGCAACGCCACCGAAGCCTGGGCCAGTTCCTCTTCGGTGATCGGCCCTTCGGAAATCTCGGCGATGTGGCGTTCGAACATTTCGCGCAGGGCATAGAACAGAACCAGCCCTTTTTCCGACAAACGGACACGGATCGACCGACGGTCGTGGGTCGATCGCTCATGGATCAGATAACCGTTCTCGACCATCTTCTTGACGTTGTAGGACACGTTGGAGCCGAGGTAATAGCCACGGTTGGTCAGTTCGCCAACGGTCAACTCCTCGTCGCCGATGTTGTAAAGGATCAGCGCCTGGATATTGTTGATATCCGAGGTGTCCAATCGTTCCAGTTCGGACTTCACCACTTCCAGGAATTGGCGATGAAGCCGTTCGACCAGGAAGATAACTTCTTGATAGATATGATCCACGATGTCCTCGCGTCAATGCAAACCCATGCGGGTGCTTCGCTGCAATTCCCGGCGGGCCCTTGATCGGCCCGTCGTGCGATCTACAGTATTGGATTAAAATACTTAAAAGTATGCTAACGGTTTGCCGCTTAAGGTTACGAAATTCGCCGCCCGTTCAGGGCTTCAACAGCGGAGCGCCCATGACCATCCGCAGCCTCCTCGGTCACAAGTCGGCCGAATTCGCCAACGAGCCTTCGGGCGCCGCCGAAGCCGCCTATCCGAACCTCCGTATGCGCCGGACCCGCCAGGCCGACTGGTCAAGGCGCCTGGTCGGGGAGAACAGGATTTCCGCGGACGATCTAATCTGGCCGGTCTTCGTCCACGATGGACCGGAAGGACGCACCCCCGTCGCCACCATGCCCGGCGTGGACCGGCTCAGCCTCGACCTCGCGGTCGAGGCGGCAGCCGAGGCCGCTGCCCTTGGCGTGCCCGCGATAGCCCTTTTTCCCGCCGTTCCGACCGACCGCAAGAGCCCCCGGGCGGAGGAGGCCTACAATCCCGATAACCTGGTGTGCCGGGCAGTGCGCGCAATCAAGGGCAGTGTCCCCGGAATCGGTATCATCTGCGATGTCGCGCTGGACCCCTATACCGATCACGGCCAGGACGGATTGATGCAGGACGGCGTCGTCCTCAACGACGAGACACTGGACGTCCTGGTGCGCCAGTCCGTGGTCCAGGCCGAGGCAGGCTGCGACATCATCGCCCCTTCGGACATGATGGACGGGCGCGTCGGGGCGATCCGCCGGGCCCTCGAAGCCTCCGGCCTGACCGACGTCCTGATCCTGTCCTATGCGGCCAAATACGCCTCCGCCTTTTACGGTCCCTTCCGCGACGCCGTCGGCAGCACCACGGCGCTCGCCGGGGGCAGCAAGAAAACCTACCAGATGGATCCCGCCAATGGCGACGAAGCCCTGCGGGAAGTGGCGTTGGACATCGCCGAAGGCGCCGACATGGTGATGGTCAAGCCGGGCATGCCGTACCTGGATATCCTGTGGCGGATCAAACAGCGTTTCGGGGTGCCAACGTTCGCCTATCAGGTCAGCGGCGAATACGCCATGCTGCGGGCGGCGGCGGATGCCGGGGCGCTCGATTGGGGGGCCTGCCTCGCCGAAAGCCTACTGGCCTTCAAGCGGGCCGGAGCGGACGGAATCCTGACCTATGGCGCCATCGAAATCGCCAAGGCGATCGCCGATTCGGGCAGCGACTGAATCTCATATTTTGATTGAGGTAGTCATTGGAACCGATTGATAATGCGGTTTTTTAAACGCGCATTCTTGGTCATCTTTCTGGGTCTGCCGGGGCTTGCCCTGGTCCTGGCCGGAGGCGGGTATCTGTGGCTGAGGACGTCGCTGCCGCAAACCGAGGGGACATTACGCCTGGCCGGGCCTACCGCGCCCATCGAGGTTCTGCGCGATTCCCGGGGGATTCCCCACATCCGCGCCGAAAGCGAAGGCGACGCCTATTTCGCGCTGGGTTTCGTTCATGCCCAGGACCGCATGTGGCAGATGGAAATGATGCGCCGCATCGCCCATGGGCGGCTCGCGGAAATGGGCGGCGTCGGCCTGTTGGATCACGACAAGGCGATGCGAACGCTCGATATCGCCGGACTGGCGCGGGACGGGCTCTTGCACCTGTCCGCCGCGGTGAAGGCGTCGCTGGCGGCCTATGCGAAGGGGGTCAACGCCTGGCTTGAAAGCCGTGGCGGAACGCTGCCGCCGGAATTTCACGTCGTTGGCATCACGCCCGGCCCGTGGAAGATGGAGGACTCGCTGCTTTGGGGGCGTCTGATGGCGCTCCGGCTGTCCTCCAATTGGCGGCGCGAGGCCATGCGCGCCGAACTCCTGAAGACACTGCCTCCCGAGAAAGTCATCGCTCTTTGGCCGCCCTATCCCGCCGATGCGCCGGTCACGATCCCGGCGCCGGCGCGCAACGAACGATTCGGGAATATCGATCCGCCTAAACCGACTACCCTCCCCGACCTGCCCTACCGTGCGCTCGCCGGGATCCTGGCTCCGCCCCATCCCACTTCCGCGTCCAACACCTGGGTGCTGTCGGGATCGCGGACCCGTAGCGGCAAGCCGATCCTGGCGGGCGATCCCCATCTCGGGTTCAGCGCGCCCAACCTGTGGTACCTCGCCCGCCTCAGCTACCCGGGCCTGTCCCTTGCCGGCGCGACGCTGCCCGGGGTACCGTTTCATATCCTCGGCCAAAACGGTTCGATCGCTTGGTCCATGACCACCACCGGCGCCGATACCCAGGATCTCGTCGTCGAAACCCTGGACCCCGACGATCCCGGCCGCTACCGCAGCCCGGCCGGCGTCAGGCCTTTCGCAACCCGCATCGAAACCATCCGGGTGAAGGGAGAAGATGACCTGCGTTTCACGGTCCGCGCCACCCGCAATGGGCCGGTGGTCTCCGATCTGGTGGCGCGCGACGGCACCAGGCCGCCGCCCAACGCGGTGATCGCATTGCGCTCCGCCATGCTGATCCGTGAAGACCACACGCCGGACGCCCTCTATCGCCTCAACCGGGCGCGGAACTGGGACGATTTCCGGGCGGCGCTCAAGGATTTTCACAGTCCGGTGCAGAACTTCGTCTATGGCGACGTGGCCGGACATATCGGGTTCCAACTCGCCGGGCGCATCCCCATGCGGATGAGTGGAGATGGCTACGCGCCGGTGCGGGGCACCGATCCGCTGGCCCGATGGAGGGGATATATCCCCTTCGACCGCCTTCCCAGCGTTTTGGATCCAGAGGCCGGATTCCTGGTCAATGCCAACAACCGGGTGATCGGGCCGGGCTACCCGTTCCTGATCACCCGGGACTGGGACGCGCCCTACCGCGCCAAGCGCATCGTCGAGGCGCTGACCAGCGAGCGCAACCACGATGCCGCCGCCAGCGCGCGCTTGCAGATGGATGACATCTCCCTCGCGGCGCGGGAGGCGATCCCCTTGCTACTGAGCGCCACCCCGGCCCGCCCGGATGCGGCGACGGCCCGCGCACTGCTGAATGCCTGGGACGGATCGGTCAAGCGCAACCGACCCGAGCCGTTGATCCTCCATGCCTGGCTGGGGGAAGCCATGACCGCCATCGTCGGCGACGAGATCGGCGCCGGGGCGGGCCGGGCCCGCCGCTGGGACCCGAGGTTCCTGCGTCATGTGCTGGAGCGTGACCCGACCTGGTGCGATGACATCGCGACAGAGGTCCGGGAGGCCTGCGGTCCGGTGCTCGCCGACGCGTTGGACCGCGCGCTTGCCGGATTGAGGCGCAGGTTCGGCGCCGAAATCGGCAAATGGCGCTGGGGCAAGGTTCACATTGCCAGCTTCCGCAACCGGCCGCTGACCTTCGTGCCGCTGATCGGCCATTTGGCCGATATCGAGATCGCGACCGACGGCGACGGCCACACGGTGAACCGGGGCTCGATCCGGGAATCCCGGCGGCGCGGGGCCTTCACCCATGCCCACGGTGCCACATACCGCGCGATTTACGATTTCGCCGATCTCGACCGTTCGCGCTTCATGATGCCCGGGGGCCAATCGGGCAACCCGCTCTCGCCCCATTACCGCGATCTTACCGTTCCCTGGCGCGACGGCGGCGGCCTCGCCATCCCGCAGCGCCCCCAAGGGCCCCTGCGGCGCCTGCTCCTGCGGCCGGGGACATGAGAAATACGGGGGCGCATCGCCTTCGTTAAACGGATTTTTACCTAATCTCCGCATATCTAACGCTTGTACTCACGTGTTGGATATCGGTCGGTCCTCTCATGTTCTTCATTATCGGCATCGTTACCGTCATCGGCTGCGTGCTGGGCGGCTATGTGGCCATGGGCGGCAAGCTCTATGTGCTGTGGCAGCCGTTCGAACTGGTCATCATCGGCGGCTCGGCCATCGGCGCCTTCATCGTCGGCAACCCCAAGACCGTCCTGGTCAAGACGGGTGGCGCGCTCGGCAAGCTGCTCAAGGGGACCAAGTACGGCAAGGACGCCTATCTGGAGCTGCTCACGCTGCAGTTCGCGATCTTCAAGCTGGCCAAGTCCAAAGGCATGCTGGCGCTGGAAGCCCATGTCGAGAATCCTCACGAAAGCGAGCTCTTCAAGAAGTTTCCCATTCTCCATGGGGATCACCACGCGCTCGAATTCCTGTGCGATTACCTGCGCATGATGATCCTGGGCTCCGAGAACCCGTTCGAGATGGAAGCCCTGATGGACGAGGAGATCGAGACCCGCCACGCCGAGGAAATGCAGATCGCCGGAGCCATCCAGGCCATGGCCGACGCCACCCCGGCGCTCGGCATCGTCGCCGCCGTGCTCGGCGTCATCAAGACCATGGGCTCGATCACCGAACCGCCCGAAGTCCTGGGCAAGCTG
>Ga0224512_10002961_pt1 | contig 15177 bp, 13 predicted proteins | sample SF_May12_sed_USG_4_FD_169103 | JGI IMG/M metagenome (GOLD analysis project Ga0224512, IMG submission 169103) | Sediment microbial communities from San Francisco Bay, California, United States - SF_May12_sed_USGS_13 | ecosystem: Environmental > Aquatic > Marine > Sediment | place: USA...
TCCGGCGAGAAGGTGGTTTCAAGCGCGACGACGGTATCCGGGACGACGTTCTTCAATACCAACCAGCCGAGCGCCACTGCAGGAGGCGGCAGCTGCGGGTCGAATCTGGGGATCGCGCGCGAGTACTTGGTGAACTTCTCGGATGCAGCCGCCACGCTGGACCTGAATGCGTCCGGCACAATCAGCGTGGCGGACCGGGCCACCAAGCATTCGGGGGGCGGCTACCTGCCTTCGCCCGTGCCCGTCGTCGTCGAGATCGGCGGCAAGCGCTACCAGGGGGTCATATCCGGAACCTCGGTCCAGTCGCCACCGGGATTGACGCTGGAAAGGCGCACTCGCGTGTACTGGTACAAGGAAGTGGAGTAACCGGCTCCGGCACGACCAGGGCGGCCCGCCATGCAGGAGTGGGAAAGAACGCTGTTATTCGCGCTCGTTCTCTCGGCGAGCTTGCACGTGATCGCGGTACTCGCGCTGGACGCGGCGCCGGGTCGCGGCGGCCACCGGCTTCAGCAGGAACTGTGGGTCAGATTGCCAGGCGACGAACCCACAGTCAGCGGGGTCGCCGACCAGCTGGCGAAAGTTGCCCTACCGCAACCGGGACCGGACTCCGGTCCAAAGTCGGCTGGGAGGAGGATTCCCGCGGCTGATCAGTATTTCCGCAAGTCGGATGTGGACTTTCCGGCGGTACTGGTCTCGCGTGCCGCACTGGTCATCCCGGAAGGTGCCTATGTCTCGCGTCTCGCCGGCAGGGTCCGGGCGCGCATCTTCATCGGCGCCGACGGCAGCGTAGACAAGATCGAAATTCTGGAGGCCGCGCCCGTGGCCGGCGTGTTCGAGGCGGCAGCGCTGGAGGCGCTACGCGGGATGCGCTACCGGGCGGCCCGCATCGGCGGGCTGCCGGTAAGAAGCCAGAAGATCGTGGACGTCGTCTTCGATCCCAGGGCAGACCGGCCGGAACCTGGCGACTAGCCGGCGCCGCCAAAGGCGCTAGCGCCGCGCAAGCTCGCGCGGCAGCGTGAACACCACGCCTTCGGTGATGCCGTCGAGCTGGCGCACGCTCGCGGCGCCAAGCTCCCTCAGCCGCGCCACGACTTCCTGCACCAGCACTTCCGGCGCCGAGGCGCCGGCGCTGACGCCGACGCGGCGCCGGCCGGCGACCCATTGCGCGCGCAGGTCGGCAGCCGAATCCACCATGTGGGCATCCGTGCCCATGTTCTCGGCCACTTCGCGCAGGCGATTGGAGTTGGAGCTGTTGGGCGAGCCGACCACGATCACCACGTCGCATTGCGGCGTCATGAACTTCACCGCGTCCTGGCGGTTCTGCGTGGCGTAGCAGATGTCGTCCCGCTTCGGGCCGCGGATCTGCGGGTAGCGCACCTTGAGCGCGGCGACGATGGCCCGGGCATCATCCACCGACAGCGTGGTCTGCGTCACATAGGCGAGCTTCGCGCCCGCGCGCACTTCGAGCCGCGCCACATCCGCCAGCGTCTCGACCAGGTGCATGCCCTGCGTCGCCTGGCCCATCGTGCCTTCGGCCTCGGGATGGCCGCGATGGCCGATCATGACGATGTCGTAGCCTTCGCGCAGCATCTTCGCCACCTCGACGTGCACCTTGGTGACCAGGGGGCAGGTGGCGTCGAATACCTTGAGCCCGCGGCCCTCGGCGTCGGCGCGCACCGCCTTCGACACCCCGTGCGCGCTGAAGATGACCGTGGCGCCGGCCGGGATCTCGTCCAGCTCCTCGACGAACACCGCGCCCTTGGCGCGCAGGTCCGCCACCACGGCCGTGTTGTGCACGATCTCGTGGCGCACGTAGATCGGCGCGCCGATCTGCTCGAGCGCGCGCTCGACGATGTCGATGGCGCGCTCGACGCCGGCGCAGAATCCGCGCGGATTGGCGAGCAGCACTTCCACGGGCGCCATTCTAGTCCCTGTGCACGAAGCCTTCGGCGATCAGGATCGCCGCGCCCACCGTGATCGCCGAGTCGGCGACATTGAACGCCGGCCAATGCCAGCCGAAAGCGTGGAAATCGAGGAAGTCGGCGACCGCGCCCCAGGCGAGGCGGTCCCAGAGATTGCCGAGCGCTCCGCCCAGGATGAGCGCGAGCCCGCTGCACAGGAGCCTGCGCGCGGGATGCCGCCACAGCATCCAGCTCACCACCGCCGCGGCGAGGAGCGCCACGCCGGCGAAGAACGGGGTTTGCCAGCCGGGCGCGTTCGCCAGGAAGCTGAACGCGGCGCCGCGGTTGAACACCACCACCAGATTGAAGAACCGCGTGACTTCGTAGGATTCGCCCGCTTGCAGCCAGCCGAGCATCAGCCACTTGGTCAGGCGATCGACGAGCACGACGCCCGCCGCCGCCAGGAACCAGGGCCAGGCCCTAGGCGTGCCGACGCGATTCACCGTTGCCGTGCAAGTTCGTCTCGCAGCGCCCGCACAGGCCGGCGCCGTTGACGTCGGGGCGGTAGTGCCAGCAGCGGTCGCACTTGGCGTGCGTGCTGGGCGCGACTTCCACGCGCGGCTCGCCGTCGCCGTGGTGCACGCGCGCAGCGGATGTCAGCAGCACGAACCTCAGGTCCTCGCCGAGGCTCGCCAGCAGCTCGTGATCGGTGCCGTTGACGTGCAGGTCGGCTTCGACCTGCAGCGAGGAGCCGACCCTGCCCGCGGCCCGGAGATCCTCGATGCTCTTTTGCACCGGCGCGCGCAGTGCCCGCAGCCGGTCCCAGCGCGCCAGCAGCGCCGGTGCGTCTTCGATCAGCGGCAGCTCATGCAGCGTTTGCAGGAAGACGCTGTCGTTCGGGTCACCGGGGGGGAGGGTCTGCCAGGCTTCCTCCGCCGTGAACGACAGGATCGGCGCCATCAGCCGCACCAGGGCGTGGGTGACGTGCCACAGCGCGGTCTGCGCCGAGCGCCGCGGCGCCGACTGCGCGCCGCACGTGTACAGGCGATCCTTGAGGATGTCGAGGTAGAACGCCCCCAGGTCCTCGGCGCAAAATGCCAGCAGCTTCTGCGCCACGAGGTGGAACTGGTAGCGCGCGTAGTCCTCGGCCGCCTCTGCCTGCAACCGCGCGGTCACGGCGAGCGCGTAGCGGTCGATCTCCAGCATCTGCGCGACGGGCACGGCATGCTGCGCAGCGTCGAAATCGGAAATGTTGGCGAGCAGAAACCGCAGCGTGTTGCGGATGCGCCGGTAGCTCTCCACCACGCGCTTCAGGATCTCGTTGGAGATCGAAAGCTCGCCCGAATAGTCGGTCGAGGCGACCCATAGGCGCAGGATCTCGGCGCCCAGCGTGTTGGAAACCTCCTGCGGCGCCACGGTGTTGCCCTTGGACTTCGACATCTTGCGGCCTTCGCCGTCGACCACGAACCCGTGCGTGAGGAGCGACCTGTAAGGCGGCGTGCCGTTCAGCATGCACGACACGAGGAGCGACGAATGGAACCAGCCGCGATGCTGGTCGGAGCCCTCGAGGTACATGTCGGCGGGAAAGCCGAGCTCGGCGTGCGAGCCGCGCAGCACGGTCTGGTGCGTCGAGCCGGAATCGAACCAGACATCCAGCGTGTCGCGGCTCTTTTCATACTGCGCGGCCTCGGCACCGAGCAGCTCCTCGGTCTTCAGCGTGTGCCAGGCCTCGATGCCGGCCTGTTGCACGCGCTGGGCGACCTCCTCGAAGAGCTCGAGCGTGCGCGGGTGCGGCTGGCCGGTTTCCTTGTGCAGGAAGAACGGCATCGGCGTGCCCCATTGGCGCTGGCGCGACAGCGTCCAGTCGGGGCGGCTGGCGATCATGCCGTGCAGCCGTGCCTGGCCCCAGGCGGGGAAGAACTGCGTCTGTTCGATGCCGCGCAGCGCGGTGGCGCGCAGCGTCTGCGCGGGCTTCGTGCCGCCGAACCCCGGAACCTGCTCCATGCCCGCGAACCACTGCGTAGTGGCGCGCAGGATCACCGGCGTCTTGTGCCGCCAGCAGTGCATGTAGCTGTGCGTGTAGTTCTCCTTCGCCAGCAGCACGCCGCGCTCGGCGAGCGTCCTGACGATGGCGCCGTTCGCGTCCCAGATCGACTGCCCGCCGAACAAGGGCAGCGACGGCGCGAACCTGCCGTCGCCCATCACCGGGGTGAGGATCTCCGCGTCCCGCATGCCGTAGCGACGGCAGGAGTCGAAGTCCTCGACGCCGTAGGCGGGCGCCGAGTGCACGATGCCCGTGCCGGTGTCGAGGGTGACGTAGTCGCCGAGGTAGACCGGCGCCAGCCGATCGTAGAACGGGTGCCGGAAAGCAATTTTCTCCAGCGCGCGGCCCGCACAGGCGGCGAGCGTCGTGCCCGTCAGCTTGTAGCGCTCGAGGCACGCGGCTTGCAGATCGGCGGCGAGGATCAGCAGGCCCTTTTCCGTGTCCACGAGGTGATAGGTGAACTCGGGGTGCACGTTGAGCGCCTGATTGCCGGGCAACGTCCAGGTCGTCGTCGTCCAGATCACCGCGTAGCCGGGCTTGTCCGGAAGCCTGGCCAGGCCGAAAGCGCGCGCCACCTTGTCCGCTTCGGCGAACGCGAATCCAACGTCGATGGCCAGGTCCTTGCGGTCCTCGTACTCCACCTCGGCTTCGGCGAGCGCCGAGCCGCAGTCGAAGCACCAATTGACCGGCTTCAGGCCCCGGTACACGTAGCCCTTTTCCAGCAGCTTGCCGAGCACGCGCATCTCGTCGGCTTCGTTGCCGGGGGCCATGGTGGTGTAGGGGCGCGCCCAGTCGCCGAGCACGCCGAGCCGCCTGAAATCCGCCTTCTGCCGCTCGATCTGCTCGGCGGCGTAGGCGCGGCACAGGCGCAGCGTTTCTTCCGCCGGCAGGTTCTTGCCGTGCTGCTTCTCGATCTGCACCTCGATCGGCATGCCGTGGCAGTCCCATCCGGGCACGTAGGGCGCGTCGAAGCCGGCCAGGGACTTGGACTTGACGACGATGTCCTTGAGGATCTTGTTCACCGCCGTGCCGATATGGATGTCGCCGTTCGCGTACGGCGGTCCGTCGTGCAGCACGAATTTCGGCCGTCCCTTCGCCACTTCGCGCAGGCGCCGGTACACGCCCTTGTCCTGCCATTGCGCAACGCGCTGCGGCTCGCGCTTGGCGAGATCGCCGCGCATCGGAAACGGGGTGTCCGGAAGGTTCAGCGTCTTCTTGTAGTCAGGCATTCGTCTTCATCGCAAAGTAGGTTCTGGCCCGCGCTGCGTCGCCGGCGATCGCCGCGCGCAGCGCCGGCACGTCGTCGTATTTCTGCTCGTCGCGCAACTTGCGCAGGAAGCGCACCTGCAGGTGGCGGCGATAGATGTCGGCCGCATAGTCGAGCAGGTGTACTTCCAGAAGCGGCGCCGCCGTAGGGTTCACCGTCGGCCGCCGTCCCACGCTCGCCACGCCCTGGCGCCACTGCGTTTCGCCGTCCAGCAGGCACTCGACGACGAAAATGCCCGCCAGCGGCGCGCGCATCGGCAGCGGGATGTTCGCCGTCGGAAAGCCCAGCTCGCGCCCGAGCTTTTCACCGTGCGCGATACGGCCGCTCATGGCGTAAGGCCGGCCAAGCAGGCGCTGCGCAGCCGCCAGGTCGCCGGCGGCCAGCGCCGCGCGCACCGCCGAGCTGGAAACGCGCTCACCCTGCAGCGCGACTTCCGGCATCGCCTCGAGCTCGTAGCCATGGCGCCCGGCCAGCCGCTCGAGCAGGCCGAAGTCGCCGCCTCGTTTCGCGCCGAAGCGGAAGTCCCGCCCGACAAGCAACCAGGCGGCGCGCAGGCCATGCACCAGGCAAGACTCGACGAAGGGTTCGGCGGCGAGCCCTGAAAGCCGCGCATCAAAGCGCGCGACGTGCACCCGGTCTACGCCCGCGGCGGCCATCAGCTCCAGCTTGTCGCGCAGCCGCGTCAGCCGCGCCGGCGCCGTCGCCGGCGTGAAGAACTCGCGCGGATGCGGCTCGAACGTCAGCACGCAGGAATCCAGGCGCAATTCGCGGGCGCGCGCCACCGCTCGCGCGAGCATCGCCTGATGACCGCGGTGCACGCCGTCGAAGTTGCCGATGGTGAGCGCGGAGCGGCTGCTCCCCGGCGCAATGGATCCGTGCGTGACCTGCATCAGCGCGTGTAAAATGCTGAATTATAGCGGCTTTCCGCCGCACTCCGGAGGCGTCAGTTCAGCCGCGCGCACTGCGCTGATAGCTCCACCAGCTTGGCGCGCACCTCGTCGATGTCCGGCGCCTCGGGTTCGAGCGCCGAATAGTCCTGCAGGTCCTTGAGCGCCGCGCGGTAGCACTCCATGCTCTGGTAGAGCAGCCCGCGCTCGCGCAGCTCGCCGTGCGCCTCGGGCGCCACCACCAGCATCCGGTTGAGGACCTCCAGCAGGCGCTGCGGCTTGTGCGCATCACGGTAGATGCCCTTCAGGTTGCGCAGCAGCCGGGCGAGAATCTGGCGCTTGCCCGCGGGCTCGAGAAACTGGTCGAGCGGCAGCGCGTCCACCGGCACGCCGCCGGCGGCGCCCTCCGGAATCACGCGCTGCAGGCGCTCGCGCAAATCCGCCTCCGACTGCGCCTCGCCGCCGGAGAACGGATCGAGAACCAGGATGGCGCCGCGCAGGCGCAGGCGCACGAGGAAATGCCCCGGGAAGGACACACCTACTAGGTCCAGCCCGATGCGCCGCCCGATCTCAAGGTACAGGACCGAGAGCGTGATCGGGATGCCGGTGCGGCGGTCGAGCACTTCGTTCAGGTAGCTGTTGCGCGGGTCGTAGTAGTTGCCGGCGTTGCCGCTGTAGCCCAGGTCGTCGAACAGGAAGCGGTTCAGCGCCGCCACCCGGTCCTCGGGGCCGCCGTCCTTGGGCAGCCGGCCCCGCAGGCGCGCTGCGAGCCGCTCAATCTCGCCCAGGTAGCCGTCGACGTCCAGACCGGGATAGGCGTCGGCGGCGATCAGCAGGCAGGCGCGCGCCAGGTCGATCTCGGCCTCGTCGCGCGCCAGCAGTTCGGCGAATCGGTCGGGCGCGTCCATCAGGGCGCCTCGCGGCGCACGAAGTCGCGCCAGTGGAAACCGAGCGCCAGCAGGACGAGTCCATAGGCGCCGGCACCCAGCACGACCAGGCCGCACACCGCCGCCACTTTGTGCTGCCAGAGGGCCTGCAGCCACCAGGTGCTCGGGCCCATGGCGAAGTAGAGCAGCACCGACATCGCCGCGACGGCGAACGCGACCCGCGCGCCGAAGGCGCCCCAGCCGGGCTGCGGCGTGTAGATGCCCTGGCGGCGCAGATTGCGGTAGAGCAGCGCCGCATTCAGGCACGCGCCCAGGCCGATGGCGAGCGCGAGGCCGGCGTGCTTCAGCGGCACGATGAAGGCGAGGTTCATCACCTGCGTGGCGGCGAGCGTCACGAGGCCGATCTTCACCGGCGTCATGACGTTCTGGCGCGCATAAAAGCCCGGCGCCAGGATCTTCACCAGGATCATGCCGACCAGGCCCAGGCTGTAGGCGACGAGCGCCTGGCGCGTCATCCACACGTCCTCGGCACCGAAGCGCCCGTAATGAAACAGTGTCGTGATCAGGGGCACGGCGAGCACCGCGAGCGCCGCCGCCGCGGGCAGCGCCAAGAGCAGCGTGATGCGCAATCCCCAGTCGAGCAGGCGGCCGTACTCGTCCGCGGCACCGCTCGCGTGGTGGCGCGACAGGCTTGGGAGCAGGATGGTGCCGAGCGCGGCCCCGAGCACCCCGGCCGGGAACTCCATCAAGCGATCGGCGTAGTACAGCCACGTGACGCTGCCCGTGACGAGGAACGAGGCAAAAATGCTGTTGATGAGCAGCGAGATCTGGCTCGCCGACACGCCGAAGAGCGCCGGCAGCATGAGTTTGCGCACGCGGGTCAGCCCCGGGTGACGCCAGTCCAGCCGCCAGCGCGGCAGCATGCCGATGCGCGCGAGGAACGGCAGCTGCAGCGCGAGCTGTAGCGCGCCGCCGATAAACACCGCCCAGGCGAGCGCCGCCACCGGGGGGTCGAAGCGGCCGGCGAAGAACGCCGCAGCGATGATGAACGAGACATTGAGCAGCACCGGGGTGAACGCCGGCACCGCGAACCGGCTCCAGGTGTTGAGCACGCCCGCCGCCAGCGCCACCAGCGAGATGAACAGGATGTAGGGAAAGGTGATACGCAGGAGCTGCACTGTCAGCTCGTACTGCTCCGGCTTCTGGTGGTACCAGCCCGGCGCGAACAGGTAGCCGATGAGCGGCGCGGCAAGCATGCCGAGGACCGTCGCCACAACCAGCGCGAGGAACAGGATCGTGCCGATCGCGTCCACCAGCGAGCGCGTCTCTTCGGGGGACTGGCGGTTGCGGTATTCCGAGAGGATCGGCACGAAGGCCTGCGAGAACGCGCCCTCGGCGAACATGCGGCGCAGGAGGTTCGGGATGCGGAAGGCGACGAAGAACGCGTCGGTCTCGGCGCCCACGTCGAAGGTCCGGGCAATGAAGAAATCCCGAACGTAGCCGAGCACGCGCGAGAGGAATGTCATGCTGCTGACGGTGGCGACCGCGCGCAGGAGGTTCATGCTAGAATTCGCCCCTTTTTCGCCACCGGATCAAGGCCATGGCCAACATCAAATCCTCGCGCAAATCGGCCCGTCAGGCCGTCGTGCGCCGCGCGCACAACTTCACCATGCGCACCGAAGTGCGCACCGCGATCAAGAACGTGAAGAAGGCCATCGCCGGCGGCAACAAGGCCGCCGCGGCCGCCGCGCTGGAAAAATCGCGCAGCGTCATCGACCGCGTGGCCGCCAAGGGCATCCTGCACCGCAACGCCGCTTCGCGCCAGAAGAGCCGCCTCGCCCAGGCCATCAAGGTCATGAGCTAAGGGCGGCCCGCCGCCGCCCTACCCCGCCGCCGCCCGCCGGGCGCGGTGCATTCCTCGCAGTCATGCGGGATTATACTTGCGCCCCCTATGGCGAAGCCCGTCAGCCGCATCCTCGTCATCAATGACGAGCACCTGGTATTGCGCGAGTTCGTCAAGGGCCTGAACGCGGCGGCGCGCTCGCTCGACAACCCGCTCGGCGTATCGTTTTCCGGCGTCACCACGGCCAAGGAGGCGCTCGCCGCGATCGAAGCCGACGGCGACATCCAGGCCGTGCTGGTCGACGACACGCTCTATACGCTGGGCAAGAACAACGGTTCGCGGCGCCTGCAGGTTTCGGCGCTCGAGCTCGTGCAGCGCGTCACGCGCTTTCGGCCCGAGCTGTCGGTCTACATCCTCATCGCGCAGGAAAAGGAGGACGACGTGGTCGACGCGCTGTTCACCGAGTCGGTGGACGGCTACTTCTACCGCGAGGAGCGCGACTACCGGGGCATCTACCGCATCCTGAACGCGCAGATCCAGGAGCGCGCGCGCACCCCGTTCACCGACCAGCTGAAGAACTACGTCTGGATGGCAAAAGACCAGTGGCACACGCCGGGCCACTCCTCCGGCGAGTCGCTTCGCGGCAGCCCCTGGGTGAACGACTTCTACGAATTCATGGGCGAGCACGTGTTCGACGCCGACCTGTCGGTGTCGGTGCCGATGCTCGACTCGCTCATGGAGCCGAAAGGCGTGATCGCCGAGGCGCAGCACATGGCGGCGCAGGCGTTCGGCGCGCGCCGCACGTTCTTCGCCACCAACGGCACCTCGACCGCGAACAAGGTCATCTTCCAGACGCTGCTCGCGCCCGGCGAGAAGCTGCTGCTGGACCGCAACTGCCACAAGAGCGTGCACCACGGCGTGGTGCTCTCGGGCGCGCACCCGGTCTACCTGGATTCGGCGCTCAACCGCAAGTACGGCCTGTACGGCCCGGTGCCGAAGAAGACCGTGCTGAATGCCATTCGCCGGCACCCGGACGCCGAGGCGCTGATCCTGACCTCGTGCACCTACGACGGCCTGCGCTACGACTTGGCCCCGATCATCGAGGCGGCGCACGCGAACAACATCAAGGTGATCATCGACGAGGCGTGGTACGGCTTCGCGCGCTTTCACCCGGAGTTCCGCCCGACGGCGCTCGAGGCCGGTGCCGACTACGCCACGCAGTCCACGCACAAGGTGCTGTCGGCGTTCTCGCAGGCGTCGATGATCCACGTCAACGACCCCGACTTCCGCGAGCACCTGTTTCGCGAGAACTTCAACATGCACACCTCGACCAGCCCGCAGTACGGGCTGATCGCCAGCCTCGACGTGGCGCGCAAGCAGGCGGTGATGGAGGGCTACAAGCTGCTCTCGCGCACGCTCGCGCTCGCCAAGGAGCTGCGCCAGCAGATCAATTCCACGGGCGTGTTCCGCAGCCTGGAGCTCGTGGACCTGCTGCCCGAGGAGCTCCGGCACGACGGCATCCGCCTGGATCCCACCAAGGTGACTGTCGACATCTCCGGCTGCGGCTACACGGTCGACGACCTGCAAAAGGTGCTCTTCGAGCGCTTCAACATCCAGACCGAGAAGAGCACGTTCAACACGCTGACGCTGCTGCTCACCATCGGCACGACGCGCTCCAAGGTTTCGCGCCTGTACGACGCGCTGATGCGCATCGCGCGCGAAAAGCGCGCGCCGCGCCGCCTGGTGCGCACGCCCGAGATCCCCGCCTTCACCCGGCTCCGCTACCTGCCGCGCGACGCCTACTACTGCGGCGGCGAGCTGGCGCCGGTGTTCGACGACAAGGAGCGCGTCAATCGGGCACTGGCGCGGCGCGTGTGCGCCGACCAGGTGGTGCCCTACCCGCCCGGCATCCCGGTGCTGGTGCCCGGGCAGGTCATCACCCGCGAGATCGCCGAGTACCTCGCCAGCCTGCTGCGCTCGCAAAAGCGCATGGAAATTCACGGCGTGGTCCACGAGGGCTACCAGCCCTGCGTGCGCGTGCTCAGGCCCGCCGAGGAGCGCGGCTTGCACCGCATCGGCTAGCCCTTTAACATCCTGAAAACGGCGGCTTGGGCCGCCGTTTTTCATTGGCCTACACGTTTGGAGGCGCCATGAGCCACGTCATGAACACCTACGCCCGCTTGCCGGTCGCGTTCGTGCGCGGCCAGGGCGTGTGGCTGTACGACGAGGCAGGCAAGCAGTACCTCGACGCCCTCGCCGGCATCGCCGTGAATACTCTAGGCTACGCCCACCCGCGACTGGTGCGCGCGCTGACCGAGCAGATCGGCCGGGTCATCCATACCTCGAACCTTTTCCAGATCCCGCTGCAGGAGCAGGCCGCCGACCGCATCGCGGCCATCACCGGGCTGGACGAGGTGTTCTTCTGCAATTCGGGGCTGGAGGCGAACGAGGCGGCGATCAAGGTGGCGCGCAAGTACGGGCACGAGCGCGGCATCGCCGAGCCGGCGATCATCGTCATGGAAAAGGCCTTCCATGGACGCTCGCTTGCCACGCTCTCGGCCACGGGCAGCCGCAAGGTGCAGGCCGGTTTCGAGCCGCTGGTGCAGGGCTTCGTGCGCGTGCCCCTGAACGACCTCGAGGCCGTGCGCCAGGTCGCCGAACGCAACAAGAACGTGGTGGCGGTGTTCGTCGAGCCGATCCAGGGCGAGGGCGGAATCAATGTCTCGCGCCTGGAGTATCTGCGCGGCCTCAAGGAGATCTGCGACCGCAACGAGTGGTTGTTCATGTCGGACGAGGTGCAATGCGGCCTCGGGCGCACCGGGAAGTGGTTCGTGTACCAGCATGCCGGCATCCAGCCCGATGTGGTGCCGCTCGCCAAGGGCCTCGGCTCGGGAGTGCCGGTGGGCGCCTGCGTCGTCGGCGGGCGCGCCAAGGGCGTCTTCAAGCCGGGCAACCACGGCTCCACGTTCGGCGGCAACCCGCTTGCCATGTGCGCGGTGGTGACGACGCTCGACACCATGAAGGAAGAGGACCTGCTCGCCAACGCGCTCAAGGTGGGCGACGCCATCCGCGAGGGGCTCGTGGCCGCGCTCGCCGGTCAGGCCGGGGTCGTTGAAGCGCGCGGCATGGGCATGATGATCGGCGTCGAGCTCGACCGGCCCTGCGGCGACATCGTGAAGACCGCCCTCGCGCGCGGCCTGTTGGTGAATGTCACCGCCGACAGCGTCATCCGCCTGCTGCCGCCGCTCGTCATGAGCGAGGTCGAGGGCCGCCAGGTGGTCGAGCGCCTGGCGCCGATCGTGCGCGAGTTCCTCGAGCAGTCCCCGGTCCCCGCCGCCACGCGCGCCGCCGCGGCGCGCTGAGGCCCGATCGGCATCCGCGCATGGCGAAGCTGCGCCATTTCCTGCAATTCAAGGACCTCGCGCGCGCCGAGCTCGAGCACCTGTTCGCGCGCACGCGCCGGATCAAGCAGCAGTTCAAGCGCTACAGGCGCTACTGGCCGCTGGAGGACCGCACCCTGGTGATGATTTTCGAGAAGCAGTCGACGCGCACCCGCCTGTCCTTCGAGGCCGGCATGCACCAGCTGGGGGGCGCCGCCATCTTCCTCAGCACGCGCGATTCGCAGCTCGGCCGCGGCGAGCCGGTGGAGGACGCGGCGCAGGTGATCTCGCGCATGTGCGACGTCGTCATGATCCGCACTTTCGAGCAGGAGGTCATCGAGCGTTTTGCCGCGCACTCGCGCGTGCCGGTGATCAACGGCCTGACCAACGAGTACCATCCGTGCCAGGTGCTGGCCGACATCTTCACCTTCGTCGAGCAGCGCGGCGCGATCAAAGGCAAGACGGTGGCCTGGATCGGCGACTCGAACAACGTCTGCAACACCTGGCTGCAGGCGGCGGAAGTGCTGGATTTCAACGTCCACGTCTCCACGCCGCCCGGCTACGAGGTGGAACCCGAGCGCGCCGGCCTGTACGGCACGGACAATTACGAGGAATTCCTCGACCCGATGCAGGCCGCCAGGGGCGCCGACCTCGTCACCACCGACGTCTGGACCAGCATGGGCTTCGAGGCCGAGAACGAGGAGCGCCGGCGCGACTTCCAGGACTGGCAGGTCGATGCCGAGATGATGAAGGCGGCGAAGAAGAACGCGCTGTTCATGCACTGCCTGCCGGCCCATCGCGGCGAGGAGGTGGCCGCCGCGGTGATCGACGGGCCGCAGAGCGCGGTCTGGGACGAGGCCGAGAACCGGCTGCACACGCAAAAGGCGCTGCTGGAATTTCTGGTGCTGGGAAAGGTGAAAACGGTGAACAGGAAATGAAGCCGGGCAAGGTCAGCAAGGTGGTGCTCGCCTACTCGGGCGGGCTGGATACGTCCGTGATCCTCAAGTGGCTGCAGGACGTGTACGGCTGCGAGGTAGTGACCTTTACCGCCGACATCGGCCAGGGCGAGGAGCTCGCGCCGGCGCGCAGGAAGGCGCTCAAGCTCGGCATCCAGGCGAAGAACATCTTCATCGAGGACCTGCGCGAGGAGTTCGTGCGCGACTTCGTGTTTCCCATGTTCCGCGCCAACGCGGTGTACGAAGGCGAATACCTGCTCGGCACTTCGATCGCGCGGCCGCTGATCGCCAAGAACATGATCAAGGTGGCGCGCCGCACCGGCGCCGACGCGATTTCCCATGGCGCCACCGGCAAGGGCAACGACCAGGTGCGCTTCGAGCTCGGCGCCTATGCGCTCATGCCCGACGTGAAGATCATCGCGCCGTGGCGCGAGTGGGACCTGCTGTCGCGCGACAAGCTGCTTGCCTACGCGCGCCGCCACGGCATTCCGGTGGAGTACAAGCGCAAGCAGGGCGGCGCGCCCTATTCGATGGACGCCAATCTCCTGCACATCTCCTACGAGGGCGGCGTCCTCGAGGACCCGGACTACGCGCCCGAGGAATCCATGTGGCGCATCACGGTCTCGCCGGAGAAGGCGCCGCAGCGACCCGAGCACGTCGAGCTCGAGTATCGGCGCGGCGACATCGTCGCGGTGAACGGCCGCAAGCTGTCGCCGGCGCGCGTGCTGGCGGAGCTCAACCGCCTCGGCGGCAAGCACGGCGTCGGCCGCCTGGACATCGTCGAGAACCGCTACGTCGGCATGAAGTCCCGCGGCTGCTATGAGACGCCGGGTGGCACGATCATGCTGCGCGCGCATCGCGCCATCGAGTCCATCACCCTGGACCGCGAGGTGCTGGCGCTCAAGGACGACCTCATGCCGCGCTACGCGCGCCTCATCTACAACGGCTACTGGTTCAGCCCTGAGCGCCGGCTGCTGCAGACCCTGATCGACGCCTCGCAGGCGAGCGTCAACGGCAAGGTGCGCGTGAAGCTCTACAAGGGCACCGTGCTGGTGACCGGCCGCAAATCGAAAGATTCGCTGTTCGATCCCCGCATCGCCACCTTCGACGACGACCGCGGCGCCTACAACCAGGCCGATGCCGCGGGCTTCATTCGGCTGAACGCGCTGCGCTTGCGCATCGCCGCAAGGAAGGGGCGTCGCTAGCATCATGCGCACCTGGCTCGCGGCCATGCTCCTCGTACTCGGCGCGCCAGCTTGGGCGGCGCCGTTCGCGGTGCGCCTCGGCGGCGAGCGCATGGTGCTCGATGCGCCGCCGGGATTTGCCGACACGCTCGAGCTCGCCTCGCCGCGGCTGCGCGAGCTCGCCGAAAGCCTGACCTCGGCCTCGAACCGGATTCTGCTCTTCGCGCTGACGGACGCGGACCTGCGCCTGTTCAGCGGCGGCGACTCGCCTGCGCTGCACCGCTACCTGCTTCTGGCGACGCCGCGCGCGCTGGAGCGCGACAGCGTCGGCCTCAGCCGATTTCGCGATTACGCGACCGAGTCCGTGCGCACCCTGGGCGCGGCGGCGCAGCCCGCGGACATCGGGGCGTTCCTGAGTGCGCAGCCCATCGGCCGCGCCATGCTGCTGCGCGAGTTGCGCCGCGAGCCGCAGGCGGTGTCGCTGCTCATCGGCACGCGCCTGCCGCCCCGCTTCGGCGACACGCCGCAATACCTCCTGTTCACCACCACGCAGCTCCTGCTGCGCGGCAAGGTGCTCGGCGTATCGGTCTACTCCGGGCTCGACGACGCGGCCGATGCCGCCTGGCTGCTCGACATGACGCAGCGCTGGACCGACGAGCTGCAGCGCCTGAACGCCCGCTAGCGCAGCGCGTAGAATTCCCCCATGCCCTCCTTCGACATCGTCTCGCAGGTCAACGCCCAGGAAGTGAAGAACGCGCTCGAGCAGGCCAACAAGGAAATCCAGAACCGCTACGACTTCAAGGGCTCCGACGCGCGCATTGAGCAGGC
>Ga0224512_10002962_pt1 | contig 15172 bp, 14 predicted proteins | sample SF_May12_sed_USG_4_FD_169103 | JGI IMG/M metagenome (GOLD analysis project Ga0224512, IMG submission 169103) | Sediment microbial communities from San Francisco Bay, California, United States - SF_May12_sed_USGS_13 | ecosystem: Environmental > Aquatic > Marine > Sediment | place: USA...
AGACTCTTGGTACGACAGACCGGGCCAGGCGTAAGAAGGGATCCTCAACCCGAAGCGGAGTGCGGCTCTGTTGGTCACTGGGGCGCGATGCTAGAGGTCGTGTCGATCGAATCTCCTCGTTGTTGCGCCCCGATCATCGCTCAAACGCCGCGGGGATGCCCTCGCAGCGAAGCAAAGCGCACTTCATCGGTGGCGCGGGGCGTTCGCCCGTTGGCGCTGCACCTCAACTCGACTCGCCCACGACGCCCTCGCAGATCGCGGAACGCGACGCAGTTGAAGCATTGCTCCACATCCACCTCTCCGTGCTTCGGGCAGCGCATTCGGCCCGACTTCATGGGTGCCCAAGCCATAGCGCACTCCCTCGCCATCAACATGGCCCACTTCCGGGCGGGCGGCTAGAGGCATACTGCTCATTGGGGACTAGTCACTAGGTGAGCGCGCTCCTTGCGTCTGGCCGACTACCTGGAGTGGTGATAGGTTGTCGCTGAGGGCTAAGAAACGGTACGGACGAAGGAACAGGGAATGGCAGGGATCTACATCCAGCTTTCTGATGAGCTGGCGGCAAAGGCCGAACAGCATGGCCTCATGACGAACGAAGTATTCGAGCGGGCATTGCGGCGCGAGCTGACTGCGGCCACGGACTTGGGGTATCACACGAAGTCCAACGGAGATGATGATCGCTACATGGAGGGATACGAGCTGGGGGCCTGTTGGATCAAAGACGCCACGTTCAACGAGATCTCAGAGGTTGCAATGTGGCGAGGCGAGATATGGCGCCAGTTCTCTCTGAACCCCTCGACCCACACACTGCCGGCGGCTATCTGCCGCATGCAGGGCTTGGAGCCACCGCAAGGAACCTCATATTGGGTAGAGCGCTCCCCCTTCATTGATGGTCTGCTTGATGCTGTTGGGGGATTGTGGAGGGCTGCCACCGGCTGATTTGGAAGTGTCAGCTGTCGAGATCCTGGGAAGTCAGAGCTTGGTGTCGGCGTTGACTTCTGTGAGCTCCGAAAGGCACCCACTTGAAAGACATCATCGAGCTGTTGCGCGATCCCGAGACGACCGTCGCGGTGGTTGGGGCAACGGATAATCCGTCGAAATACGGCGCTCGCATCTATCGAGACCTCAAGGCCAAGGGATTCACTGTGTACCCGGTGAATCTGACCAGAGATACAGTCGACGGTGACAAGGCGTACGCCTCGATCACCGACATCGCGGAGCCCCCGACCCTCGTCGACCTCGTCGTGCCACCGGCGCGCACTTTACGGGTGCTCCAGGAGTGTCTCGAAGCCGGAATCATGAACGTGTGGGTGCAGCCGGGTGCCGGCAGCCCAGAGGTTGTCGAATTCCTTGTCCGCAACGGCTTCAACTACCTCGCCGACGACGCCTGCATCATGGTTGAAAGCCGCGTTCTGGCGTAGAACTTCTTGGGTCGGGGCAGGCGCCTCCAGGAAGTCTCAGCGGGAATGCCCAGCTCAACACGGGGTTGAACCACTGCAATCCATAAACAAGGAGAGAAATGTCTGTCGCCACGCGCGAAATCAACGGGACGACCCTGCCGGCCGCCGGCACTTGGGTGCTCGACCCATCACATAGTCACTTCGGTGCGGTGGCCCGCCACCTCGTTGTCACCAAAGTCCGAGGAGAGTTCGGCGAGGTCGCCGGTTCATTCACCATCGCAGAGGATCCTGCGGAATCGTCAGCCGAGCTGACCATCCAGGCCGCAAGCATCACCACCGGAACCGAGGATCGCGACAACCACCTGAAGTCGCCCGACTTCCTCGACGTCGACAACTTCAAGGAGCTGCGATTCCGCAGCACCAGCCTGGAGCTCGACGGAACGAGTGGCAAGATCCACGGCGATCTGACTATTCGTGACATCACTAAGCCCATCACGCTCGACTTCGAGTTCCTCGGGGTGATCACCGATCCGTTCGGCAACGACAAGGCGGCCTTCAACGCCGCGGGCGAGCTGAACCGTGAAGAGTGGGGCCTGGTGTGGAATGTCCCCCTCGAGTCCGGCGGCCTGCTGGTCTCCAAGACGTTCAAGCTCGAGATCGAGGCCCAAGCGGTCTTGCAGAGCTAGCCCGGTTCCAACCCGGAGAACAGCCGTCCCTCGGGGCGGCTGTTCTCGTTGAAGGCATGCCAGTTACCCTCCTTGTTCCTTGAACGCTTCACAGATATTCGACGCGTGGCATAACGCCGCCCGTGCCCTTCTCCCTACCGATGCCGAGGTGTGGGACGGTCACTCCCATATCGGCGCCAATGATCCCGACGGCGTCATCGGGAGAGCGGAAGACCTAATCGGCTCGTTACGGGCCGCCGGCCACCGCCGTGCCGTTGTCATGACGAGCCGCGATGCCCACGGCTATCGAGCTGCCAACGACCGGGTGGTGGCCGAGGCCAGCGCCAGCGACGGCGTTCTGATCCCGTTTCTGAGGATCGATCCCAACGATGGTGCCGGTGCGTTGCATGAAGTGGAACGAAGCCTGGGACTAGGCCATCGCGGCATCAAGCTTCATCCACGAGCCGAGAATTTCCAGCTGTCGGACCCAACCGTGCGTCGCGTCGCCGAAACAGCAGCACAACGTGGCATCCCGATCCTGGTGCATGCCGGGCGGGGAATCCCATCGCTTGGTGCGGAGGTAGTTGATCTCTGCAATGGGGTTGAGGGCCTGCGGATGATCCTGGCCCACGCCGCCATCAGCGATCTCTCCTCGCTGGGACCCATGGTGGCGGACGTTCCCGGGATTTACATCGACACGTCGTGGTGGGATGCCACCGACCTGCTGGCGTTGTTCGCCTGGGTACCGCCCGGGCGCATCATCTATGCGTCCGATACCCCGTACGGATCGCCGGCCAGGTCGTTCACGCTCACCATGCGAGCGGCTGTTGCGGCGGGGTACACGGCAGATCAACTCAGAGGGCTATTCGGGGGCACCCTGACGCGTGTGTTGGCGGGGTTGGACGGAGATGACCTTGGCCCGCCCGCCGGTGACGATGTGGTGTCGATAGACCCCGGCTTGCTGCGGGTTCATTCCACTCTTCATGGTGCCATCGTGCGCACCATGGGCGGGGGTGACAACAGTGAGCCCCTATCGCTGGCGCGAGCAGCGTGCGCGGTGCCCCCGGGCACAAGACACGAAGCGGTGTTCGCTGCCATTACCTCGACTCTCGATGCGGTCGAGGGCGCCGCCTCCACCTCTGACATGGTGTGGTTGGTCTTGTTGGCAGCGACCGCGGCACTCACTCCCGAGGTGGCACTGCCCAGCCTCTCCCTCCGTTAGGAAAATAGGCCTTCAGGAAGAGGAAAGGCCGCCGGTGCCCTCGGTGGCCCAGAGGGTCAGCTCCGATCTGTCCGGAGTGTGCAAGGTGCCGTCACGCACGAATAGCGAGCGGTCGGCATGATCCAGCACCTTGGGGTCGTGGGTTGCCACCACCACGGCGCTGCCACCGGAGGCGATCTGCTTCATCAGTCGCAGGATGGCGGTGCCGGTGTCCGTGTCCAGTTCTCCTGTTGGCTCGTCTGCGAGCAAATAGTCGGGGGAGTGGACGATGGCCCTGGCGAGGGCCACGCGTTGTTGCTCGCCTCCAGACAATTCATCTGGCCGATGGCGGGTGCGCTCGCTCAGGCCGACCAGCTCGAGGGCCGAGGCAACTTGGCTCTTTCCCGTGCGCCCACCTACGCCAAGCAGCCGAAGAGCCACCTCAACGTTCTCCTCTGCCGACAGCAGCGACAGCAAGCCGAACGACTGGAATACGAACCCGAGGCGCTTCTTGCGGATCTCGGCGGCACCAGACTCGTCCAGCGTGTCGATTCGGTTTCCGTCGAGGAGCACCTCGCCCTCATCGGGCTTCACCAGCAGCCCCATTAGCTGCAGTAGCGAGGTCTTGCCGGATCCCGACGGTCCGAACAGTGCCACCATTTCCCCCGCCCGAACGGTGAGATCGACCGAGCGGGCGCCTACACCACCTTGCCCATACAGCTTGGAGACACGACGAAGCTCAAGCGTCATCGGGAGGCCTCCTCAGGATGATGCCTTCCTCTGTTGCCTCGGCCTCGACTCGTTCGGCGATTCCGGCCTGATCCAGCATGTCCTGCGGTATCTGAATTCGACCCCGCCGGTCGACCGCTAATCGGTCCACCTCACCGTGCCGGAGCCGCTCTGTCATCATGCGCCCATCCTCGAGGCGGACGGTCCTGTCTGCCCGAGTCGCCAGTGCCACATCGTGGGTAACCACCAGCACGCTCAGTCCACCGTCGTGGCACAGCGACCTCAGTAGGTCGTACACCTCAAGGGAGCGTTCGGTGTCTAACTCACCGGTTGGCTCGTCGGCCAACAACAATCGGGGGCCAGGCGACAATGCGACGCAAAGGGCGAGGCGTTGCTGCTCGCCACCCGAGAGTCGGTGGATGCGGCCGTACGTCCGATTGTCGAGGCCGGTGACTTCGAGCAGCTCTCTGGCCCGCCGCTTTCGCCTGCCGCGCCCCACCCCGCCAAGCACCATCGGCAGCTCCACGTTGGCAAGCACCGACAGATACGGCACCAGGTTGCGGGTGTAGTCCTGCCACACGAACCCAACGTTGCGCCGGAAGTGCTTAAGAAGCTCAGGAGAGGAAATGTCGGACATTTGCGTTTCGGCCACGCTCACTCTGCCGGCAGATGGCTGGTCCATGCCGGCCAAGATCTGCAGCAGGCTCGACTTGCCAGCCCCCGAAGGTCCGACGACCGCGACGAACTCACCTTCTTCCATTGTGAAGTCCAGGCCCTGCAGGCCGATGACTTCGAGCGATCCTTGTTTGTGGATCTTGATGAGGTTCTCGCACTCGACGACAGCAGCCATCAGCCCTCCACCTCCCTCAAGACCTCGGCTAGGTCGCGGGCGGAGACGCGGCGCGTCGCCCCGATCACCGATACCACCAACAGAGCGGTGACCAGCGCTAGATAGAGCCCAAGGACCCGAGTGTCGAGCACCATCAGCACTGGCGGGACGAGCTCTTCTGCTCCCTCGCCCAGTTGGAGGAACGGCAGCACAAGTCTCATCAGGCCCAGGCCGCCGGCGACGCCGATAACTGTGCCCACTCCGAGCACAACGAGCTGTTCCACCGCGAACGTGGCGGCGACACTGCGTTGGCGGAATCCAATTGCTCGCAACACACCCATCTCGCGGGTGCGCCGTTGCACCGCTATCAGCACGTATCCGATGACCCCGGCCAGCGCCAGCACCACGCCAGCCGCGGCGCCAACGAACAGGATCGAGACGAGTCCGATCTGCACCGGCCTGCTCGAGAACGCGGCCTCGGTGCCGGCGGCGGTGATGATCACGGTCTCCTCCTCGGTCTGGCCTGCGATCTGGGCGGCGGAGCCCTCCGGGTCGGATGCCGATAGCCAGATTTCACCTGGTGCGAATTGGGGGCCCACCGCACTCTCCAGGCTCCATCTGGGCGCATGATTGAGCCATGACATCAGGATGTCCAGGTCCGTGACGATGAGGCCCTGGTTTCGAGCATCGGTCGCAGTGGGTACCTGCTCCACAGTGCCGATGACAACGCCGGGAAGCTGCAGCCCATCGATACCGAAGGTGGCAGTGGCGCCAACGCTGAGACCGCCGATGGCGGCGGCCTCGCTATCAACCAGAACCGGGATCGGGTCGAGGGGTCGGGCGAAGTAGGGAACGGCCTGGTTGTAGCTGCGGGTGGGGAAGTTCCATGCGGTAACCGTGCCCTCTCTGGCGAAGGGAGAGTCGGCAAGAGATGCCGGACGACTCTCGCCCTCGGGTATCTCCCGGTAGTAGTCCTCGGCCGGTTGGTCGCCTGGTGCCGAATTGGACTCGATGCCGCCTACGGCTTCGAATTCGGTGCTGATCAGCTCGTCGAGGACGACGTTGCCTGTATCGGAGACGGCTGTGATCTCCGTCAGATACACGGTGTCCGCCGCCAGCCGCGCTGGCTCGGTGCTGATGGGCTCCCGCTCTATCCACACCGCTTGAAGCTGGAGCGGTTCCACCAAGCCGCCAACAAAGGGTTCGTTGCGGGCAGCTGAGGGACCCAGGAACACGGAAACCTCCGTCCATCCGCCGTTGTCGAAGGTTGGAGAAGCGAATGTCCACAGTCGACCCAGGCCGTCGTTGAGCCGAAGCATCAAGTGATAAGACGAGTCGATCGCCCGCCCCGTCTCTTCGGCTCTGGAGCGGGAGAGCCAGGTGCCGGGCGCCGGCACGCCGAAGGCGGTTATGGCGGTGGTGCCCATCGGCAGTTCGATCCCGACCGGACTTCCGTCGCCCAGAGCTCCGAACACCTCCGTGGGTGTTCCGCCGAAGTCTTCCCTCCAGTAGACGACCGACGCGAAGTCCCGAGGTCGCACCGCAAGTACCTCCGACCCGCGGGTGGAGGCCTGGCGGGGGGCGCCCACGGTGCGGTACACGGCCGACCCGGAGACACCATCGGGCAACGGCAGTAGCCCAACCCCGTCGCCGACCAAGCGAGCCTCGGCTCCTGCTGCGAAGCCGGAACGGTCGTCGTAAGACCGCTCCAACGTTTGCGCATAGGTGAGCGCGAATGCCCCGAAGCCAGTTGTCAGGAAGATGAGCAGTGCCAAGCGGCCATAAGGGACGGGGTTCCTTCCCATATGCCAGCCGGGCAGCGCAGCGGCCATGCCGCGCAGTCGCGTCATCGCCCAACCCAGCCCCCTTAGCAGATAGGGGAGCACACGCAGCAAGACCAGTGCGCCGGCGAAGAGGAACAGGGCGGGGGAGGCAACCGCGAATGGATCGAGTCCAGGGTTGGTGTCGACGTCAACCAGGCCACGCTCTCGGAGCTCGAAGAGCAGGATGGCGGCGATCACGACGAAGAAGACGTCGAGGTAATAGCGCTGCCATACCGAGGTGTGGCTGGGACGGGCTGCCAGTAGCCGCAACTCCAGCACGGATCGCCTGGCAAACGGGAGAATGGCCAGGCCCATCGAAACGAAGGCAAGGACTGCCCCGCCGATTACGAACGGCAGCACCGGCCGATCCTGCACCACCTCGAGGGCGCCACCCCCAGTTAGTTCCGACATCGGCGGGATGCGGCCAGTCGTGGCTACCAGAATGCGAGCCAGCCAGGGCGCCACGATGCCGGCAGCGACGGCGATAAAGGCTGATTGGGCGAGGTGGAGCCCAGTGGTTTGCCAGGCGCTTGCTCCTCTAGTGCGCAGCAGGGCCAGCTCCGGTCCCTCCCTCTCGATTGTGAGACCCGCCGTATAGATCAGGAAGTACAAAGCGCCCGCTACCACCAGGGCCAGCATCGCCAGCACCGGTCCGCCGAACACGACCGCTCGCAAATCGAAAGCTTCCACCAGAGCCGGCGCCGAAGAACGAGCCGTCACCCCGTTCCTTGCCAGGTCGGCCTGGAAGTTCGTGATCGTGACGGAGAATCGGTTGAGGTCCGCCAGCTCGATCGAATCACGGTCCATGGGGAACTGCCACGACTGCACCGCGTTGAGTCGCTGGAACCCTGCGGTATCGCGTAGCCACGGATCGTCGCTCGCATCGGATGGCACGGCGCCCGTCCAGCGATCGAAATCCTCCTGTGGGAGGAAGGTCAGAGTGGAGGGGTTCAACCCCTGCCAGAAGGGGTCGGTCGGATCCAGCGGGCGGACCACAGCACCCACCTCGATCAGCTCGAAAGCCTGTTGACTGCTAACGAATGGTTTCAAGATCTCGGTGCCGCCCGGCTCGAGGTTGCGAAGCCGGGCCAGATCTTCGCCGAGCGCCAGCCGAAGCGTGTCCCCCTCCGACGCCGGCCACTCGCCTGCCACGATCTCAAGCCGGCTCTCGATGTCCGGCGCTGTCAGGATGCGGGTAACGGTCGCCTCTTGGGGAGGAGTGGGGTAGGGAGGATCGGGGAACCGTTCCAGAGGCTCGCCTGCGTCATCGGTCAAGCCGCGAGGGACTCCGGCCACAGCGATCGCGGTTACCAGTTCCTGTGTGGTGGTCGCGTTCGGCGCTAGCTCCAAGATCCGACCGCTGGTTGCGTCGATGGCGCGCTCTGCCCACGCCGTCGCCTCGTCTCGCCACAGCGCTGCTTGGGCCAGCCAGTCTTGCGGTGGTCCAAGTGGAATGAAGAAGAGCTCGCGCGACAGCGTCTTCTCCAACAATTCGGGGTACCACTGCGCCACCGACGACTGTTCCGCGGCAACAGCTGCCCTGGCGGTATCGGCCGCGCCTGGCGAATATGGGTTGGTGACCCGTGCCGCGGTTATGTCCACCTGAGAGCTGGTGGCTTGTCGGAAAGTGAATCCAAGGTCCACCGCAGAGATCGATGCTTCGTAAAGCGGCACGATGGCGAGCAATGCGGTGACCAGGGCTGCGCCGAGGAAAGAACCAACCAGCAGGCCGCGCTTGGCCCACAGGCGCCTGAGAACCAAACCGATGAATGTAAAGATCCGGATTCCGTCTCCCACCCAGGTCCGGGTTCAGGCTAACTCGGCTTCGTGGGGCGCGAACTTGGTCGCTGATCGCCTCGCTGACGACCTATGTGCCCACCGGCTCCGGGTTAGTGATGTAGGCCTAGGAGAACGGGCTCTTCGGCTTTTCCTGGAGTTCCCCGTCGAGATACATGTCGACCTTCTCGTCATAGAAGGCAACAAGTCCGGCGATCTTGGAGCTCTCATGAGTTGTGTGCTTGTAGCTCCACACCACGTTCTCTGCCGGCTCGCCATCTCCGGGGACCGACCAGTAATCGGCAGTGCCCTTGTATGGGCAGTGTGTCTTCAGATCGGGGTTGGCGGTCAGAAGATCCATCCTGACGTCGGTCTTCGGCAGGTAGTAGCGGGTGGGAAGTCCGGTCTCGAACAACATGGTCGGTTGATGGCTGTCTGCCACCTTGACGCCATCGACCACCACCTCGACATGGCGCGAGCTGCGCACGACGTCGATGCGGGTGTAGGGGTCACGGGCATGAACGAATACCTCTTCGTCCTCTTCGAACCAGTGGTCCATCGCATTCCAGTCGAAAGCGATGTAGCCGGAGATCTCCTCGATGGGAGAGTCGGCATGGGTGTATGCGGCGTCTTCAACTGTCCTATCGCCACCTTTCACGCTCATGAACTGTGCTTCACCACGGCTCGGCGAGTTCTTGGTGGTTTCGGTGGCTGTCAGCAGCTCGGTGCGAACATCCTGTGGCGGGAAGTAGTAGACGGGATAGAACTTCTTCTCCCACACCAGCTTGGCGTGGGTGGTGTCGGCGATCAGTTCGCCTCCCAGGTAGACGCGGATGCGCTTTGGGCCGTCTTCGACCCGAACTCGCCCGCGTGTTGCAGTAGTTGTCATCTGATCGATCTCCTCGTTTTGCCCTTATAGGAACTGCCAAACCGCCCAAGCCATTCCCGGCGCCACGCCCCAGAAAGAAGAAGGGCCTCCTCATCGCCGATGAGGGTTATCGCTAGAGATAGGAAATTGCCCGGCTGGTAGCAGAATTACCGTTCGGGTGGTCGTCTACAAATGTAGATGAGTCCACGCCTCGATCGCCATGAGGGCGAGAATCCACATCCCAACGATCGTTACTCGCTGCGAGCTGATCTTCATGCGCTACTTCGTAGACTGTGGGAACCAGGCGTCGGCTTCGGCGGTCGTGCTTCCTCCGGCTTCTCGGCGGGCCGAGAATGCCGCCTCCACCTGAGTTGTGCTCTGCTCATAGCAACTGCCCCGCCGTAACTGAACATTCGTGTAGTCAACCGGGATGCTAGGAGGGTGCGGTTCCTGGCGACAGGACCGGTGTCCCGGGTCATTCCGGTCATCACGCCGTCCGTATAAGGAGTACGCTCGGAGCACTCAAAGAAAGGAGCATGAGCATGCTTGGAAACGCCAAGATGTTTGCCACATTGTCGGCGTCGGACCTAGGTCGCGCCAAGGCCTGGTACGCGGAGAAGCTCGACCTCAAGCCGGTGGAGGAACGCGAACAGGCGCTCTGGTACGAGACGGGGTCCACTCGTTGGCTGCTCTATCAGAGCAGCTTCGCTGGCACCAACCAGGCCACATCGGCCGGTTTCCAGGTCGAGGATGTCGAGGCCACCGTTGCAGAGATGCGGGGCCGTGGTGTCGAGTTTCAGGAGTACGACTTCCCCGACTTCAAGACGGTCGACGGAGTCGCCACCACCCCGGACGGCGCGAAGGCCGCTTGGTTCACCGACTCGGAAGGCAACATCGTTTCCATTGCTACTCCATAGGGCTTGGTAGGAGGTTGGAGAAGGGAGGCAACGCGGGGGAATGCCTCCCTTCTCCTTCGTCCTAGTTCTGACCAGAGTTCACGCAGGCAAAGGCCGGTGATGCTCCGCCACAGGTCCGGTCTGGACTCGCCACAGGCCGGCGTACCCAACCCGTTGCGAGCAGCTAGCCGTGCGAAATCTGTTAGGAAGCATCCCCCAGCTTGAGTAGACGCGATCGTGAAATCCTTCGCCTGGCGGTTCCCGCACTGGGGTCGCTTGCGATCGAACCGCTAGTCAGCCTGGTCGATACCGCCTTCGTCGGCCGGCTGGGCACCGAGGAGTTGGCTGGGCTCGGGATCGGCGGTGCAGCATTCCTGTGGGCGTATTTCGGGTTCATCTTCCTCTCGTACGCCACGACACCGCTGGTGGCTGGTGCTGTGGGTGGAGGAGACCTTGACCGGGCTCGGCGGGCCACCGCGACTGCGTTCGTCGTGGGGGCGGTTGCGGGCGTTGCGGTATGGGGCCTCATCGAGTTGGTGGCGGGTCCGGCCGTACGTCTCATCGGTGCCAGCGGTGGTGCCGTCGACGAAGCTCTTACCTACCTGAGGATTCGTGCCGTGGCAGCTCCCGCGGTGATGGTGGTATTGGCTGGGAACGGAGCGTTTCGCGGCTACCAGGACACCCGTACGCCTTTCGTGATTGTGATGGCGTTCAACGTCGTCAACTTCGTCCTCGATCCCATCTTGATATTCGGCCTCAACTGGGGCATCGCGGGGGCGGCGTGGGCCTCGGTTGCCGCTCAAGTGGTCGGTGCGGTCGCCTTCGTTGTGGTGGCCCAACGTCGGCACCTGGTCTCGTTCGAGCGAGGTGCGTTCCGGTTGCATGAGATGCGTTCATTCCTGTCAGCCGGAGCAGGCCTAGGGGTGCGGACGATCGCGTTGCTGTCCGTTTTCACGGGAGCCACAGCAGTCGCGGCCCGGTCCGGGGAGGAATCGGTAGCGGCATACCGCGTCGTCGACCAGGTCTTCCTGTTCCTGGCGCTGAGCGTCGACTCCCTGGCGGTGGCAGCTCAGGCCTTGATCGGCAAGCATCTCGGCCGCAGTGATAGGGGCGAGGCCTTCTCCGTGGCGCGCCGCCTGTTCGTGATGGGTCTTGGCATAGGCCTCGCCTTGATGGGCCTACTGGCGCTACTGAGGCCGGTTCTTCCAGGTTGGTTCACGTCTGAAGTCGTGGTGGTGGAGGCCATCGGGTCGATCTACTGGTTCCTGGTAGTGCTGCAGCCGCTCATGGCGATGGTGTTCGTCGGCGATGGCGTGCTACTCGGATGGTCGGCCTTCCGCTATCTAGCGGTGTCGACCGTCGCATCGGCGGCGGCAGCGTGGACGGTGCTCGTAGTCGTCCTCCTCGCCGACCTCGGCCTCGTTGGTGTCTATTTGGGGCTCACCACGCTGATGGTGGGTCGAGGGATCGCCCTGCGCTTGTGGTACCGGCGGAATCGGGCATTGGCTAGGTCGGTGCGAGAGTGAGGTCGCGCTCAATCGCTCGACGGGCGGCCGCCCCCGGAGAGAGACTCCCCCTCCCGCCCGTTCGAGCTGACCAATAACGGAAACCCGTAGGGCAAACCTCTTGCTTGCGGCACTACCCGCAACCTGGTCCGGTCCCCGGCGCCAATAGCCGGTTTCTCAGCCGGGTGACACCCGGCTCCCGGGGATTCGCCCCACAGGCTTCCAAGGGTCTTTGTATCCGAGCCGCCATCGACCGGCTAGGGCCGAACGTCCCGTGGAATTTCGCGCTCTACCTGGAGCGGGGATTGGAAGAACCGCAGATAGCCTGGCGTGATGCGCGTCCTACCGATTCTGCTGGCGCTCGTCGTGGTGGGAGCTGCTTGCAGCGACTCGACCTCGAGCAGCGTCAGCCTTCCAGCCACTACCTCGCCACCCGAGACGACACCTGCAGCCAGCGGGACGTCCGCCCCGGGCTCCACAACGGCGACCACTGCACCAACAACAACGGTTGTGGTGACCGCTGCCCCCACAACCACTTTGGCCATTGCGGATGGCATGGCATCGATTGTGGTCTACGAAGGGCAGGTCGATGGCCCGGGCCGCCTCGTTGTGAAGCTTGGCACCTTCGTGTCCTTGAGTGTTGAGAGCGATGTCAGCGACGAGATCCACGTTCACGGCTACGACGTTTTCGCAGACGTTATCGGCGGGAGCACCGCCCAGATCCAGTTCAACGCAGACATCCCCGGCATCTTCGAGGTCGAGCTGGAGTCTGCCGGACTCGAGCTCCTCGAGCTGGTTGTGGAGCCTTGACGCGCCGCTTAGTCGTTTTCCTCTCGGTGGTGGCTGCTGTGGCCGCAGTGCCGGCCAGCGCCTCCGCTCACGGGATCGGAGGCAGGGGAGATCTGCCGGTCCCGGTTCACTTCTTCGTAGCGGGCGCCACGGTCGTGCTCGTTCTTTCGTTTCTGGCGCTGGGTGCGCTGTGGCGCCAGCCAAGGCTGCAAAGCGGTCCCGACTATCGCCCAACACGGCTCGGAGGCCGTTGGCTGGACATCACCCTTGCCACCGTCGGAGTCGTGGGGCTCTTCCTGGTGATCGCGGCGGGAGTGTTCGGAGAGAGCCTTCGCACCAACTCGGCGCCGGTGCTGGTGTGGGTAGTGCTTTGGTTGGTGATCCCGTTCTCGGGGGCGGTACTGGGCGATCTATGGCGATCGATCAACCCGTGGCGCACCTTGTCCCTGGCCGCCGGAGCTACCGAGAAAGACCGCCCGGCGCTGGCGGCCCTCGGCATCTGGCCGGCTGCGGGCGCTTTCGTCGCCTTCACCTGGCTCGAACTGGTCTATCGAGATTCCACCGAGCCGTTGTCACTGGCAGCAGCAGCGCTCATCTACAGCATCTACGCGTTCGGATGGGTCGCCTATGCCGGGCCGCGGTCTGGCCTGGAAGCCGGCGACGCGTTTACCCCATACAACGAGTTGTTTGGGGCCATTGGCCCGCTTGATAGGGGCCCAGATGGCAAGTTCCGGTCCAGAGGCTGGTTGCGGGCATTGCCGGTTGTGCCGCAACGGCCCGGTCTGGTGGCTTTCGCCGCCGCCATGCTTGGCTCTGTTACATTCGACGGCCTGTCCGCCACCGAGTGGTACGGGGACACATTCGGTTCGGCCGCATCGGAGGAGTGGTTCGGAACGCTGGCCTTGCTGGCATGTGTCGGTGCCATCGCCGCCGCCTATCTGGCGGCCTCGTGGATAGCGGGTCGCATGGGTGACATGACGACGCTTTCGGTAGCCCGCAGCTTCGCTCACACGCTGGTACCGATCGCGCTGGCCTACGCCGTAGCCCACTACTTCACACTGGTGATATTCGAAGGGCAGACCTTGTTCGCCGCGGTCAGCGATCCACTCGGGCTGGGCTGGGACCTGTTCGGAACCGCCGGTTGGCGCATCAACTTCTGGCTATCGCCCACCGGGATCTGGTGGGTGCAGCTCGGTGCCATCGTGCTTGGCCACGTGGCGGCCGTAGTGCTCGCTCACGATCGGGCATTGGCCGTATTTCCCAAGGAATCCGCAGTGCGCACCCAGTACGCCATGTTGGGCCTGATGGTGGCGCTCACCGGCCTGGGCCTGGTATTGCTCTCGGCCGGTTGACAGCGAGCTATTCGACGAACATGTGGTCGTCGATCAGCCGCTCACTCACGAAGCTGCCGGTCGGCTCGAAGCGATAGTTCTCGAAGTCCTTGCCGAACTCCAGGTCCAGTGGAGCCAGCCCATCTCGATTCTTCTCGATGGTGATCACGACCTGAGACTTGAACGATTCGGCCCGAACGGAGTCGAACGCGGTGTGGAGCTTCGAAACGACATCGAACTTGTTGTTGAGAATGAGCACAACGTCGGCCTCGAAGGCAAGGGCAGACGAGCCGCGGAAGTGATGCATGCGTAGCCGCCTGCTGGTGAGACCTTCGTGCTCCGCGGCGACGATGGCCACAACGGGGGTGGACAGGCGCAAGGCGATGTCCTTCAAGCCCTCGCTGATGTCGATCACCCGGTCAATATTGGATATGGACTGGTCGGGGTGCGCCAGCTTTTGCAGGTAGTCGACGATTACGATCGGGGTGACTCCGTCACGGTCATGTGCAAGCGCTTCGATCTCCTCCAGACCGGTGTGAGACGTCCCGCCGATCAACCACAAACGTTCGGCGTATTCCGCCACACGATCCTGGGTTTTAGCGAGGCCCGGGTCGCGCTTAACAGCCTCGTCGAAAGAGATCTCGCCGGTGGAAGCGCGTTGAAGCAGGGCACGGCGCTCACCTGCTCCGAACCGGCTCGCCTCTCCTGCGTCCAACAACAGGAGGCGACTCAGCAAGGCCGAATCGTCATGCTCGTACGACACGAATACGACGGGATGGCCCTGGCGGGCCAGCGACCTTGCCCACTGCAGGGCGAGGATGGTCTTGCCGATGCCTGGCAGGCCGCCCACCAGCGTGAGGGTGCGCGAGCGCAACCCGCCCTCGAGCGCGCCGTCGAGCGGGTCGAACCCGGTGGCAAAGATCACGTCTCGATGGCCGTCACCTGATCGAAGTCGATCGAGGGCGTCGGCCGCGGTGTTCTTCGGCAGGAGTGCCGGGTCGAGGATGGGCTGGACGCTCAACGAAATGCCTCGTAGATACGGATGCCGGCGGGGCCCAGCAACACGATGAAGAGAGTCGGGAAGATGCAAAAGGCCAGTGGGAAGAGGATCTTCACTGGAAGCTTGAGGGCTTCCTCTTCTGCTCGCATGCCGCGCTTCAGTCGCATTTCCTCGGCTTGCACCCTCAGGATGTCTGCTATGGGGATTCCGTAGGACTCGGCTTGGTTCACCGCGAACACGAAGCCACGGAGGTCGTTTACCTCAGTGCGTTCCGCCATCGCCTTGAGAGCGTCGCTGCGCGGTGCTCCAAGCTGCATCTCCTGAAGCGCCCGAATGAATTCCTCTGACAGCGGCCCCTCA
>Ga0224512_10002963_pt1 | contig 15172 bp, 12 predicted proteins | sample SF_May12_sed_USG_4_FD_169103 | JGI IMG/M metagenome (GOLD analysis project Ga0224512, IMG submission 169103) | Sediment microbial communities from San Francisco Bay, California, United States - SF_May12_sed_USGS_13 | ecosystem: Environmental > Aquatic > Marine > Sediment | place: USA...
GAAGTTGCAGGTGTGGAGCCAAACCCGGTCGGGCTCGCGCCGCCAGGCTTCGTCGAGCGCCCAGCCGAGCAGATAGGCGCCGAGACCGCGACCGATGAATTCAGGGATCAGACCGAAATAGGCTATCTCGATCTCCTTGGCGACGCGCAGGTCGAGTTCGACGAAGCCGGCAGGCACGCCGTCATAGTAGAGCACGTAGATCTCGACCTCCTGGTCGTGGATGATCGCTGCCAGCACGTTGTCATCGAGCGCGCGGCGTTCCCACCAGAGCCACGCCTCCCCGATAGCCGCGTGGAGATAGCGATAGAACGAAAGGGTCGGGTTTCTCGCCCTCATAAGCGCGATCGTGTGGCGGCCGGCAAGAACATTCGGATGCCGCGGCGGCTCGCGCATCTCCAGATAGGTCACGATGCATTCGAGCTTGCCGCCCGGCTCGCTGGTGCCGTCCGTATCGCCGGTATTGTCGTTGGCGTCTTTGGTCATCGCGCCGGCCTCCGAGCCAGGCTGGCTCTGTTCGGCCTCAGGCGGTCTCTATCGGCGCGTCGTCGCGGCCGCCCCACTCGGACCATGATCCGTCATAGACGGCGACGTCCTGGTGGCCCAGCAGATAGAGCCCCAATGTAAGCGCCGATGCAGTTACACCCGAACCGCACGTTGTGATAACCGGACGTCGCATATCGATGCCCGCCGACTCGTACTTCTGGCGTAGCGCATCGGCCGGCAGCATCGTGCCCGTTTCCGCATCGACGAGCTCGTTGAAAGGCAAGTTGAGACTGCCGGGGACGTGACCGCCGCGCAGTTCGGCTCGCGGTTCCGGCTCGGCGCCGGTGAAACGTCCCGCCGAGCGCGCATCCAGCACCTGCTCGCGGCGACTGTCGATATTCGCTTTCACCTGGTCGAAATCGCGCACCAGCAAGCCGTTTACCCGGGCGGTGAAGTGGCGGTCGCGGGGGAATGGCCTGCCGCTCTCCAGCGGACGGTTCTCGGCCCGCCATTTGGGCAGGCCGCCATCGAGCACGGCCACATCCTCATGGCCGAAATAGCGGAACATCCACCAGATCCGTGCCGCGCTGAACAGGCCCATACCATCGTAAACGACGATGCGCACACCGTCGCCGAGACCGAGCCGGCGGACCCGCGAGGAGAACTTCTCCGGGCTCGGCAGCATGTGGGGCAGGGAGCTGTTGGTGTCGGAAATCTCGTCGATGTCGAAGAAGACCGCGCCTGGAATATGCGCTTCGGCGTATTCGGCCATTGGGTCGCGCTGCATCGCCGGCAGATACCAAGACCCATCGACAACATGAACGTCTGGTGCTGCAAGATGCTCGGCAAGCCACTCGGTGCTTACGAGCGCGTCTGGATTGGCATAGCTCAACCGTTAGCTTCCTTTTTTTTCGGCTCAACCGCCGAACGCGTTCTCCAGCCAGGCGGGCACCGCAAGCTCTTTTTCCTTCAGGAACGCAGGATTGAAAAGCTTGCTCTGATAGCGCGTGCCGAAGTCGCACAGCACGGTGACGATCGTGTGTCCGGGGCCAAGCTCCTTTGCCATCTGGATTGCGCCCGCCACGTTGATCCCACTCGACCCGCCCAGGCACAGTCCTTCTTCCTTGAGCAAATCGAAGATTACCGCAACAGCGTCGGCATCGGAGACCTGAAGCGGCATGTCAACCGGTGTTCCGTCGACGTTTCCGGTGACCCGGCCCTGGCCGATGCCCTCGGCAATCGAGCCGCCGTCCGAGGCCTTGACCTCACCATGAGCGAAGTAGTTGTACATCGCCGCACCGGCCGGATCGGCCAGGCCGATCTTGATGTCCCTGTTGCGCTCCTTCAGCGACATTGAAACGCCGGAAAGCGTGCCGCCTGTGCCGATGGCGCAGATGAAGCCATCGACCTTGCCGTCGGTCTGCTCCCAAATTTCGGGGCCGGTCGATTTCATGTGGTAGCCGCGATTGGCAAGATTGTCCCACTGATTGGCGTAGAACGCGCCTTTTGGTTCGCTCTTGGCCAGTTCCTCACCGAGCCGCGATGCCACATGGACGTAGTTGTTCGGATCCTTAAAGGGGACCGCCGGCACCTCGCGCAACTCCGCTCCGCAGAGCCGCAGCATGTCCTTCTTTTCCTGGCTCTGGGTTTCGGGAATGACAATCACGGTGCGGTAGCCGCGCGCATTGCCCACGAGCGCCAGGCCGATGCCGGTATTGCCGGCTGTTCCTTCGACGATCACGCCGCCCTTTTCGATCACGCCGCGCGCTTCGGCGTCCTCAATGATACCCAGAGCAGCCCGGTCCTTCACCGAGCCGCCGGGGTTGAGGAACTCAGCCTTTCCATAGATCTCACAGCCCGTCTCTTCAGAGGCGCGCCGCAGTTTGATCAGCGGAGTGTTGCCGACCGTGCCGGTAAAGCCGTCGCGAACGTCCATCATTTGGTGCTTCGAATTATCGGGAAGGCTCGTACATGCTATCGAGGCAAAACCATGCGATCAATAGCAACAGTCTTGAGCGCCGTTGGTCTACCGCCAACGTTCGCGCAGCTCGTCGCGGTGGAGCATCAGCCACTGCAAGGCAATGAGGAGGGTTGCATTGTGGGTGCGGGTTTCGGCGAGCAGATCGGCAATTGCGACGGCAGGCAACGTGGTGACGCGGATGTCTTCGCCTTCGGTTGCCAGGCCGTGGATCCCGCCGGCATTGCCGGCATCGACGCGGCCGCAATAGAGCGTGACGGTTTCTGATGTGCCGCCCGGGCTTGCCAGGTAGTCGGCGATTTTGATCATTTCGCCGATATCAAGGCCGGCTTCCTCGACGGCTTCACGCCGCGCCACTGCCTCGGCGGTTTCCCCCGCATCGATGATCCCGGCGATGATCTCGATCAGCCAAGGATCGCAGCCCGCAGCATAGGCGCCAATCCGGAACTGCTCGACCAGGACCACCTCGTCGCGCACCGGATCGTAGGGCAGCACCGCGACAGCGTGCCCGCGCTCGAAGAGCTCGCGGACAAGCTCCTTGCCCCAGCCGCCGGCGAACAGCTTGTGTCGCAACCGATAGCGGTCGATCCGGAAATGGCCGTCGTAAGCAATGTTCTTCTCGATGATCTTGACGTCGCTTCGCTTCATCGCCCGGGCCCAATCTGTGACGGCTGGTTGCGCGCCGAGACCCTACCGAAGCAGTCATCGCGAGGGAAGTTTGCGGCGGAAAGCGAAATTGCAGCAGACAATGATTGCGAGCGAGCACCGATCGGGTCAGGATTCCCATGGGCCCAACGACGCCCGGACGGATCGGGCGACACGATCCCGGCAACAAATCATGCAGAGGTCAGTGACTATGAAGCGATTCTATATCTTGCTTGCGGCGTTGTTTGTTTGGACTTCCACGCCGCTTCCGGCCGAGGCTGGGTGCTATATCTGCACGCGTGGCAGCTCCTGCGGCCAGTATTGCCGCTATGGCGGGAGCGACACCGGCGCAAAACGTAAGGGCTGCCGCAAGGCCGGCTGCAAGATCGGCGGCACGGCGTCGTGCCCAACCGGGTCCAACATCCGGATTTGCTCCGGCCTTGGCTTCCGGATCGACGATCGTAAGCGTTTTGCTGCGATTGACGATCTGTTAGCCCGCGCTCGCCCGGTGCCCGCGCCGCAATCCAGTCCCGTTCGGTAGAACTGCTCAATAATTAGCGGGTCTGGCGCGTGGCGTCCGGCGCGCCTGACCCGCTAAATTGTCCCAGCATCGAATTGGCGCACAGATGGGGCGTTTATTGCGCTCCGGCCTTGCGGCGTCATCATCGGCGTGGTCCGATGCCGGCCGGTTTCACCGCCCGCCATGGGGACGACGATGGATGTGAATAGCGACAAGATTACTTTCACGGGTGCTCTGGGCGAGCCGCTGGCGGCGCGTTTGGATGCACTGCCCGGAGATATTCGCGCTTACGCGCTCTTCGCCCATTGTTTCACCTGTTCCAAGGACATTTTCGCGGCGGCGCGGATTGCCTCGGCATTGGCGGAACGGGGCATTGCGGTATTGCGCTTCGACTTCACGGGACTCGGCGCGAGCGGCGGTGATTTCGCGAACACGAACTTCAGCTCCAATGTCGGCGATCTCATCGCGGCGGCTGGCTGGCTGCGGGAAAACCGGCAAGCGCCCTCGTTGCTGATTGGTCATAGTCTTGGCGGTGCGGCCGTGCTAGCCGCGGCGCCGCAGATCGAGGAAGCCAAGGCCGTTGCGACGATCGGCGCGCCAGCGGATCCCGAGCATGTTGCGCATAACTTTGCGCCCGCGCGCGCGGAGATAGAGGCGGCAGGCGAAGCCGAGGTGACGCTGGCTGGCCGCCAGTTCCGCATCAAGAAGCAATTTCTGGAGGATATCGCGTCGACGAAACTTGAAGCGGCGATCGGTAGCATGCGCAAGGCGCTTCTGGTCTTCCACGGACCGCGCGACGAGATCGTTGGGATCGATAACGCCTCAAAGATATTTCTCGCCGCCAAGCATCCGAAGAGCTTTATCTCCCTTGATGACGGCGATCACCTGCTGACCCGGCGCGCTGACGCCGTTTATGTCGCCGAGGTGCTCGCCGCCTGGGCGTCGCGCTATTTGGGCGAGGCCGATGAGGCGGAAATCCCATCCGCGGCACCGGCCGAACATGGCCTGGTGGTCGTCGAGGAAACCCGCCAGGGCAAGTTTACCAACAAGGTGAGCGCGGGATCGCACGTGGTCGTCATGGACGAGCCGACATCCGTTGGCGGGCTCGATAGTGGCATGAACCCCTACGATCTTCTGTTGGCTGCGCTCGGCGGCTGCACCTCGATGACGCTCCGCATGTATGCCGAGCGCAAGAAGCTGCCCTTGGACAAGGTCGCGGTCCGTTTGACCCATCAGAAGATTCACGCCAGCGATTGCGCCGAATGCGAAAGCACCGAGGGCAAGGTCGATTTGATCGACCGCGAGCTTGAAATCACCGGCGATCTCGATGCGGATCAGCGCCAACGCTTGCTCGAGATTGCCGATATGTGCCCGGTCCATCGCACCCTCGAGAGCGAGAACAGGATCGTCACCAAGCTCCGCGCCTAGCCGGCCCTCGGAAATGCACGCATGAATGCCTATGACCTCCTCGTGATCGGGGCCGGCGTCAACGGCGCCGGGATCGCACGCGATGCGGCGGGGCGCGGGCTCAAGGTCCTGGTGATCGACAAGGGCGACCCTGGCGGCGCCACCTCGTCGGCGTCAAGCAAGCTGATCCATGGCGGGCTTCGCTACCTCGGCTACTACGAGTTCGGTCTGGTCCGCGAATCGCTGGCCGAGCGAGCGCGGCTCTTGCGCGCCGCCCCGCACATCGCCTGGCCGCTAGATTTTGTGCTGCCGTGGCGGCCGGGCCTGCGTCCGCGCTGGATGATCCATCTGGGCCTCAAGCTCTATGACCTGCTCGGCTCGGCCGAGCTCAAGAACAGTCACCGTGTGGATTTACGCGAACGACCCTGGGGCGCCGGCCTCGCGCCGCGCTTCACCCAGGGCTTTGTCTATTCCGATGGGTGGGTCGACGACGCCCGTCTCGTGATCCTCACCCTGCGTGCGGCGGGCGTTCACGGCGCAACCGTCCAACCGCATACGGAAATCGTCGCCGCGCTGCGCGAGGGTCCGCTTTGGAGGGTTGCGCTTCAGGAAACGAATACCGGGCGAAAGGATCAGATCGCCGCCCGCGCCATCATCAATGTCGCCGGGCCTTGGGCCGAGGATGTCGCGCGTGAGATCTTCAAGCTCGAGTTCGACGGTGGCCTCCGGCTGGTCCAGGGAAGTCACATCGTGGTGCCGCGCGTGCATGATGGCGATCATGCGTTGATCCTCCAGAACCCCGACGAACGTGTTGTCTTCATCGTGCCGTTCGAGCGCGACTTCTCGATGATCGGCACGACCGAGGTGACGCTGGACGATATGAGCAATGCGCCCGCTGCGAGCGAGAGCGAGATCGATTATCTCTGTCGTACGGCGAGCGAGTATCTTGAAAAGCCCATTCTGCCCAATGACGTCCGCTGGTCGTTCGCCGGGGTGCGTCCGCTTTTCGACGATGGCAGCACTCAGGCCAAGGCCGTCTCGCGCGACTACAAGCTCTTTGTCGACGGGGATTTGCCGACCCAGGCGCCGGTGATTACGGTTTTCGGCGGCAAGCTCACGACCCATCGCAAGCTCGCCGAGAAGGTCGTGAACCGTGTCATCCCCTGGTTTCCACGCAAGGGCGGACCCTGGACCGACACCGCGATCTTGCCGGGCGGCGACATGCCGGATCACGACTTCGCGCTCTACCTGGCTGGCCTGGTGCGGAACTTCGATTGGCTGCCCGCCGATCACTTGCGCGGTCTCGCGCGCCGCCACGGCAGCCTCACGCCCGCATTGCTACAGGGGGCCGGTTCGCTGAAGGATATGGGGAGGCATTTCGGGGCTGGTCTCTATGAGCGCGAGCTCGCCTGGTTCGCCGAAAAGGAGTGGGCGGTTCAGGCCGACGATGTGCTGTGGCGGCGGACCAAGATGGGTTTGCATCTGGGTGCTGCCGAGCGCGAGGCGGTATCGGATTGGATAGCGCGAGGCGGTTGATCACTGCTGCCGTTGGCAGTCTACTAGGTGGTCTACTAGTGGAAATCGCGCGAGGGATAGTTCCGCCGGTGGCGGATCTTGGTGAGCTCCAGCACCTTGGGATCGACACCAGGCCGCTTGACCTCGTCGGCGCGGGCCATCGCCGCTTCGGCGCTCTCGTCCATCGCATTGTCGGTCTCGCTCAGCGTCAGTAGGGAGGGGGTCATGTCCTCCAGTTTGTCGGCGACGATGTGGATGACGATGCCCTCGCGCTGTAGCCGCCCCGTCACCTTCATCAGCCGTGCGCCGAGCACGATCCGGCGCGAGCGCTCGAAAACCGGTGGCCAGACGATTACATTCGCGATCCCGGTCTCGTCCTCCAGCGTGGCGAAGATAACCCCCTTGGCGCTGCCCGGCCGCTGGCGCACCAGCACGAGGCCGCAAACGGTAATCCGCCGCCCGGGTTTGATTTCCGGCAGGCGCGCATTCGGCGTGACGCCCTGGCCGGCGAGCTGTTCACGCAGGAAGCTGACGGGATGCGCTTTCAGGGACAGGCGCAGGCTCGCATAGTCATCGACCACCTGCTCGCCCAGCCCGATCTTCGGCAATGTCACGGCCGGATCGTTCGCCTGCTCGTCCTCCTGCGCCGCGGCGAAGAGGGGCAGGGGCTCGGGCCCGAGGATCTTCACCGCCCATAGCGCCTCGCGCCGGTCGAGCCCCTGCGAGGTGAAGGCATCGGCGCGCGCCAGCCGCTCCAGCGCCGGCGGCGGCAGCCGCGAGCGCCGCCACAGCGCCAAGGGATCGGGATAGCCATTGCCGCGCGCGGCGATGAGCATCTCGGCATAGTCCTGGCGCATTCCCTTGATCTGTCGGAAGCCCAGCCGCAGCGCGAACGAGGTATCGCCGTGCTCCCCCTCACCTTCCTCCGAAGGAGCAGTGAGGGTGTCTTCGCCGTAGGGAACGGGCTCCAAAGTACAGTCCCAGTCGCTCGCATTCACGTCGACCGGCAGCACGGTCACCCCGTGCTCGCGGGCATCGCGCACGATCTGGGCCGGGGCATAGAAGCCCATCGGCTGGCTGTTCAGGAGGGCGGCCGCGAACACCGCCGGGTAGTGGCATTTGAGCCAGGCCGAGACGTAGACCAGCAACGAAAAGCTTGCCGAGTGGCTTTCGGGGAAGCCGTAATCGCCGAAGCCTTCGATCTGGCGGAAACAGCGTTCGGCGAAGTCGGGCTCGTAGCCGCGCTCGATCATGCCGTCGATCATCTTGTCGCGGAAGCCGTGGATCTGACCGGTCTTGCGGAAGGTCGCCATGGCGCGGCGCAGCCCGTCGGCCTCGCTCGGTGTGAAACCCGCGGCGACGATGGCGATGCGCATCGCCTGTTCCTGGAAGAGCGGCACGCCCAAGGTCTTGCCGAGCACCTGGCGCAATTCCTCGGAGGGGAACTGGACCCGCTCCTCGCCGTTCCGCCGGCGCAGATAGGGATGCACCATGTCGCCCTGGATCGGGCCCGGCCGGACGATCGCCACCTCGATCACCAGGTCGTAGAAGCTGCGGGGCTTGAGGCGCGGCAGCATCGACATCTGGGCCCGGCTCTCGACCTGGAAGACGCCGATCGAGTCCGCCTTGCACAGCATGTCGTAGACCGCCGGGTCTTCGGCCGGCACGCCTTCCAGGCTGAGGCGCCGACCGTAATGCTTTTCGATGAGATCGAACCCCTTGCGGATGCAGGTCAGCATGCCGAGCCCGAGCACGTCGATCTTCAGCATGCCCAGCGCGTCGAGATCGTCCTTGTCCCACTCGATGAAGGTGCGGTCGGGCATGGCGCCGTTCTCGATCGGCACCAACTCGCAGAGCGCGCCCTTGGTGATGACGAAGCCGCCGACATGTTGGGAGAGGTGGCGGGGGAAGCCGATCAGCTCGCGCGCCAGCTCGGCCGCCGCCATCAGCGTCGAGTCGGCTGGATCGAGCCCGGCCTCGCGGATCGCGCGCTCCTCGATACCGTCGCTCGACCAGCCCCAGACCGTGCCCGCGAGCGCGCCGACGGCGTCCTCGGAGAGCCCCATCGCCTTGCCCACCTCGCGAATGGCGCTGCGCGCGCGGTAGGTGATCACGGTCGCCGCGATGCCGGCGCGCTCGCGGCCGTATTTCTCGTAGATGTACTGGATCACCTCCTCGCGGCGCTCGTGCTCGAAATCGACGTCGATGTCGGGCGGCTCGTTGCGCTCGGCCGAGATGAAACGCTCGAACAGGAGCTCGACCCGCCCCGGATCGACCGCGGTGATGCCGAGCACGTAGCAGACCGCCGAGTTCGCCGCCGAGCCCCGACCCTGACAAAGAATGTCGTTTTCGCGGGCGAAGCGGACGATGTCGTGGACGGTGAGGAAGTAGGGCGCGTAGGCGAGCTGGCTGATCAGTTCGAGCTCGTGGCTGAGCGCCTTGCGGACATCGTCAGGCACGCCGCCGGGATAATAACGCCGCGCCCCGACCCAGGTGAGCCGTTCGAGCTCCTGCTGCGGGCTGCGGCCGCCGGGCACCGGGTCGACCGGATATTCGTAGCGCAGCTCGTCGAGGCTGAAGTTGCAGCGCTCGGTGATCTCGACCGTGCGCGCGAGCGCTTCGGGGTAACGCCGAAAGAGCCGCGCCATCTCCGCCGGCGCCTTCAGGTGCCGCTCGGCATTGACGTCGAGCAGCGCGCCCGCCTCGCCGATGGTGCAGTGCTCGCGGATGCAGCTCACCACGTCCTGCAGCACCCGCCGCTCGGGGACGTGGTACTGCACGTCGTTGGTGGCGACGAGCTCCAGCTCGTGCGCTTCGGCATACTTGGCCAGCATGGCAAGACGCCGCGTGTCGTCGCCGCGAAGCAGCGTCGTGGCGGCGAGGAAGGCGTCCGTTCCGTCCAGCGCCTTCAGCGCGGCAAGCCGGTCCGCGAATTCTTGGGTTGGCTCGGATGGCGGCAGCGCCACGAAGATCAGCCCTTCGCCATGCTCCAGCACATCATCGAAGCCGATCGCGCAGTCGCCCTTCTCGGTGCGCAGCTTGCCGAGGGTCAGTAGGCGCGAGAGCCGGCCATATGCGGCGCGGCTGGTCGGAAAGGCCAGGGCCTCGAAACCGTCGACGAGCGTCAGCCGCGCGCCGACGACGAGGCGGATGCCTTCGCGCTTGGCCGCGATATGCGCGCGCACGACCCCGGCCAGCGTGTTGCGGTCGGCCACCGCGATCGCGCGATGCCCCAGCCGCGCTGCCGTCTCGACCAGCTCTTCAGGATGCGAGGCCCCGCGCAGAAAGCTGAAATTGGTCGCCACCGCGAGCTCAGCGTAAGCAGGCTCGGCATAGGGAGGCGTTTGCGCGACTAGGTGCACGGCGCGACCTATTTTGATCTATTCGTAGGGGCGGGTTTGAAACCCGTCCCTACGATTATTGTCGGTGCTGGCTTGCTTCATCACCCGAACAACCCGTGCAGGAACCAGCGCTCGGCGGGGCCGTTTTCCCCATCCACTTCCCGGAACAGCCAAAACCGCCGCCCCGCGCGATCCTCCATGCGGTAGTAGTCGCGTGTGGCCGCCGGGCGAGCGCCAAGCGTCAGCCACCATTCCGGTGCAATCCGCTCGGGGCCCTCGGCCCGCGCAACCTTGTGCGCGAAACAGCGCCAGCGAAAGACGGCAGGCCGCCCCGGCGCGCCCGTCACCTCGACCGGTTCGGGCCGCACGAGTAGGCGGAGTGGGCGCAGCGGGCCGTGCCGTGGTTCGGCGCTTATCGGCGGTGGGCCGTCGAGCAGTACATGGCGGCGCGCGGCACGCTCGGGCCAGTGGCTTTCGCGCAAGCTCAGCGCACGCACGTTTGCCGGTCCCAGCCGGCCGGCGAGGCGGTCGGCGAGGGCGGCGATCTCGGGGTCGCGCTGTGTTGTGCGGGGCGTCAGGGCAAGTTTGCCCGCGCTGAACCGGGGTATCGCCCGTTGCCCGGCCTCGAACGCGGCCACGATCGGGAAGGCGAGCACCGCGACCTCGACGCCGCTATGCCCGTCGGGACCGGTTGGGTCGAGGCGTTCGAGGCTGGGGGCCAACAAGCGCATCAGGTGCCGGGGATCGCGGCTCGGCCGGCTGGCGCCGGCAGCGACGGTATCGAAGCTGCCATCGGCGCGGTGGATGGTGAACTCGGCACGGCGTGCGCCCAGATGTGCCGCTTCGAGACGGCTGCACAGCATAGCGAGCAAACGCTCGAGCGCGGCCTCGATGTCCGTTGGCAGACCGACCGGTTCGGGGAAGGCGAGGCGGGCGCTGAAGGGCGCCGCCGGCAGCCGCGGCGAGATCGGCTCGGCCAGCGCGTCCAGCGCCTGATCGAGACGCCGGCGGACATCGCTCCCGAGCCGCGCGGTCAGCGGCGCGCGCGGCAGATCATAAAGGGTGCCGATGCGCCGCAGGCCCAACCGGTCGAGCGTGTCCACGTCCTCCGATGCCAGGCGCAAGGCGGCAACCGGCAGATCGGCGAGCGCGTCTTTCACGCCGCCCGGCGGCAGGATCGGGTCGCCCGGGTCCCCGAACCGCGCCCAGGCCCAGGCCGCGCCGGGCGTATCGGCCAGCGCCGCGCGCGCGGCAAAGCCGAGGCGGTGCAGGCGCCGGACCATGTCGTCCAGCAATGCCGCCTCGCCGCCGAAGAGATGGTCGCAGCCGGTGACGTCGAGCCAGAGCCCGCCGCTGCCGGGCGGCGTTCCGGCCTCGACCGCGGCCCAGGGCGTATAGCGTCCGCACCAGCCAGCCAGCTGGCCAAGTGTCTTCGCATCACCCACGGGATCGGCTTCTGCGACGCCTAGCCCCGGCACCAGCGCGCGTGCATCGGCGAGCGCCATGACGGGGGTTATGCCGAGCGCGCGTGCGGCCTGGTTGACGCCGGCCACAACAAGCCGCCCGCGCTCGCCCGCGGCGGTGACGAGCGGTGCCTCGCCGTTCCCCTCAGGCGGCTTCGCAGGTGGATCGGGTCGGCGCGCGATCCGGTCGGTCGCGAGCGTCGGCAGCCACAGCGAGACTATCCGCTTCGAGGCGATGCGCTTTGAGACAGGATGTTTCATGGTTCCACTCGGCCAGCCAGTTTCGCGGGCGCCCGCCACGGCAGCGCAGCAATGCAAGCCGCCAGCGCGCATATCCGACTGTCTCGGACCCGGCTGTTTCATCGCCGCTTTCTTCCATCTGACTTTCCGGCGCGCTCTTGGCCGCCTTGACCTGCCAGCGCGTGACCGCGGCACTCGAGGGCAGTGGATCGAGAGCGGGCTGAAGGAGGAGTGGGGTGACCCCGCTTTCGCTCGCGGCGAGTTGCAGGCGCCGGCTTTGGGCGAAGTCCGGCCGGGGGCCCTCGGCGAGCACGGCGGCCAGCGACGGACAGCGCACCGCTTCCTCCAGCGCCCACAGCGCATCGGTCGGCCGGCGGGCACGGACCGTGGTTACCTGCGCCGGATCGAGCCCGAAGCCTGGCAGTGCCGGGGCGTAGGGTCCCTCATCGGGCGCGATCCAGAGCACTGGCCGACCGCCATGGTGTCCGCGGTCTGCCTGGGCCAGCACGCCGAGCAGGACCGCGGCAAAGCTCTGCGCCGCCAGATCGCGCTCGGCAACGCCGGTAATCTCGTGGAGCGCGCCCAGGGGCAGTCCGCCCCAGGGCAGAGCCTCGTCGATCGCCGGCACGCCGAGGGGACAGACGACTTGCTGCGCGCCGCCGATGCGCTCGATGCGCGCGATCCGGGCGCGCAGCCGCGCAAGCGTGTCCGCACTGGCCTTGTCTCGCTGGCGTATGAGGCCTGGATGGCGCATGGGGGACCCGAAGTCGTTTACTATTGTTCTTGATTTGTTCTAACTATTGTGGGCCATTCTGTCAAGGGAGCTGCCGTCTCAAGGGAGTGTCGATCTATCCTCAAACCGCATAGCGGCAGCCCTCGGCGGCGGCCACGATCCGGCCCACCGTGGGGGCCGCGAAATGCGCCGGCAAGACCAGGACATCCTCGTCCGCTTGCGCCTCCACGAAGCGTTTCCGCGTCCCCGCCGACATCTCCGGGTCCCAGCAGAAACGGCTATTCCAGTCCGGACGCCGGCACTGCACGGGATGGTGCAGCAGATCGCCGGAAAAGACGGCCTTGCCGCCGCCCGCTTCGACGCGCACGCAGACATGGCCCGGCGAATGCCCCGGCGTCGGATCGAGCCAGACCGTGTCGTCGAGCCCAAAATCGCCGCCCACGATTTCAGCCTGTCCCGCCTCGACCACCGGCAGCACACTGTCCTTGAAAAAGCCGTCCGAAGATCCTGGGCCTTCGGTCACGTAGTCGCCATGGGCGACCCAGTGGTCGTATTCCTGTTTGTGAAAGATGTATTTCGCGTTCGGGAATGTCGGCACCCAGCGGCCATCCTGAAGCTGCGTATTCCAGCCCACGTGATCCACATGCAGATGCGTGCACATGACGTAGTCGACCGCTTCGGGTTGCACGCCGGCCTCGGCCAGCTTGGCCAGGAACGGCGTGTTCTGCATGTGCCAGGCGTTGGTCGAGGGGCGCTGCTTGTGGTTGCCGACGCAGGTATCGATCAGGATGGTGTGCCGCGACGTGCGAAGGATGAAGGTATGGACGCTCTGAATGAAGCGGCCGCTGCCCGGATCGAAAAAATGCGGCTCCAGCCAATCGCCTTCCGCCGCGATCAGATCAGCCGTGGCATCGGGCAGCAAGAACCCAGGCGGAAAGCCCAGACCCTCCGCCTCGACCACGCGGTCGATCGTCACATCACCCAGCGTTACCGTGCGCATTACGTGCCGCCCATTGACCGAATTCTCAATGCCCCTGCGCCTTCAGCGTCCGGAATGCCCAGAAGGCAAAGAGCAGGGCAATGAGGGCGTAAAATCCGCCCACCCCCCAACTGCCGGCCAAGTCGTAGAAGAAGCGGTCGAGAAATTCGTACTTCCCGTTGCCGAAACGGACCGGCTCGCCGGCCTTCTCAATCGCTCTCAGACGGAAAAACTCATAAGTCCCGTAGCTAAGCGCGCCCAAAGAGACAATTGCTTCGATTACAAATGCCCGCATGGTCCATTGTCCTCATTGTGCAGCGACACCCTAGCCGCGCGGCTACGGCTGCTCAACCGACCGCGTTGAGCGGCGAACGACCCTTCGTTATTGTCCCCCAATGAAAATCGACGGCACGCCGTACCGAACAATCTGGGTCGCCGCTGACAATTGGTCGGTCGAGATCATCGACCAGACGAAATTGCCTCATGCGTTTGTAACGGCCTCCCTGAAATCGCTCGAGGATGCCGCCCAAGCGATCGAGACCATGCAGGTGAGGGGGGCGCCCTTGATCGGCGCCACGGCGGCATATGGCGTGGCTCTGGCGATGCGGGTGGACGCATCCGACGAAGCACTCGACGCCGCCTGCGCCCGACTGCTTGAAACGCGTCCGACCGCGGTCAATCTGCGCTGGGCGCTCGATACAATGCGCGACCATCTGCACAATTGCGAACAAAGCGCGCGCGCGGCCGCCGCCTACGCACAGGCTGCCAAGATTTGTGACGACGATGTCGCGACCTGTCGTGCGATCGGCGAACACGGCGCACAATTGATTCGCGATGCCTGGTTGGCGGCGGACCAAGGGCGGCCAGTAAACATTCTCACCCATTGTAACGCCGGCTGGCTGGCTACGGTCGATTGGGGCACGGCGCTGGCGCCGATCTACCGCGCCCATGACGACGGCGTGCCGGTCCATATCTGGGTCGACGAAACCCGGCCGCGCAACCAGGGCGCCGCACTCACCGCCTGGGAGATCGGCAAGCACGGCATCGATCACACCCTCATTGTTGACAACGCCGGCGGCCATCTGATGCAGCATGGGCTCGTCGATCTCTGCATCACCGGTACCGACCGAACCACATCGACAGGTGACGTCTGCAACAAGATCGGCACCTACCTCAAAGCGCTCGCCGCCCACGACAACGGCGTGCCGTTTTATGTCGGTCTGCCGCACAGCACGATCGACTGGACCCTCGAGGACGGGGTCCGCGATATTCCCATCGAGGAGCGCGATCCCTCCGAGGTCAGCGAGCTGAGCGGCCTCGCACTGGATGGCTCGATTACTTCCATCCGTATTTCTCCCGAAGCGAGCAAGGCTGCGAACTACGCTTTCGACGTGACCCCGGCGCGTCTCGTCACCGGTCTCATTACCGAGCGCGGTGTCTGTTCGGCCAGCCGCGAGGGCCTGCTCGGCCTTTACCCCGAACACGCAAACAGCGTTACCGAAGAGGCGCGTTAGGTCACCTCTACCCGTTCCCACACGCTCGACATATTTCTCTGATTGAACACGACGACCTGGGCAGGGAGGAGCTGTGACATGGCCGAAGCCACCGCGCGCAAATCGGGCTACGACGACAATCCCGATTTCAAGATCGTGTTCGAGCCGAGCCCGCGCCGTGTTCGGGTCATGGCCGGCGGCGAGACGGTCGCGGACTCAACCGATATGCGGCTGCTCCACGAGCCGGGCCATCTGCCGGTCTACTATTTTCCGCGCACCGACGTGCGGATGGATCTGCTGCAGGAAAGCGACCACGAAACCCATTGCCCGTGGAAGGGCGTGGCGCGCTATTGGAGCGTCGGGTCCGGCGGCGAC
>Ga0224512_10002964_pt1 | contig 15171 bp, 15 predicted proteins | sample SF_May12_sed_USG_4_FD_169103 | JGI IMG/M metagenome (GOLD analysis project Ga0224512, IMG submission 169103) | Sediment microbial communities from San Francisco Bay, California, United States - SF_May12_sed_USGS_13 | ecosystem: Environmental > Aquatic > Marine > Sediment | place: USA...
GTGATTGATGGCGTGCGATTGGTCTTCATGAATACACCGTTTGCCGAAGCGCCCGCCGAGTTGATGTTCTATCTGCCCCAGATGCAGGCGTTCTATGCAGCCGAGGAGGCCAACAGCACACTGCACAATCTGTATACGCTCAGAGGTGCCCAGATCCGTGACGCATTGTTATGGAGTGGCTACCTGTACGAAGCGAAGGACTTCATCTCAGCCGAAACGGAGGTGTTGTTCGGTGGTCATCATTGGCCGCGCTGGGGTTACGACAACATTGTCGAGTACCTGACAAAGCAGGGCGACGCTTACAAATATATTCATGATCAAACGCTGCGCCTCGCCAACCACGGTTTCACGATGGACGAAATATCGGAGCAAATCCGGCTGCCGCCGGAACTCGGACAAGCCTGGTACAACCGCGGTTATTACGGAACGGTCAGCCATAACGTGCGCGCTGTCTATCAGAAATACCTCGGTTTCTTCGACGGCAACCCGGCCAACTTGCACAAGCTGCCGGCCGAGGAATCAGGCCGCAAGTACGTCGAGTTCATGGGCGGCGCAGATGCACTGCTCCGGAACGCACGCAAAGCCTACGCGAACGCAGAATATCGATGGGTAGCCGAAGTCGTCAATCACCTGGTTTTCGCCGATCCATCGAATGTCGAGGCGCGACAATTGCAGGCCGATGCTCTGGAACAGCTGGGTTACCAGGCCGAATCCGGACAGTGGCGCAATTTTTACCTGACGGCTGCGAGCGAGCTGCGGCACGGCGTGCTGACAGCGGGAACAACCCGGACACTCAGTCCCGACATGGTCAATGCGCTATCGCTGAACGACTTCTTCGATTACCTCGCGGTGCGACTGAATGGACCAAAGGCGGCAGGAAAGAACATCGTCATTAACTTCAAATTTCGTGATAGCGGGGACGACTACCTCGTCAGCGTAGTCAATGGCGTATTGCATCATCAGCCTGAGGGACAAAGTTCGAGTGCCGATGCCACGGTCACATTGACCAGAGGCGGCCTCCTCGCAATGGCGATGTTGGGTCAGGCGATAAGTGTATTAACCGCGGCAGGGCTTGTTGATATCGAAGGAGACGCAGCGGCGCTGGAGCAACTGATCGCATTACTCGATAATTTCGAGTTCTGGTTCAATATCGTGACGCCCTGAACCATCGCTCTCTGCTAAGCCCTCGCCAGTTCCGTCACGCGGTCTCCCAGCCAGCGCAGGGCGGCCTCGGTATTCTCGGACCACGGGTGTCCGTAGCTGAGCCGCACAAAATTGGAGTAGCGATTTGACGGCGAGAATATCTTACCCGGCGCGATACTGATGCCGGCCTCGATGGCCTCGTCAAAGAGCTGCTCGGCGTCGATTTTTTCGGGAAGTTCCAGCCAAAGCACCGATGCGCCGACCGGTTTGGAGGTTCGCGTCTCTGCGGGAAAATGTGCCGCCACCATGGCGCTCATGCGTTCGGCGTTGCGCTTCAGGACCGGTCGCAGAGATTTCAGGTGACGCGCGTAATTTCCCGAGGCCAGAAAATCCGCGAGCGTGAGTTGCTGTAACAAACCTGAGGAACAGGAAAACGCACGTTTTAGTCGTGTAATACTTTCCATGAAATGGTCAGTCATTACCCAGCCAATGCGGTAGCCAGGCGCCGCTGTTTTCGAGAACGATCCACATGTGATGATGCGTGCACGCTTGTCAAGAAACTGAGCGGGGATGGGGCGAGCTCCATCGAAACGCAAATCGCCGTAGACATCATCTTCGATCAGTACGGTATCGAATTCCCCGAGGAGCTTAACGAGCTTGCGGCGATCGTGTTCGGGCATGGTGACGCCGAGAGGATTGGATAAGGTCGTTGAAAACATGCAGGCCCTGACCGGATGTTGCTGCAGGGTGCGCCGCAGCTCGTCAAGGACAACACCTTCCTCCGGGCAGGTTTCGACTTCAACCGCAAGCATCCCGAGACTGTCGATCAGTTCGAGCAATCCATGATAGGTCGGCGTCTCTACCGCGATGACGTCGCCGGGCGTGGCCACTGCATTGAGCGCGAGCAGCAAAGCCTCCTGGCCACCATTCGTTATCGCAATTTGCTCGGGCTCGACCTGAACACCGGCGCTGTCGAGATAGTGGTATGCGATCTGCCGCCTCAGCGCAGGTTCGCCGAGCGTTGTTGCGTATCCGAGACTGCGCTCTTCGGCACGCGCCATAATGCGTTTCATCGTGCGATGCAGTGTCCTGGCGGCGGATCTGGCCATGCACGGATTGGCAATGCCCAGCGGCACGAGATCTGGATGATTGATGCCGTCGTAGACCCGCTCCATCAGCGGCCTGCAATTCAGACAAACGGGTTCTCCAGTTGAAGAAGGGGCCGGGCGCACGAGCGCATTCGTCGGCCGGTGTCTGACGTAGAAACCGGATTGCGGCCTGGATTCAATGTGCCGCTGGCGTTCGAGTTCAACGTACGCCTGGCGGACGGTCGGAATACTCACGCCCACGCTCCGACTCATTCTACGCAGGGACGGTAGTCGGTCGCCGGGCCGGAGTGTCCCGGTTCTAATATTTTCACTAATTAAATCAATGACCTGGCGGTAAAGGTAAGCACTATCTTGTTTGTCGACGGCAAGCATAACTGTATAGGTTACATTTTCGAATAATTGTATCTGTTATATCTGTAGTACACCCGTATAGTCAAGTGCAAGGCAAAGTGGACTGAGGAATGCATCATGAAGCAAGCTGCACACAACAGGATTACGATGACGAATCCGCCAAAACCGGATGGACGTATGGCCGACCTGCACAATCTGCAAAAGCCCCGCTGGCGTGATGCGTTAGCGGCTCTCGCATCTCCCGCGAGGCGTCTGCATGCATACCGCAACCTGCACCGGACCATGTTCTACGATGCGTTGTGTGATCTGGATTGCCCGGATTCCAAATGAGTAACCTCGGGCTCTATCTGATCACCGTTCTGATCTGGGGTTCGACCTGGTTCGCAATCGAGTTTCAGCTGGGTGTGGTGGAGCCCGAAGTATCGATCGTCTATCGGTACGTGGGTGCATCGGCGCTGCTTTTCGCATGGAGCCGATTCCGGGGGTTGAATCTCGTGTTCGGCATGCGGCAACACGGCTGGTTTGTTCTGCTCGGCCTGTTCCTGTTCGGCCTCAACTATGTGCTTGCATACCGCGCGCAGATCTACATCACCTCTGCGCTTACGGCGATCGCGTTTTCGTCGATTGTCTGGATGAACATCGTGAATGCCCGGATTTTTTTCAACGTCCGGACGGGCCGCAGAGTGTTGTTCGGCTCATTGCTTGGAGTGGCTGGCATAGTCGTATTGTTCGCGCCGCAAATCGGGCAACTGGCGCTGACAGATGCCGTGCTCTACGGATCCATCCTTGCCGTTCTCGGCGCACTGATCGCATCGTTCGGCAACATGGTGTCCCAGGGCGCACAAAAACGCGCACTGCCGATCATTCAGTCCAATGCGTGGGGGATGTTTTACGGCGCGGTCTTGACAGGAATCATCGCCCTGGTCGAGGGGCACCCGTTCGTCTTTGACACGTCTCTCGCTTACGCGCTGTCGCTTGGCTACCTGACGGTGTTCGGTTCGATCATCGCGTTTGGTGCTTACCTTACGCTACTTGGCCGCATCGGTGCGCACAGAGCCGGTTACGCGATGGTGCTGTTTCCGGTTGTTGCGCTGGTTCTTTCCACGCTGTTCGAAGGTTTGCAGCTGGATGCGCAAATAGCGTTCGGAACTCTGCTGGTAATCGCAGGCAATGTATTTGTTCTCGATCGAAAGACATCCCGCCAAGAGACGCAACGGACTCAGCAATTACGCGATCCTGCTTGACACACCCGCCTCAAGCCCAAATCATCGTCGCCTGGCGGTGAACCTGCGCACCTGGCACGGGTCCGATAAGTCAACCAGTCTTTTCACTGATCGCAGGATTAACAGATGCATTTGAGCAGAGTACCGGCTTTGATCGCCGTTCTTTCATTGGCGCTTTCGGGCTGCCAGTCATCAGAACAGGACAAACCAGCCATAGAGGCTGCCGCACTTCCAGAAGGGATAACCCTGCTCGAGACGGTGACGAAGTCCGAAGAGGACCGAATCGCCATACCCTACAAGAAGTATGAACTCGACAACGGGCTGACCGTCATCCTGCACGAAGATCTGTCCGATCCCCTGGTGCACGTTGATATCACTTACCACGTCGGCTCCGCACGCGAGGAAGTCGGCAAATCGGGATTTGCACATTTCTTCGAGCACATGATGTTCCAGGGTTCGGAAAACGTCGGCGACGAGGAGCACTTCAAGGTCGTCTCGGAAGCCGGCGGCACGCTGAACGGCTCCACCAGCACCGATCTGACAAACTATTACCAGACCGTGCCGGCCAATCAGCTGGAAAAGATTCTTTGGCTCGAAGCCGACCGGATGGGTTTCCTGCTCGACGCTGTCACGCAGGAGAAGTTCGAGGTGCAGCGCGACACGGTTAAGAACGAGCGCGGGCAGGTCGTTGACAACAGACCGTATGGCCGGCTGAACGAACGTGTAAACGAAGCGTTGTACCCGGAAGGGCACCCGTACTCCTGGCAGACCATCGGTTATATCGAGGATCTGAACCGCGTTGATGTGAATGATCTGAAAGCATTCTTCCTGCGCTGGTACGGGCCGAATAACGCCACGCTGACAATTGGTGGAAAGTTTGACGAAGCAGAGGCCCTCGCCTGGGTAGACAAGTACTTCGGACCGATTCCGCGGGGCCCGGAAGTCGCCAGTCCGGAAAAACCGGTTGTTACCTTGAGCGACGACCGGTATGTCTCGATGGAGGACAGGGTCGCGCTGCCGCTCTTGTACATGTCGTTCCCGACCGTGCACCTGTATCACGAAGACGAGGCGCCTCTTGACGTCCTGATGTTCATCCTGGGCCAGGGTGAAACGTCGCTGCTGTACAAGAACATGGTCAAAAACGGCCTTGCGGTACAGGCTGCCGCCAATCACGGCTGTGCCGAGCTGGCCTGCACATTTACCGTGCTGGCGTTGCCAAATCCGGCGTCCGGTAACACGCTGGCCGACCTCGAGAAGATCGCGCGGGCTTCGCTGGCCGAATTTGAAGAACGTGGCGTGGTCGAAGACGATCTTGCGCGAGTCAAGATGAATATCGTGTCTGGCAAGATCTATAACCTCGAAAGTGTCGCCGGCAAGGTTGCCCAGCTGGCGATGTACGAGACCTTTACAGGCAATCCGAATTTCACCGCCGAAGATATTGCGCGCTACGAAAACGTCACGGAAGACGACGTGATGCGGGTCTATCGTCAGTACATCAAGGGCAAGGCGGCGGTTGTGATGAGCATTGTGCCTACTGGCATGTCTTCACAAATTGCGAAGCCGGACACCTGGGAGCGCTATCAACGTCAGATACCCGACTACGAATCGATTGCCGAAGATGAGCTCGCATACCGCAGGGCAGCGGACGACTTCGACCGGAGCGTTGTCCCGCCTGCGGGTGATAACCCCAGTATTATCGTCCCGGAAATCTGGCGTGCCGAACTCGACAATGGCATCAAGGTGCTCGGTGCGGTGAATGTTGAAACTCCCACCGCAGCGATACGCTTGCGCATCGAGGCAGGGCAGCGCAACGAGCCGCTCGATAAGCTGGGTCTCGCCACGCTGACCGCAGCCATGCTTAATGAATCGACGACCGAAAGAAGCAATGAAGAACTGAGCAACGAATTGCAGAAGCTCGGCGCGTCTGTGCAGTTTGGTGCAGGCAACGATGACACGACCCTGACCATTCGAAGCCTCACCGAACATCTCGACGAGACGCTGGAGATCGCCGCGGAGCGCCTGCAGCAACCGGCGTTCGACGAGCACGACTTTGCGCGCGTCAAGGATCAGACGCTACAGGCGATTCGGCAAAGCAAGACACAGCCTGCCACGGTCGCTGCGGTTGTCTATCAGCTGCAACTCTTCGGCCGAAATAACAGTTTTGCCTACCTCAATGCCGGGACCGAGGAGTCGGTGAGCGCGCTGACGCTGGATGACGTCAAAGCTTTTTATGCGGAGCATTATTCACCAAAAATCAGCAGTATGGTGGCCGTCAGCGATCTGCCGCGAGCGACGCTGGTCGAAAAGCTCGGGGTGTTTGAAGCGTGGCAAGGGCCTGCGGTCGCCGACGTCGAACTCAGTCAGTTTCCAGCTCTTGGCGAAACCAAGCTGTACGTCGTTGACATGCCCGGTGCAGCCCAGTCAGAGATCCGAATCGGCAAGCGGTCGCTCACCTATGATGCAACGGGTGAGTATTACCGCGCGTATCTGATGAACTTTCCACTGGGCGGCGCGTTCAACAGCCGCATCAACCTCAATCTGCGCGAGGACAAGGGTTACACCTACGGTGCCCGATCGGGTTTTAACGGCACAGAGGACTTCGGGACCTATACCGCGCAGGCGAGTGTGCGGACCGACGCGACGGCCGATAGCATCGTGCAATTTGAGAATGAGATTCGAAGCTATGCGGAATCGGGCATTAGCGAGCCGGAGCTGGCTTTTACACGCAAAGCCATTGGTCAACGCGATGCACTCAACTACGAAACGCCCAGCCAGAAACTGGGCTTCCTCTCGCAAATTCTCGTGTACGACCTTGACGACAGATTCGTCGATGTGCAGAACGAGATTCTTGCTGCGATTGGGCGCGACGAATTGAACCAGATCGCCAGCAAACACCTGACGATGGACGACATGATTATCGTTGTCGTTGGCGACAAACAGCAGATCCTGCCCGGACTCAGTGGCCTGGGCTACGATATTGTCGAACTCGATGCCGATGGCGAACCAATAGCGCGGGAATAAAGTTCCGGGTTCGTGCGTATAGTTCCTGAAGGGGAGATATTCCGGGCCCATGCGACAGGAACTTGCACAACTCGGCGGTGGCGCTCACGCGCTGGCCATTCAGTTACTCGGCAACGCGGACGACGCCGCAGACGCCGTGCACGATGCGTTCGAGACGGCACTGAGTCGTCCCGACGCGTATGACGCCGCCAAGGGTCCCCTCAAGCCGTGGTTTCTGCGGGTCGTGCGCAATCGATGCTTCGATATGTTGCGCCGCCGGCGCGACAGCGATGTACCGGTTGATTCGCTGATTGACTCCTGCGCCACGCCTGACGAAGCACTCGACACCGCACAACGTGCGTGCGCGATCAATCAGGCACTGGCCAGAATCGCGACGGAGAAGCGCGAAATCGTGGTGCTGCGCGACTACCTGGATCTCTCCTATGCCGAAATCGCGGATGTTCTGAGAATCGCGCCCGGTACGGTCATGTCCCGGCTGCACAGGGCCCGACTTGCGCTTAAGGAGGCGTTGAATACAGATGGCAAGTAAGAATCGAACCATTGGCGATCATGTTGGAGCGCTGTTGTCGGGCTACATCGACGGCGAACTGACTCAACAAGAGGGGCAACGGGTGGAGTTGCATTGCGATGCCTGCGCTGATTGCAGGCAAGAGCTCGGTGATCTGCGAGCGCTGCGCGATGATGTGGGCAATGCGCGACTGAGCGAGATGGGTGAAGATGTCTGGAGAGAGAAAATGGACGACACGACGGTGCGGGTTTCACGCGGCATTGGCTGGCTACTCTTTATTGGCGGAATCTTGATCGCTGCGGGTATGGCGATTTACGAATTCATCATCGACTCGTCGATCGAGCCATGGGTCAAGTTTCTGTTCGCCGCCATTTACGGGGGGCTTGCCCTGTTGTTCCTCTCGGTTCTGCGGCAGCGCCTGCTCGAGCGTAAGACTGACAAATACAGAGACGTGGAGATCTGATCATGATGATTGTCACCAGTTCGACCATCGCGAACAAGCGTATCGTTAAAACATTGGGCCTGGTTCGTGGCAATACCGTGCGCGCCCGCCATATCGGCAGAGACATCCTGGCGAATCTCCGCAATATCGTTGGCGGCGAGGTTCACGAATACGCCAAACTCATCGCCGAGGCCCGCGAGCAGAGCCTTGACCGGATGGCGGCCGAAGCCGAGGAACTCGGCGCCAATGCCGTCATCACCACCCGGTTCACGACGTCCGTACTGATGGGAGGCGCTGCAGAGCTGCTGGCCATTGGCACGGCGGTGGTCGTCGAGGATGTCTAGGGCTACTGCCATTTTTTGACACAGTACTGCCCCAGGATCGCCAGAAGCCGTCTGTAAAAACACCCGCACACGCAGGCAACGGAGTGAGCGGATGTACAAGGACAGCAGCTACTGGCGGCAATGGCAGGAATTATTCGAGAGTCGCAGCGAGCGGCGGCTGCCAACACCTGACGACTGGCCAGGTTATGTGGATCTGCCGCGATCTCTGGCGAGGTCGCTGGCCATTTTTCAATTGGGCGAGTCGGGCGGCGGAACCATCATCGAGCAGGCGCGCGCGAGTGAATTGCCGCATATCGATGAGTGCTATGCCAGGTCGATGGCGCTGTTCGTGCGCGAGGAGAACCGTCACGCCGATATTCTCGCAATCTGTGTGCAGCAGCTCGGCGGAGAATTGATACGGAAGAACTGGACGGCCAGGCTGTTCGTGTCCGCCCGCAGGCTCATAGGCCTGCGCCTCAAGGTTGTGGTGTTGCTCGCGGCGGAGGTCGTTGGCATCTGTTACTACCATTTGATCGCGAGCCGACTGCCACGCACAGCGATGAAAGACTGGCTGACCGAACTCGTGGCCGATGAGCAATCGCACCTGGATTTTCACTGCTGCTTCCTGCGAAGTCAGGCCGATCGTCGTTGGAAGCGCTGGCTTTTCGTCATCGTGTGGCGCAGCACGATGCTGCTGGCAGCAGTCGCTGTTCTTCTCGATCACAGGGCGGCCATCCGGGACCTCGGCATCGGCAAAAGGGCCATCTGGCAGCGTTGGATGACCTATAGCCAGCTAGCTGAGCGGTTGATTGTGAGAACAGGCGCGAATGTCGTATGTATCCCCTGAGTCATTCTCGCGAAACAGCTCGTCATGTCGCACTGTGATTTTCGGCCAGAGATCGGCCACTTCGGGGAGGTGCAGGGAGAAATGGCTTGCCAGGACAGCAACCAGTTCATCTGCCGATTCGATAGTCCGGGACTCGATTCCATCGGGCGACGCAATACTCAGGACCCTGCCGCGCAGCGTCCTGTGTTGTTGCGGTAGCCGCAATTGCGTCACCAGATTGAGTACGAAATTCGAAGCCGGATCGGTCTGCAGGAACGTGGACTTTTCAGTCAGCGCCGCTTCGTCCGCCGCCTGCACGGCGAAATCGTAACTGAATTCACCTTTCCCGATGTCTTCCCAAAAGCGCCAGCCGAAATCCGGCACTTTCCTCAGACCGATTCGAAACGGCGGTTGCCAATGCTCGGATTCGCGGAGTTCGACAGGCGCAATCATGCTGCCGCCAAAGCCGACGTCGACGAGGAACTCTGCCTCCAGTCCCGGGCAACTGACCAACAAACACAGGTGATTCGCATTGGCGACAGCGCCGCGCTCCTGCCGCATTACGCTGGCGGCGAGCCGCGTGACCCTGAAACCGATTTCGGACAATGCCCAGCCGAACAAGCCGTTCTGTTCGTAACACCAGCCACCGCGGCCATTGCATACGATTTTTTCATAAGCCGATTCGACCGCCGTGGTGACAGGACGACCCAATTGGACATCGATGTTTTCAAACGGCACGGCGCAGACATGGGTAGCTTGCAGAGCCTCGAGTACGGCAAGGGTAGGGTGGCACTCGCCGTTGTAGCCAATGCGTTGAAAATAGCGTCGTAGCTGCATGCTGTCGGATGTTCTCAGTAAATTGCACTGAAAGACAGCCTGCAGATTTCCAATCGGACAGTGATAACCTTTTGTATCAATTGGTTACAGAGGTAACCTCGGATACAACTTTACATGGTTTGACAACTCACCTAGACTCGAAGCCATAAGAAATCCTAGTTTGAGAGCCTTGTCCGTTGTATCAAGAGGCCGTAGGAGCATCGCGTCATGAGTCATCTGCAGCAATCCACGACCATGCCGAACGCGCAGGTCGGGCAAAACCCCTCGTCCGCGTTTCTTACCCACTGCTATCGCAATGCACTCCATCGCCTGAGCAGTTCATTTGCTAAACGGCGAGCGGCCGCCATCGTGATTGGCGAAGGGAAATCTGCGTCACGCTTTGTCATGGGTGAGTTCCTGAAAACCCTGGATGAAGACGTCGTTGTCGTGCGGATTACGCGACCCTGCGAAGATGCCGTGCATCTGATGCGGAGCATAATTCGGGCGGTCGGCTTCGAGCCCAAAGACATGGGGCTCAGCGATCTCGACAGCGTTTTCAGGATGTTTCTGTCATTTCAGAAGGGCCACGATCGCCGTACGGTGATTTGCATGGAAGAAGTCCAGGACTGCGAGTGGTGGGTGCTCGACAAGATTCGTGCGCTGGTTGAAATCGAGGACCAGGGTAAGTTCGGTTTGATGCTGATCATATCCGGACAACCGAGTCTCAAGGAGCTGCTGCACACGCGCCCGCTGAGTTCCGTGTGTTTGCTCGCAGGGCAGCGTATTTCGCTGGCCCCATTCACGTTAACCGAGACGACCGAATATCTGCGGCGTCGCGTAGAGGCGGCCGAAAATGAAACTATCGACGAGGTCTTCCGCTACCACGCGATCACGTTGATTCATGAGTTATGTGCCGGGGTTCCTGATGCAATCGCCAGCCTGGCGACTCAGTGTTTCGATCTGGCTGACCAGGAAGGACTGGAGCTGATAACAACCGACCTGGTGAAAAGAGCCTACGAGATGCTTCGGGCAGACTCGGAATCGCAACAAGTCGAAGAAGACGCGCAAACCGTCAACGTCAATGAGCTGAGTTCGCGGCTCGGGCGCCTGATCGTTCAAATACGTGGCAAAGAAGTCCAGGAAAAATCTCTGGTTCACGGACACATCCTGATTGGTCGCAGCCGGCTCTGTGACGTGCGCATCGACAGCCCGACCGTGAGCCGGCAGCATGCCTTGATCAGTTATTCGCCGGACGGCGCCATTCTCTCTGATCTGAGCAGCACCAATGGTACGTTTGTGGACGGTTATCAAATCATGTACCACAGACTTGAGGCGGGCGAATCCATCACCGTTGGCAACTGCCGCATCGATTACGTCATTGACGACGACCTGCAGGCCCGCTACCAGGAGGCCGATAGCCCCGCAGGCATTCAGTTAATTCCATTCGCCAAGTGATGCCGGAATTTCACGGTTTTGGAGCCGTGGGCTGGTTGGATACGTCGAGCCCGGCCCCTTATCCAGACGATCCGTACCTGGCAAATAGCTCCACACCGGTCATGTTGCGTGTTTCATTCGCGAATCGATAGAAAGACGGCTTTTCATCGATGAACACCTGGTGATCGAATACCACTTCGTCATCGTCATCAAAGAAGCCAACGGGAATCATGTGCTGGCCGGTTTTCTTCAGGCGATAAAAGAGGTGGGTTCCGCATTGATTACAGAAACCACGTTCTGCCCATGCGGACGAGTCGAACACGGTGATGTGTTCCTTGCCATCAATTGCAACATCTGAGGTACACGTAAGTTCCATAAAAGGTCCGCCGCCCCACCGTCTGCACATCTTGCAATGGCAGGCGCCGACGCTGTTATTCTCTGTTGTTGCGGTAATCCTGACCGCGCCACAAAGGCACGCGCCTTTTCTCTGCATTTCATCGGACATTCTCTTCTCCTGCATTGTCACACTCCCTAGGGAAATTCGGGCAGTGTCAGCGTCGCCGGGTCGTCGAACAATCGCCAGCGATTGCTGTCGGTACAAGCGAACACGGATGTGAAGCGCTCGTTATCGGCGGACTCCAACGTCACGTTACGGATGTAGACCTTGAGAATCTTATCCGGGTGCTTTCGCAACAACGCCGCATAGACCTCGGGATCCTGCTCGCCGCTGTCCCCGATCAGCACAAATTTTCGTTCGGCATAGGCATTCAATATCTTTTCGATTGCGACAGGTTTGGTTTCAGTGCCCTTCTTGAACAGGTCGAACAAGGTTTCGTCACGAAAGCGAACCGCCTTCAGGCTGAACGTAGCCCATGGAAAATCATTCTCGTCGAGGAATTCCTGCAGGGGTGCATACAATTGCCAGGGGCTGGATGACACGAAATGCAGGCTGACATCGTGCCGCGACCATTCACTGTAGAGTTCGGCCATGCCGGGAGCCGCGGCAAAGTCCAGTAGAAAAGTATGCTCCAGAAGGCTTTTGCGATCAGTGACATTGGATATCTTCACCGTGTCATCGATATCGCTGATGATTGACAGGCCGGTCCGTTTGACCAGGCGAACCTCGCCTGAGAACGTGCGGGTCTCGCGTGCACTCGTTACCGCCGAGAAGCGAATGAGATCACCATCAGCGAATTTTTCAACATCGGCCCCCGGAATATTCAGTGTTGTCTCGAAGTGGCCATTCGGGGCAGATGCTGGCAACCGGTAATTGCGACCCGCGACAGACACGACGATTTGTTTGCCGCGTTCATTGTCGGCCAGCATCAGGTTGATGCGGCGCGTAAAATTGGCCTCTGTATTCGCATCCGCCGCGAGACCGTATTTCTCACTCAGGATGGTCGAAAACATCGCTTTTCGGGCTGAGCTGTCTTGCGGCTCATAGATCCAGCCATGAATCGGAACGCGCCATTCTTGCGTGTCGTCGTCCAGCCAGGCGGTGCTGCGGAAAAACACGACATGCTCATCGATCTTGATATCGGAGTGGGGCAGGTCGCCACCTAACGCCTGCGACGGGGCGCAAGCGCATCCGATGAGCAAGGCAGAGAAGCTCAGCAGTATGGTCTTGTTCATGCCGGCTTGTCGTCCAGTCAGGCGGATGAATTTCGGATTGTCGCACACTTATTGTTGTGTGAATGTCCGCCTTGCTGTCCTGTTTCCAGGCTCGAAAAACTCCGAGCCGATGTACGGCACAGGACAGTGTGTGTCCATCGGCAATGAGACCTACTTTTCGTCTGTGTCGGTCGGCCTGGGCCAGACCCTCCAGAACAGTAGCGCCACACCCACGGCGATAAAAACGAGCGGTGCCAGTGGCAGTTGTACGTCGAACCACTGCCATGATCCCGCCACTGCGAATCCGAGTCCGACCAATACCCAGAATCCCTCGACCGGTACTTCGGAAATCCAGCGAATCCCCTGCATTCCCAAAATAATTGCGGCCACGCCGAGCAAGCCGACACCCAGATCAAAACCAGCCAACCAGGCAATACCGATCCAGATGAAGAACAAGGCCCATCCTACGGCCTCGAATTTGTTGGAACGATCGTGCCGTCGCATGAACATCGACATCTTGTCGAAATCCGGCTGACCGTCAGGGCCACAACACCATCTACGCATGTCACGCATCATCGCGAATACCTCTCTGTTTGATCTGTTTGCAGCACATCATCAAGGCGCTGCGTGCTCCGTTCCCCGGCTTTCGCCAGCGCCTGTCTTTGGCAAAATCGTGAATTCGACTTTCGACTCGATATGCGGTTCCAGCGTAACGGTCAGTGGCAACCTGATGCTTGCCGTCGCGTTCATGATCCCGTTCATTTCCATCGCCTGTATGACCTTGCAATCGGTATCCCTGAGGGCATCCACCGCTGTGACGGTGCCAGAATCACACCCCAGCACGACAACGGCCTCGTAATCCCTGGCGCGTTTCCTCAGGCGGTTTCGCTGAGACTCTGTCCAAATGCACATCATTGGCGTGGGCGCGTGCATGGAGAATGCGTCGGTTCGAACGCCGCGTCGTTCCAGCGGCTCGCGAATGGACTGAATGTACTCCTCGAACGCACCTGTCTTCATTCCTCGCCTGAATAGCTCGATGAAAGGCGAGTTTGTCTGCATCGCAAGACACATGGGCGGGCAAACCGGGCACGATACAATCAGGACCGAGTTGAAGTCGGCAAGTTCCTTGCTTACGTCGCGCGGTTCCAGGTAGGCAGGCATGATCTTTCTCCTCGCGGCGGCGCGTTTGACGGAGTCGGACCAGAATCCACATCCCAATGGCCTTGTTGACACCGGAAACGTGCCGCGATTGTGGATTCGCCATCAGATAAGCTATCGCATTTGGTGATTCGTTTCGATTCGTAGTAACCGAGCCCTGATTTGAAGATGAGCAAATTGCGTGATTATCCGAAGCTGGAGTTCCGGTCGCGGCAGGAGATTCGTGACTGGCTGGAGAAGAATTACTCCAAAGGGACATCTTTCTGGCTTGTCACTTATAAGAAACACGTCCCGAAGCGCCATGTTCCGTACAACGACGTCGTCGAGGAACTGCTTTGTTATGGTTGGGTGGATACAAGAACCCGGCGCCTCGACGAAGACCGAATGATGTTGCTGGTCGCCCCGCGAAAGGTCGGCAGTACCTGGTCGGCGTCGAACAAGGAGCGAGTGGCACGTCTGACGAAACAGGGACTCATGACGAAGGCCGGTCAGGAGAAAGTCATTGCTGCCAGGCAAGATGGATCATGGGCCTATCTTGACGACATCGAGAATCTTGTTGTGCCGGACGACCTTGCACAGGCACTCGGCACAAATAAGCGCGCACGCGACAATTTTGAGGCGTTCAATGCCAGCGCCAGAAAAGTCATCCTGCTGTGGATCAAGACAGCAAAGCGAAGCGAAACTCGCGCCAGGCGCGTGCGCGAAACGGTTCGGCTGGCGACGAAGAACGTGAAAGCCGCACACCCGGAGGCACGCGGCCGGTAGCTTGTTTTGCCGCTATCCGTTTTTTTCGGTCGGGTCCCCGGGCGCCGTGCGCCTTACAACTGTCGGTCCCCTTGCCAGAGACAAGCGGTTTCTTCGCGAGACATTCCAGCGTGCCTGCAAGATCCAGATGCCCCGGCCAATGCAGAGAACGCCTAATGCGATATAAGCGAAGAAAAACTCGACCTCAGTTCCGGCAGAAAGGCCGAAAAACAGGAACAGGATGCCGATCAGCATCCAGAAGCGCGGTATCCACCTGTAAGCACCATCTGATAACAACATGACAATATGACGAGCAGTAACGGCCAAAGCCGAATGATGCACTCAAAAAGCGCATGTGGAACGTGCACAGCGCACAACTAGTCGTTTCTTTTCGCCACGATGAACACGGCCTCGCCCTTGCCGGGTTGCCACTGGAAGTCGATATCGAAACCGGCGTTGGTC
>Ga0224512_10002965_pt1 | contig 15171 bp, 15 predicted proteins | sample SF_May12_sed_USG_4_FD_169103 | JGI IMG/M metagenome (GOLD analysis project Ga0224512, IMG submission 169103) | Sediment microbial communities from San Francisco Bay, California, United States - SF_May12_sed_USGS_13 | ecosystem: Environmental > Aquatic > Marine > Sediment | place: USA...
CGCGACCGAATTCGCGACGAGTTCGCCGATCGAATCGGTGAGCTTCTCTCGGGGGAGCTCCAGCAGATCGAGCGAGGCAAGCTCGTGGTCATGCTGAACCGGGCCCGAGACGCCGAAGCCATCATCCCGTGGAAGGATCAGAATCCGCGGGAGCGTTTCCGTCAGGGTGATCCCATTCGTGCGGTTCTCAAGAAGGTCGAGGAGACGCCCAAGGGGCCACGCCTGATCCTGTCTCGTGCGGATCCGCTCTTCGTCTCCGCGCTCTTCAAGCTCGAGGTCCCCGAGATCTATCAGGGCATCGTCGAGATCCGAGAGATCTCACGTGAGGTGGGGGGGAGGACGAAGATCGCCGTGTACAGCCACGACGAGTCGATCGATCCGGTCGGGGCGTGCGTCGGCCTCAAGGGCTCTCGCGTGCAAGCCGTGGTGAACGAACTCGGCGGTGAGCGCATCGACATCGTGCCATGGCACCCTGACCCTGAGGTCTTCGCTCGGCGCGCGCTGGCGCCGGCTCGCGTCTCGAAAGTGCTGAGTGATATCGAGCGGCAGGTCATCACCGCGATCGTCGACGAGGACCAGCTTTCGCTCGCGATCGGTCGAAATGGCCAGAATGTTCGGCTCGCGTCGCAGCTCATCGGGTGGCAGATCGACCTGTACGGGTCGCGCGAGTGGGTCGAGCGCGGTGCCGACCTGTCGCTGTTCAACGAGGCCCCCAGCGACGATCAATACGAGACCGCGGATTTCCCGTTGTCTGAGCTGGACCTGCGTCCTGCCGTACTGGCGGCTCTTTCTGAGGCCGGTTACGATACTTTTCTCCAGATCATCGATTTGGAACGGGGTGACTTCCTCCGAATCGAGAATATCGGCGAGGAGGATGCGGACCGTTTGCTTCAGCTCATCGACGAGCTGACGGTGGTCGAAGGAGAGATCCTGGCCGAGGACGAAGACGAGCCGGGCGAGGCGACAGAGTCGCTTGCCGAAGCCTCGGATGCCGACGCGGACGCGGACGCGGACGAGGAGGAAGATGAAGACGGAGCTTCGGACGAGTAGCGCGTTGAGGCTCCTGGGCCTGGCCCGCCGGGCCGGTGCCGTCGCTCCGGGAACGGAAGCGGTTCGGCAGGCGATCAGGGCGGGTGAGGCTGAGCTGATTCTGATGGCTGAGGACGCTTCGAGCGTCCAGATGGCAAAAATCCGAACGACATTGCACGACCGATCGATCCCCCAGGCCGTCCTGGGGGATCGAAACACATTGGGTGCGGCGATCGGTTTCGCGGAGGTTTCGGCCGTCGCGGTGACCGATCGTTCACTCGCAGATCGACTCGTGGCCGAGTTGAACGAGCCGGCCGACGAGCCGAGTACCGACGCGGTGGAGGCGTAGCGAACAGATGCAGGTATATGAGCTAGCAGACGACCTGAAGGTCACTCCCGATTCGTTGGTTGCACTCCTCCGTCACATGGGCATTCCGGTGACCGACGAGGACGCGACCATCACGGACGGGCAGATGGCCAAGGTTCTCGCAAAGATGGAACGCGAACGACGCGCCGGGCACAAGAAGCCCGAAGACGCGATCCGCGCCGCCATGGAGGAAGCCGCCCCTGCCGCACCGCGCCGTCGCCGCCGTCGTCGTCAGGCCGGAGAGGAGGAGCCGGAGCAGAAGGAAGAGGTGACCGCCGAGGCCGAGCACGACGAAGAGAGCGTCGCTGACGAGGAGGAGGCTCCCGAGTCCGGGGACGCCGACGAGGAAATCGGTGACGAGGAGCCCGTCGAGATCGAAGCGGAGGACTACGAGGGAGGCGAAGAGGAAGACGAGGAAGACGAGGAAGACGAAGAGGAACCCCAAGAGGAATACGAAGGCGACGAAGAGGAGTCGGACGACGCGGCTGCCGAAGAAGAGGTGGAGATCCAGGCAGAATCCGCGCAGGACGATGCGTCCGACGCGGTCGAGGAAGCCCACGAAGAGGAGTCGTCGGCGACGCGGCCCGCGCCCGCAAGGGTCGGTGCTCAGGACAGCCCCGTGCGGACGATCCGGCGACCGACCCCGGCACCCGCGGCGAGCGCCGGTCCCGGTGGGCAGGTGCGCATTCAGGCCGAGGGCTACACTCCCGACGGTCGCCGCCAGCGGAAGGAAAAGAAGAAGGGCAAGAAGCGTCAGGGCGTGGACCAAGACGCCGTGCAGTCGAATATCCAGCGCGTCATGGCCGAGATCAAAGGCGGCGGTGGGAAGAAGCGCCGGAAGAAGGGGCGGAAGATGTCCGCCGAAGAGCAGGAGGCTCAGGACCAGGAGATCCAGGAGCAGGAGGAGCGGGAACGCCGGACGGTCCGGGTCAATGAGTTCTTGACGGTCGCCGAGCTCGCCGAGTTGGTCGATGTCACCTCGACGGAGATCATCGGCTCGGCGTTCAAGAACCTCGGGTTGCTCGTCACGATCAACCAGCGGCTGGACTTCGATCAGATCGAGCTGCTCCTCGACGAGTTCAACTACACAGCCGTCCGCGAGGAGGAGTACGTCGCCGAGGCCGAGGTCGAGGAGGAAGAAGAAGATCCAGCGGATCTCAAGCCCCGCTCGCCGGTCGTGACCGTCATGGGTCACGTCGACCACGGAAAGACGTTGCTCCTCGACAAGATCCGCGAGACCAACGTCGTCGCGGGAGAGGCGGGTGGCATCACGCAGCACATCGGTGCGTACCACGTCGAGCTCCCGGAGAGCAAGAAGAGCCTGACGTTCCTCGATACCCCGGGCCACGCCGCGTTCACCGCGATGCGCGCCCGGGGCGCGGACGTCACCGACATCGTGATCCTCTTGGTGGCCGCCGACGACTCGGTGATGCCCCAGACGATCGAGGCGATCAGCCATGCAAAGAACGCAGGCGTACCGATGATTGTGGCGATCAACAAGGTGGACCTGCCCGCGGCTGACCCGGATCGCGTCAAGCAAGAGCTGCTCCAGCATACTGTCCACGTCGAGGACTTCGGTGGAGACGTCCTCGCGGCCGAGGTGTCGGCGAAGACGGGCCAGGGCATCGGGGATCTGCTGGATAAGGTTCTCCTACAGGCAGAGATGCTCGAGCTCCAGGCGAATCCGGACCGCGAAGCGGTCGGGACCGTCATCGAGGCCCAGCTCGACCAAGGAAAGGGCGCGGTGGCCACGGTCCTGGTTCAGAAGGGCACGCTGCGTGTCGGCGACTCCTTCATCTGCGGGCTCTACGACGGTCGCGTGAAAGCGCTACTGGACGAACGTGGTCATGCGGTCGAAGAAGCCGGTCCCGCGATTCCCGTCCAGGTGCTCGGTGCGGGTGGCGTTCCGCAGGCAGGTGACACGTTCCAGGTCATGAGCGCGGATGCCGCCGCGGAGATTGCGACCAGCCGTCAGCGGTTGGACCGAGAGAAGCAGCTGCGGATCCGAGAGCGTGGGATCAAGCTGGGACTTCGGTGCGCTTGTCTCGGCCGGTCGGGTCTCCAGCCTCCCGCTCGTCATCAAGGGCGACGTGGACGGCTCGGTCCAGGCCCTGGCTGATTCGCTCGAGCAGCTAGGTACGAGCGAGGTCCAGGTCGAGATCATCCACCGAGGGGTCGGCGCCATCAACGAGTCTGATGTGCTGCTCGCGCAGACCGCCTCGGCCGTGATCATCGGGTTCCGGGTGCGACCGCAGACTGCTGCCCGCCAGGCTGCAGAACGCGAGGACGTGGACATCCACGTGTACGACGTGATCTACGAAGCGGTCGATGAGATCACCGCGGCGCTCGAGGGCATGCTGTCGCCCGAGAAGCGTGAAACGATCGTGGGTACAGCCGAGGTCCGCGAGGTCTTCAAGGTCTCCAAGGTGGGCACGATCGCGGGTTGCTACATCTCGGAGGGTCGCATCGACCGGAAGGGTCATGCGCGCCTGATCCGCGACGGGATCGTGGTCTACGACGGGGAGATCTCGTCGCTCAAGCGCTTCAAGGACGACGTGAAAGAGGTCCGGGAAGGGTTCGAGTGCGGTATCGGGATCGCCAACTTCAACGACATCAAGGTCGGCGACCTGATCGAGTGTTACACCGTGGAAGAGGTTGCCCGGACGCTGGCGAGCTCGGTCTGATCGCAGCGGCGGGCCGAAGAGCCGGTGATTGTCGCGTCGCAGACGTGGGAGCTGTTCCTTCCGGGCTGCTCCTCGCTCAAGGAGAAGCGATCGGTGGTGCGCTCCATGCGCGATCGACTGCGTTCGAAGTTCAACGTGTCGGTCGCGGAGACGGGCTTGCAGGACTCCCACGGGCGGGCGGAGCTCTCGATCTCGCTGGTCACCACCGATCGTCGGCAGGCCGAGTCGATCCTCGACAAGACGGATCAGTTCGTCGAGGGGCTGGGCACCGCGGTCATCGTTCGCGTCGACCGGGCGTTCCTATGACGCCCCGGGTCGGGGCGCTCCCGGTGGCGCCCGCGCTTCATTCGACGCGGACCCCGCCGGTTCCGAGTGGTGGTTCGTGAGCAAGCGTCTGGCGCGTCTCAACGAGCAGCTCAAACGGGAGCTTTCGGAGCTGATCCGCACCGAGGTGCGCGACCCGCGGGTCGGTGTGGTCACCATCTCCGGGGTCGAAACGGCTGGCGACCTGGGCTCGGCCCGGGTCTTCGTCAGAGCGGTGGAGGACGAGGCGCTGCCCGAGATGCTGGAGGGCCTGCGTGCAGCCGCGCCGTTCCTCCGATCCAGGCTGGGGCGCACACTGCGTATTCGGCACATCCCCGAGCTGCGGTTCCAGGTGGATCGCTCGCTCGAAGGCGCGCGCCGGATCGAGGAGGTCCTCTCCCAAGTGCTGCCGGCCGACGACGAGGACGGCGAGGACACGTCGGAGTGAGGCTCGACGCCGGCGATTTCGTCCTGCCGGTCGACAAGCCGGAGGGGCCAACGTCTCACGACGTCGTTGCGGCGGCACGTATGGCCTTGGGGACGCGTCGGGTAGGTCACACCGGCACGCTCGATCCGTTTGCGTCGGGTCTGCTGATCCTCTGCGTGGGAAAGGCGACGAGATTGGCCGAGTACCTCTCGGGGTTGGACAAGGAGTACGTCGCGGAAGCGAGACTCGGCGTCGGCACCGACACCCTCGATCGGGAGGGTGAGGTGGTGGACGAGGACGATGTCTGGGCCACGCTCACGCGCGAGCGGATCGAGGAGGCGCTCGCGTCACTGAGCGGCGACATAGCTCAGGTGCCGCCTCAGTTCTCGGCGAAGAAGATCGACGGAGAGGCAATGCACCGGCGGGCTCGCCGAGGTGAGCGCGTCGAGTTGGCCCCGGTGCAGCTCACAATCCACTCCCTGGAGCTCGAGAAGCTGGATCTTCCCGTGCTCCGGTTTCGGGTCGTCTGCTCGACCGGGACCTACGTCCGAGCGCTGGCACGTGACCTGGGCTGGGCCTTGGGCACGGCAGCGCACCTCACCGCACTCCGTCGCACACGGGTCGGTGGCTTCGACGTAGAGTCGGCGGTGCCGGTCGACGACCTTGGGCGTGAGGAGGCCGTCTCGAGGGCCCGCATCGGCCCGGTCGAGGCGGTGAGGCACCTGGGCCGGATCGAGGTGGGCCTGGAGGAGGCCGGTCGAATCCGGCACGGGCAGCGGGTTCGCGTCGCGTCTGGTGTGAGCGCCATTCTGGACGGGGAGGGGACGACCCTCGTCGCCCCGCCCCTCGGCACGGAGCCTCGGCTCGTAGCCGTCGCGTACGGAGGCGATCTGCTCGCGATCGGGACCTACGAGGACGGCGTGGTGAAGCCTCGCAAGGTCTTTCCCGAATGAACGCGGTCCTGTGGGCCCACCCTCCCGGTCTCCCCACCGATCGTGGGACCGTCGCGACGGTCGGCACGTTCGACGGGGTCCACCTCGGTCACTGGGCGGTGCTCCAGGAGATCCGTCAGCGTGCCGAAACCACGGGTCGGCGAAGCGTCCTCGTGACCTTCGATCCCCACCCGCTGCGAATCGTGCGGCCCGAGCACGCTCCGTTGTCGCTCACGACCGCAATGGAGAAGAAGGAAATCCTCGCCGAGAGCGGTCTCGACTGGGCCGTCTTCCTTTCCTTCACCAAGGCGCTGTCGCGTTACGAGCCGCGGCGCTTCGTCGAGGAGATTCTGGTCGGGCGGCTCGGCGTGGAGGATCTCGTCATCGGGTATGACCACGGCTTCGGGCGAGATCGAGAAGGTGACCCCGAGGCCCTCGAGCGATTGGGCGCCGAGCTCGGCTTCACGGTCGACGTCGTGGCCCCCGTCGCTGCGGACGGCGAGGCGGTCTCCTCGTCGCGCATCCGCTCCCTCCTCCTCGACGGTTCCGTGCGGGCCGCGGCGACGTGCCTCGGCCGTCCGTACTCGATCAGGGGGGTCGTCGTGCGTGGGGAGGGGCGGGGTAAGGGCCTCGGTTTTCCCACGGCAAACCTGAGGGTCTTCGAGCGCGACAAATTGATCCCGCCGGAGGGGATCTACGCCGTCCGAGGCGTTCTCCGGAGCGGGACCTACGATGGCGCGCTGCACCTCGGACCCCGTCCCACGTTCCAGGGGTCACCCCCCACGATCGAACTGCATCTCATGGACTTCGACCGCGACATCTACGGTGAGGAAGTGCGCGTAGACTTCGTCGAGCACCTGCGTACCATCGAGCCCTTCACCACGGTTCAGGCGCTCGTCGACCAGATCCGAACGGACGTCGACGAGGCCCGACGGGTGCTCGCGGGCTCGGGCGGCCCGTAGCGCGTCGGTGGGTGGCGGGAAGGGCTCGGTCCGCGTCGGTCGGACCTGCGGTAGACGCCGGCACACGGTTTGTCTAGGTTCCAAGGCTGAAATGCGAAGGTACCAAGAGGGTGCCGGGACACGTTCGCTTCCCTTGTAGCGAGAGACTCTCGAGGAGGCACGGCCATGACGGTCGTCAAAGAAGACGTCATCAAGAAGTACCAGCTCCACGATACCGATCGTGGCAGCGCGCCGGTTCAGATCGCGATCCTCACGGCTCGCATCGACGATCTTCGAACCCATTTCGACGCGCACAAGCAGGACCACCATTCCCGTCAGGGCCTTCTCAAGATGGTCGGACGGCGGCGGCGGCTGCTGGAGTACGTCAAGCGCAAGGACATCGAGCAGTACCGCGAGCTGATCAAGGACCTCGGTCTACGTCATTGATCGCGAGTGCGTCCGACGAATCCCGTCGGACGGAGACCCGGCGTCGCGCCGAGTCGCAGGACCCGGCTCATCCCCGCACGAAGCGGGGCCGACCGGTCGTTCGAAACCGAAGGCGTGTGAGCCTCGGGTGGGAGACGGCCTACAACATGGCTGCAGGACAGGGCCCGCGTGCCTCACGCACTTGAGTGAGCGCTCGCGTGCCCGAAGCGGCGGTCGCTCTCTCCTCCGAATCACACGCCACTTCGGCATCCATTCAAGAGCTGGGGACGTTCCCCGGCCGAAACGAAGTGAGTAAGACAACATGATTCAGAGGTTGGAGCGTCAGTTCGCCGGGCGCACGCTGTCCCTCGAGATGGGCCGTATGGCTCGCCTCGCGCAGGGCTCGTGCCTGGTTCAGTATGGTGACACCGCGGTTCTCTGTGCCGTCACGGTGCAGGACAACCCCACACATCTCCCCTTCTTTCCCCTCACGATCGAATACCGCGAGAAGTCGTACGCGGCGGGGAAGATTCCGGGCGGATTCTTCAAGCGGGAAGGGAGACCCGGCGAGAAGGAGATCCTCTCCGCTCGTCAGATCGACCGCCCGATCCGGCCCCTCTTCCCAGAGGGATTCATGCACGAGACGCAGGTCGCGTGCTTCATCCTGTCGGCCGATCAGGAAAACGACGCCGACGTACTCGCCATGATCGGTGCCTCGGTGGCGCTGAATGTGTCGAAGGTGCCGTTCAACAAGACGGTTTCTGCGGTGCGTATCGGGCGCATTCAGGGCAACTGGGTGGTCAATCCGACGTTCCAGCAGCTGGCTTACTCCGACCTGGACGTGGTCGTTGCCGGTACGACCGATGCCATCACGATGGTCGAGGGTGGCGCCCTGGAAGTGTCCGAATCCGAGATGCTCGAGGGCCTTCAGGTCGCTCATGAAGCGATCCGCGAGCTCTGTGCCATCCAGGACGAGTTCATCCAGGACCACAACGTCCCGGATATGGATTGGACGCCGCTCGAGCCCGATGCGTCGCTCAAGAAGAAGGTGGAGGGCATCGCGGCAGATCGCGTTGCCGAGGCGCTGCAGCTCGGCGACAAGCAGGAGCGCAGTCAGGCGATGGCTTCCGTGACCGAGGACGTCATTGCGATGCTCACGGACGAGGACGAGGCATACGCCGAGCACTCGAAAGACATCAAGGAGACGCTGCGCGGCATCGAGAAGAAGACGATGCGCCGCCAAATTCTCGAGAAGGGCGAGCGTGCCGACGGTCGTGGACTGGATGACATCCGCGCGATCACGTCCGAAGTGGGCGTTCTCCCACGCACGCACGGGTCTTCGCTTTTTACGCGCGGTCAGACGCAGGCGCTCGCGGTCGTGACGCTCGGTACGGCGCGAGACGAGCAGCGCATCGACTCGATCGACTCGTACGAGGAGATCACCAAGTCCTTCATGCTGCACTACAACTTCCCGCCGTTCTCGGTTGGCGAGGCGCGTCCGTATCGCGGCACGTCGCGCCGCGAGATCGGTCACGGGAATCTGGCCGAGCGGGCCATCCAGCCGCTGCTTCCGGCCTACGACGACTTCCCCTACACCATCCGGATCGTCTCCGACATTCTCGAGTCGAACGGCTCGTCGTCGATGGCCACGGTGTGCGGTTCGTCGCTCGCGCTCATGGATGCCGGTGTGCCGATCAAGTCGCCATGCGCTGGAATCGCCATGGGGCTCATCAAAGAAGGCGAAGACGTCGCCGTCCTCACCGACATCCTCGGACTCGAGGATGCCCTCGGTGACATGGACTTCAAGGTTGCGGGGACGCGGGCCGGAGTGACGTCGATCCAGATGGACATCAAGATCGAGGGCATCACGGTCGAGATTTTGACCGAGGCTCTGGAGCGGGCGCGGAAAGGCCGCCTCCACATTCTCGACCTGATGGATCAGGCGATCGACGGCCCGCGTGACGAGCTCTCCGAGTTCGCACCCCGGATCGTGTCGATTCAGATCAACCCCGAGAAGATCGGTGAGGTCATCGGACCGAAAGGCAAGACGATCCGCGCCATCCAGGAGGAGTCGGGCGCGACGATCGACATCGATGATTCAGGCATCGTGAAGATCGCGGCTGTTTCCGGCGAAGCCGGAGCACGCGCACGCGAGATGATCGAAGCCATTGTGAAGGATCCCGAGGTCGGCCGGATCTACGAAGGTCCGGTGAAGAACGTCACTTCGTTCGGCGCCTTCATCGAGATCATGCCGGGCACGGAAGGGCTCTGTCACATCTCCGAGCTCCAGGAAGGTCGCACGGAGAACACCGAGGACGTGCTGAAGAAGGGCGACATCACTCGGGTGAAGCTCCTGTCGATCGACGAGAAGGGTCGCCTGAGGCTTTCTCGGAAGGCCGCGCTCGCCGAAGACGAGGCCCGCTCGGAGGAACCCGCTGAGACCGCCACCGCGGGTGCCGAGGGCTGACGCCCAGGCGTGCGCATTACCCGTTTCGGGGTTGGCGTTAGATGACGAGGCGTGAACGCGGAGGGCACGGGCGCAGGCCCGTGCCCTCCGTGGCGCCTACGACGATGCCGTCGACGGGGGACGCGTCCACCGTCGAAGCGATCAACGAAAGCCGTCTCGACAACGGAATCCGGGTTCTCAGCGAGCACATTCCCGGCCTTCGTTCGGTCTCGGCCGGGGTATGGGTCCGACAGGGTGCCGCCCACGAGACGCTCGAGACGGTCGGTGTGAGCCATCTGCTCGAGCACATGGTCTTCAAGGGCACGCAGAAGCGGTCGGCTCGAGAGATCGCCGACGCGCTCGAGGCGCTCGGTGGCTCTTTGGACGCGTACACCAGCCGGGAGCACACATCGTATCAGGCGCGCGTGCTGGACGAGCACGTGCCCGAGGCGTTGGACGTGCTGGCCGACCTTACGCTGCATCCTCGTCTCGAGCAGTCGGACCTCGAGCTCGAGCGCGAGGTGATCTTCGAAGAGATCGCGCAGGTCGAGGACACGCCCGACGACCTGGTATTCGAGCTTCATGGTGATCGGCTCTGGTGTGGTCACCCCTACGGACGATCGATCCTCGGCACGAAGGAAACCGTCTCCACGATGGGGGCGGAGCTTCTCCGCGATCTTCATGGGTCACGGTACGTCGGCGACAACTTGGTCGTGGCCGCGGCCGGCAACGTGGAGCATGAATCGTTCGTCGCAGAAGCCGACCGGCTCTTCGGCAATGCGCCTTCGGGCCCCCGGGTGCCACCGGTAGCGGCTCCTGAGAACATCGAGACCGGTGCCGTCCGGGTGGGGCGTGCCTCCGCACAGACCCACATCGTGTTCGGTACCCGGGCTCCGGCGCATGGCAGCGAACTTCGGTATCCGTTGGTATTGCTCTCGGCCGCCCTCGGCGGCGGCATGAGCTCGACGCTTTTTCAGCGTGTCCGTGAGGAGCTGGGTCTCTGCTACTCGATTTTCACCTACCAGAGCTTCTACAATGTCGCCGGCCTCATGGGCGTGTACGTGGGGACTCGGCCCGCGAACGCCGATGCGGCGTCGGAGGCGGTGCGGGAAGAGCTCGCGCGTGTCGCGGCCGACGGCCTGGGCGCAGACGGGTTGGAGCGCATCAAGCGCCAAGTCAAAGGACAGGTGATGCTCTCCCTCGAATCGACCGGTGCCCGCCTCCACCGCTTGGCCTCGTTCGCGTTGCACGAGGAGCCGTTCTTGGGACTCGATGGGCTCCTGGCGAAGATCGACGCGGTCAGCGAGGCCGACGTGCGGCGAGCCGCCGCGCTGTACCTGGATCCTGCCCGGCATCTCGAGCTTCGGCTCGGTCCCGACGGCGAGATCCGAGAGAATTGATCCGCATTCCATTCATTCAAGGCGAGAAATCGAGATGCTGATTGGCGTACCGAAGGAGATCAAGCCCGAGGAGTATCGAGTCGCCCTCACTCCGGCGGGGGCCGAGATGCTCACCCAGGCCGGCCACGATCTGGTCGTCCAGAAGGGCGCCGGACTCGGCAGCGGCTTCACCGACGACTTCTACGAGAACGCTGGTGCGACGATTCTCGACACGGCGGACGAGGTGTGGGCGAAGGCCGACATGATCATGAAGGTCAAGGAGCCCATCGCGCCCGAGTGGCCGCGGATGCGCGAAGGGCAGGTGCTCTTCACCTACTTCCACTTCGCCGCCGCGGAAGGGCTCACGAAGGCCGTTGTCGACTCCGGCGCGATCGCGATCGCGTACGAGACGGTGGAATTGCCCACTGGAGAGCTCCCGCTCCTGACGCCGATGAGCGAGGTCGCTGGCCGCATGGCAGTGCAGGAGGGCGCGAAATACCTCGAGAAGCCGCAGGGCGGCCTCGGCGTGCTGCTCGGCGGTGTGCCGGGCGTCAACCCCGGTAAGGTCGTCATTCTTGGCGGTGGTGTCGTGGGCACGAACGCTGCGAAGATGGCCGCCGGCCTCGGCGCCCGTGTCGCGATCATGGACATCAACCTCGACCGGCTCCGCTACCTCGACGACGTGATGGCCGCGAACGTCACCACGCTCTTCTCGACTCGCTACGCGATCCGGAAGCAGATCGAGGACGCGGATCTGATCATCGGAGCCGTCCTGATCCCGGGGGCAAAGGCCCCGAGCTTGATCATGCGCGAAGATCTGAGCCTCATGCGGCCCGGCACGGTCATCGTCGACGTGGCCATCGACCAGGGCGGCTGCGTCGAGACGATGAGGCCGACGACGCATGACGACCCCGTCTACAGCGTGGACGGGGTGATCCACTACGCCGTGGCCAACATGCCTGGCGGCGTACCGCGGTCGAGCACGCTCGCCCTCACGAATGCCACGCTTCCCTACGCGGTCGCGCTGGCCGGAAAGGGTTGGAAGCAAGCGTGCGTGGACGATCCCGCGCTGAAGCTGGGCGTGAACGTCGCGGACGGACACGTGACCTACCAGGGTGTTGCCGACGCCTTCGGCATGGAATGCCGGAACGTGGACGAGTTCCTCAAGGCGGCGGCCAAGGCGTGACTCTGAATGTGCGCTTTCGGCGACTCCCGTCGAATCCGGACCTACCGCTTCCCGAGCGTGCCACGGAGCACGCGGCTGGATACGACGTCCGGTCCGCGGAAGACGAGGTCACGCTCGAGCCCGGCGGCATTCGACTGGTCGCGACGGGCCTGGTCATGGAGTTGCCCGTAGGCATCGAGTGCCAGGTCCGCCCGCGTTCGGGCCTGGCGCTCAAGCACGGTCTCACGCTCCCGAACAGCCCGGGAACGATCGATCCGGATTATCGCGGCGAGCTACGTGTCATCATTCAGAACCTGGGCCGTGAAACGGTCACGATCGAGCGGGGTGAACGGATTGCCCAACTCGTGTTCGCCCGCTTCGAGGCGCCAGAGATCGCCGAAGCGGAGCAGCTGTCAGCGACCGATCGCGGCGCGGGCGGTTTCGGGAGCACCGGAACTTCGTGACATTTCAAATCACGGTGTGGCTCGAGCGAGCGAAGCTGCGGCGCCACAACGGAATGCTGGCACCGCATCACACGTAAACGTATGTTCATCCGGTCGTTGACCACGGTCCGACCCGGGCCCCACGAACGCCCTACGCTGCTTGGACAGCCGAGACGTTGCTACCCGAACTGACCAACTGGTTTCAATCCGGCCGGATCATTCCCGTCAACGACATCGCAGTCGATCTCGGGACTGCCAATACCCTCGTGTATGTGAAGGGCGAGGGCATCGTATTGAACGAGCCCTCGGTCGTGGCGGTCGAGAAGGGGAGCCGCCGCATTCTCGGCATCGGGCTCGAGGCCAAGCGCATGCTGGGTCGCACGCCCGAGGGTATCGAAGCGATCCGACCGCTCAAGGACGGCGTCATCGCGGACGTCGACGTGACCGAGATGATGCTTCGTCACTTCCTCAAGCAGGTCACCTCGAAGCGCATCTTCCGGATCAAGCCCAGGGTCATCGTCGGTGTGCCCTCTGGGATCACGGAGCTCGAGCGTCGCGCGGTCCGCTCGTCCGCCATGTCTGCGGGCGCGAAGAACGTCTATATGGTCGACGAGCCCATGGCCGCCGCCATCGGCGTGGGCCTGCCGGTCGAAACCCCGACCGGCAACATGGTGATCGATATCGGTGGTGGAACGACGGAGATCGCGGTCATCGCGCTCTCCGGCATCGTGTCGGATACGTCCATCCGTGTGGGCGGCGACGAGCTCGACAGCGCGATCGTCACCTTCCTTCGCAAGAACTACAACCTCCTCATCGGGGAGCCGACGGCGGAGGCAATCAAGGTCCAGATCGGTTCGGCGTTCGACTACGGGGAGGAGCGGGAAATGGAGGTGAAGGGCCGAGACCTCGTCTCCGGCATACCGAAGACCGTCACGGTTCACTCGCAAGAAGTGCGCGAGTGCATCCAGGAGCCGATCCAGGCGATCGTGGACGCCGTTCGGCGGGCGCTCGAGATCACGCCGCCGGAGCTGTCGTCCGACATCGTGGATCGCGGCATCATGATGACGGGCGGAGGAGCGCTGATTCGGGGACTCGACCGGCTCCTCAAGCACGAGACGAACTTGCCCATTCACGTGGACGAGGAGCCGCTCACGTGCGTGGTGCGCGGCGCAGGTCGCATCCTCGACGACCTGACGAAATACCGCTCGGTCCTCGTTCAGTAGGGGGACAGGTTGCCCCCGTACGGCAACGAATCGGAGTCCGTCGGTCGACGCGGTGAGCTGATCACCGCGGGTATCGTTTTGCTTGTCGCGCTCTCGACCTCGTTTCTCTCGGAGCCGAATCAGCAGCGGATCTCGGGTGCGCTGCAGGTGACGGTTCTGCGGCCGTTCATCGCCACGCAGCAGCGTTTGGAGGAGTCCCGGATCGGTGCCGCCGATGCCGACTCGCTGATGGCGCTCGTAGATTCGCTCTCCTCGACGCTGTCGACCCAGTCCGTCCTGCTCGACGAAAACCGGACGCTCCGCGCCCTACTCGACATCGGTGAACGCGCCGGTCCTCGGTATCTGCCGGCGACCGTCCTCCGGCCCGGGACGCCGGGGTCCGAGAGCATGTTCATCGTCGACGTCGGTGCGGACGACGGAATCGTTCAGGGGTCACCGGTCATCGGTCCGTCGGGGCTGGTGGGGGTGATTCGGGAGGTCCGGCCCCGCAACTCGGTCGGCATGGATTGGAGCCACCCTGAATTCCGCGCGAGCGCGATGCTCGCCGATGGAACGGTGTATGGGTTGGTCGAGAACCGGGCGGGTGCTTTTCGGGAGCCGGACCGCCTCCTCCTCAACGGGGTGCCGTTCAACGAGCAGGTCGCTCCCGGTTCGTTGGTGGTCACGAGTGGCCTGGGAGGGGTCTTCCCACGCGGGATACCCATCGGGCATATCGATGTGCTCGCGGGGCAGGAAGGATCTTGGCTCAAGACCTTCTGGCTCACGCCGCGGGTCCACCCGGGCGCCGCCACCCACGTCCTGGTCCTCCAGGGAGACGTGGGTGACGACGTGACGGGTCTATGGGGGGTCGACTCGACCGATGCTTCTGGCGCACCGCCGAGCAGGGAGGGACGATGACCCCGGCCGGTCGGGTCCGCATATGGCTCCTCGGGGGCGTCCTCGTCGTCCTCCATTTCGTGCTGCATGTGGGGCTTTCGTACGGACGGGGCGCCCCGGACCTGCTCACCCTCGCGCTGCTGCTGATGGCGCGCGAGATCTCCTTAGGGCGCGCCGCCGCTGTCGGGCTCCTCTTCGGACTCTTCGAAGACGCGCTCAGCGTGCTGGCCTTCGGCGCGAACAGCGTGGCGATGACGGTCGTCGCGATCGGTGGAGCGGCTACCCGCGATCTGTTCGTCGGCGACTCGCGTCTCTTCCTGCTATCGTACGTTTTCGTCGGAAAGTGGACGCGCGACTTCTTGCATTGGGTCGCCGTTGGCGAAGGACTGAGGCAGCCGTTCGTGGAACAGGTCGTGATCGAAGGCGGACTCTCGAGCGTGTACGCGGCCCTGGTCGGGCTCGTAGTCGCCGAGGTGTGGGGCCTGGGTAGAGAAGCGTGAACATCCATCACCCTCACGAGCTGCAGCGGC
>Ga0224512_10002966_pt1 | contig 15171 bp, 13 predicted proteins | sample SF_May12_sed_USG_4_FD_169103 | JGI IMG/M metagenome (GOLD analysis project Ga0224512, IMG submission 169103) | Sediment microbial communities from San Francisco Bay, California, United States - SF_May12_sed_USGS_13 | ecosystem: Environmental > Aquatic > Marine > Sediment | place: USA...
GCTGGTGCCGCACCAGGCAAACATCCGTATCATCAAGGCCACCGCGAAGAAGCTGAAAATGCCGATGGAACAGGTCGTAGTCACGGTCGACAAGCACGGCAATACTTCCGCCGCCTCGGTGCCGCTGGCGCTCGACGTCGCGGTGCGCGACGGTCGCATCAAGCGCGGCGAGCTGGTCATGCTGGAGGCTTTCGGCGGCGGCTTTACCTGGGGCTCGGTGCTGCTGCGATACTAGGCTGCCGCAACCCGGATTACACGGGGTAGGATAGCTGTGTTATGATGCCACCAGATTACCTGGTGCAACATGATGATAAGCGTATTACTCACCGACGACCACGCGCTGGTGCGCAGCGGCATCCGCCGGTTGCTCGAAGATAGCGGGCAGGTCAGCATCATTGGTGAAGCCGATTGCGGCGAAGAGAGTATCAAGCTAGCTCAGCAGCTGAAACCCGATGTCATCCTGATGGATGTCAGCATGCCGGGTATCGGCGGGGTAGAGGCCTGCCGCCGGATTTTACAGCGAAATCCCGGTCAGAAGATTATCGTGTTGACCGTTCACAACGAGCAAACCTTCCCCAAGCGTATGCTGGAAATCGGCGCCAAGGGCTACCTGACCAAGGAATGCGGCGTCGACGAAATGCTGACGGCGATCAGGCAGGTTTACAATGGCGGCGCCTATATCGCGCCGAGCATCGCGCAGCAACTGGCGCTGTCGCTGCTGCCCGGCAACGAACACAATCCCATCGACAGGCTGTCGCGTCGAGAATTCCAGGTCATGCTGATGATTTCGCACGGCTTAACCAACGCCGAAATTTCCGACAAACTCTGCCTGAGCCCGAAGACCATCAGCACTTATCGACTGCGCCTGCTGGAAAAACTGGGGGCACAAAACGAGGTGGATCTGATCAAGATCGCGGTAGCGCAGGGCATGGTCGAATTCGTCAATTCGGAATAATTTAACGTGATCGCCCCGCAAGACTGCCAGCTTTGCCCTCGTCTTGCCGCCTACCGCATCGAGCAAAAATCCAGGCACCCGGATTATCATTGCCAGCCGGTGGCGGGATTTGGCGACGAGGGTTCGCGCCTGCTGATCGTTGGCCTGGCACCCGGACTGCATGGCGCGAATGCGACCGGCAGGCCCTTTACCGGCGATGCCTCGGGGCAGATGCTGTTCGAAATGCTGTTTCGTTATGGATTTGCCAGCAAACCCGACGCGCGCAGCAGCCATGACGATATGCGCCTTTTCGATTGTAGAATCACCAATGCCGTGAAGTGCCTGCCACCAAATAATCGGCCCAATGGTGACGAAATAAGCTGCTGTAACGCTTATCTGCGCAGCGAAATAGCCAACCTTAAGCCCGCTGCGGTAATACTCGCGCTTGGCGCGATTGCACATCGCGCTATTCTGAAGGCACTGGATTTGCCGCCGTCCCGGTACCGATTCGGACACCTCGCCGAATACGGACTGCCAGGCGGCCTCGTATTCATCGACTCCTATCACTGCAGCCGCTATAACATTAACACCGGTCGGCTGGACCGGAACATGCTCGAGAACGTTTTCGACCGCGTCACGGAGTTGTTACGGTGATTCAGCAACAAGCATTCGATCACAGGGCTTTTCTCGCCACGGTAAGCAGCAAGCCGGGCGTTTATCGCATGATCGACGGCAACGACAGGGTCATCTATGTCGGCAAGGCGAAGAATCTGAAGAAACGGTTGTCCAGCTATTTTCGCAATACCGGCCTGTCGACGCGCATCATTTCACTGGTCAACAATATCCGCAGGATCGAGGTGACGAATACGCGCACCGAGAGCGAAGCGCTGTTGCTCGAAAACGATTTGATCAAGAATCTAAACCCGCGTTACAACATCCTGTTTCGCGACGACAAGAGCTACCCCTACATCTGCCTGAGCAAACACGATTTTCCGCGGCTCAGGGTATTCCGCGGCAAGCCCGACAAACGCAAGGGTATCTTTTACGGACCGTTTCCGAGCGCCGGTTCGATACGCTACACGATTAACCACGTGCAGCGTATGTTCCAGCTCAGAAACTGCGAGGATTCGGCGATGAACAATCGCACCCGGGCCTGCCTGCAGTACCAGATAAAACGCTGCACCGGACCCTGCGTCGGTCATACCGACAAGGAGAGCTACAGCCGACAGATCGAACAGGCGCAAATGTTTCTCGATGGGAAAAGCAGCGAACTCATCGATCAGCAGATCGAATTGATGGAGGGATTTTCCGCCAGTCTCGAATTCGAACATGCGGCGCAGGTGCGCGACCGCATCGAAACGCTGCACCGCGTGACCGAAAAACAGTTCGTCACCAATTTCGACGGTGACATCGATATCATTGCCTGCGAACTTCGCCAGGATTTCAGCTGCATCCAGTTGTTCATGATCCGCAACGGGACGTCGCTCGGCAACAAGCCTTTCTACAACCGCGCCAGGATAGACACGGATGCAGCCGGCCTGCTCGAAACCTTTATCATGCAGCATTACTCGCATCACCCGGCGCCGCCCGAGATCATCGTCAGCCACGAACTCGAAAACGTCGACGCGCTGGCCGAATCCCTGTACCAACTCAACCAGTCGCGCATCCGTATATCCCACAACGTACGCGACAAACGACGGCGCGCGCTCGAAAACGCGATCAATAACGCCAAACAGGCGCTGGATAGTTACCTGCTTTCGGCGAGCATGCTGAGCAAGCGTTACCAGAACATGGTCGAGTTGCTGCATCTCGAATCCCCGCCGCAAAGGATAGAGTGTTTCGATATCAGCCACACCATGGGAGAGTCCACCAGGGCATCGTGCGTGGTTTTCGGCAGGGACGGCGCGATCAAGAACGAGTACCGGCGCTATAATATTACCGACGTGCAGGCGGGAGACGATTACGCGGCCATGCGCCAGGTACTGGAGCGACGCTACCGCAAGCGTCAGGATTCACCCGAACTACTCCCTGACCTGATCCTGATCGACGGTGGCAAGGGCCAGCTCGGCGTTGCGCTCGACGTACTGGAGTCGCTCAACATACCGACGGTCAAGGAAAACCTGCGCGTGTTCGGCATTGCCAAGGGTGTCGAGCGACGCGCGGGCTACGAGGATATCCTCGATGAAGAAATGTCGGCACTGAGATTTCCGCCGAATTCGCCGGGGTTACTGCTGATCCAGCAGATACGCGACGAGGCGCATCGCTTTGCGATAACCGGACACCGACAGGCCCGCGCCAAGACGCGGCGCAGTTCGAGGCTGGAGGAAATTCCCGGTATCGGCGCGAAAAGACGCCAGCTTCTGCTAAATACCTTTGGCGGGTTACAGGGGGTGCAGGCCGCGGGTGTCGAGGAATTAATGCAGATCAAGGGTATCAACCGGGAGACCGCGCAGGCGATCTATGATAGTTTTCACGGCTAACCTAGCGCTTTAAGCAAATGAGAATAAACCTGCCGACCGCAATTACGCTGTTTCGAATCGCGCTGATCCCGCTTTTCGTAATCGTGTTTTACCTGCCTTTCGGCTGGGCCAACATCATGGCGACGGTTATCTTCGCGGTTGCCAGCCTCAGCGACTGGGTGGACGGCTATCTGGCGCGCAGTATGCAGCAGGAATCCCCGTTCGGCGCTTTCCTCGACCCGGTCGCAGACAAGCTGATGGTCGTGGTCATAATCGTGCTGATCGTCGAGGCGCATCCGAGCATATTTGTCGCGCTGCCCTCGATCGTCATCGTGGCCCGCGAAATCTCGATCTCGGCGCTGCGCGAATGGATGGCGCAGCTTGGCAGCAGCACCACCGTCCAGGTTTCGTTCATCGGCAAGGCCAAAACCGTTTCACAGATGCTGGCGCTGGGCTTCATGATCTTTTCGGAACCGTTGATGGGCTTACCGATCTTCGCGATAGGGCTTGCCATTTACTATGTCGCGGCGATATTAACGCTGGCCTCGATGATCATTTACCTGCGCGCCGCGTGGCCGGTAATCACCGATCATGAATAGCTTTGCGAGCCGTTGGCTGGCTTGACAGGTCAGGACGAATCGATAGAATAGCCGCTCTTTGCGGGAATAGCTCAGCTGGTAGAGCACAACCTTGCCAAGGTTGGGGTCGCGAGTTCGAATCTCGTTTCCCGCTCCAGATTCCAGGCCTCGATTCACTCGGGGCTTTTTTTGGTCATCGGTATTAAAGTATGATGACCGCAACGCTCCACAAGCAGGTTTGCCTTTCAGTGGCTGGGTGGCAGAGTGGTTATGCAGCGGCCTGCAAAGCCGTGTACGGCGGTTCGATTCCGCCCTCAGCCTCCATGACTTTCGGAACACCGCCCGGATGGCGAAATTGGTAGACGCAAGGGACTTAAAATCCCTCGGTGGAAACACCGTGCCGGTTCGACTCCGGCTCCGGGCACCATTCTTTAGAAATCAGTGATTTTCGCTTTCTGTCGCATTCGAGCGCTTTTTAGCATTTATTCATTTAAATTCAAATAGTTATAACTAAGCTCCTTCCTTTCGGGCCGACTCGTTACCACACATGCCCTCACTTGATGTAAAATTCAGTTACGCCAAAATTTACGCCAAGGTACGTCATTGGCGTAGATTGACGAGGATCGAGGATGGCTACATTCAGAAAACGAAGTGGTGGATGGCGTGCCGAAGTGTGTATCAAGGGAATTCGGAGGTCGGCAACATTTACCACCAAGCGGGAAGCCCAGGCCTGGGCGGCGCAGGAAGAGACCCGTTTGAGGGAAGATTCAGCCGGCATGGTGCCTAATAAGCCGTTTCGCGACCTGCCGGAACGTTATGGTCGAGAAGTGAGCTCAAAGAAGCGTGGAGCCATGCGAGAGCAGAGGATGATCGGTGTCATTCTGCAACTGGGGGGGATGGAAGAAGATCCCATGCAGCAACTGCTGGGACACTCGATTACCTACCGTGTTGCCGTCGGGCCACAGCAAGGCAGGAAGGTATTTACGCTGCAAACAGTCCCGGCGACCAAGGCTGACGATAACGCACAGGCAGCAAAAGAATCTGGCTTTAGCCTGCATGCAGGCGTGGTGGCCCAGCATTGGGGGAGGAAGAGACTGGAACGACTATGTCGTTACATTACCCGACCGGCTATTTCGGAGAAGCGGCTGTCTATAACACCGGCCGGCAATATTCGCTACCAGCTCAAGACACCTTACCGGGATGGCACCACGCATGTGATATTCGAACCGATGGATTTTCTGGCCAGGCTTGCAGCGCTGGTGCCAAAGCCGCGGGTAAACCTGACACGATTCCATGGCGTCTTTGCGGCCAATAGCCGGTTTCGGTCTGAAGTAATGCCAGGGAGAAGAGGCAAAGCATCGAACCCACTGGAAAAATCCCCGGCAGAGAGGCGCAGAGCGATGAACTGGGCCCAGCGGCTCAAGCGGGTATTCAATATTGATGTTGAAGTCTGCTCTCACTGTGGTGGCAGGGTCAGGTTATTGGCTTGTATTGAAGATCAACCGGTAATTGACCAGATACTCAATCACTTGAACAGGAAAGGAACCTGGCTCACACCCATGAGCCTGATTCCTGAGGGCACGGGGCCTCCTGCAGCTCAGCTATTCTAATCAGCGCGAGTTCAAAGTCACATCTTCAAGCAGCCCAATCAGGGCAGCCAGGCAGCCTGTTTCACGCCAGCAGGGATCTACCTGAAAAGGCATCAGGAATCACTCAGCATCGCTAGATTTCTACTGCCAAAACCGAATCACATAGAAAACCAACGAGCACCAAGCCCCATATTATCCAAACAGAGCGACTGGCCCAGACGCGAATAGGTGGGTTATTCTTCTTATACGCTCTGGCGATGGCGCTGTTGCTTGCCGTGGCGCGCCGCGTCGGCGAGGGCGAGCGCCACCTGCGGGCCGGCGAGTGGACCGGCTGGCGGCCGACCCACATGATGGGCACCAGCGTGACCGGCAAGACGCTCGGCATGGGCCGCATCGCGCGCGCGGTCGCCGCGCGCGCCCACCACGGCTTCGACATGAAGATCATTTTCCACGACCCCTTTCCGCCGAACGTCGACGGCCTCGCCGGCCTCAATGCCATCGCCTGCGAATCGCCTACCGATGTATTCGAGCAGGCTGATTTCATATCGCTGCACTGCCCGGGCGGCAAGGAAACCTACCACCTGATCGGTACCGAGGCCTTCAAGGCGATGAAATCCGGCGCCTTCCTTATCAACAGCGCGCGCGGCGACGTGGTCGACGAGGCGGCGCTGGTAACGGCGCTCGAAGCCGGCGAAATTGTCGGTGCGGGTCTCGACGTGTTCGAAAACGAACCCCGGGTCACGCCCGCACTGACGAAGATGGAAAATGTCGTCCTGCTGCCGCACCTCGGCAGCGCCACGCGGGAAACGCGCAAGGCCATGGGTATGCGCGTGGTCGAGAACATCGACGCCTCCTTCAACGGCGAGGCCCCGCGCGACAAGCTGGTCTAGATAAATTGGGGTCAGAGTAAAATTTCCGCTAACTGACATGCTAACGCCACTACCGGTAGGCGAAATCTTTGCTTATGCAAAGATTTCATCACGCTTCGATCGAAATCGCGTCGATCGGGGAAATTTTACTCTGACCCCATTTATTAGACGGGTGCCAGGAAATCGAGACTCCGGATGCAAGCCCGCTTAAGCGGGCTTGTCACAGCCTGTTTGCATCGCGATCTCGAGTTCCGGAATAGGATTGGCGCCAGCCGGATGTCAAAATAAAAAAGGCCGCGCACTTTTCCAACGGAAGTACGCGGCCTTTGTCGACAGGATCAGCTGTAACGGTAAGGTACGCCGGCTTTCTCCATGACCGCAGAGTACTTCTTGAAGGCGTCGACTACCTTGCGCGTGCGCGGGCTGATCGAAGCCAGCTCTTCCCAGAACTCCCCGGAATCGCGCACCACCTGGTCCCATTCCTTGGCGGGAATCGTGGTCAGCTCCATCTTCTTGCCTTCGACGCGCAGCTTGGCTTCGCCGCCCCAGTACCAGACCTGGCGGTAATAGTGCGAGTCGTTGCAGGACATGCGGAACAGCGCCTGTAAATCGGGCGACAGCTTGTTCCAGCTATTGGTATTGGCGAAGTAGGATCCGCACCAGGCGCCGGTGACGTTGTTCAGCAGCGCGTAATTGCAGACATCGGCCCAGCCGACCTCGTAGGCCTCGGTGAAACCGCACCAGGCGACGCCGTCGAGCTCGCCGGTCTGGATTGCGACCTCGATGTCGTCCCACGGCAGGGTGATCGGAATCAGGCCGTAGCGCGACAGGAACTTGCCCGCGGTCGGCACGCCGAACACGCGCTTGCCCTTCATGTCGGCCAGCGAGCGGATCGGCTCCTTGGTGAAGATGTGCAGCGGATCCCAGGCGCCGGCGCTGATCCACTCGACATTCTTGACCTCGCCGTAGGCTTCCGCCCAGATTTCATCGAGGCCGTAGTACTTGAACAGTACCGGCAGGTCGAGGCTGTAGCGCGTCGAGAACGGGAAGTAACCGCCGAACACGCTGATGTCGACCGGCGAGGCCATGGTCGCGTCGTCGCTCTGCACCGCGTCGATGGTGCCGTTTTGCATGGCGCGAAACAGTTCGTCCGTCGCCACCAGCTGGTCCGCGTAGTAAAGCTCGATTTCCATTTTGCCGTACGCGGCCTTGTTGAAGGCCTCGATCTGCGGCAGGATGACGTGCGCGCCCAGCGGGGCGCCGGAGTAGGTCTGCAGGCGCCACTTGATCGGGTTGGTCGCGGAATAGGCGTAAGGCGCGGTGCCAGCCGCGAGGATACCGGCGACGCCGGTGCCCGCCTTCTTGACGAAACTGCGACGGCTGTTGTCTTGCGGTTTGGTTGGTTTGTTGTCTTCTTTCATTGTCTCAGGCTCCTAGGGTTGTGACTGCACTAAATTTTCGCATAGATCTCATGCTGTTGTCCTGCCGTCATCGAGTACGGACGTATTCAGGCAACCACATGGCGATCTGCGGAAAAACCATGACCAGGACCAGTGCCAGCGTCATGACCATGACAAAAGGGATAATCGACCGATAGATATCCATCAGCGAAATTTCGGGTGGCGCCATCGCCCGCATCAGGAACAGGTTGTAGCCGAACGGCGGCGTCATGTACGCGATCTGGCAGGTGATCGTATAGAGCACGCCGTACCAGATCGGATCGAAGCCGAGCAGCTTGACCAGCGGCACGTACAGCGGCGCGACGATGACCAGCATCGCGGTGTCGTCGAGAAACATGCCCATCACCAGGTAAGACAGCTGCATCATGATCAGTACTTCCCACGGCGTCAGGTGCCAGTTGGTGATGAACAGCGACTCGATCGCGCGCGCCGCGCCGATGCCGTCGAACACCGCACCGAAGCCGAGCGCGGCGAGTATCACCCACATGAACATGCAGGAGATGCCCAGCGTCTTGCGTATGGTTTCTTCCATCACCTTGCGGTTCAGGCGCCGGCGCACGAGGGCCGCGATCGTGGCCGCGGTCGCGCCGACCGCGGAACTTTCCACCAGGCTGGTGATGCCCATTACGAACAGGCCGGTCATGAAAAAGAAGATCAGGAACGGGGTGATGCCGGCGCGCAGCAGCTTGAGCTTTTCCTTCATCGGCATGTCGCGCTCCGCGCGCGAAACGGTCGGTCCGAGATGCGGTTGAAAATGGCAGCGCACGACGATGTAGATGATGAACAGCGCCGCCATCATCAGGCCCGGAATCGCGCCCGCCAGCCACAGCTGGCTGACCGGCTGGCGCGCGATCATGCCGTACAGCACTAGCACCACGCTCGGCGGCACCAGGATGCCGAGGGAACTGCCCGCCTGCACGACCCCGGTGATCATGATCTTGTCGTAGTTGCGCTTCAGCATTTCCGGCAGCGCGATGGTGGCGCCGATCGCCATGCCGGCGACGCTCAAGCCGTTCATCGCCGAAATCACCACCATCAGCAGGATGGTGCCGACCGCGAGGCCGCCCTTGAGGCCGCCGAACCAGACGTGGAACATCCGGTACAGGTCGTCGGCGATACCCGACTCGGCGAGGATGTAACCCATGTAAATGAACAGCGGCAGGGTTAACAGCGGGTACCAGTTGAACAGCTTGAAGGCCGCGTTGAACGGCATTTCGACGCCGCTCTCCCCCCACAGCAACAGCGCCGCGAGGGTGGTGACGACGCCGATCGCCGCAAACACGCGCTGGCCGGTGAGCAGCATCAGCATCATCGAGATGAACATGAAGATGGCAATGGCTTCGTAACTCATGACAGCTCGGTCCCTCTGGCCTTCGCCAGGTCCTTGAAAAAGGTCGAAATCGCCTGCAGCAGCATCAGCGCGATGCCGAGCATCATGATAACCTTGATCGGAATCATCGACGGATTCCACATCGAAAACTTGCGCTGGTCGATCTCGATCGCGTAGATCGTGCTCGAAACGGCGCCGATCAGCAGGCACACCAGGTAGGTCACCAGGAACAGCGCGGTAAAACAGTCGAGGCGCGCCTGGTTTTTCGGCGAAAAGCGCGAGTAAAGCAGGTCCATGCGCACGTGGCTGTCGAGCTGCATCGAGTAGGGGCCGCCGACGATGTAGTAGGCGGTTATCGTGAATTGCGCCATCTCGATGCACCAGGACAAGGGGATGTTGATGATATTGCGGGTGACGGCATCCAGCAGCAGCACGCCGATCATGACGAAGATCAGGTACATCGCCATCCGCCCGACCTTGGTCGACAGGTAGTCGACCACTCTGACGTAGTTGACGATTATTTTAGGCACCTTGACTGTCCCCCTTACCCCGAGTTCTTGTTATCTGGCCCGGAATCCACGAATCTCCTGCTGCGGATTTGCTAGTAAACAACCTGCACCCGGGCGTCCCGCAAATGCCTGGCAAGCTTGCCGCCAGGCGCCTGCTCGCACACCAGCGTATCGATTTGTTCGAATCCGGCGACCACGAAGGGTGCGACCTGGCCGAACTTCGACGAGTCTGCGAGCGCTATCCTGCGATCCGCGCGGCGCAGCATGGCCCTCGCCATTTGCGCTTCCTCGAAACTGTAATCCATCAGGCCCGCGTTGCCGTCGACTGCGGCAACGGTCAAAATTGCGAGATTGCCGTGAAACTGATCCAGTTGTTCCTGTGCCATGATACCGCAGGTTTGCCTGTTGTCTTCGATATAGTTCCCACCCAGCAAAAAAATGCTCGCCGTCCTGTTACCCGCGGCGATCACCTTGGCGATCGCGGTCGAATTGGTGACGATGGTCAAATCGTCGATCGCGACCAGCTCCTCGGCGACGATCAGCGTCGTCGATCCGGTGTCGATCAGCAACGTGTCCCCCGGAGAGATCAGATCTCGCAGCCGCTGCGCGATGTGACGCTTGGCCAGGCCGTTCTGCTGCATGCGTTGTTCGAACGGTCCTTCACCCAGGTTGCGCGCCGGAATGGCACCCCCGTGTATTTTTTGTAACTGCCCCTGGCGTGCCAGCGAGGTCAAATCCCGGCGGATCGTTTCCACCGAGGTGCCGAACATTTCGGCCAGCTCGTCGACCGCCGCCTTGCCCTGGGCACGCACGGTGTCGATGATGCGGGATTGCCGGTCGAGCGGGCGCATCGACGAATGTTAGCACAGGCCAAATGACGCGGACAATGACTGATCGGGCATAAAATTCCGCAATCAAAATAAAATTGCACGGAAAGTGACTATATGGAATGGATCAATTCAAAAATTTGACTGTACGGTCATAGGTCGATGTGCTAGTTTTTTGCTACCCGGCAGCGCCGGGCAACTTCACCGAGCGCCGGATCATGCCAGACTACCCCATCAGCGAGGCGTTACCATCCACCTTATTCGATGTCGTCATTGCGGGCGCGGGCGTCGTCGGCTGCGCGCTCGCGCGCCGCTTCACGCTCGAGGGCGCGAGCGTGCTGGTGCTGGAAAAGGCCAGCGACATACTCGAGGGCGCGAGCAAGGGAAACAGCGCGATCCTGCACACCGGCTTCGATGCGCCCGACGGCTCGGTCGAACAGCAGTGCATCGTCGACGGTTACCACGAATACCTGCGGATTCGGGAAAAGTTCAATCTGCCGCTGCTGCGCTGCGGCGCGCTGGTGCTCGCCTGGACCGAAGCCGAGGAACAGCGGCTCGAGGCGATCGTCGATGCGGCGCACGGCAACGGTATCGAGGATGCATCGTTATTGGGCGAGCGGCGAACCCGGGACAGGGAGCCCGGGCTCGGCCCCGGAGTGCGGGCCGCGGTGCACGTGCCGGGGGAATACGTCATCGATCCCTGGAGTTCGCCCTACGCTTATCTGTTGCAGGCGCTGCAAAATGGCGCCAGCCTGGTGCGCAATTGCGAACTGGTCGGCGGCAGCTTCGACGCCGATGCCTGGCGTCTGCAAACCAGCCGCGGGGAAGTTCGTGGTCGCCAGCTGATCAATTGCAGCGGCCTGTTCGGCGATCGGGTCGACCAGAGCCTGCTCGGCGAAGCGGCTTTCGAAATCCGTCCGCGCAAGGGCCAGTTCGTAGTATTCGACAAGTCGGCGCGGTCGCTGGTGAACTCGATCCTGCTGCCGGTGCCCACCGAATTCAGCAAGGGAATCGTCGTCTGCCCAACGATCTTCGGCAACCTGCTGGTGGGTCCGACCGCCGAAGAACAGGACAGCCGCACCGATGCCGCGGTCGACGCCGAGCAGTTGCGCATGCTGAAGCGGCGCGGCAGCGAAATCCTGCCCGGGCTCGAGGCGCATGCGGTCACCGCGACCTATGCCGGCATTCGGCCGGCCACCGAGCACAAGGATTACCAGATCCGCGACTACCCCGAGCGGCACTATATCAGCGTCAGCGGGATTCGCTCGACCGGGCTGAGTGCCGCGCTCGGCATCGCCCGGCGGGTGCACGATCTCTATACTCGGGTCGCCGGGCGCCGGGCCGCGCTGGAAAACTACAGCTGGCCGCGCGTCCCCGGCCTCGCGGATCCCGGTCCGCGAGACTGGGAGCAGGCCGGCAACGGCGGCATCGTCTGCCATTGCGAGCTGGTAACCCGGCGCGAAATCCTGGCCGCGCTCGACGGCCCGCTGGCGGCGCGCAGCCTCGGCGGCCTCAAGCGCCGAACCCGTGTCACCATGGGACGCTGCCAGGGCTTTTATTGCAGCGGGGAACTCAGCGAAATGACCGCGGATCATTTTCAACAGCCGCTCGCCGAGCCGAAAGATTGAGCGCGCCGGGCTACCAGGTTGCCATCGTCGGCGCGGGACCGAGCGGGCTTGCGGTCGCCACCGAGTTGCGCCGGCTCGGTGTCGAGCGGGTGGTGGTGATCGAGCGCGAATCGGCGGCCGGCGGCATTCCGCGGCATTGCGGGCATTCACCGTTCGGCATGCGCGAATTCCACCGCCTGCTGCGCGGACCGGGTTACGCCAGGCGCCTGGCGAAGCAGGCCGTCGACTTCGGCGTCGAGTTGAAACTGTCGACCACGGTTATCGGGATCGGGCCGCAGGGCAGGCTGGTGCTGTCGAGCGACCTCGGCCGCGAAGAGATTTCTGCGCAGCGCGTCGTCATCTGTACCGGCAATCGCGAATTGCCGCGTGCGGCGCGCCTGGTCTCCGGTTCGCGTCCGCTGGGCGTGATGACCACCGGCGCATTGCAGGTCATGACCTATCAGAAGCGGCGAATTCCGTTTCGGCGGCCGGTCATCGTCGGCAGCGAACTGGTGGCCTTTTCCGCGCTGTTGACCTGCCGCCATTTCGGAATTCGGCCGGTGGCGATGCTGGAGCGCGAGGCGCGGATTACGGCATGGCGGGCGGCGGCATTGCTGCCGCCCCTGCTGGGCACGCAACTGCTGACCGATACCAGGCTCGAGGCGATACTTGGTGGCGAGCGGGTTAGCGGAGTCGAGATCAGGCAGGGAGGCTCACGATCGCGGCATATCGATTGCGACGGTGTCGTCTTCAGCGGCAGCTTCGTCGCCGAATCGAGCCTCGTCAGGCCCAGTCATCTGCAGCTCGTCGCGGCCAGCAACGGGCCCGTCGTGGATCAGTATAATCGTTGCTCGGACCCCGATTACTTCGCTTGCGGGAACCTGTTGCATCCGGTGGATACCGCCGGTTGGTGCTGGGCCGAGGGGCGCCGGCTGGCACGGCATATCAAGGCCAGCCTGGGCGATGAACTGGCGGCGCCCGACAGGGCCGTGGAGATCTCCTGCAACAGTCCGGCGATCCGGTATTTTACACCGCAGCGCATCGTCACCACGGGCGATCCGCGGCAGGCGCGGGCGTCGTGCCTGCAAATCCGCTTTGTCGACAATCGGCGCGGCAGGCTGCTGCTGCGTAGCGGCGAGCGCATTCTCGCGCAGCGGCAGGTGAACGCCCATCGCGAACAGCGTATCCTGATGCGGTTGCCGAACCTGGCGGGTTTGCCCGCCTCGGGGTCGCTGACACTGGATTTCGAGCCGGCTTGAGGAGGCGTCGATGACCGTACTCGCCATTGACCAGGGAACCACCAGCACCCGCGCGCTCTGCGTCGATGACGCGGGCGGATCGGAGATTACCTGCAGCGTCAAACACCGCCAGCACTATCCCGCCCCCGGCTGGGTGGAACATGATCCGGAGGAATTGATCGCCAGTCTCGAAGCCTGTATCGAGTCGGCGCCCGGGGCGGAGGCGATCGGCATCGACAACCAGGGCGAAAGTTGTCTCGCCTGGCACGCCGACACCGGCCGTGCGATCAGCCCGGTCATCGTCTGGCAGGACAACCGCACTGAACCGCTGATCGAACAATTGAAACGCGACGGCAGGGAAGCGCAGGTGCTGGAAGTCGCCGGCCTGCCACTGGATTCCTATTTTTCCGCCAGCAAGATGGCCTGGATTCTGCAGCACTGCGAGGCGGCGCCGTCACTGTTGCGCCAGGGAAAGCTCCGCATCGGCACCACCGACGCCTTTTTCCTCGACCGCCTGGCGGGGCGCTACGTCACCGACATCACGACCGCGTCCCGCACGTCGTTGCTCAACCTCGAATCCGGCAACTGGGACGAAGATCTGTGCGCGCTGTTCGGCGTGCCGCCGGAGGTGCTGCCGGAAATCGTCGCCACCACCGGAGACCTGGGTGGCGTCGTGCGCGGCAAGCGGTCGATTCCGATCACCGCCAGCGTCGTCGACCAGCAGGCGTCGCTGTATGGCCACGGCTGCCGCGTGACGGGCGATATGAAAATTACTTTCGGGACCGGTGCGTTCGCACTGGCGCTGACCGGAGACCGGCTGACCCGGTCGCCGGAGCAGGGTTTGCTGCCCACGGTCGCCTGGCAGTTGCAGGGCGAATCCCCGGTCTATGCGCTCGACGGCGGCGTCTATTGTGCCGGGTCGGCGGTGGAATGGGGCCGTAAACTGGAATTGTTCGACGGCTACGAGGAAATCAACCGCTTTCGACGCGGTGCCGCCATCGAGCGCGATCTGGCCTTCGTACCGGCCCTGTCGGGCCTCGCCTGCCCGCACTGGGACCGGCGTGCCGCCGGCATCTGGGTCGGCTTGTCGCTCGATACCGACCGCCGCGACCTGATTCAGTCGATCCTCGAGGGCATCGCGTTGCGGGCCGCGGAGGTGGTCGGCGCGATGGACGCGCTGGTCGAAATAGGCGAGCGGATATCCATCGATGGCGGGTTGTCGGCAAATCCCTATTTTTGCCAGTTCCTGGCCGATTTGCTGGAACGACAGGTGACTGTCAGGGCGATGTCGGAACTGACGGCGCTGGGGACGGCGCGGCTGGCCGGGGCGCGGGAGTCGATGGCCGCGGCGGAGGACGACAGCCTGCGCCGCTACCGGCCCGCCGCGGATCGCAGCGCGGCGCGGGAACTGTTCGCCGAGGCCGTGTCGCGCGCGCGCGGCTGGCGCAAGTAGCGCTTCGGCAGGTTTGGACTTCCCTTCGTTGAGTACCCCCCGAGCGTGTAGTCGCTTCGCGCCCATCCGCGGGTCGGGGCAAAATTTTCTCCGTAATCGAGTCGCAGGGGATAGCGCCGCGAAATCTTGACCCGGGAAAAAATGTCGGCTGCGGGCAGGAAAGTAATCAGGGCCAGCGGCTCAAGCGGGTATTCAATATTGATGTTGAAGTCTGCTCCCACTGTGGTGGCAGGGTCAGGTTATTGGCTTGTATTGAAGATCAACCGGTAATTGACCAGATACTCAATCACTTGAACAGGAAAGGAACCTGGCTCACAC
>Ga0224512_10002968_pt1 | contig 15167 bp, 13 predicted proteins | sample SF_May12_sed_USG_4_FD_169103 | JGI IMG/M metagenome (GOLD analysis project Ga0224512, IMG submission 169103) | Sediment microbial communities from San Francisco Bay, California, United States - SF_May12_sed_USGS_13 | ecosystem: Environmental > Aquatic > Marine > Sediment | place: USA...
TGTAATATCCGTCCGCATCCCTCTCGACGCGTCCGCCTCCAGTCACGATGTTGGCGCCTTCGGCACGACCGATATCGACATACTCGAGATCCTGGCCCAACTGACCCTGATCGACGACCGGACCCATCTGTGTCTCGGGCTTCAAGGCGTTGTCGACAACGAGCGTCTCCATGCGTTCGACGAGCCGGGCCACGAACCGGTCGTGAATGTTTTCGGTAACGATCAACCGGGACGACGCCGTGCAGCGTTGACCGGTCGAAAAGAACGCGCCGTTGAGCGCACACTCGACGGCCGTCTCCAAGTCCGCATCGTCGAGAACGACGAGCGGATTCTTGCCGCCCATCTCCAACTGGACCTTGGCCTGACGCGCAGCGGTATTGACCAGCACAGCACGCCCGGTCGCAACCGAGCCCGTGAACGACACGGCATCGACCTGCGGCGACGTCACGATAGCCTCACCGACTTCGCTTCCGGCCCCCGTGACGAGATTGAAGACGCCGGCCGGCAGCCCGGCTCCGTTGATGATCTGGGCCAGCGCTTGCGCGGTCGCCGGCACGAGCGCCGCAGGCTTGAAGACGACGGTGTTGCCGTATGCGAGTGCGGGTGCGATTTTCCAGGCCGGTATTGCGATCGGAAAATTCCAAGGTGTAATAATTCCGACGACGCCAACGGGCTCGCGCGTGACCTCTGCGGCGACCCCTGGGCGAACCGAATCGATGCTCGTGCCCGGAATACGCAGGGCTTCGCCGGCAAAGAACTTGAAGACTTGCCCCGCGCGTGCGGTCTCACCGATTCCTTCGGCCAGCGTCTTGCCTTCCTCACGCGACAACAGCGTGCCGAGCTCCTCTTTCCTCGCAAGGATCTCGTTACCGATGCGATCGAGAATGTCCGCTCGTTGTTGGATACCGCCGTCGCGCCACGAAGCTGCGGCTTCGCGGGCCGCTGCGATCGCATCCTGTGTCTGATCCCCGTCGGCCATTGCGAAATCACCAATCGTGTCGCTCAGATCTGACGGGTTCACGTCTGCGACCGTCGTGCTCCCTTCGACCCAGCTACCTGCAATGAGATTTTTGTTCACGCTCGACTTCCTTCCGAGAAAAACCAATTATGCCGTGCAGAGCCCGAATAGCTCACCAGCCCCCAAGAACCCCGGTCCGTCGCCATCATGCGGAATCCCGGCGAGATACCCGAGCCAGGGCATTGTCGCGGATCGCGCTCAGCGATTGGCCGGGTGTCAGGGCCTGCGGATCGACACGCAGCTCGATAATCGCCGGTTTCGCGCTGTCGCAGGCCCGCTCGAAGGCGCCCGCGAACTCTTCCGTGCGCGTTACCACTTGGCCGTGACCACCGAATGCTCGAGCGTAAGCCGCAAAATCCGGATTGACGAGATCCGTGCCGAGCACGCGCCCAGGGAAGTGGCGCTCCTGATGCATACGGATGGTCCCGAACATTCCATTGTTGACGACGATACAGACGATATTCGCCTCGTGCTGCACGGCTGTAGCGAATTCCTGGCCGTTCATGAGGAAACAGCCGTCGCCGGCGAAAGCAACGACCATTCTTTCCGGATACCGGAGCTTGGCAGAGACCGCCGCAGGAACGCCGTAGCCCATCGAGCCCGCCGTGGGCGCAAGCTGAGTTCCGAAGCGCCGGTAGTGGTAGAAGCGATGGATCCAGACCGTATAGTTGCCCGCCCCATTCGTGACGATGGCATCGCTCGGCAGCGTTTCTCTGAGATACCGCATGACCTCACCTACCTGAAGCTCCCCTGGCGTCACCGTGGGCTCGCTCTGCGCGAGATAGTCTTCGTTAGCGGCTCTTGCCCATTCCGACCAGCGGCTCGCGTCGATTCTCGGCAACCGAGCAAGCGCGGCGGCCATCGAACGGGGGTCGGCGTTGATCGCCAACTCCGCCTCGTAGACACGCCCGAGCTCGGCGGGATCGGCGTGCGCATGGATGAGCTTTTGCGTCGGACGCGGAATGTCGAGCAGCGTGTAGCCAGCCGTCGGTACTTCGCCAAGCCGCCCCCCGAGCACCAGCAGAAGATCAGCATCACGTACGCGCCTGGCGAGCTTCGGATTCATGCCGAGGCCGAGGTCACCGGCGTACAAGGGATGAGTGTTGTCGAAGTAGTCCTGGCGGCGGAACGAGGCGGCAACGGGAAACCCGAAACGCTCAGCGAAGGCACGCACGTTCTCAACGGTCTCGGCGTCCCAGCCTCCGCCGCCGACGATCATAAGCGGGCGCTCGGCCGAGCCCAGCAGCTGACCCAGGACCTGCAACACGTCCGCATCGGGCTCGTCCCGGTTAGCCTGATACGGCGATGAGTCAGCGACGTCGACCTCGTCCGCAAGCATGTCCTCGGGAAGCGACAGGACGACCGGTCCCGGTCGTTCAGACGTTGCCACAGCGTATGCGCGCGCAACGATTCGCGGTATCTGCGCCGCATCCTCGATCTGTGCCGCCCACTTCGCGACCGGCGCGAACATGCTCGAAAAATCGATTTCCTGGAACGCCTCGCGTCCGAGCATCGCTCGGCTGACCTGGCCAATGAGCAGAATCATCGGCGTCGAATCCTGCTTCGCGATATGCACACCGAGGCTGGCGTTGGTCGCCCCCGGACCGCGCGTGACGAGGCAGACACCCGGCCGCTGTGTAAGCTTGCCGTCGGCCTCAGCCATCATCGCAGCGCCGCCTTCTTGGCGGCAGGCGACGAACCGCAGCCGCTCTCGGCGGGCGTAGAGTCCGTCGAGGATCGGCAAGTAGCTTTCGCCCGGAACGCCGTAGACACAATCGGTGCCGTGTGCGATCAACTGATCGACCAACACCTGCCCGCCCGTCCTCGTCGTGCTCACGTGTGTAAACCTCGCTCTCGTCGAGCAGTGGCTAGGCGTGGGCCGTCCTACGAGCGTGTCGGCGATCCGGGCGCGGCCCGACAGCGCCTGCCTGTAACCTGGCCGGCCGCCTCTGAAAATAGCGGTTACGGTTGTAGCGAAGCGAGATAGACCGATATGTACAACATGTCTTCGGCCGTCAGCTGCGCCACGATAGGCTGCATGATCGGGCTCTGCCGTGTGCCCTGCTTGAAGTCCCAGAGCTGGCGCATCGTGTAGCTTGCCGTGCGCCCGGCGATGCTCGGAAAATCCGCAAGCCCCGTCATTCCGGGCCCGTGGCAGGTGCCGCATTGGACAGTCCTGCCCTCGCCCGTGCTCACGAGTGCCTCGCCGGCGGCGAGGCTGCCTGGCGGCGCATACGTGATCCACTTTCCGCGCGGATCTCTACTGAGCTCAGTCAAATCCGCCTCTTCGGGAATCTCGACGACTCGCATGCCGAGCGGCACGTGAGGTGCGCCCTCGATCGGCAGCATCAGACCGTTCGATGTCGTGCGCACCTGCGGCGCCTCCTCGGACTCCACGACGCGCACCATCTGCTGGAACGGGATAGAGGCGTAGTAGGCAGCGATCTCGCGGCGTTCTGCATCGGTCAAGCCCGCTGCGATCATTGCCATCTCATTGGTATTCGCTTTGCGCGGGTCGGCGCTCCTGCGCTTGCCCGTTGCAAACGCCTCGAGCTGCTGGAGGAAATACGTTGCCGTGAGCCCGGCCACGTGACCGTTTTCCATCTTGCCCTGACCGTTGGGGTAGTGGCACAGCGCGCAGGCTCTCAATCCTGCGCTTTCCTTGCCATGCGCGACGATGTCGGGCATTTCGGGATGATCACCCGGATACCAATCGGCCGGCCCGTAGTTGTAATAGGCCTCATTACGCGTAAACGTTCGATCGGTATCTGGCAGGGACCGCTTGATGCCGTCGTCCGGAACCGGTGTGCCCTGGTAGGCGCAGTCGATCGGGCGTGAGCCGTCCGGACACGGCGGCGAAACGCGGGAGTCGGCCGACAACGGCTCCAACAGCCCATATGCCCAGTCCGGCCAGTCAGGCCCGTGCTGCGCAAGCGTTGGGCCGCTGAACAAGCCTAGGCCGAGCAGCCCAGTCAATAGTTGCCAGAATATCTGCCTCATCTCTCCCCCCGTCAGCCACACGCGATGCAGCGAATCGTCGAACTAATGCGTTGTCCGGTCGGACTGCCGCGGCGGAAACCATACCATTTCTCGCCCGCCTGCACAGAGCCCTGCGCGTGACCCAACGGGCAACGCGGGTACACCGGCTGAGCGCAAACGACCTGCCTCCGGACCGCAACGCATGTATGATTTGGACCGTGAATCGCTTAGCACACAAGGTACTGACATGCGTCGCCGCCGCCTGCCTCGGCGGCTGCGGCGGAGATCCGGGTACGCCGACGACGCATGACGTCATCGTCATCAAGTTCCCGCACGTCGTCGCCCCGGGCACACCGAAGGGTCAGGCCGCGGCGCGCTTTGAGGAACTCGCCGAAGCACGGTTCCCCGGACGCGTCGACGTTGAGGTCTACCCGTCCGCGCAGCTCATGAACGACGATGATTCGATCGAAGCGCTGGCATTTGGCGAGATCCAGATGATTGCCGTTTCGCTGTCGAAATTCGACCGGCTCACCCATGCCTTCCAGGTATTCGACCTGCCGTTCCTTTTTCCGGATATCGCGGCCGTGGAGCGGTTCCAACGCGGGCCGACGGGCCGGCAGCTGCTCGCGACGCTCGCAGACGAAGGATTTCTCGGTCTCGGCTTTTGGCACAACGGCATGAAGCATTTTGGCGCGGGTAACCCGCTGCGCAGTCCGCAGGACGCTGACGGACTGAAGTTCCGAATCATGGAGTCCGACGTGCTCCAGGCACAGATCGAAGCGATCGGCGGCAACCCGCAGAAGATGGCCTACGGTGAGGTGTATCAAGCACTGCAGACCGGCGCTATCGACGCGCAGGAGAACACCTGGTCGAACATCTACTCCTCGAAGTTCTACGAAGTGCAGCCGTACTTCACCGTCACGAACCATGGCTACGTCGGCTATCTCGTTGCCGTCAACCCGAGCTTCTGGAACAGCCTGCCGGATGACGTCCGAACAGGTCTCGAGGAGATCGTCGCTGAAGTCAGCGAGTGGGAGAACGCCCAGTCCATTGCAATCAATGAGCAGAGCCTCGCGAGGCTTCGAGACAGCGAACGAACGACTATCCTCGAGCTGTCGGATGAAGAGCTCACCGCGTGGCGCACGGCCGTGGCCCCCGTCTGGGACGAGTTCGCCGACAACATCGGCTCGGAAATCATCGAAGCTGCGCGCGGCGCGGCCACCGTCGACTAGCTCAGGCCTCGCTTTACCTCGCCCGGGCCTTACGCTATCGATCGCTCCGCCCGTTTCAGGAGAACACGTGGGAATCATTACTCCAACGAATGAAGATGTGACGGCACTCGAGGGGCTGCACCTCTATCACGCCGGCCAGTCGAACTGCTCGATGCGCGTGCGCATGGTGCTCGAAGAAAAAAGCCTCGAGTGGACGAGCCATCACATCGACCTGCGCAAGGCCGAGAACGTGACGCCGGAATATTTCGGCATCCATCCCAAAGGGCTCGTCCCCGCGCTCGTGCACGACGGCGTCGTCATCATCGAGTCGACCGACATCATCAACTACCTCGAGGAACGTTTCCCCGAGCCAGCGCTGCAGCCGAGGGACGAAGCATCGCGGCAGCAGATGCAGGAGTGGCTGCACCTGGCCAGGGACAACCACCTACACGTCAAGGCCTATATGTTCGCGCATCAGATCGGCAAGCGCATGGCGAAGACCGATGCCGAGCTGGCCATTTATCGTAACTTACAGAACAACGAGGAGCTGCTCGCGTTCCATGCGGAGAACTCCTCCGCCGAGGGTCTCTCTGAGGAGCGCCTCGCGACAGCAACGAACGTGCTCGATGACTGCTTCACGAAGCTCGAGCAAGCACTTCGCGAGCACGAATGGATCGTCGGCGACGCCTTCTCACTGGCAGATATCACCTGGGTGCCGCTTTACGTCACTCTCAACAATGCACGCTTTCCTTTCAATCCCTATCCCAGCGTCTTGCGTTGGAAGGACGCTGTACGAACGCGGCCGAGTTACCGGATAGCCGTGCTCGATTGGATGCCGAAGGATCTGATCCGCGACTGAAACAGCTCGTTCGGCCACCAGCGATCTCTTGTTCAATGGCGACGTCCGCGGTAACTTTGGAACCTCGGATTAGACGACCCAATGTCGGCCCAAGTCTTTGTGTTGAGGAATCGAGCCATGCGCGTGTTACGAACCATCGCAGTCTTCACGGCCATCGCCATGACGATGGCCACAGGCCTCACTCGCGCGCAATCGGCCGACAGCGGGGCGCTGCCCGATTGGAGTGGCGTCTGGCAGATGACGACCAATACGGTCTTCGATCAGGCGACCGTCCAGCCGCCGGGCGGCAATGCCAACACGGTCGGCACGCGAGAGTTCCCGCCCTACAACGAGAAATGGGAGGCCATCTACGAAGCCAACCTGGGACTCGTCGCCCGGGGCCAATTCCCCGACTCGATCACGACTTGCGGAACCCCCGCAGGCTTTCCGCGCATGATGAATCTTCCCGCCGGGATCGAGTTCGTCGTGAGACCGGAGCAGTTCTGGATCATCACCGAGGACGGCCCCAACGTCATGCGCGTCTATACGGACGGACGGCCGCACCCAGCCGCGGAAGACCGCTGGCCGACCTACACAGGCGAATCAGTCGGCCACTGGGAGGACGATACGCTCGTCTTCGAGACCATCAGTCTCAAGGCCCACATGATTCTCGACCGAACTGGCGTGGTCCTGAGCGAGCAAGCGCGTATCGTGACACGCATGCGCGAGATCGAGGACGACCTCATCGAGGCGCATTTCGCGATCGACGACGCCGAGGCGCTGACCGAGACCTGGCACGTCAGGATTCAATACGCGCGCTTGCCGCCCGGCACGCGCATGATCGAGTTCGCGTGCGCCGAGAACAATCGCAATCCCGTCGATGAGCAGGGCCGCACGCTGACACTCGACCGGGAAGGTAATATCTTGGATCAACTCTGAACGAAGTCGCAACGACCCGCGACAAACTGGAGTAACACGGATGACTAGGAAGCCAATCATACTTAGCGCGGTCGCACTGCTTGCTGTGGGCGCTTCCCTGCCAGGGATTGCCCATCATTCGGCCAATATGTTCGACCGTAGCCAGACCATCGATCTCGTCGGCGAGGTCGTCGAGTTCCAATGGACCTCGCCGCACATCTGGATTCAGATCAACGTCGAGAACGAGGCCGGCGTGCTCGAAGAATGGAGCATCGAGGGCGGCGTGCCGAACCGGCTCTATCGTGCAGGGTGGCGACCCAACAGCTTCGAGCCGGGTGATCGAGTGATCATACGCGGGTCACCGATGCGGGACGGCGGCAAGGCGGCGCTGTTCATCGGCGCCAAGCTCGACGACGGCTCGACACTCGGACGGTTCGAGTAGAACGAGTCGGCCCGCCGGCACCCATCGGCTCTGAGCTTTCGCAAAAAAAACCCGGCCAGTCTGGACTGGCCGGGCTGAATGCCTTAACCCTGTTGTCTCTCAGCCGGGCGTGTCTGGAAGGGGGGAGACGTCGCAGCACAGTCCAACCGAGCACGGGATAAGGCGCATCCGAATAACCGAGCTACTCCTCGACGGAGTCCTGGCCACGGCGTCCGCCATCTCGCCGGCCACGACCGCGGCGCTCATCCGCCGCCAACACCTCGAACTTCGTCAGCTGATCCTGCGTCAGAACGGACTGCAGCTGCGTCAGCACGGCCTCCCTGGCCTGCTGTCGATGCGCCATTCGTTCCTCGCGGGAGGGTCGTTCACCGGCCTCGCGCATCGCCTCACGCGACGCTCTAGCCGTCTCGCGCTGCGCCTGCAGAATTCGCTGAACTTCGGTCTTCTGAAATTCGTCGAGATCCAACAGGATCGCCATACGGTCCATACGATCCATACGCTCGGACACATCCGGCGGCTGCGCCATCGCGACACCTGTAACGATTGTCGAAAGTGCAATTACGTAGGCTACTGATTTCATGACTCACTCCTCAATAAACACTGGATCAATTTTCGCGCAGACCGGGTCTCACTCCGAGAGATCTGCATGCGCCAGGTGCGCGACGAGTATCCGCGCGCGTCGATGCATCTGCTCGCGCCAAGCGTTGGCGACATCCTCCGCGGTCGCCGTCGCGACGACCTCTTCCATGACAAAGCCAGGCTCCTGCCACGCGGGCACGACTTCAGTTGCCGGGCTTGCCGAGGCCGTAGATAGCGAAAACAATGCCGTCACTGCAATTAACCAACCGTTCATCGTGCAACTCCTCTGGTCCTGACTAAGCTTCATCGACACACCCAGACATCGTCCGAGAACTCCGTTTTGGCTGTGCATGGATCTACTGTAGGCAGGCAGACAACCGCGTGCTGTAAGCAATTGTTAGGAAATGTTGCAGTCGACGGGACAGCGTGCCCGAGGCCGGACCGGCGGATGGCAAGCTTGCCGTTCGGAACGAGCGCCTCGCTCGATTCGTGCTAGGACTGCGTGGCCCGCGGCAGTGTCAGGATCGCTTCGAGACCGTGCGGCGAACGGTTGCGCAGCACGAGAGAGCCACCGTGCGCTTGAGCGATATCCCGAGCGATACTCAAGCCGAGCCCCGTGCCGCCGGTTTCGATATTTCGTGAGCTTTCGACGCGATAGAACGGCTCGAAAACCCGCTCGAGATCCTCTTCAGGAATACCGGGACCATCGTCACAGACGCGGATTACCAGAGACTCCCCGTCCTCGACGATGACCCGCGGGTTGCCCGCGAATTTGGCCGCGTTCGACAACAGGTTTGTCAGACACCGCTTGATCGCAAGCGGTCTGAGCCGAATCGCGCGAAGCGCCTCGCCCTGTACGTCGACGGTGACCCCGATCTCGGCGAACTCGTCGCGCAACACGCCGAGCAGCCCGGCGACATCACACTGACTCTCCGGCTCTTCCTCATTGAGGCCGCGAAAGAGGCTCAGCGCACCGCTGATCATGCGGTTCATCTCATCGAGATCGGCGATAAAGCGCTCCCGCTGAGATTCGTCCTCGATCGATTCCACGCGCAAGCGGATTCGTGTGAGCGGTGTGCGTAAATCGTGCGACATCGCAGCCAGTACGCTCGTACGGCTGTCGAGGTAGCGGTGCAGGCGTTCCTGCATCGAATTGAATGCGCGGGTCGCCTCCCGAAGCTCGCGCGCGCCGACCTCTGGTAGGGGCGCGACACGGGCACCACGCCCGGCGGCCTCAGCCGCTTCGGCAAGACCTGACAGCGGGCGAGTGATCGTGCGTGTCATGAACAACAGCACGGTCCCCAAGACGAGGATCAGGACGGTCAGCTGCAGGAAAATCGGTCCTGCCAGAGCCTGTCCAGGCCTCGGTATCGGCGCACGAAATGTCAGATCGGACCCGTCGGGCAGGCCGACGCTCACGTCGAGCTGCCGAGGCCCGCGCCGGCCGCGGGGCTCGCCCTCGGGACCTCGCGGTCGAGCGGCGTCGGGCTCGTCGTCGGGCCCATCGCGATCGACATCGAATCGGCCGCCGCCGCCGCGGCGCTCGAGTCGACGCTGTCCGGACCCTTCTCGGATGACGGGTATGAAGTCCCCTTCCCCGGTCGAGGCGAGGCGGACATCGACGTCATAGCCAGACCCGAGACGACGTTGCAGCGCGCGCTCATACGCCGCAAGCGTGGAAGCAACGAACTCCTGCGTCGGCGCAGGGCGGCGCTGAAATTCCGTCTCGATCGACGGGGGCGCCTCACGCAGCGCCTCGATCGCGGCTGCTCTTTGTTCTTCCGGCAGATCCGCGAGAAACGTTGCCGTTTCGGACATGACCGACACGAACTCGGACGCCTCCCCGGCCCAGAACGCCAGTTCCTGGCGCTCGCGCACAATGAGAATGCCCGCGACTACGACAGTTAGGCCGATCACGGCCAACAGCGCGACCATCAGGCGAGCGAACAGAGAATCAGGCAGATAACGCATAACGTTGATTCAACCAGCCGTAACCGGAACGCCGACGACGTACCCTTCACCGTACACGGTCTTGATGAGCTGTGACTCGTCGTCCCCGCGCTTGAGTTTCTGGCGTAACCGGCTGATCTGAACGTCGATGCTGCGATCGAACGGGTCGTGCTCACGGCCGCGCAACTCGCGCATGAGATCGCGCCGTGTCACGATTCGAGGGGCGCGCTCGAGCAGAAATGCGACGAGCCGGAACTCACCGCCCGTAAGCTCGACAGCCTTCCCGTCGGACGACTTCAAAGCGCGCTCCTCGAGGTCCAGGGTCCAATCGGCAAATCGGTATTCGCGCACGGGCTCGCTCGGCGAACCCTTCGAACCGCCCGTTGTACGGCGCAGCACAGCCCGGATGCGCCCGAGCAGCTCCCGCGGGCTGAATGGCTTGGCCATGTAGTCGTCAGCACCAACCTCGAGTCCGACGATGCGGTCTACCTCCTCGCCGAGCGCCGTCAGCATGATGATCGGTATCTCGGACGTCGCCCGCAGCGCACGACAGATCTCCAGCCCGCTCTCGTGCGGCAACATCAGATCGAGCACGATGAGATCGTAGTCCGTCTGCTGCAACGCGCGCCGGGTCTCCTGACCGTCGGCGACGGCCGTCGCGGAGAAGCCATTCTGTTGCAGGTAATCGCTCAGCATCGTGCGAATCTCACGATCGTCGTCGACCACAAGGATGTTCGGTTCCCGGTTCATGCTCGCAATCTCACATGTCGCGGCGACTAATGATCTGTCGCTACTATAGCCAGAAATGTAACCGGCACTTGTAACAGAATGTAAGCGAAGACAGAGGCCCATCTCGAGAATCGCGCAGGACCTTCGCAAGATGATAGCTTGCAACAATCAATGCGCCGCCTTCCCGGCGGCCGAACAGGCGGAAAGTCATGCAGCTAGAAGGATCGTGTCACTGCGGAGCCGTGCGGTTTAGCGTCGAGTCCGCACACCCCTACCCGTTCAATCTGTGCTACTGCTCGATCTGTCGGAAGACCGCGGGCGGCGGCGGTTTCGCCATCAATCTAGGCGCCGACTATTCGACGCTCGAGGTTCAAGGGAAGGACGCTATCGGCGTCTACAGCGCGGCGATCGCGGATGAGGAATCCGGCACCGAACGCCAGAGCCTGGCCCAGCGAAATTTCTGCCGCGTTTGCGCCAGTGCACTGTGGGTATGGGATCCCCGCTGGCCGGCGCTCGTGCACCCGTTCGCCTCGGCAATCGACACACAGTTGCCGGTCCCGCCCGAGCACACGCACCTCATGACGGCCTCGAGAGCATCATGGGTCGAGCCGCACATGGGCAATCACGACAAAGTCTTCGATCGATACCCGGACGAGTCCATCGCGCAGTGGCACCGGCGTCTGGGCTTGGAAGACCGACCGCAGCAAGGCTGACGCCCGCAACCTGGCCGACAGCGTCTCGCCCAACAGGTGCAGCGGTACGATCCGGCCGTTGCTAGATTATGTAAAACATACACAATCTCTTGTAATTAAATTTTTTATATCAATAAGTTATAGAAAATTTCGCTTAATTTACATTACCTTCATGCCCACCGGGTAACGCAAAGGATTTCCCGTGCGCTGGCGTCCCTAGAACGAATCTACAGGGAGTCAGCCATGAAAAACGAACCTTCCAGAATTGTCTTCGCGCTGGCCGGTATGGGAGTCCTGACCGGCCTTTGCGCAACGCCCACAGTCGTGGCATTTGCCGCGCTCACCTTACTGAGCGCACCGTCGCCGGCCAAAGCGCAGGAAGTCGGCTGCTCAGCGAGCGCGCGACTGCTGCGCTTTGCGTGTGCGGCTGATCTACGCGACGACTTCTTTACGGCTACCGCACGATGCATCGACAACAACAATCCGAGTGCTACCTGCATCGACGACGCCGAGGACGAGCTCGATGACGGTCGCGAGGAGTGCGGCGAAGTGTTCGCTGCACGCTTGGATCTTTGCGAGGCACTCGACGATGCAACGCACGAGCCGCCCTTCGGCCTTGCGTTCGCGGCCGATTTCGTCGATCCGACCGAAATCGGGGTCAGCGTTGCGCCGAACCCCTACTTTCCACTGGTCGCAGGCAACCGCTGGACGTACGAGGACGCTGAGGAAACGATCGTTGTCGAGGTGCTCGCGGAGACGAAGCTCATCGACGGCATTACGTGCGTAACGGTGAACGATATCGTCACCGAGGATGACGACGTCATCGAGGATACCGATGACTGGTACGCGCAGGATACCGACGGCAACGTCTGGTATTGCGGCGAGATCTCGAAGAACTACGAGGTCTTCGACGGCGATCTCCCCGAGGAGCCCGAGCTCGTCGATCTCGAGGGCTCGTGGAAGCATGCCCAGGAAGGCGCCAAAGCCGGTCTGTTGCTGCCGTTCGTTCCCACTCCGGGCGATGTGATTCGCCAGGAGGTCAAGTACACCGATGCCGAGGATGTCATCGAGATCCTGAGCGTCACGGCGACTGAATCAGCGCCAGGCGGCTCCTGTGCAGGCAACTGCCTACAGACAGCAGATTTCACGCCTCTCGAGCCGGACGCATTGGAGCACAAGTTCTACGCGCCTGGCGTCGGCATGATCGTCGAAGTCAAACCCGATACCGGCGAACGGCTGGAACTCATGGAATTCGTGGGAGTAGGACAATGATTAGATACAACGACAGCGCTCGCGCGGCGGCCTTACTGCTGACCGCCATTCTGCTGGGGCTCGGGGCCTGCAGTAGCAGCGATTCACCGGCGAACCGAGGGCAACAGCAGGCACCAAGACCGATCGGCCTCTCCGGCGTCGTCTCCGACGGACCGGTCTCGGGAGGTTCGATCTATGTCCTCAACCCGCAGCAGCTACTGGATGTCTTGGGTGGGATCAGCCCTGGGGAGGATCTGCACGATGCCCTGATAGGTATTGGCGCGGGATTCGTCCGTGATACGGCTGACGAGGATCGCTACGAGATCAGCCTACCTGAGAGTTTCGATGGCCGCATCGTCTTTCTGGTGTTCGATCGGACCGACGCAGAGGACATGGAATTCGGCGATGAACCGCCTTTTCTGATGTCGGTGGCCGTCCTCGGCGCTGGCGGTTCGCAGAATCGCGTCAATATCACGCTGCACACGACCTTGATCGCCCAGCAGATCTGGCTGCAGCTCGACCCCGACGGCGACGGCAGCCCGGTCGATGACGGGCAGATCGCCACGCTACTGCAGACCGCAACGCTCGCTGCGCTCGACGCGCTCGGCGAGGACTCGATCGGACGCGATCTCTTCGAGGGCATGGGCCCGATCGACGGCGACGACGACGAGGCCGTTCACCGTGCCTCCAGCGAGCTCGGACTGCTGTTGCGCGAGCTGGCCGCAGCCGCCGGGCTTACGCTGGATGAGATCCTCGCCGCGATTGCCGCCGATGCCGCAGACGGCGACTTCGACGGCGTGATCCCCGCGCTGGCTAATCCGTCCGTCGAGCTCGAAGCGCTTGCGCAGCTCCTGCATGATCTCGCCTCGCGTGAGGATGACGAGGAGTACGCCATATATGCCGTGGGCTCTTGCTCGACGAGCGCCGTGGCGCTGCGGCGTGCCTGCGCCGCCGATGTCGTCGATGACGGTTACGAGTCCCGTGCCATTTGCGCCGATATCGCAGAGCCTGCATCCCGAGCCATTTGCCTCATCGAGGCCGGCGCCACGGATATCGAAAATGCCGAGGAATGCGACGAAGTGCTCGATGCGCGGCTCGAGGTGTGCGACGCGGTTATGGACGCGCCTCACGATCCGCCGTTCGGCATGGCCTACGCCGCGAACTTCGTCAACCCGATGGAGATCGGCAACACGATTACGCCGAACCCGTACTTCCCACTGGTCCCCGGCAATCGCTGGACCTATCAGAACCCTGACGAGCTCATCGTCGTCGAAGTGCTCACCGAGACGAAACTCATCGATGGCATCACATGCGTGACCGTCAACGACATTGTGACCGAGGATGGCGACGTCATCGAGGATACCGATGACTGGTACGCCCAAGACGTCGATGGCAACGTCTGGTATTGCGGCGAGATAGCAGAAAACTACGAGCTCTTCGACGGAGACGACCCGGAGGAGCCAGAGCTCGTCGATCTCGAAGGCTCGTGGAAGCACGGTCGTGAAGGCGCCGAAGCTGGCATGCTGCTGCCGTTCGACCCAGTGCCCGGTACGACGATCCGTCAGGAGGTGCTGTTCGGTGAAGCGGAGGATGTCATCGACATTCTGAGCGTGACGGCCGATGAGGCGACAGCGGGCAACGTCTTCACGTGTGCGAACGCCTGTCTGCAGACACGCGATTACACGCCACTCGAGCCCGACGTCGAGGAACACAAGTTCTACGCGCCCGACATCGGCCTCATCGTCGAGTTAGACCCCGATACGGGCGAGCGTCTCGAGCTCATCGACTTCACGCCCGGCGGCTAGCTCTCCCCCAAACGCTGAGTGTGTACGCCGGCCCTCGATCCGAGGGCCGGCTTTTTCTACCGACCTTTTCGCCGAGTCGGACGATCTCGCTCCGCACCGTCGTCAAGCAAAGACCGAACGCGTCATGCCGATCTTGGCCACCATCAGGCAAAGTGGATCATCAATCCTCTTCCACGGGCAGCGCAAACGCGACGAGCTCGCTACCGAAACCTGCGGCACCAACGGGCACAACGATGTACTGGCGGCCTTCGTGCATGTACGTCATCGGACCACCGGTCTGCGGCGCGGGCATGATGACTTCACCGACGACCTCGCCCGTTGCCTTGTCGTATGCCTGGAGCATTGCACCGGGCCCTTGCGATGTCGTCGAATCGAACGGGAACCGCGAACCATCGCGCCCCCACTCTCCTGCAATGGCCAGGGTCGGCGTCACGAAGATCCCACCGCGATTCGTCCGACCGGTGGGCGGGATGTCGAGACCCTCGAGCGCTGGGTGATTTGCGATCGCATCAGGCGTGCGGCCATACGGGACTTGCCAGGCGATGTTGCCGGAGTTCATGTCGTAGGCTGTGATTCGACCATAGGGCGGCTTGAGGAGTGGCAGACCCTGCACGCTCGGCTCCATTCGACCGGGGTTGTCCATACCGCTCGCCGGATCCGTTGCCATGCCGCGGAAGTAATTCATGTCGGACTGATCCTCGCGCGGCACGACAAGCCCGAGCGGCGAGACGACCGTTGAGGAGGGTATGAAGAAC